>Ga0307478_10000580_pt1 | contig 36776 bp, 34 predicted proteins | sample atmos_gasesECM4C_2_FD_203713 | JGI IMG/M metagenome (GOLD analysis project Ga0307478, IMG submission 203713) | Hardwood forest soil microbial communities from Morgan-Monroe State Forest, Indiana, United States - atmos_gasesECM4C_05 | ecosystem: Environmental > Terrestrial > Soil > Temperate...
GAAAAGTATTATCGCGACGTGAAGCTGTGCACCATCGGAGAAGGCACAAGCGAAATACAAAGATTGGTCATTGCTCGGCAGCTACTTGGGAAGTCAAAATAGGGTGATGGGCCTGGCCTGGGCGAGCGCTCCACAGGAAAACCATGTCGCAGTCGATTGAGAATTGGGCGGAGCGGGTGTGCGCGGGCGAGGTGCGGGCGCTGTCGCGAGCGATTACGGCGATTGAAAATCATCATACCGAAGCGGAAGAGTTGCTGAGGCTGCTGTTTCCGCGGACCGGGAACGCTTACTTAACGGGTGTGACGGGGGCGCCGGGAACAGGGAAGAGCACGCTGGTCGACCGGTTATCGGCGCACTATCGCGCGAAGCAGGAACAGGTTGGGGTGATCGCGGTGGACCCCACCAGCCCGTATTCGGGCGGCGCGATTCTGGGTGACCGGATTCGCATGCAGGGGCACGCGGGCGATGCTGGGATGTTCATTCGGTCGATGGCAACGCGGGGATTCCTGGGCGGCTTGGCACGGGCCACGGCGGAAGTGGCGCTGTTGCTCGATGCGGCCGGGAAGCGGCATGTGCTGATCGAAACAGTAGGGGTCGGACAAGACGAAATCGATATCGTACGCTTGGCGGATTGCGTAGTGGTGATGCTGGTACCGGGGATGGGCGACGATATTCAGAACATGAAAGCCGGGCTCATGGAGATCGGTGACATTTTTGTGGTGAATAAAGCCGATCGCGAGGGGGCGGACCGGTTGGAGCAACAATTGAATGCGATGCTGTCGCTGGTGATGCCGCGGGACGGCTGGCACCCGCCGGTGCTGCGCACCGTAGCTTCGGAAAATAGGGGAATCGATGTGCTGGCGGAAACGATCGCGCGTTTTCGGAAGCATTTCGAAGCCAGCGGCGAGCGTAAGCGCAAGCACGTGGAGCATTGGAAGCAGCGTTTGATCGAATTGCTGGAGTCGCGACTGCTGCAGCGAGCCTTGGGTGGCGTGGGTGGCGAGGCCCGGCTGACGCAGTTGGCCGAAGAGGTGGCGGAGAGAAAAAAGGACCCGTTTTCGGCTGTCAGCGACATCCTGGCGGGTAGCGGACTCGACGTAAGGGCGTGAGAATTCCAGACGATTTTGAAGGAGACGAATGACAGCAGCGCGGGGGAAGAAGAGCGGCAAGGGCGCCATGGCGACGATAGGGGTCATCGGCGGCAGCGGGCTTTACTCCATGCAGGGGCTGAAAGATACGCGTGAGCTTCGCGTGAAGACACCCTTCGGGGAGCCGTCCGACGCCATTGTGGTGGGCACGCTGGAGGGAAAGCGCGTGGCGTTTCTGGCGCGGCATGGCCGAGGACACCGCATCTTGCCGAGCGAGATTAATTTTCGGGCGAATATTTGCGCTATGAAACAACTTGGAGTGCAGCGGATTATTTCGGTGAGCGCGGTAGGCTCGCTGCAAGAGGACTTGCGCCCGGGCGAGTTTTTGGTGGTCGATCAATTTGTGGATCGAACGAAGAATCGGGTGTCCACGTTTTTCGGGGGTGGTTTGGTGGCGCATGTGACCTTTGACAAGCCTACGTGCCCGCAGGTTTCCTCGCTCCTGGCTGACGCGAGCGCGCGATCCGGAGTGAAAGCGCATCCGCGCGGGACATACGTGTGCATCGAGGGCCCGCAATTTTCGACGCTGGCAGAGGCGCACGTGCACCGGCAACTGCGGTTCGAGGTCATCGGGATGACCAACGTTACCGAGGCCAAGCTGGCACGCGAGGCGGAGCTTTGTTATGCCAGCATCGCGATGATCACGGATTACGATTGCTGGCACCCCGAACACGAATCGGTGACCGGGGCGCAGATTATCGCGACCTTGAATCAGAATGCGGAGAACGCGCAGAAGGTGTTGCGGCAAGCGGTGCGGGCCATGCCGGAGGAGCGGAATTGTAAGTGCGGCGCGGCGTTGCGGCACGCGCTGATCACGGACTTGAAGCTGGTTCCGGCGGCTACCAAAAAGCGCCTGGCTCCCATCATCGGCAAATATCTTTCCTAGGAGAAAACTGTGTCCTTACTGGTGGTTGGGTCGGTGGCGTTTGATGCGTTGGAGAGTCCGTATGGCAAGGTGGACCGCACGCTGGGTGGCGCAGCAACTTATTTTTCAGTGGCGGCGAGTTTTTTTTCTCATGTGAACCTGGTCGCGATTGTCGGCGACGACTTTACGGACAAGGACGCGGCGATTTTTCGGGGGCGGCACATCGATGTGGAAGGGCTGGAGCGAGTGACCGGCAAGTCGTTCTTCTGGGCGGGGAAATACTCGGAAAATTTGAACGAGCGCATTACGCTGGCGACCGAGCTCAACGTGTTTGCGGATTTTAAACCACGGCTTCCGGAACGCTATCGCGCGTCAAAATATGTATTTCTCGCGAATATTGCGCCGGACTTGCAACACGACGTGCTCAAGCAAGTGACCAAGCGGCCAAAGATCGCAGCGCTGGACACCATGAATTATTGGATCGAACGAACCAACGCGGACTTGCGCGAGACGCTGCGTCATGTCGATATTTTGATGATCAACGACATCGAAACGCGGCAGCTTTCGAACGAACACAATCTGCTGCGCGCGGCGCGGCACATTTTCAAGATGGGGCCCTCGACACTGGTGGTGAAGCGCGGCGAGTACGGGGCGATGCTGGTAGACGCGCGGGGCGTGTTCTGCGTGCCGGCATTTCCGCTGGAGGAGCCGCATGATCCTACCGGAGCGGGGGATTGCTTTGCGGGCGGATTCATGGGCTATCTCGCCAGCGCGGGAAACAAGAGCGATGCGTCGTTGCGGCGGGCGATGGTCTACGGGTCGGTGCTGGGCAGCTTCTGCGTGGAGAAATTCGGACTGGAGCGACTGCGCACGCTCAAGCGGAGTGAGATACACGCCAGAGCACGGCATTTCGCGAAACTGACGCAATTCAAACTGTAGATTAGTAAAATTGCTCATCGCTGGGGAAACTCGCGCGATTCAAAATGCTCACCCTTCATGAAATGGTTTTGCGCTTGGGCGTTGCGGCCCTGCTAGGTGCCGCGATTGGTATTGAGCGCGATTTGCACCGCCGGCCAGCTGGGATACGCACCAGCGCTTTTGTTTGCATGGGCTCGGCGCTGTTCACCATTCTTTCCTTTGAGCTGGCCAAAATGTTTGGCGATACATCGGCCACGCGCATCGCTTCCAATCTGGTGCAAGGAATCGGGTTCTTGGGCGCGGGCGCTATTTTGCGGGAGGCAGGCGGACTGGTCGGCTTGACGACGGCGGCGACGATTTTCGTGGAAGCGGCGATAGGAATGGCGGTGGGCGGGGGACTTTACGCAGTCGGAGGATTGGCGACAGGCGTGGTGCTGTTTGGGTTGGTTGTCCTTGGGTGGGTGGCGAAGAAAACGAATCTGAAGGCGCGAATCATGGGCTTTCGGATTACGGGTAGCCATAGCGAGAACATTGCTGCGGAAGTGCAGCGATTGTTAATCGAGCTGAAGATCAAGCCGCACCAGTTTCGCGTTTCCATGGTGGGTGTGAGTTCCGTCGTCGAGTTTCAGGCGGAGGTCGGTTATCGGCAACAGGAACAGATCGTGGAAAGGCTAAATCGCGTGGGCGTGGTAACTGAGGTTACACCGATCGAGGGGCACCGCGAATGACGGCGAATACATCTGCCGGCTCAGGCGTTCGTTCCGAAGGGGCGGTGCGTAAACCGAAGGCACTCACGCGCGGCGCGCGGCTTGCGGCGTTTGCGCCGGCTTCCCCGGGCATCCCGTCGAAGGTTACTGCTGGAATCACGGAGCTAGAGCGCCTGGGGTTTGCGATGGTACCGCTCACGTCGGAGCAGCCTGAAGGTTATTTTGCCGCGAGCACGGAGGCACGGCGCGCAGAATTGCTGAGGCTGTTGGGCGACACGAGGGTTGATGGCGTTGTTGCGGTGCGCGGCGGCTACGGATCGAATTATTTGCTAGGCGCAGAGCTTGCCGGAGCGGCCCGGGATCCGAAAGCGGTTATCGGCTTCAGCGATCTGAGTTCGGTGCAGACCTTTTTGTGGCAGCAGTCCCGATGGGTGACGTTCTACGGGCCGATGGTGGCGGCAGGCTTTGCCGCTGGACCAGGATCTCCCGGTGGCTATGATGAGCAATCGTTGCGACTGTCAGTCAGCGAATCGAGCGCGGGGTGGAAAATTCCGCTGCAAGGGGAATCGTTGGTTGGTGGGAAGGCCAATGGCCGACTCTTGGGCGGCGCATTGACGATTGTGGAAGCGACCTTTGGAACACCCTGGGAGCTGGATGCACGCGGATCGATTTTAGTCTTGGAAGATCGGGGGATGAAGCCGTACCAGATCGATCGGGTGTTGATGCACTTCAAGCAGGCTGGGAAGCTGGACGGCGTAAAGGGAATTGTGCTGGGTGATTTTCCGGAGTGCGAGCCGCCAGTTACCGGCAGTCCGACGGTGCGCGATGTTTGCGTGCGTATTCTGTCGCCATTGGGTGTGCCCGTGGTCTTTGGCGCGCCGATCGGGCATACGTTGCGGGCAATGCTGACGATTCCGCTGGGCGTGAATGCGCGCTTAGATGCACAGGGAGAGGGAGCGCTGGAGATTTTGGAGGCGGCGGTTACTCCATGAGCGAAACGAAACACGTGCATGTAATTGGAATTGGCGGATCGGCGATGGCGCCGCTGGCGGGAATGCTGCGCGAGCACGGCTACCGCGTGACCGGGTCGGACAGCGGTGTTTATCCGCCGGCATCGACGCTGCTGGAAAGCCTGGGAATTTCGTTCTACAACACGTTCGATGCCGCGCATTTGCAGCCGGTGCCGGACTTGGTGATCGTGGGAAACATCATCGCGAGAGGAAACCCGGAGTTGGAAGAAGTGCTGGACCGGAAGATTCCATATCGTTCGCTGCCGGAGATTCTGGAGGAAGTGTTTTTGCCAGGGCAGCATTCCATTGTGGTCAGCGGCACGCACGGGAAAACGACGACGACGGCCATGCTGGCGTGGATTTTTCACAGCGCGGAACGGAAGCCGAATTTCCTGGTTGGCGGTGTGGCGGAGAATTTCGGCAAGAGTTACGGGTTGGGCGGCGGCGCGGATTTTATTTTGGAAGGCGACGAGTACGAGACCGCATTCTGGGACCGCGGGCCCAAGTTCTTTCACTATCATCCGGACAACCTGATTATCACTTCGCTGGAGTTTGACCACGCGGATATCTACGCGGATTTCGAGACCTATGAACTGGCGTTCCGCCGGCTGGTGAACCTGGTGCCGCGCAAAGGCCGGGTGGTCATTTGGGGTGACACGGCGGATTCGGGGCCGGCTTTGCGGCGGGCGGCGAGCAAGGCGTTTTGTCCGGTGGAGACGTATGGGTTTTCTGCAGAGAACGATTGGATCGCCCGCGATGTAACCGTGGAGGGCGAGGTCACGCGCTTCCGTCTGTTTCATGGTGGAAAGGAGTTTGGAGCGTTTGCGCTGGCCGCCAGCGGCCGGCACAACGTCTTGAACGCAACAGCGGCCATTGCGGTGGCGCAAGGTCGAGGGATCGGCGTGGAATCGCTGGGCAAGGCGCTGGCAACGTTTCGCAGCGTGAAGCGTCGAATGGATGTGAAGGGAGAGTTCGGAGGGATTTTGGTAGTGGACGATTTTGCGCATCATCCGACGGCTGTGCGGGCGACCATAGAGGCGGCGCGGGGACGTTGGCCAAAGCGGCGGCTGTGGGCGATCTTGGAGCCGCGGTCGAACTCGATGCGACGAAAAGTATTTCAGGAGTCGCTGCCGAAGGCGCTTGCGCTTGCCGACCGCGTGGTTCTCGGCGGCGTGTTTCGAGCGCAGCAGCTTGGCGATGAAAACCGCATGGATCCGGAATCGGTGGCTGCCACTGTGCGCGAACTGGGCCGCGAGGCGCGAGCTTTCTCTGGCTCCGAATCCATCGCGGAACATCTGGCGTCGGAAGCGCGACCTGGCGACCTTTTGCTGATTATGTCCAACGGCAGCTTCGATGGTCTTTGCGAAAAGCTAGTGAAGAAGCTGGAGCGAGCGGCCACTGTTCCCTCCGAGGCGCCAGCGCGGTGAACTGGGGCTCTTGGTCAAAGCGGTTGATCGCGAAAATCGTCACGGTCTTTCTGGTTAGTTGGGCGTTTTCAGCCGCGGGCCGTGCCGAAATCACTTACGACGTCTCGCTGGCGCACCCGGAGAGACACACGTTCGCCGTCAGAATGTGGATTCCCGATGTTTCCAGCGAAGTTGTTGTGTGCATGCCCGCGTGGAACGCGCTGTATCAGATTCGCGATTTCAGCAGTCATGTTCGGGAGGTGAAGGCGTGGGTTGGGTCGCGCGTTACTCCGATTGAAAAGCTGGACAAGCAAACGTGGCGCGTCAGAGGGACGGGAACCATTACGATCAGCTACACGACGTATTGGGATGAAGCGGGGCCGTTCGCCAGTCAGCTTAACAGTGAGCATGCGTTCATAAATCCAGCCATGATTCTGCTGTACGTACCTGAGCGAAAATCCGACAATGTTGTGCTCACCGTGTCCTACGTTCCCGACGACTGGCAGAGTTCCGGTGGAAATCTGATCGACCACTTCGCCATACACTCCCCCGAAGACGATGTGAAGCGAGCTTTTGCGTTCTCCGCAAGCGACTATGACCGGCTCACGGACATGCCGATCGAAGTATCCAAGTTTGAAAGATTCGACCTGCCGGGACTCAAGCCGCCGATCTCCGTTGTGGTGCATGGGGACAAGTGGAAGAAAAAGGAAGTTGAGGAGCAGTTGCGGCGGATTTGCGTGTATGAATTGAAGCTGATGGAAGAGGCGCCGTACGAGCACTACACATTTATCATTCACCTGGGAGAGGCGGCGCAAGGCGCGGGCGGAGGGATGGAACACGCCAACTCAACGGCGATTTCGGTGCATTCCGAGGAGCAATTACCGGACACCGCGTCGCACGAGTTTTTTCACCTGTGGAACGTGAAGCGCATTCGGCCAGCCACCTTGGAACCGGTGGACTTCACAAAGGAGCAATACACCCGCGCGCTGTGGTTTGCCGAAGGAGTTACCAGCGCGTATGCGGCATATACGATGGTGCGTTCGCAGCTGTGGAGCAAGGACCAGTTCTATTTCGATTTGAGCCAGCAAATCACTGACCTGGAGGCTCGCCCGGCGAACCGGTGGCAAAGCGCGGAAGAGTCCAGCCTGGATGCCTGGTTTGAAAAATATCCGCTGTATAACCGGCCGCAGGAAAGCGTGTCGTACTACGCGAAGGGACAAGTACTTGGTGTGCTTATGGATATGCTGATACGCGATCGCACCGACAACGAAAAGAGCCTCGACGATGTGTTGCGCGCGATGAACAATGAGTTTGCGAAGAAGAACAAACCGTACCGCGATAGCCTGGACGTACGCTTAACGGCTGAACAGGTGGCGGGCGGTTCCTTTGAGGAGTTCTTCAATCGATATGTGGCCCATGCGGAGCCGCTGCCCTACGCGCGGATTCTTTCTCTTGCCGGGCTGGAGCTACGCACGGCGCAGCGCAAGCGACCGGTGCTGGGATTTTTCACGGAACGCGGCTCGTCGGGAGAAGTGATCGCCCGGGATGTGGATTCCGAAAGCGCCGCTGCGCAAGCTGGCCTGCGCTCAGGAGATTTAATTCTTAGCTGGAATGGCTCCGAGCCGCCGCGCAACCCGGACCGCTGGGTCTTTTCGCAGAAGGCCGGCACGGAAGTGCGCTTGCGGGTGCGCCGCGATGACCGCGAGATGTCCATCGACTTTCGCATTGATGAGGCGATAGAGACTTTTTATCAGGTGGCCGAGAATTCCCACGCCGAAGCCAAAGCCAAGCGCATTCGTGAAGGCATCCTGCGCGGCACAACGCAACCGGTTACGGCCAGCGTTTCGGCCCCTTGAAACGGCATGGCTTGACGCCGCGCGCAGGATTGGAGAGAGTTCCGCCCAACCATGCTTCGCGCTATCGTCGTCTGCACGCTGCTCCCGCTGTATGCGCTGCTCGCCGGGCCACCGCTACTCTTGTACACGTTGATTTCGCGCAATCCCAATCCGCTTTATTGGGGCGGCGTCAAGGGCATCGTTTACTTGATTCGGCTGGTTGGCGTCAAAATACGAATCACGGGCCGCGAGCGCATTCCGCCGGGCGCGTGTCTTTTCGTGGCCAACCATACCAGTTCGGCGGACGCGCCGGCGGTGGTGGGAGCGATTCCACGCCGCGTGGCGATTTTGCTAAAAGAGTCTCTGTTTAAGTGGCCGATTGCAGGGCAAGCATTCACGTTGGCGGGTTTCATTCCGGTTAAGCGCAGCGAGACAGAGTCGGCGATCGCCAGCGTGGAGAAGGCCACGCAGTCGATGCGCGCCGGGCAATCGTTTTTGATTTATCCGGAAGGCACACGCAGCCCGGATGGCCGACTACAGCCTTTCAAGAAGGGAGCGGCGGTGATGGCCATCAAAGCGAAGGTGCCGATCGTTCCGGTGGCGTGTTCCGGCGCGCATCGAGTGATGCGCAAACGCTCGCTGCGCGTCTATCCGGGTCAGATTCTGGTGGAAATTCTGCAACCCATCGATGCCTCGAAATATTCGTTCGAGAGCCGCGACGAGCTCAACGACAGGGTGCACGATGCCATGGCGGCGGGATTGCCTCCCGATCAGCGTCCACTCGGCTTCCCGGGAGCTACGCCGGCGGAGAGCGCCTAGGTTTTGCGGAAGAACGCTATCTCAGAAAGAAGGGTCAGATGAGCGCTATGAAGACGCAACTTTTTCTACGCTGGGTATTCTTGATACTGATGTCGGGCACGGCCGCCATTCATCCGGCGAATACGCAAACAAAACCGTTGACCGCGCGCGAGGTGATCGAGCGCATCCAGGCGCACGCGGGAATTCCTTGGATGTCGGAAACGGTCGACACCTTCAAAGCAGGGGATCCGGACACCGAGGTCAAAGGCATCGCGGTGACCATGATGGCCACGCTCGATGTGCTGCAGCGCGCGGCCGCGGCCGGACAAAACCTGATCATTACGCACGAGCCCACCTTTTACAATCACCTCGACAAACCCGTTGATCTGGAGCAGAAGGAAAACGACCCCGTTCTGGCCGCCAAACGTGCGTTCATCGCGCAGCACGGCCTGGTGATCTGGAGATTTCACGATCATCAGCACCGCATGAAATTGGACCAGATCGAAACAGGAACGGTCCACACGCTTGGCTGGGAGAAATTTCAGGACTCCAACAATCAGTATGTGTTTGCGATTCCGGAAACGGATTTGGAGCATTTGGTAAGTGATTTGAAGAGCCGCCTCAAGGTTCACGTCATGCGCGTCGTCGGCGATCCGAAGCTGAAAGTAAAGAAGGTAGCGCTCGTTCCCGGCGCATCCGGCTTTGGCAAGGAGACACGAGCACTGGAAATAAGCGACCTTCAGGTGTTGATCACGGGAGAGCCGCGCGAATGGGAGACCGTCGAATACGTTGCGGATGCGGTGACGGAAGGAAAGCCCAAGGCGCTGATCATTCTCAGCCACATTCCCTCCGAACAGGCCGGCATGGAGGAATGCACGCGTTGGCTAAAGACATTTGTCAGTGAGGTCCCGGTGGAATTCGTGCCTGCGCGCGACCCGTTCTGGGCAACGAAGGAATAAATACAGGAATTGCGCCGTTACAACTGCGGCGCTAACGCTTCTTCAACTTCTCAATCTCCGATTCCAGCTCCCACACCCGCCGTTGCAAATCCGGCAGCCGATTCAGCGCCGCCGTATTTTTCAGCCATTGCCGATTTTCAATGGCGGGATAGCCCGAATACAGCGACTTGCCAGGGACATCCCCGGGGATGCCGCTCTTCGCGGTGACCACCGCGCCCTCGCCCACCGAAAGATGGCCGGCGGTCCCAACCTGTCCAGCCAGAATGCATCCGGCGCCGATTCGCGTGGAGCCGGCGAGGCCGACCTGCCCGCAGAGCATAGTGTTCTCGCCAACTTGCGAAGCGTGCCCGATCAGAACCAAATCATCGAGCTTGCTGCCGCGCCCGATGCGTGTTTCGCCTACCGTCGCGCGGTCGACGCAAGCATTGGCTTGCACTTCCACGTCGTCTTCCAGCACGGCCGGCCCGGACTGCTGCATTTTGTACCAACTGCCATTCTTCTGCTTGGCGAAGCCAAGACCATCACCACCGATCACGACGCCGTTCTGAAGAATGACCCGGTGGCCGATGCGGCAAAATTCGCGGACTACCGCGTGAGCGTGCGCGAAGAAGTCGTCGCCGATCTTCGCCCCGCGATAAACCGTTACAAAGCTGTGCAGCACGGCGTTACGGCCAATTTCGGCGTCGTCCTCGATGAAGCAATAGGGTCCGATGTGCGCGCCGGCGCCGATACGGGCAGTCCCGCCAATTACCGCCGTGGGATCGATGCCCGGCTTGTAGCGCGGCGGCTGGTAGAACAACTCAATCGCGTGGGCAAAGGCCAGATAGGGATTCACCGTGCGCAATGCGGCGATGGGCGGCAGACCTGCCCCGCGCTCAAGGCTGATGCCATCTTCGATGAGCACTGCGGAGGCCCGCGTGGTCTTGAGCAGAGGGAAGTAGCGGCGATTGGCGAGAAAGGTGATTTGGCCGGCCTCGGCGTGCTCGATTCCGGCGATGCCGCGAATTTCCGTGTCGGGCGCGCCTTCCAGGCGGCAGGCAAGCTTCTGCGCGAGTTCAGAGAGTTTCATGGACGAGGCTCCTCGTATGAGAGCGAGTCTCGCATATCCGCCAAGAAGTGGCGAGTGACACCGACGAAAGGGCGGACGCCGGAGGCTATGTCAGAAACCCTAGGACACCGGATGCGGCGATTCCAGGTAAGCCCAGCGTTCGACAATTTTCCGTGCCGCAATGCGCCAGATTACGATGCCGCGGACCTCCAGTTTTTTGCCCGTTTGCGAATCGGTAGCCGTCCAGTGATTGCGGACCACGACTCTATCCTCCTCCGCAATCATGTCTTCGATCTGCACATGCAGGTCGGGAAAACGTTTGAGCGCGGCGGCGACATACTGAATCGCCCCCGCTGGCCCCGGCGGCACTCCGGCTGGAACATCCGCGCCGTGGTCCACGAAATTCGGCGCGAAATTAACATTGCCGATGTCCACGTTCTTGCGGTTCACGAATTCTTCAAAATGGTTGCGAATGAACTCCCGGGCCTCGGCGTGAGTCATTCCGGATCTGGCGTTCACCGTATCCATGATGTAAGTGCTCACGCGCCCGCTGCCTGGCTGCGAAACTCTCCGGCAACTTCCGCGAGAAAGCGATCCACGGTGATCGGCGGCTTTTCAAGAAGCTTGGCCAGCAATCCGTCGACCTGGCCACCTTTGCCGGACGCGTAGAATTCCTGCAAATCGAGCAGCGCATCGGCCTGCCACGCCGGCATGCCTTGCTCCAGCAGGGCCTTGCGTTGTGCTTCGACGGGGATGTCCACGTATTGCACGGCGCGCCCCGCGTGCTTGGAGATCTTCTCCGCCAGTTCCGCATAGGTCAGCGCCTCCGGGCCATTCAGCTCGTAGGTCTTACCCTGATGCTCGCCTCCGGCCAGAGCTTTGGCCGCAACAGCGGCAATGTCGCGGACGTCAATTGAGCTCACGCGAGCGTTACCCATGGAGCTGTAGAAAGCGCCCTTCGTGCGAATGCTTGGAGCGAAATACGTCACTACGTTCTGATGAAAGCTGTTGGGCCTGAGGATGGTAAAAGAAATTCCAGTTCCTTTAAGTTTGTCTTCCGCTTTGCGATGCCAGGAAGGAAAAGACTTCGGATAATCGCCCGCTCCCAGCGCCGAATTGAGGACGATGTGTTTCACGCCAGCGGTAAGGCAGGCGTCAATTACGTGACTTTCCAGTTGCACCAAATCGGGGACGGGGGAGCAAACCAGGTAGATAGCGTCTACATTACGTAAGGCTGGCGCCAGTGTCTCCTTCTTGGCGAAGTCCGCAAGCGCGGTCTTTGTTCCCGCGGGCGCCTTGGCCGCTTCGTTCGCGGAACGGTACATCGCTTTGTGTTTCGCGCCAGTGCGTGCAACTTCGTGCAGCACTGCTTTACCGACGGTTCCACTAGCTCCTGTAACCAGAATCATGGCTTTCTTCTCCTATAAAACCGGCCGCCGATTTCGCAGGTCTCTCGAACCTGGCCGGCGGCTACGCTGCGGCAGAAATGGTATAAGTATTCAGACGCTCAAGGAAGTACGCACAATTTTGTAAGCCCGGAGCCGGGTATGAAAGACAATCATGGCTGTCCCGTGCAGGGCACGATCAACGTGCTAAGCGGCAAGTGGAAGGTCTTGGTGGTGTGGCACTTGGGATTCGGTCCGAGGCGCTTCGCCGAGTTACGCGACCTGGTGCCGGGAATCAGGGAAAAAGTTCTGACCTCACAATTAAGGGAACTTGCCTCCGACGGAATAGTGCGCCGGATAAGCAAGCCGGTAACGCCGCCGCAGGTCACCTATTCCTTGACCAAGGCTGGTACCGAGCTAATTCCGCTGATGAGCGAGCTATGCCACTGGGGCACTCGTCACCTGGGCATCCCGCCCAATCTGCCCATGATACGACGAGCAAAATCCCCGACAACCGTACGCCGGGTTTCCGCGGCTTAGTCGTAGCGCAGCGCTTGCATCGGATCCGTGGCTGCCGCCCGGCGGGCGGGCACCATACAGGCCAACGCAGCGGCGACAATCAGCAACATTGTCACGCCCGCAAGGATCAGCGGGTCACGCGAGCTTTCGGTCACCCATTTTGTAGCCACTTTGTCGAACGCAACGCTCAACAGAATGCCGGCAGCCAGCCCTCCGCCGACATTGATTGCCGTAGACGTCAGCACAATCCGAAATACGTCGGAAGCCTTCGCGCCCAGAGCCATGCGGATGCCGAATTCATTGGTGCGCGTGGCCACCCCATAGGAGACCACGCTGAACAGGCCCACGGCAGCGAGCGCCAGCGCCAGAATCGAGAAAATCCCGAACAGCGTAGCCACAAAGCGCTGCTGCGCGTACTCCTGCTGCCCCGTAATCCAGGCATCGAGATCGCGCACATGCATAGTCTGTTGCTCCGGGTCGATCTGTACAATCTGCGCGCGAATGTCATGCAAGAGCGACAGTGGCGCGATTCGAGTGCGCACCAGAATTTGTGTGAACATCCACATATTTGTCGTAAAAGGCAGATAGACCCCGGGTTTGATAGGATTCCGCAGGCCATCATCGCGAGCGTCGGCAACCACGCCAATGATTTGGAACCAGCCAGTACTTCCGGCGGCTATGCGTTGGTAGGGCGGCTGGTCTTTGAGCACGGGTATCTTGATCTGATGGCCGATGGCATCGCCGTTGGGCCACAACTGGCGCGCCATGGTCTCATTGATGACCGCGAGCGTCGCGCCGCGCATGGTTTCGGCATGGTCCCACAGGCGCCCCTGCGCGAGAGGAATATGCAGAAGCGGAAAGTACTCCGGGCTGACGAAATTCACCCGGACTTCAGGCTTTTCCGCCGCGGTGCTCCCCATAATTTCGATGTTCTGACGCCAACCACTGGAGGGCGGAGTGGCATTGGTCGAGATCCCCGCGGCCACCACCTGCGGCATGGCCGCGATTTTGGCGCGGATTTGCTCAAAATATTCGGCACGATCTTTCCATTCCACATGCGTGTTTTCGTGAATGGGAATGGGTACTGACATCGCATTGTGTGGGTCGTACCCTAGATTAGCTTTCAAGAGCCGCAGAAAGCCTTTGCCCGCGGCGCCCGCCGCAGTGAGCATGAGGAGCGTTAGCGCGACTTGCGCGGCCACCATGGCGCTGTGGCTGCGCCGCGCGCCCAGGCTTCCGGCCACACGGCGCGAACTGGTTTGCATCAGCCGCGCGATCTCCGGCCGCGACAGTTGCAGCGCCGGCCAGAGTCCAAAGACAATCGCGGTTGTGAACGCCAGCGCAACGCTGAACAGCAGCACCGGCACATTCATCTTGATGACCGATTCGGAGGGAAACGAATCTTCGGGAAGCCTGGTGGCGAGTAAAGAAAGCCCGCGCCACGCCAAAAGCACTCCCAAAATTGCGCCAGTCGTCGCAATCCCCAGCGATTCTGTAAGCAGTTGCCGGATCATGCGCAGACGGTCCGCGCCAATTGCCGCGCGCACGGCGAGTTCGTGCTGCCGCTCCGTGCCCCGCGCCAGCAGCAGGATGGACACGTTCGCGCAACCGATCAAGAGCAGGGAAGCGACCGCACCCAGAAGCAGATAGAGCGTGGGTCCGAGAGGCCTGGCGTATAACTCGACGATGCTCCTCAGCTTCACTTTGAACTTTTCCGGATATTGGGTTGGCGCTTCTTTCGCGAATTGCTCGATGATGGGCTGCAACTCTGCGCTGGCTTGCTCTGCACTTACCCCCGGACGAATCCTCAACGAAGCGCCGTAGCGAATATTCGGATCCTGGGTGACCTTCAGCGGGATGTATATGTCGGCCCCGGCCCACTTGAAACGCGGCGGCATCACGCCAACGATCTGATACGGTTTGTGGACCAACTGGATGGTGCGACCGATCACGTGGGGATCGCCGACAAAGTACCGCTGCCAAAATTGGTAGGTGAGAACAACCACCGGCTGGGCGTCTTGCCCTGGAGGGGCATCCGAAGGAATCAGCCAGCGACCCATGAGCGCGCGGACGCCCCAATGATTGGGCGCGTTAGGAGAAATTTTATTAGACTGCACGTCTTCGGGCAGATCGCCGTCCGTGGTGGTGAGATTCCACCAATCCATGCCGACAACGTCTTCAAGAGACTTGGTTTGGCGGAGTAGCTCCATCTGCGGACCGCTCAATCCGGCAAAACGATCGTCGCCGGCTTTGTCCACCAGGCGCAACTCCACGATGCGGTCGGCGCCCGGGTACGGGAAGGGATCGATCAAGACCGCGTAGATAACGCTAAACACCGCGCTGGTCGCCCCAATGCCGAGGGCCAGCGAAAGCACGGCGGTTAGAGTGAAACCCGGACGTTTCCAAAGTTCGCGTGCCGCATAGCGCAGATCGGATAGGAACGATTGCATGGAGCCTCGCAGAGACCTCACTCCCGTATACGTGTACTGACGACAAGAGTTCCCTGGCGGTTAGGGGCGGGGACACGGATTCTTGACGTTGGATGCGGAATAAGGCGCTTGCCGTTGACGGCAAACGTTATTCGGTGAACAGCCGCGGTTGGCTGGCAGCTGCTGCGGCTGCCGCCGGTTTGCGCCGCGCAATTCCTACCACGCCGAGCACGGTGACTTCCGAAAGAGCGCCGCGCGGAACAAAAATGCGATCGGTCGTGGAGTTCAGGTCGGGCGGCGTGATTTGCAGGCCGTTGTCGAGCAGCGAGAGCAGATCGTTGGGCACCACGCCCTCGAGAGTGTCGCCGTCCGTGAATCGCAGGCGCACCCACAAGCCATCGAGCTTGGGGCGGCTGAGAAACGCCTTGCGCTCTGGCTCAAATTCATCGGAAAACTCCCGGACGAAATAGATGGCGCGGACTTTAGCCAGCGGAATTTGTTCGTGCTCACCCTCTGGGGTGAGGACATCAATAGGGTCAGCTTGGCCGAGCCTGGTTGGACTCAAGTAGCCGCGAAGGGCTTGCTTGTCCAAGTGCTCGACCACGACTTTCTTGTGCGTAGAGGCTGGGGCTCGGGGCTTCAAAGAATCCGCACGTAACCGAAAAACACTAATTTGCGAAACATCGGGATGTATGTTATGTTAAGCGCGTTTTTCCTGTCAAGTCATTGTTTTTGTTGGGTTTAGGGGCCTCGGAGCGCGGCCGTTGACCGAAAAAAAGCAGATCCTCAAATCGGCCTCAATCATATCCGTAGTCACCATCGTCAGCCGCATATTGGGGTATGTGCGCGACCAGCGCATTACCTTCCTGCTGGGCACCTCGCTGACAGCTAACTCCTTTGTTTTGGCCTACCGCATCCCCAATCTGTTCCGCCGCCTGGTGGCCGAAGGCTCGATGACTGCCTCCTTCATACCCGTCTTTACGACCTACCTTCGGGAAAAACCGAAATCGGAAGTATGGGACTTCGCGAACAAGCTTTTCTGGACGTTGGGATTGATTGTGGCGATGATCACCGTGCTGGGAATGGTGTTTTCGCCAGCCGTGATTCACGCATTCACATCCAATTCGGGAAAAAATGTCTCATGGGACCAGGCGATCAACCTGAACCGCGTGATTTTCCCGTACCTGTTCTTTGTCGCTTTGGCAGCGCTGGCCTCTGGGATTCTTAATTGCTTTCACGTCTTTGGGTTACCGGCGGCAAGTTCGGTTTTTCTGAACCTTGCGATCATCGCGTTTTCAACCGCCTTGGTGTGGCCCTATTTTGAAAATCCCGCGGTATCGCTGGCGGTAGGATGGTTAGTCGGCGGAGCCTTCCAGTTTATAACCCAGGTGCCGTCGCTGGTGCAGAAGGGCATGAATTTCAATTTCGGGATCTCCTTCTCGCATCCGGGAATCCGCAACGTCGCACGGCTTATGCTGCCACGCTTCTTCGGAATTGGGATCGGGCAGATCAATCTGTTTGTGGACACTTATTTTTCGACGGCCAGCCGCATGCCGGAAGGCAGCTTGGCGGCGCTTTATGTGGCGGACCGGGTAATGGAGCTGGTTCTGGGGGGGTACGCCATCGCCGTGGCCACCGCTATCCTGCCGATGATGTCGCACCAGGCGGCGGCCAAAGATTTCGAGGCTTTGAAGAAAACGTTGACGTTTTCGGTGCGAATTGTGGCATTTATAACGGTACCGGCTGCCTTGGGGCTAATGATCTTGCGGGAACCGATCATCCGGGTGTTGTTTCAACATGGACAGTTCGTGGCCGAATCCACCCGGCTGACTGCTCGGGCTCTGCTGTATTACGCAATAGGCCTGCCGGCGCTGGCCTCAGTAAAGCTGATCGTCCCGGCATTCTATTCGACTCGGGACACCCGGACCCCGGTGATCGTGGCGGGCATCTCGCTGGTCATCAATCTGGTGCTGAACATCGTGTTTCTGCAGTTCTTCTTCAGGCGCGTGCAGAATGGCGGGCCGGCCCTGGCCACGGCCATAGCGTGCTTTTTCGATTTTTTCGCGCTGTTCATCATTTTCCGGCTGCGTTATGGTGCGCTCGGAACCATGGAGATTCTGCGCTCCTTTTCAAAGATTTCGCTTTGCTCGGGAATAATGGGGGTAGCGTGCTGGCTGGGCAATCGTTACACAGAGTTTGCCATGCACTCGCGATTTCTGGTGCAACTCTCGATCTTTACGGCACTTATCGTCGGCGCGACCGCGTTGTACTTGGGCCTGGCCTGGATTTTCCGGTGCCATGAAATGGAAGAAATTTACGGGATCGCCTTGCGGAGAGGACGCGGCGGCGCGGCCTACGTGGACGTCTGATGGAAATTTCGGCGGTCATCTCGTCGTTTCTAACCCATGTGCGAGTGGAGAAGGGGCTCTCCGCGAATACCATCGCCGCATACAGGCGCGACTTGCAGAAATTTGACGAATTTGCGCGCAAGCGCAAGTTGACCCTGGAAAGCGTTAGCCGCGACGACTTGGTGGATTTTTTGGCTGGCCTGTACCGGCAAAAGCTGGAAAGCCGGACGGTCGCACGGCAGTTGGTGACGCTGCGCAACTTTTTCCGCTTCGCGCAGATTCAGGATCTGATTCCAGAGGATCCCTCCACCAACCTGGAATCGCCGAAGATCCGGCGGCACCTGCCGGGGTATTTGCGGCTGGAGGAAGTCGAGAAGTTGCTGGAACAACCGGACTCCGGCACTCCGACGGGATTGCGCGATCGAGCGATGCTGGAGGTGCTGTATTCCACGGGATTGCGCGTCTCGGAGCTGATCGGCCTGGGGGTCAGCGACTTGGATAGCAAGGTGGGTTGCGTGCGCTGCATCGGAAAGGGCGACAAAGAGCGCATCGTGCCCGTCGGCAAGAAGGCGTTGACCATGGTCGACAAGTATCTGCGTGAGGGGCGCCCGCAGTTGCTGCGCAACGCCAGGGCCAGTGCAGGTCCGGCTTTGTTCGTGAACCGGCGCGGCGTCGCGTTGAGTCGTGTGGGCGTGTGGAAGATACTGTCGGCTTACGGGCGGCGCGCTGGTCTGCGCGTGGCGCTGACGCCGCACATGCTGCGGCACAGCTTTGCAACCCATCTGCTGGAGCGCGGCGCCGATTTGCGCTCCGTGCAGTTGATGCTGGGCCACGCCGATATTTCCACGACCCAGATTTACACCCATGTTGTCGAGGAGCGGTTGAAACAGATTTACAAGGCCCATCACCCGCGCGCTTAGCAGGCAGCGCGCGGTGAGACGGGCCGGGCGGACAAAACCCCGGGAAATGCAACGAGGTCACGCGCGGAAGGCAGGCGCTAATGCCTCAAGGCTAAGGAGAACGATGCCAGATTACATGTTCTTGCTGGAAAGCCGATTGTCGCCGGAGCAGCGCGCCGTGATGATGCGGGTGCAGGAGCTTTCCGCGGCGATGGGCTTCAATTTGTATTTGACGGGCGGCACGGTACGCGACCTCATCACCGGTGCGTCCTTGCGCGATTTGGATTTCACCGTCGAAGGGAATCCCACCAAAATTGCGCGCGAACTGGAAAAGGGCGGCGCCAAGATTCTCTTCGAGGACGAAAAGCTGCGGCACATCGAAGTGCTGTTTGGCGGCGACGTGGAGGGCAGCATCTCTGGGGCGCGCGACGATCATTACGTGCGGCCGGGAACGCGGCCGGAGATTCGCTGGTCGACCATCATGGAGGACCTGCGCCGCCGCGATTTTTCTCTGAACGCTATCGCCATCTCCCTGAATCCCGCCTCTCGCGGGCTGCTCCTCGACCCCACCAACGGCTTGTCGGACATTGAACGTGGCGAAGTGCGCGCATTGACCATCCACAGCTTCACCAATCAGCCGGTGCGCTTGCTGCGCGTGCTGCGATTTTCTTCGCGCATGGGTTTCAAGCTGGAGGGACGCACGCAGGAATGGTTTGACCTGGCCATCGAGCGCGAGTTGCACAAAACCATCTCCTCGGAGGATGCCGGCGGCGAGCTGCGTGCTGTCGCGCGCGAAGAGCGGCCCACTGTCGTACTAAAAGCCTGGGAGCAGCACGATTTGTTGGAGGCGGTGAATACCAATCTGGCCAAGCGGCATCCGGACTACGATAGCGTCGCGCGATTGATGAAAGTCCGCGAGGATATGTTCACCGCCGGATTCCGGCCGCGCCTGGCGACGCCGATGTTGCTGGCGATTCTGGGCCGGCTGAAGGATCGCGAGCAGGGCGGGGTGTTGTCCAAAGCGGGCTACCGTTCCGCGGAATCGGATATTGTCTTGGGTTTTGCGCAAGAGGCCGATGAGGAGGCCAAAGAATTATCCGGACGCAAAATGAACGCGCCCATCGACGCGTACCGCTTTATAGAGAAGATGCCCCTGGACCAGGTGGCTTACTTGCTCGCGGAATCGCGCAATTCGGCGGCGCTATCGAAAATTCGCGCGTACCTGAATAAATGGCGCCCAGTTCGCATCGGCCTTCCCGTTGTTGCCAATGAACTGGAAGCGCTGGGCATGGCCCGCGGACAGAAATTCGACGCCATCGTCGAACAAGTCTTCGCGATTCAGTTGACCGGCCGCGGCAAAACTCCGGAGGAGCGCGAAAAGATCCTGCGCAAGCTCTCCGGTATCAAGGAAGCCCCGAAAAAGAAAGAAAAGAAAGGCGCGAAGGGCGCGGAGAAGACCCATGCTGCCGGGGCAGGCAAGCACAGCGAGGCCAGCGCCGCGGCGGCGAAGGCGGCCACCAAAGCGCATCACCGGGAACGCCTGGGCGCTGGAAAACAAGCCGCAAAGGCTGCACCCGCAGCGCACGCTAAATCGGCGGCGCGCGCAAAAAAGAGCGGCGGCCGGAAATAGTTCGAGCAGGCACGCGTGATTTTGACAGCCGAGCGGCCGCGACGCGCCCGTCGTAGCGCCTGTGGGAAACGCGAACAATCGCGGTCGCAATTCTGCCACGCAAGATTTAGAATTAAGAGACATGGGTCAACCCCAATTTGTTCATTTGCACGTTCACACCGATTACAGCCTGCTCGACGGGGCTTGCGAAACTTCTGAGTTATTGGATGAAGCGTCGCGCCAGAAAATGCCGGCGGTGGCCATTACCGACCACGGCAATCTGTTCGCCGCGGCTAATTTTTTCTACGAAGCCAGCAAGCGCGACGTCAAGCCGATCATCGGCTGCGAAGTCTATGTGGCGCGCGGCAGCCGCCACGAGCGTGGCGAAAAAAGTAACGGAAGCAACGGCCAGGACCGCGGGGAAGGCGAACCCGGCACGCGCGGCAGCAATCACCTGGTTCTGCTGTGCGAATCGCTGGAGGGCTATCACAACCTGATCAAGCTGGTCTCCGCCGGGTTTCTCGAGGGTTTTTATTACAAGCCGCGCATCGACTACGACCTGCTCGCCAAGCATAGCAAAGGATTGATCGCGCTTTCCGCTTGCCTGCGCGGGCCGGTAACCGAAGCGGTAGTCGACGAAAAGCTCGACCTGGCGCGAGAAAATGCGTACCGGCTGCGCGATGTCTTCGGCAAAGGCAATTTCTTCCTCGAGATTCAGGACCAGGGCCTGGAGATCGAAAAAGGCGTAAACCGCGAACTCGTTCGCCTCTCCAAAGAAACCGGCATCCCGCTGGTGGCCACCAACGATTGCCACTACCTGCATCACGACGACGCCCACGCGCAAGAAGTCCTGCTGTGCATCCAAACCGGCAAGACGATGAGCGACACTCATCGCATGAAGTTCCAGACCGATCAGTTCTACTTCAAGAGCGCGGTGGAAATGGCGCAAGTGTTTGGCGAATTGCCAGACGCGCTCAGCCGCACGGTGGACATCGCGCAACGTTGCAACGTAAGAATCGAGCGTATTCCCAGCCCGTTCCCGGAATTCAAGGTTCCGGAGGGGCACACGGCAGGCAGCTACTTCGAGAAAGTCGTTCGCGAAGGCTTCGCATCTCGCATGCAACTCCTGGAGCGGCAAGCTCAGCAAGGCATGCTCCGCCATCCGCTATGCGATTACGAAAACCGGCTCACTTCTGAAATCGAAATGATTCAGAAGATGCGCTATGAGGGCTACTTCCTGATTGTTTGGGATTTTATCCACTATGCCCGCACGCAAGATGTTCCGGTTGGGCCCGGCCGCGGGTCGGCCGCGGGCAGCCTGGTGAGCTACGCGTTGCGCATCACCGACGTCGACCCGCTGCAGTATAACTTGCTGTTCGAGCGCTTCCTGAATCCCGAACGCGTCTCCATGCCCGATATCGACATCGACTTCTGCATGCGGCGGCGCGGCGAATTGATCGACTACGTCACACAGAAATACGGCCGCGAAAACGTCGCGCAGATTATTACTTTCGGCACGATGGCGGCGAAAGCGGCCATCAAAGATGTCGGTCGCGCGATGGATATTCCGTACGCGGACGTCGACCGTCTCGCCAAGCTCGTGCCCACCACGCTCGGCATCGAACTGGAGTCGGCGCTGGCCCAGACCCCGCAACTGAAAGCCGCGGTAGCCGCCGATGAGCGCATGAAAGATTTAATGGCCGTGGCTTTACGATTGGAAGGCTTATCGCGGCACGCCTCGACCCACGCGGCCGGCGTCGTGATTTCTCCGCGGCCGCTCACCGACATCGTTCCGCTCTACAAGACCAGCCGGGATGAAGTAACCACCCAGTACGACATGAACGCGCTGGAGCGCATCGGCCTCCTGAAAATGGATTTCCTCGGCCTGACCACGCTGACGGTATTGCAAGACACCGTGCGCATGATCGAGCGAAACCGCAGCGTCAAAGTCGACCTCGATACTCTCGCCCTCGACGACGCCGACACGTACAAGCTTTTCGCCCGTGGCGACACCACCGCCATCTTCCAGTTTGAATCGCACGGCATGCGCGACATCCTCCGCCGTTACCAGCCCACGCGCATCGAAGACCTAACCGCTCTCAACGCGCTGTACCGCCCAGGTCCGATTCAGGGCGGCATGATCGACGATTTCATCAAGCGCAAGCACGGCACCACCAAAGTCAGCTACGAGCTGCCGCAACTCAAAGACATTCTCGAAGAAACCTACGGCGTAATTCTGTATCAGGAACAGGTGATGCAGATCGCCAACTGTCTGGCCAGTTTCTCCCTCGGCGAAGCGGATATTTTGCGCCGCGCGATGGGCAAGAAAAAGAAAGACGAAATGGCCGCACAGCGCGCCAAGTTCATGGCCGGCTGCGCCAACAACAAGATCCCGGAAAAGAAAGCCGAGCGAATTTTCAACTTGATGGAAGAATTCGCTGGCTACGGCTTTAACAAGTCGCACTCCTGCGCCTACGCATTGCTGGCCTATCAAACCGCCTACTTGAAAACACATTATCCCGTCGAGTTCATGGCCGCGCTGCTCACCTCCGAAGCCGGAAATACCGACAAGATCGTCAAGTACATCAACGAGGCGCGCGGCATGAGCATTTCCATCTTGCCGCCCGACGTGAACGAGAGCGATTTGTATTTCACCCCGGTCGGCGAAGCCATCCGCTTCGGCCTTGCCGCAATCAAAAACGTGGGAGAAAACACCGCGAAAGCCATTCGCGAGTCGCGCTTGGGTCAAGGCGAGTTTCGTTCGCTCTATGAATTTTGCCAGCGCATCGAATCCCGTTTCCTGAACAAGCGCGCCTTCGAGAGTTTGATCAAATCCGGCGCGATGGATTCGCTGGGCGCACGCGAGAGCATGCTGGCTTCGGTCGATGATGCGATAAATGCCTTGCAGCGCGCCACGCGAGTGCGCGAATCCGGCCAGCACGGCCTGTTCAGCACGGCTGCGGCGCCTGCGCCAGTGGCCTTTGAGATGCGCGAAGCCGAACCCTGGAGTGAAGAGGAGCGCTTGGCCAGCGAATACGCCATGCTGGGCTTTTACGTCTCGGGCCATCCTCTTGCCAAGTACGCATCGCGGTTGCAGGAACTAAAAACTGTCTCGCTCGCCGAAATCGAAGGCCAGCGCAACGGCAAGGAAGTAGCCGTGGCGGCGCTGATTGTGGGTGTCCGGCCGATGCGCTCTCGCAAGGGCGCTCGCTGGGCCATCTATACTTTACAGGACATGACCGGCGTGCAAGAGCTGCTGGCCTTTCCGGAAAGTTTCGGGAAACTTGAAGGCATTCTTAAGCCTGGAACGCCGCTGCTGCTGAAGGCCCGCGTGCAAATCGAAGAGGCCGGAACACGCCTCTCCTTGCAGGAAGCGCGGCGGCTGGAAGACATCGCGGAGCGCAAAGCGGTTGCCGAATTCCGCGTCCGGCTGGAAACGGAATCGCTCAGCGAAAGCACGCTCGACCGGCTCGAAGAATTGTTGGCCAGCTCGCCGGGACCGAGCCCGGTGCTCTTTCAGCTGTATTCGCCGGATGGCTCGATGGCCGTCCTGCAGGCGCAACAGCGCGTGACCGTGAACGCCGAACTGATAGAATCGGTGCGGCAGATTTGCGGCGCGCAAGCGATCGAGCTGGTGATGTGATGGCCACCCGAAACAAGACTCCGACACAGGGTACCCGCGAGCGCGCGATCGATCGCCTGGAAAAGGATGTAGAGGAGCTGCGCCAGCTGGCCGGGAGCGCGGACGGGGAAGCGGAACTTGAGCGCATACGCCAGCAAGTAGCGGAATTGCGCCGCGAATTTTACGAGCATCTGGGTCCCTGGCAGCGCGCGCAGATTGCGCGGCATCCGCAGCGGCCTTATACGCTGGATTTTATCGGGCTGCTGTTCACCGACTTTGTGGAGATGCACGGCGACCGCGGCTATGGCGACGACAAAGCCATCGTTGCGGGCCTGGCTAAATTTCACGGGCGGCCGGTGGCCGTGATCGGCCACCAAAAGGGCCGCGACACCAAGCAACGGCTGGCGCGCAATTTCGGCCAGCCCAAGCCGGAAGGCTACCGCAAGGCGCTGCGTGTGATGAAGCTCGCGGCGAAATACGGCCGGCCCATTTTTACGTTCATCGACACTCAGGGCGCTTATCCCGGACTGGACGCGGAGGAGCGCGGCCAGGCGGAAGCGATCGCGCTGAACCTGCGCGAGATGGCGCGCTTGCCGGTGCCCATTATCGTCACCGTGACCGGCGAAGGCGGTTCGGGCGGGGCGCTGGCCATTGCGGTGGGCGACCGCGTAAATATTCTGGAGAACAGTTTTTATTCCGTCATTTCCCCGGAAGGCTGCGCGGCCATCATGTGGCGTGACTCGACCAAGGCGGAAACGGCTGCAGTCGCTCTGAAAATTACGGCCAGCGACTTGAAGGAATTGGGCATTATCGACGAAATCGTCGCGGAACCGGAAGGCGGCGCACACAACGATTATGAGGAAGCTGCTCGACTGCTCGACGTCGTGCTCGACCGGCAACTGGTCAAGCTTACCAATGAGCCGGTGAAGGATCTGCTCGAAATGCGCTACAAGAAATTCCGAGATATGGGTCAATATTTCGATTTCGGCTGAGCAGTACCCGCCGGTACACGCTTCGCTGTAAGGCACCCCGTAGCACATTGGCAACTTTCCAATTGACGTTTCATTGTGGCCTCCCCGGCCGCGGTCTACTCTGATTGCGCTTACTCAATGCGGTGCACCAGTACAGGGCATGCCGTCTCGGTGCGGCTTCTGGTGCGCGGAAAACAGGACTCGATCATGTCGGAACCGTTCCGTCCGTACGAAAAACTTGTGGACATCACCATTCTGGGAAAGAAGTTCCAGGTCCCCGAGCGCAACTCTCTTTTGCGCTGCTTCCAATTCATCAGCCCGGAAACGATTCCGTATGGACGATTCTGCTGGAATCAGGAATGCCAATATTGCCGCGTGTCTTGCCAACTGCCGGATGACGACGAATCGCGCGAAATGTTGAGCTGCAAATTCATTGTGATGCCCGGCATGGAAGTCACCGAGCTGAGCCAGGAGCTGAAGTGGTGCCTGCGATCGAAATTGCCCTCCGACCTGGCCGTCCAGAAATAGCGCTCTGACTAATTCAGGGTCATGCAGTTGTAGGGGCACGGGACACCCGTGCCCGTCTTGAGCCGTAACTGAAATAGTCGCCGCTTGCCCCGGCGCCGGTTCGATCCAGTAAGGGTCCAACCCGCCTGCGGCAGACAAGCAGCCTAAGCCCCAAGCGCCATAATTTCCAAAGTGTCAAGCGCTGTTTGGCCTCGCTGTCTCCCGACCCTGAGCGATTTGCTCTCTGCTTCTGGCTCATCTACCCTTCCTAGTGTCTATGACCAGCACGGATTTGCGATGCGATGGCTGCGGGCAGCCGGCGTCGCCCGAACATATCGCCCGCCGCTTGCAGCGGCTCGAGCGGACTACTCGCTACCGCCCTGTGCATATCGCCACGTTGTTGCTGGGAGCGGCGGCTCCTCAAAGTGACCTGGAATTTATTTACTCCACGGCCGGTCTATGGCGGGGAGAGGCTAGCGCTTTGCTGGCGGCTGCCGGATTGACTGTGCATGGAAAATCTTCGGAAGCGGTACTGGCGGAATTTCAGCGCGGCGGTTTTTTTGTGACCCATGTGCTGGAGTGCCCGTTGGAGAACGACGGCCGCCTTAGCCCGGACCAGCTTATTGCCACTCGGCTTCCGGCCCTGCTCACGCGGATTCGCCGCTCGCTCAAACCGAAGCGGCTGGCGCCCATTTCAGAGTGCTTGGAGCGATTCTTGCCCGATTTGGCATCGGGAGGTTTGCCTTGTTCAATTTTGCTCGATCAGGAGCGCCCCTTTGCTTTGGACGGGAGCGCGCCGTCGGAGGCCGCTGGTCGTCTCAAAGAAGCAGTTAGGGCGCAAAGTTTTCACGCGAGCGCGTTGTAGGGATATAACGGCCTCATCTTTTGCCATGTGGTAGAATTTACTTGGAAATTGCTGTTCTTGTAGGAGTTGCTGTGCAGAAGCAGGCAAAATTCGGGATCGGCATCGGGATCATCGTCATTTCGCTGGGCTTCCTCGCCTGGCTCGGATACGGCGAAAGCAAGACGTACTATCACACCATCGCGGAGTTGCAGACCTTAAGCGGCACGGCGCGGGCTCATCGCATCCGCGTGGGCGGCACGGTGGAACCGGGCACTATCAAGCGGATTTCCGGGCGAGTTAATTTTGTGTTGGCCGGAGAAGGGAAGTTGCTGCCGGTAAGCTACGTGGGCAGCGAACCTTTGCCGGACACCTTTGTGGACAAATCCCAGGCGCTAGTGGAAGGCAGCCTGGAAAACGACGGCAGCTTTGTAGCCGAGCACGTGCAGGCCAAGTGCGCTTCAAAGTACGAAGCCGCGCCCGGCGGCGACCCGCAGCCGGATTCGGCAAAGCCCGGCAAGACGTAGTTGTAGCGCCGCCCTTCGCCACTGGGGCGCTACAGGGGAAGGCGGACGGTAGTGGATGTTTTCGGTTCCTTCGCGTTACTCCTGGCATTTCTGTGCGCGGCGTACGCGTTCGTTGGCGGCATCGCAGCGATTCTCACTCGGCATCCGCTGCTGGTCAAGAGCGCGCGGCAAGCGGGAATTGCAACCTGCGGACTGATTTTTCTGGCCACCGCCAGCCTGGTTTACCTGTTTTTCAGCGACAGCTACTGGGTTTCCTACGTGGTGTCGCATAGCAACCGCGATCTCTCTAACTTTTACAAAATTGCCGCGTTGTGGTCCGGGCAAGAAGGCTCGCTGCTGTTCTGGAGTTTTCTGCTGGCCGTTTACGTTTTTTCCGTCCTGCTGGTCTATCGCAATAAGAACGGGGAGTTGATGCCGTATGTCGGCGTGGTGCTGGCCGGTGTGCAGATTTTCTTTCTCACGCTCAATAATTTTGTGGCCAGCCCATTCAAGGTGCTGGCGGCTCCCGCGGCGAACGGCGCGCTCGAGATTTTCACTCGCGCAGACGGCAATGGTCTCACGCCGCTGCTCCAATATCCGGAGATGGTGATTCATCCGCCGAATCTTTATTCCGGCTACACGGGATTTACGATTCCGTTTGCGTTTGCACTTGGCGCTCTGTTGGCGCGTTATCCGGGCGAAAAGTGGATTCACCTCACGCGCAAGTGGACCATGATTGCCTGGTGCTTCCAGACCATGGGCATTTTGTTGGGCGCGCACTGGGCTTACGCGGTGCTGGGCTGGGGCGGTTACTGGGGCTGGGACCCGGTGGAGAACGCATCGCTGCTGCCCTGGCTGACCGGCACGGCGTTTCTGCATTCGGTGATGATGCAGGAAAAGCGCGGCATGATGAAGGTGTGGAACGTGTGGCTGGTGTTCACCACGTTCATGCTGTGCATCCTGGGAACTCTGCTGACGCGCAGCGGCGTGGTCAGCTCGGTGCACGCCTTCGCGCAATCCAGCATCGGGAATTATTTTGTGGGTTTCCTGGTCCTGGTATTCGCGGTTTGCTTTGTGGCTTACGTGAAAAATCGCGATTACCTGAAGAGCGAGAACCAACTGGATTCGATGATTTCCCGCGAATCGAGCTTCCTGTTCAACAACTTGATTTTGCTGGTTTCCTGTATCGCGGTTCTTTCCGGAACGCTTTTCCCAGTGTTTTCCGAATGGTTTTCCGGTTCGCGCATCAGCGTAGGCGCGCCCTTCTTCAACAAGGTCAATATTCCGATCGGCTTGCTACTGCTGTTTCTTACCGGGGTTGGGCCGCTACTGGCCTGGCGCAAGACTTCTACGGACAGCCTGAAACGCAACTTTGGCTGGCCGCTGCTACTGGGCTTGTTCACGGGAGTAGTCGTTTTTGTATTTGGCGTGCGCGACTTCTTCTCCTTGGTGTGCTTGATGCTTTGTGTTTTCGTCACGACGACCATCGGTATGGAATTTTTCCGCGGCGCGCGCGTCATTCGTTCGCGCTCCGGCGCATCGTTCCTGGCTTCCGCGGTGGACCTGACCATGCGCAATACGCGGCGCTACGGCGGGTACATCGTGCACATGGGCATGGTCCTGATTTTTGTGGGGCTGGCCGGCGCGGCTTTCAATCGCGACGCGCAGAAAGACATGCAGCCGGGGTCAACCTTGGACATCGGGCGCTACAGGCTGCTGCTGCAAGGATTCGATTCCAAGGCGGAAAAGAATTACACGTCCGAGCGGATGATCGTGGAAGTGTGGCGCGACAACAAGCCGTTGATGATGTTGTATCCGGAGCGGCGCTTCTTCCAGACCAACGAGCAGTCAGGAACGATGGTGGCGATCTATTCGACGCTGCGCGAAGACCTCTATGTTGTGTATGCCGGGCAAAACCCGGACACGCAAGCGCCGGTCATTCACGCGTACCTGAATCCGCTGGTGAAATGGATTTGGCTCGGCGGCCTGGTGGTGGTGCTGGGCACGCTGGTTACGCTGTTGCCCAATCGTCGCGCGGTTTTGGTGTTGGCTGGCGCACCGGAACGCTCCGCGGCGCAGCAGCCGCAAAGTCTCGCGCCTTCGGTGGCGCTTCGGGAAGGCCATGACTAAACAACGTGCAGCAGCTTTGTTTTTGGTGGTCGCACTCAGCTCTTCCTCGGCGGCGCTATTTTCCTTGCCTGTGCAGGCGCAACAAACCGATCGCGCCAAGCACATCGGCGGGAAATTCATGTGCATGTGCAGCTGCAATCAGGTGCTGACGCAGTGCAATCACGTTGGCTGCACGGTTTCCACGAGCATGCTGAAAGAGTTGGACACCGCGGTCGCGCGCGGCGATTCTGAAACCGAAATCACGTCCGCATTCGTGCAGGAATTCGGAACCAAGGTCTACGCGGAACCTCCAAAATCCGGGCTCAGCCTGCTGGCCTGGAGCTTGCCCACGATTTATTTGCTGCTGGGAACCTTGCTGGTGATTTTCGTAATCTGGCGGTGGCGTTCGCGGGCCGCGCTGCCGGCGGTGGCGGGCGGTGCGGCTGGAATTTCGCCGCAGGACCTGGAGAACGCGCGGCGCCGCGTAGCGCAAGAGACCGAGGATTGATGGCCGGTGTCGTCTTGAATTTGATTGCAGTATTCTTGATTTCGTCGGCAGATGGCGCCGTTCTCGGCGCTTGCCTGGCGTTGGCTGTGGCAACTCTTCTATTTGTATTCTACATTCAGCCCGACGCTTCCGACCTCGCACCGCATCGCTCCAGGCTGGATCAACTGATGGAACGGCGCGACACCATTTACGATAATTTGCGGGACCTGCGCTTTGAGTTTCGCTCCGGGAAATATTCTGAAGGCGATTACAACTCGATGAAGCTGGCGATCGAGAATGAAGCCGCCGTGGTCCTGACCGAAATCGAGCGGGTCACCGATTCGCAAGTACGCCGCGCGCGCGGCGTGCGGGGGATGCACTCGGAGCGCAGCGAGCGATGAGGCAGCTCCGTAGTATTTCCGCGGCGGTCACGAGCCTGCTGCTACTTGCGGTTTCTGGCCGCGCGGGCGTCTTGCATGGCACGGTGAAGAATGGCACCTCGGGCAGGGCCGCCGCTGGCGTCGAAGTGATTCTGATTCAATTGCAGGGCGGCATGCAGCCGGTGGCAAATTCCAGGACCGACGCGCAAGGACAATTCTCATTCGATAATCCGTCGCTGGGCGCGCAGCCCATGCTGGTGCGCGCGGTCTACAAGGGAATCAATTTCCATCAGCCGGTGCCTCCGGGGCGTAGCGACGTCGAAGTTAGCATTTTCGAGCCCTCCAAGGATCCCAAGACCATCTCGGTGGCTTCGCGCATTATTTTTTTTCAGCCCAGCGGGGCGAACCTGACGGTCGCCGAGGAATACTCGATTCAAAATAATTCGCAGCCGCCGCAAGCGTATTTTCGGACGGAGGGGAACTTCGAGTTCGTCATTCCCGATAACGCCAAGCTCCAGCAAGTCGCGGCTTCAGGGCCGACCGGCATGCCCGTTGTACAGGCGCCGATCGATAAGAAGAAAGGGAAGTACGCAATCGCGTATGCGTTGCGGCCCGGGCAGAATACCGTGCGGTACTCGTATGAAATGCCGTATCCGGGAAACGCCGCGACGCTGAAGCTGACCACGATTTATCCCGAAGCCAGGGTTTTGGTGGTGGGCTCTCCCACTCTGCAGATCAGCGGCGATGGCTTGGCTAGCGGCGGCCAGGAGCAGGGCATGAGCGTCTACGGCCGCGAAAATGTTGCAGCCAACGATGTGATGGCCGTGAGCGTCTCCGGCACCGCGCCTCCGCTGCAGAATGCAGGCTCGGACGCGGGGGGCGGTGGCGGACGCGATGCGCAGGACGCGCAGGCCGCTGCGCCCACCAGCAATGTGCAATCGATACCGGGGCGGCTGGATGTGCTGAAGTGGCCGCTGATTGCAGGATTTGTGGGAATCTTTGCGCTGGGCGCTTTGCTGTTGGCGCGCAAACCGGTTGCGGCGGTGGCTGGAAATATTCCCGCCGCTCGTGTGGCTCCCAATCCCGAGTCGAGCTCGCCGGCGCTTTCGCAAGTAGATGCCGCGGTTGGCAATAGCCTGGACGCACTGAAAGATCAATTGTTCCGCCTGGAGCTGCGGCGGCAAGCAGGAACCATCAGCGAAGCGGAGTATGCGCAGGAACGGGCTCGCGCGGAGAAGGTGCTGCGCGACCTGGTGCGAGGCTAAAGGTGATCCGATGCGCAGTGGACGCGAGTGAGGGCGCGCGGTGACGCTGCCGGAATCGCGTCGAATCGGCCTTCGCTTTGAAAACATCGACAAGAGATATGGCGGGCTTTATGCGTTGCGGCGTGTGTCGCTGGCGATCGCGCCAGGCGAGTGCGTGGCCTTGGCGGGGCGCAACGGCTCCGGCAAGACCACGCTGCTGCGCATCGCGGCGCGGTTGGTGCGGCCTTCGGCGGGGAAGATGACGTTTTCTCCCACGCAAACGGAAACGTCGCCGGCGGGCAAGACAGCGGGATTTGTGGCCCATGCCACTATGGTTTACGACGAGCTTACCGCCGAAGAGAATTTGCTGCTGTTCGCGCGGCTGCTGGCGATCGCTAAGCCCGCGGAGCGTGTCGAGAAGTTGTTGCGAGAGGTTGGATTGATCGAGCGTCGCGATTCGCTGGTGCGAACGTTTTCGCGCGGCATGCGCCAGCGGGTGGCCATCGCGCGGGCGCTGCTGCAGGAGCCGTCGGTGCTGCTGCTGGACGAACCGTCCACCGGGCTCGATCCGCAAGGAGTGAATTGGCTGGCGGAGACGTTGTGGCGGCTGCACGGCTCGGGCTGCACGATTTTGATGAGCTTGCATGGTGAATCGGAGATTTCCGCGCTGGCAACCCGCGGGATACGCCTGGACGCGGGTGCGGTGATCGCTGACAGCCGAAATGGATCGAGCCTGCGATCGATACTGACCTTTGCTGGCGCGTAGGTTTTTGGGGTGCGGGAGCTTGGCCGACTGCCGCCGCGAGGCCGTCTTTTTTCGGCGCGAAAATGGGACTGGGTTGCTTGTCGCGGCACCCTGGCTTTTGGCTCGGGCTCAAAAGCGGCGGCTAGACCGCCGCACTCCAAAAAAGGCGACGATCGGATGAGCTTGTTTTCCAACACGTCGGTGCTGCTGGGCAAGGAGTTGCGGACGGAGTTTCGTTCGCGCGAATTGCTGACTACTACCGTTGTTTTCATTTTGATGGTGGTGGTGCTGTTCAGTTTTACGTTTGACCCCACGCGGGAAGAATCGCGGCGCTTTGGACCTGGGCTGCTATGGCTGGCGTTTCTTTTTGCAGCGTCGCTGATGCTGCAGCCGGGTTTCTTGCGCGAGCAGACCAACGACACGCTGAGCGCGTTGCGGCTGTCGGTGTCTGATCCTTTTGCGATTTTTCTGTCCAAGCTGTGCGCCAATACGCTGTTCCTGCTGATTACGGAGTTGCTGTTGCTGCCGGTGTTTGCGGTGCTGTATAACGTGCCGCTGCTCGGCGTGGTGCCACAGTTGGCGCTGGTGCTGTTTCTGGGCAGCCTGGGGCTTTCGGTGACCGGCACGACGCTCTCGGCAATTTCTGCGCAGGCGCGCATGCGGGAGTTGCTGCTGCCACTGCTTTTGCTGCCACTGCTGACGCCGCTGCTGATTGCGAGCACGGAGGCGACCGCCGCGTTGTTTGCGGAGAATCCGACGCTGCGCTGGGACTGGCTGGCGTTTCTGATTGCGTTCGATGTCATATTTTTGACCGCCGTATGGCTTTTCGGGGAGTATCTCTTGGAAGAATAAGATTTGCGTCCAAGAGGATGCAGAGGGTGGATACCCCTCCCTCCGGGGGTTTGATGGATCTGTTGATTCTGAGACGTTTAAGGGAAATTTTGCTCGGATCTGTTCATAGTAAAGGACATAGAAATAACCCAAATGCCTTCAGGGACATCGGCTGAGCAAGAGCGACGATGAAGACAAAACTTATAGGCGCAGCGGCGGTCGTCATTCTATTGAGCGCATCGGCGTATGGAGCTTTCTTTTTGGCGCCGAACGAACTGACCATGGGGTTTGTGCAGCGAATCTTCTATCTGCATGCGCCTTGTGGAATGACCGCGCTTGCCGCGTTTATGGTTTGCTTTGTGGGCAACCTGGGGTATCTGTTCAAGCGCGAAGCCAAATGGGACTGGTTGGGAGTGGCGTCGGCAGAGGTGGGCCTGGCGTTTTGCACGGTGGTGCTGCTTACCGGGCCGATCTGGGCCAAGCCGGCGTGGGGTGTGTATTGGGCCTGGGATGCGCGGCTGACCTCCACGCTGGTGCTGTGGCTGCTGTATCTTTCGTATCTGATTTTGCGAACGATGGTGGACGATCCCGACCGGCGGGCGCTGATCAGCGCGTTTTATGGAGTGTTCATTTTTCTGGATGTGCCGCTGGTTTACGGGTCGATCTGGTGGTGGCGCACGCAGCATCCGCAGCCGGTGGTGTTCACCAGCGGCGGCATGGACCCTGTGATGCGCAAGATTTTCAATCTCTCGTGGTTGAGTTTGACGGCATTGATGATTTTGTTGATTCGGCAGCGCTACGAACTGGAAGAAGTGCGGGCCGAAGCGCAAACGCTCGCGCAAGAGGCGGAGGCGGCTTGAAGAACGTGGGCAGCGTGCTGGCGGCATACATGATTGGTTGGGGCGTGTTTTTCCTCTATTTTGTTAGCGTGGCGCGGCGAACCGCCGACCTGCGCAAGGACGTCCGGCGGCTGAAGGAAACTTTGACGCGAGGGAAATAGAGTGGCAGGGAAGAGGCGCGTCGGAATCGTATTGTTTCAGCTGGGCGGGCCGGATTCGCTGGAGGCCGTCGAGCCTTTTTTGCAGAACTTGTTTCTTGATCCAGACATTATTCCGCTGGGCCCGCTGGGGATGTTGCGGAAGCCGATTGCGAAATTGATTTCCTCGCGGCGCTCGATTCCGGTGGCCGGGAAGTACGCGGAAATCGGGCGGCGTTCGCCAATTGGATTGCTGACCGAGCGGCAGCGGGTACGGTTGTTTGCCGCGCTTTCGCCTTATGTGGACGCCGTGGTGGTTACGGCTATGCGTTATTGGCACCCCTTGAGCGCGGAGGCCGCGGAAACATTGCGCAAGGCGGGACAGCTGGACGACATCGTGCTGCTGCCGCTGTATCCGCATTTTTCGTATGCCACTACATTGAGCAGCTTGAAAGAATGGCGGCGCGTGTATGGGCCGCCGGATGGCCGGGCGAAAGAGCACACGGTCGGACAATTTTACGATCACCCGCTGTACATTCAGGCGGTCGTGCAGCGAATTGGATCGGTGCTGCGGCAATTTCCGGATAGTTCGCGGATTCACCTGGTGTTCAGCGCGCATGGATTGCCGATGAGCCTGGTGGAGAAGGGCGACCCGTATCCCAAGCAGATCGAGACGACGGTGCGGCTGGTGAATGAGGCTGGCGCGCAGCAATATGCAGGGTGGCCGCGGACGCACCTGCTGTGCTATCAAAGCCGGGTTGGCCCGGCGAAGTGGCTTCAGCCGCCGCTGACGAGCACGATTGAGCGGCTGGGGGGCGAAGGGGTTACGGAGATGCTGGTGGTGCCTATCTCGTTTGTTACGGAGCATATAGAGACACTGCACGAAATTAATAAAGAAGCTCGAACCGAGGCGGCTCATGTTGGCATCCATACCTTTAGAATGATGCCGGCGGTGGGCGATTCGGCGGTCTTTATCGATGCGTTGAAAGATTTGGTCCTGCGCGCCGTAGGAATTGAAGTGGAGCAGACAACGCCGCAGCCCTCGTCGTTAGCGAGTTAGCTGGGGGCGCCTATTTCTGGTCCGTGTCGATTCGCGAGCGAGAGAGAAGCGCTTGAGTTATAATCCCGGCTCTGGGATGCAAGGAATGGCCACGACCTACAGTTCAAGCGTGCATCGCTACGCCATTTTTCTGTCCATTTGCACGTTTATCCTTCTGATTGCGGGAGCGCTGGTCACCTCTAATGAAGCGGCGCTGTCTGTTCCCGACTGGCCGCTCTCGTTCGGTTCGCTGACGCCGCCCATGGTCGGCGGCATCCGCTACGAGCACACGCACCGCGTCATTGCCGCGCTGGTGGGTCTGTTGACCATTGGGCTCGCGGCGTTGCTGTGGCGCAAAGACCAGCGGAACTGGGTGCGTTATTTGGGTCTAGCCGCCATCGGAGCGGTGATTGCGCAGGGCGTGCTTGGCGGGCTCACCGTGCTTCTGTATTTGCACTATGGCATGCCCGTCGCACACGCCTGCCTGGCGCAGATTTTCTTTGGCACCGTCGTGAGCATCGCGGTGTTCACGAGTCGCTGGTGGATCTCCGACCTGCCGCAGGTCGAGGATCATGGTTCACCTTCCATACACACGCTGGCCACTCTCAACGCGGTAGTGATTTTTCTGCAGGTGGTGCTCGGGGCGGGCTTCCGGCACCGCGACATTCCTGTGTGGCCGCATGCGGCCGGTGCGCTGGTAGTGCTTGCAATGGTCACCTGGACAGCCGTCGCGCTGCGTAAGCGCTTTGAGGGCTCGCGCGAAATGTCGAAAGCGCGGATTTCGCTGCACGCCATTTTCGGGTTGCAGTTCCTGCTCGGTATTGGCGCGTGGTGGTCGCGTATAACTACGGCGGAGGCTCCGCAACCAATGCCGGTGATGGTGACGCTGACGGTGGTGCACACCGTTGTGGGTGCACTACTGTTTGCGCTTTCCATTGTGGTCGTGCTGCTCTGCTATCGCCTGGTGCCGCGCAGAAGGGAAGTTGCGGCTACGCTTCCGAGCCAGGTGGCGGCGCGATGAGCACGCTGCGCACGGCGGAGCTGACGCTGGCGTCGCGCGCGAACGCGTATGTGGCGCTGACCAAGCCGGATGTATCGTTCCTGGTGCTGATCACCACGGCGGCGGGATTTTATATGGGATCGCGCGGGCCGGTGGATTGGCTGCACATGGTGCATACCGTTTTTGGCACGATGCTGATCGCGGGAGGCACGGCGGCGCTAAATCATTATGTGGAGCGCGAATCGGACCGGTTGATGCGGAGGACGGCTTCGCGACCGCTGCCGAGCGGCGTGTTGAAGCCGCGGCAGGCGTTGGTGTATGGAATTGCGCTGTCGATCGCGGGTGCGGTGTATTTGTATTTCGCGGCGGGGGTCCTTGCCGCGGCGCTGGGCGTGATCACTTGCCTCGGCTATTTGCTGGCGTACACTCCTTTGAAGAAGCGCACGGTGTGGGCGACGTTTGTAGGTGCGTTTCCGGGGGCGATTCCGCCGATGATTGGCTGGGTGGCGGCATCGGGCCGGCTCGACTTGGGGGCTTGGCTGCTGTTCGCGATTCTGTTCTTCTGGCAATTTCCGCATTTTCATGCCATCGCCTGGATGTATCGGGAAGATTACGCGCGGGCCGGGATTCTAATGCTGCCGGTGGTCGATCCGGAAGGCTCGCGCACGTTCCGGCAAATTTTGGCGACGGCGGTCGCGCTTGTCGGGTTCAGCTTGCTGCCGGCGGTTGCCGGGATCGCTGGAATGATTTACTTCTTTGGAGCGCTGGCGCTTAGCGTGGCGCTATTGCAAGTGTGTGTATGGGCGGCCGGCGCGAAGACGAATTCGCAAGCCAAGTGGCTTATGCATGCTACCGTGGCGTACATTCCTTTGCTGCTCGCGCTTATGGTCTACGACAAGGTCCTGCACTGATTTAGAGTTCTGAGGAAACCGACCGATGCTTTCTCATGCAGCGCTGAATGCTTCGCTGAATGGCGCTAGCGCGGTGCTGTTGGCGTGCGGATACGTGGCGATTCGCAGCGGCAAAATCGCGGTGCACAAGGCGTTTATGATTGCCGCATTTGCGGTTTCCTCGGTGTTTCTGGGTTCCTATCTGCTGTATCACTATCGCGTTGGCCATGTGGCGTTTCAGGGGCAGGGTTGGATTCGGCCAGTGTATTTCGTTTTATTGACCACGCACACCGTGCTTGCGGTGGTGATTGTGCCGATGATTTTGGTTACCTTGCGGCGGGCGTGGCTGGAAAAGTTTGACCGGCACCGGATCATTGCGCGATGGACATTGCCGTTGTGGTTTTACGTAAGCGTCACCGGCGTGATCGTGTATTTGATGGTTTACCAGATTTATCGGCCGGCGGAATTTACGCGATTTTAGTCCGGCGATTTTAGTCCGGCGATTTTCCCCGTTATCGATCCTGCCCATGCTTCCGAAAAGCCGCAGGGCTCCGAAGACTGCGCCCTGCGCTACAGGGACGTCCCAACATTTTGTATCCTGGTCCGGTTTTATGCCGCGGCGGCTACCGGTAGGGCGGCTATCACGGCTTCGGTGAATTCTGCGGTGGTGGCTTTGCCGCCTAGGTCGCGGGTGGCGTGCTTGCCTTCGCGGTAGACGCGGTGCAGGGCGGCTTCGATGCGGCGG
>Ga0307478_10000582_pt1 | contig 36672 bp, 29 predicted proteins | sample atmos_gasesECM4C_2_FD_203713 | JGI IMG/M metagenome (GOLD analysis project Ga0307478, IMG submission 203713) | Hardwood forest soil microbial communities from Morgan-Monroe State Forest, Indiana, United States - atmos_gasesECM4C_05 | ecosystem: Environmental > Terrestrial > Soil > Temperate...
TGATCGGCAATTATCTCCGCGGCCCCGCCATCGGCTCCTGCGTCGACCAAGCCTTGGCCGTCGCGGAGCAGGTCCGCAACTTTGCCGCCGCCTAGCTTTCCTCACCAGACAAGTCCAAGTTTCATGTAGGCAACTTCCGAACAGAAAAACCCGACTCATTTTCCGTAGCGCAGCGCCAGCCTCGTCTTCCGCCGCTCGGCCGCCTCCCGGAACCGCCGCCGCTCCTCGGCCGTCTTCAAAATCAACGGTGGCACCAGTTTCGGCTTCCTAGTATGTTCGTCAATCGCCACAAACGTCACATAAGCCGTCGTGGTATGCTTGTGCTCCCCCGTCAGCACATTTTCGGAATAAACCTCCACGCCAACCTCCATCGAGGTATGGAAAACTCGGTTCACCTGCGAATGCAGCATCACAATTTCGCCCAAATTCACCGAGTTCCGAAAATCGATGTAATCCACCGACGCCGTTACCACGTAGCTGTTCGAATGCCGGTGCGCTGCCATCGCCGCTGCCATATCCACCAGGTGCATCACGTGTCCGCCCAGCAGTTTCCCTAGCGGATTTGTCTGCGCCGGCAGAACGATTTCCGTCATCTCCGACCGCGATGCGCTCACAGGTTTGCCCTTCATCCCAATTTCCTGCCCGTGACTCTCTCTGTTTTTCCGCTTCATCCGTCTCCTCGCCTCTCCGCGCAACTCTTTGTCTTCTGCGTCTGGAGCGTTATCCTTAATTCTTTCCTTTTTTTGTCTCGGCACTCTCCATTCACTCTGCCTACTTTTAACTTTGAACTTCCCCCGGTTCCCCGCCACCGTATAATACGAGACCAGCAATGCCCGACCAAAAGAAAACCCGCCGCCAGATGCTCGAAGAGTTCGTGGCCAAGAAGCCCGACGACGCCTTCTCCCGCTACGGCCTAGCCATGGAGTGCATGAACTCTGGCGACCCCTCAGCCGCCGACACCCATTTTCGTGCCCTCCTCGCGAGCCACCCCGACTACATCCCCGCCTATCTGATGTACGGCCAACTCCTAGCCCGCGAATCACGCCCCGCCGAAGCCCGCCAAATCCTCTCCACCGGCATCGCCGTGGCCACAAAAAAGAGCGACCAACACGCCACCTCCGAAATGCAAGCCTTCTTAAACGATATAAGCTGATCTTGCGGACCATCCTGCTCTAGAAACAACGCTGCTCGGACGGCGCCTAAAAATGTATCGGCTACTCTCTAGGCTTGCGGCCTACGGCTGCAGGAGACCTAACTAAAGGAGGACACTTACAAAAAACAGGGGAAAGGGGAGCCAGCTATGGTTAACCAGGAATTCCGTGAGAATTCCTGCCCGGTTTACCGAGAGGCACCCTGGGAGCAGCTTGGCGACGAAGGATCCGCGCAAAGAACCTGCGCCCTCAATCCTCGAGCGTAGGGAGTGTCTTCAACACTTCGGAAGCTCTCGGCCGATTCGTCACCGCATCGTCCTTGCGAATCTTTCCATCCCGAAACACCATGACCCGTTTCGCAAACTGCGCGATATCCAGCTCATGCGTAACCATCACGATCGTCAATCCTTTATCGTTCAGATCCTGAAACACTTCCATGATCTCCACCGACGTCCGGCTATCGAGATTCCCGGTAGGCTCATCCGCCAGCAGGATCGACGGACAGTTCACCAGGGCCCTCGCGACTGCCACTCGCTGCTGCTGCCCACCCGACATTTGCGATGGATAATGGTCCGCCCGGTTGGCAAGCCCAACCATTGCCAGCGCCTTCACAGCACGTTTTCTCCGCTCCGCTTTCTCGATCTTGGTGTACAGCGTGGGCAGCTCCGTATTTTCGAGCGCCGTCGTGCGCGCCAGCAAATTAAACCCCTGGAACACAAATCCGATTTTCTGGTTACGGATCAGCGCCAGCGCCCTTTTGTCGTGTTTGGAGACATCGACTCCTTCCAGAACGTAGCGGCCTGAACTCGGGCGGTCCAGACAGCCAAGTATATTCATGAACGTCGACTTGCCGCTGCCGCTCGCGCCCATGATGGCGAGAAATTCTCCGCGGTGAATCTCTACGCTTACACCGCGCAGTGCGTGCACGCGCGTTTCTCCCAGTTCATAATACTTATGCGCTTCTTCGACACAAATGACCGCGTTCGCCGCGTTGGCGATTTCCATGGCTTCGATTTGGCTCGTAGATGACATCGATTTCCAGTGAACGATTCCGATCGCGCCCCTCAGCGCCTTAGTGTGCCCGGAGCCTGCCCTTTTGGCACCACCGAACGGATAATCAGCTCGTCTCCTTCTTTCAGCGCACCTTTCATCACCGAAGCCACTTGCGTATAAGCGTGGTCCGTGATGCCCAATGAAATCTTCACCGGCGCCATGGTGTTATCAGCTTGTAGCTTCCATACAACCGCATTCTCCGCGCGAGGCGTGCGCGGCAAGTTTTGATTGTCTTCGCCGGCTTGCGGACCGTGCCCGGGGGCGGCCGGATCAGCAGCAACTTGTTGCCTCTCGTTCGCTTCAATGCCGTATTGTTTATAGATGGCGAGAATGTCCTCCGGCGCCATCGCCGGCTTATAACGCAGGGCCGTGTTCGGCACCTTCAAAACATTCTGCACCGTGTCCACGGGAATGGTCACGTATGCCGTCATTCCCGGAAATAATTTCATCTCCGGATTCGCAAATTCGATGATCGTGTCGTAGGTGACCACGCTTTGCACGGTCGTCGGATTCATCCGCACCTGGCTAACTTTCCCGTGGAAGGTGTCCTTCGGAAAAGCGTCCACCTTGAATGTGACTTCCTTCCCCGGCCTGATGTTACCCACGTCAGACTCATCCGTCTTCGTGTACACCAGCATCTTTGTCAGGTCTTGTGCGATGGTGAAAATGGTCGGCGCTTGGAGCGAGGCGGCCACCGTCTGGCCAACGTCCACGTTGCGCGCCACCACCGTGCCATCGATCGGAGATCGAATCACCGTGTAATTCAGGTTCGTCTGCGCCACTGCCAGTGCCGCCGCCTTCTGGCTGACTTGCGCATCGGCCTGCGCAACGTTCGCCTCCGCGGCGCCCACACCCGCATTCGCGGAATCGTAGTTGGCCTTCGCAAGGTCCATTTGCTGCTGGCTCATGATTTTTTCCGTGGTGAGTTCCGCGGTGCGATCGAAGTCGGCTTTGGTTTGCTGCGCCGCGGCCTTGGCCTTATCTAGATTGGCTCTCGCTGCCACCAGGTTCGCTTTTGCATTATCCAAGTCGGCGGAAGCTTGCAGCAGCGCTCCCTGGAATAGCGCCGGATCAATCAGCGCGACGATGTCGCCCTTGTGCACCCGGGAATTGAAGTCCACATTCAGCTTCGCAATGGTGCCCGAAACCTGCGATCCCACTTGCACCAAAATTACCGCGTTGATCATTCCCGTCGCGTCAACAACGTCGTGGATGTCCCCGCGCTCCACCTTCGCCGTGAAGTGCTGGGCTTGCGTGCCGTGGCCGAGGCCGAAAGCCATTAACAAGCCAGCCAGCACGGCGACGCCAATGAGGATGAGCCATTTTTTATTCAAATTCATGTCCTGTCCCGAACTTCAATTCCCGGCTCCTCACTCATATCGCAGCGCTTCGATGGGATCGAGCAGTGAAGCTTTTCTCGCCGGGTAATATCCAAAAAACACGCCAACCGCCACGGAAAAAATCGCCGCAATCACCACGGACTCCAGCGACATCTGTATCGGCCATTTCAACGTCTGCCCGACAAGGTAAGATCCAATCACGCCAAAGAGCACTCCCGCCGCGCCTCCCACCAGGCTCAGCATGATCGATTCTCCCAGGAACTGCAGTTGGATGGCTTCTTCGGTCGCCCCAACTGCCACTCGCACACCGATCTCTCGCGTCCGCTCCGTGACGGAAACGAGCATCACGTTCATGATTCCGATTCCGCCTACCACCAGCGAAATCGATGCAATAGCAATCAGAAGAATTGTCAGCGTCCGGCTGGCATCCAGTTGCGCCTGAATAATGTCCTCCGGATTTCGAATGTTGAAATCGTCTTCTTCCTCAGGACGCAAATGGTGGCGATCTCGCAACACCGCCGTTGCTTCCTGGCCGGCCACTTTCACTGCGTCCGCCGAAACCGCCGAGCAGAGAATGTCGTCGAGCCAGGTAATCCCTTTGAGCTTTTTCTGCGCCATGGTGTAAGGAACGATGACGGTATCGTCCTGATCCTGCCCGGAAAGCGATTGCCCCTTTGGAATAAGCGTAGCCACGACCTTGCAAGGCAGGTTTGTCACGCGAATAACTTTGCCAATCGGATCTTCGACGCCAAAAAGCTGGTCCCGCACCGTGCGTCCAAGCACGCAAACGTCCGCGGCCCGGTCCACATCGTCTTGCGAGAAAAACGCCCCCTGGTCCACAAACCAGCGTTTGATCTCGAAATATTCCGGAGAAACGCCGCGGTACGAGGTATGCCAATTCTGGTTTCCATACACAACTTGGACCGGATCATCTACATTCGGCGAAACGCTTTTAATCAGCGAAATCTGGCTCTTGATGGCCACCGCATCGGCTACCACGAGCGTCTTGGTGTCATGCGTCCCGGTTCGCACGCCATTCACAGCCCGTCCGCCAGCTTCAATCCAGACAAAATTATCTCCAAGGTTGTTCAGTTGCTGCTCGACTCGAGCTTGCCCCGCTTTGCCGATGGCCACCACGCAGATTACTGCCGCGATCCCGATGGTGATGCCCAAGACCGTCAAAATGCTCCGCAACTTGTTCCGGAGCAGCGCCACCAGGGCGGATTGCAACAAAGCCGCGTAATTCAAGTGCCCTCCAGCTCTCGGCGGCCCATGATTTTAGCCAATCCTAGATAAACGGAGGATAAACCTGGGCCACGCGGTGCCGATCCCTGCCTAATCTTTCCATGAATCACGATTCATAACCAGTGGCCATGCACTCTGCTATTATTGGTGTGGGATCCATGCGGCCAGAACGCATTCCGTTGTTTCCGCTAAACGTCGTCCTCCTTCCCGGCGCGGAGCTCCCTCTGCATATTTTCGAGCCGCGTTACCGTGAGATGGTAAAAAACTGTCTGGAAGAACAATCCGAGTTCGGCATGCTGCTCTCCCTTCCGAAAGGTGTGGCGCGCGTTGGCTGCACAGCCGAAATCAAAGCGGTCGTCGAGCGCTACGGCGACGGCCGTATGGACATTCTGACAACCGGCCGCGCCCCATTCCGAGTCGTCGAACTGTTCACCGAAGATCCGCTTCTCGAAGGTCATGTGGACTATCTCGATGACCGGGAAATGCCCTCAGACCCACGCATCCAGCGCGAACTCGTCGAGCTATTCGAGGCCTGCCACACCTTGATCTTCGACGACTATCCGAAGAACCTCGAAGGGGCGTCGACGGAAGACCTCTCGTATCTCGTTGCGTCCACTCTTCCCATGGACCTATTGTGGAAGCAGCAAATTCTGGAGCTTCGGTCGGAGGCGGACCGCCAGGAGCGCCTGGTGGCGTACCTTCGGGAGTGGACCCCGCATCTACAGAACAAAGGGGCTATGCGCCAGCGCGCCGGCGGGAATGGACACGGATTAAATTAAACCACTTTGTGGCGAGCCCACTGGCCGGCTCGCGGAACGGGACCCCATGACGGTAAGCCCATCGATACAATCTTCAGGACATACAAAACCGCGCACGCTCGGCGAGCTGAAGCGCATCCCCGATTTCGACCCAAGCACTGCCGGCCGCTCAGTCAAGAACGAGCTTCGCCGCAATCTGCTGCGGGTCATAGAGAAAGGCGAGACGCTTTTTCCCGGCGTGCATGGGTATGAAGATACGGTCGTGCCGCAAATTGTCAACGCCCTCCTCTCGCGCCACAATTTCATTCTGCTCGGCTTGCGCGGCCAGGCGAAAAGCCGCATCCTCCGCGGCCTCATCAATCTCCTCGACCCGGAAATGCCGGTGGTTGCCGGCTGCGAGATCAACGACGATCCGCTAAAACCCATCTGTCGCGCTTGTCGCGAAAAAATAGCTACCGAGGGCGACAATACTCCCATCTCCTGGATGCCCCGCGAAAACCGCTTCGTCGAAAAACTCGCCACTCCCGATGTAACCATGGCCGACATCATCGGCGACGTCGATCCCATTCGCGCGGCCCGCGGCGGCCGCGATCTTTCCGATGAACTCACCATCCACTACGGCCTTCTTCCGCGTGCCAATCGCGGCATTTTCGCCATCAACGAACTTCCCGACCTCGCGGGAAAAATCCAGGTTGGCCTTTTCAATATCATGCAGGAAGGCGACATCCAGATTAAGGGCTATCCTTTGCGCCTCCCGCTGGACGTGCTCCTCGTTTTCACGGCCAATCCCGAGGATTACACCGCGCGCGGAAAAATCATCACGCCGCTCAAGGACCGCATCGGAGCCGAAATTCGCACGCACTACCCCGCCAGCGTCGAAGAAGGAATGACCATCACGGCGCAAGAAGCCTGGGTCGGACGCGATTCCGGCAAGAAAATAGATGTTCCGCATTATCTCCGCCAAGTTGTCGAAGAAATTGCCTTTCAAGCGCGCGAAGATAAGCGTGTGGACCGCCGCTCCGGAGTCAGCCAGCGTCTGCCGATTACCACTTTGGAGAGCCTGGTCAGCAGCGCGGAACAGCGCGCCGCGCGCAATGGCGAGAAAAACGTGGTCGCTCGGGTCGCAGACGTCTACGCCGCGCTTCCCGCCATCACCGGCAAAATGGAACTCGAATACGAAGGTGAACTCAAGGGCGCGGACACTATCGCTCGCGAGCTCATCCGCACCGCCGTCGGCCGAGTGTTCAGCAAGCATTTCGCCGACATTAACTTCCAGTCGGTCGTCCAGTGGTTTGAATTGGGCGGCGAATTAAAACTGCCTGACTTGGCTACCACTAGCGAGCGCCATCAGCAGCTCTCCAAAATCCAAGGCCTACTGGAACACATTGACAGACTCGGCGTCAAAGACCGCAAGGATGCGGGACCAGCCGCAGCTGCTGCCGAAATGATTCTCGAAGGCCTGTGGGCGCATCGCCGCATTGGCCGCAGCGAAGAGCGCGGCTACTACGCGGAAAAGCCTAAACAGCCCGAGCACCGCGATCCGCGTGAGGGCCCGCCGCGCCCCCCGCGCCGCCAATTCAACTAGTTATAGTTTTTTTGTTGTGAAAGAGACAAGATGACGTCGAGACGCTGAGGACACCGAGGAACAGAGAGCCGGAGTTCTTTAGAGTTTTGTTGCGTGCGGCAGGAGAAAATCGCGCTATGAAATTCGTCAAATATGGAAAATACACCGGCGAACCGGCCGACGCTGTCGACCTCGAGGAACTTATCAAACGCCTCGGCGATTTCTTCCTCGAGAGCGGCTTCGAGTCACAGTTCTATGGCGTATCCCAAATGGATCCGGAGCGGTCCATGGAAGCGCTGCGCGAAGCCATCCTCCGCGCCTTGCAAGAAGGTGACTTGCTTCCCGAAGGCGCCATGAGCGAAGAACTCCGCGAAATGCTCCGGGATTCCGGCGCGATGAACAATCAGGCGGTGAAGGATCTAATCGACAAAATTACCGAGCGGCTCGCCAACGAAGGCTTCATCAATCCACAGCAGCCTCCGCAAGTAACACCACCGCCCGAGACTTCCGCACGCGGGCAACTTGGCCAGCCGCACGAACGCCAGCCGGAAGCGCGCTTCGAGATCACGGACAAAACCATCGACTTTCTGGGATTCAAAACCTTGCAGGATTTGCTCGGCTCTCTGGGCCGCAGCAGCTTTGGCCGCCATGATACGCGCGACCTCGCCACTGGCGTCGAATCCGGCGGCGTTTCGCGCCCCTACGAATTTGGCGACACCCTCAACATGGACATCAGCGCCACGCTCTTTAACGCCGTGCGCCGCGAAGGCGCCAAAGTTCCCATCGAGATGACCTACTCGGACCTCATGGTCCATCAATGCGAGTACCATAGTTCGTGCGCCACGGTGGTCCTTCTCGATTGCAGCCACAGCATGATTCTCTACGGCGAAGACCGCTTCACTCCCGCCAAGCGCGTGGCGATGGCGCTCTCCCATCTCATTCGGACGCAATATGCGGGCGACACATTGAGCCTGGTTCTTTTCCACGACTCCGCCGAAGAAGTTCCCCTCGGCGAACTCGCCCGCGTCCAGGTCGGCCCGTACTATACCAACACCCGCGAAGGCCTGCGCCTAGCGCAGCGCATCTTGTTGCGCCAGAAAAAAGACATGCGCCAGATCATCATGATCACGGATGGAAAACCTTCCGCCTTGACTCTCGAAGACGGCCGCATCTACAAAAACGCTTTCGGCCTCGACCCCTTCGTCGTCAGCCAAACTCTCGAAGAAGTGAACAAGTGCAAGCGCGCCGGCATCATGATCAACACCTTCATGCTGGCCAGTGACTATTCGCTCGTGCACTTCGTCCAGAAAATCACGGAAATGTGCCGCGGCAAAGCCTACTTCACCACGCCCTACACCCTCGGCCAATACCTCCTGATGGATTACATGCAGCGCAAAACCAAGCAAATTCACTGAACCCCATCGCTTGCGATGGTATTTTCTAAACCCGTCTAACGCGAAAGCACTCGTTCTGCAGCGTAGATTTGAAATCTCAGTTAGGTTTCACCGCGAAGCCGTGGCCCACAGCTCGACATGCGCGTCAGATTTAAGGTAGGAATTGAATAGCCCTTCGGAGTCCTCGGAGAGCCCAACATGAGACGCCAGGCGATGGTCCTCCTGCCGGTTGCCTGTTTATTCCCCGATACGCCATCGGGCTCGGTGCGGGACGCAAAAAGCGCATCCTCGGCGCGGTCAGCTCCCTGGTATGATCCCAAAAAGTACAATCCCATGAAATTGCTCAAGGGTGGCCAGAAATCGGCTAACGAGCAGCTGGACGGAAGCCAAGGAAGCTCTTTTAAAAAGCACGACGACATCAAAGACGCCAGCGCTTAGCGTCTACACTCTCATTTCCCCAAATCGAAAAACTGTCCCATCTTACGGAATTTCTCATAACGCGCATGCAGCAATTCCCGCGTGGGCTGGTTCGTCAGCGACACCAATTGACGGTCCAGAACTTCATCCAAATAGCGCGCCGCCGCTTCAAAATCGGTATGCGCGCCGCCTTCCGGCTCTTTCACGATTTCGTCAACGATGCCCAGGTCTTTCAAATCCTTGGCCGTAATTTTCATGGCGGCAGCGGCGGTTTCGGCTTTGGTCGAGTCGCGCCAGATGATCGAAGCGCACCCTTCCGGGGAAATCACCGAATAAAAACTGTTCTCCAGAATATTGACGCGATCGCCGATGGCAATCGCCAACGCGCCGCCCGAGCCGCCTTCGCCGGTCACCGTGACGATCACCGGCACCGGCAAGCGCGCCATCTCGCGAAGATTTCGCGCGATCGCTTCGCCTTGCCCGCGCTCCTCCGCATCAATTCCCGGGTACGCGCCCGGGGTATCGATAAATGTAAAGATCGGCCGGCCAAACTTCGCCGCGAGGTGCATAACCCGCAAAGCTTTGCGGTAACCCTCGGGTTTGGGCTGGCCGAAATTCCGCGCCAGCCGCTGTTTCATGTCGCGCCCTTTTTGGTGGCCGATGATGGCCACCGGGCGGCCATGAAATTTTCCGAGTCCCGCGATAATCGCTTTGTCGTCGGCATAGCCGCGGTCGCCGTGCAATTCCATGAAATCCGTGAACAGCAAACCGACAAAATCCAGGGTGTACGGGCGCTGCTGGTGACGCGCGATCTGGGCCCTCTGCCATGGTCCCAAGTGATTGTAAAATTCCTGGCGCAATTCTGCGACTTGCTCGCGGAGGCGTTCGAGTTCGGCGTCCGCATGCACATCGCCGGCCAGGTGACGCAATTCCTCGACATCTTTTTCCAAGCGCTCGATTTCCTTCTGCCGTTCGCTTTCTTTCGAATGGTTGGAAAGAGACGGGCCGTGTTTGATTTTGCTTTTTGGGCTCATTCGGGCACCGTCCGAACAGCCGGGGCCCCGCAAATCTCGCGAATCGCTTCCATCAATTCGGGCGTGTTTTTCACCCGCTGCTGGGCTTGCAACACGGCCACGGAACCGTCGGGGGAGCACAATTCGAAGACGACTTGGCAGGCTCCCGGGGAAGCCGTGAACAACTCTTCCAGATGGTCAAGGGCTTCCTCGCTCATCGAGTGCATGTCGATTCGAACGCGAACCTCGCTGGGCGCGGCGCGCTCCGCGAGTTCGTCCAGCCGTCGTGCCTCTTGCAGCGATAGCCGCGTGCCTGCTTCCTCGATTTGCACGCGAACTTTCAGGAGCAGCGGATTGCCCGCTTTCAAAACGGGTTCGAGGCGCGCAAAGCTCTCTGGAAACGCGAGGAGTTCTTGAACACCGGTCATATCCTGAATCGTAAAGATGGCCCACCGCGCGCCCTTCTTCGAACGCATGGGTCGCGTGCCCACAATCAGCGCGGCAACGGTGATCTCTTTTCCATTCCGCTGGCCTTCCACTTGATCGAGAGAAACCGTCTGCATGTCCATCAAGCGGGAAGCATACTTCGCGAGCGGATGCCCGGAAACGTAAAAGCCGAGCATGGCGTATTCACTGGCGAGGCGTTCTTCCTCACTCCAAGGAGCAGCCTCGCGCAATTCGAATGGCGTGGGCGCGGGAGCGGCAGCCGTCCCGAACAATCCATGCTGGCCGGACTCGCGCGTCCGCGAAGCGCGCTGCAACGCGGCGACGGCATCATCCACGGATGCCAGCATGGATTCGCGGGGACCGAGCGAATCCAGCGCGCCTGATTTGATGAGGCTTTCAAACACGCGCTTGTTCAGAAAGCGCGATTCGATGCGTTCGCAGAAATCGTAGAGGGACTTAAACTGGCCCTGGCTGAGCCGCGATTCGCGAATCGCTTTGGCGGTGTTCTCTCCGACATTCTTGATCGCGGCAAGGCCGAAGCGAATGGATTCGCCGACAGGCGTGAAGTAGAGATCGCTCTCGTTCACATCCGGCGGAAGAATGGAAATGCTCATGCCGCGCGCTTCATTGATGTACTTCACGACCTTCTCGGTGTTGCCAGCTTCGGAGGTCAAGAGGGCAGCCATGAATTCCACGGGATAATGCGTTTTCAGATAAGCCGTCTGGTACGCGAGCAAAGCGTAGGCGCAGGAGTGAGACTTGTTGAAACCGTACCCGGCGAACTCCTCCATCAAGTTGAAGATGCGCTCGGCCTTTTTCTCGGGGATTTTATTGGCGGCGCATCCCGTCATGAACTTGGCGCGCTGGGCAGCCATTTCTTCTTTCTTCTTCTTGCCCATGGCGCGGCGAAGGATGTCCGCTTCCCCAAGCGAAAAACTCGCCAAAAGATTGGCAATTTGCATCACCTGTTCCTGGTAGAGGATGACCCCGTAAGTTTCCTCGAGGATGTCTTTCAACTGCGGGAGTTCGTAAGCAACCTTGGTCTTGCCCTGTTTGCGATTGATGAAATCGTCGATCATGCCGCCCTGGATGGGCCCGGGGCGGTACAGCGCATTGAGGGCGGTGAGATCTTCGATGCGCGTCGGCTGGTAGCGGCGCAGAATATCGCGCATGCCGTGCGATTCGAATTGGAAAATGGCGGTGGTTTCGCCGCGAGCGAAGAGTTTGTAGGTTTCCGCGTCGTCCAAAGTGAGCCCGTCGATGTCCATTTTCACGCCGCGGTTCTGCTCAATCATGCGAACGGTGTCATGAAGCACGGTAAGCGTCGTCAGGCCGAGAAAATCCATTTTTAGCAGGCCGATGCGCTCGAGCGCATTCATGTCATATTGCGTCGTGATTTCATCGCGGTTTGACTTGTAGAGCGGAACGATGTCCGTAAGCGGCCGCGGCGAAATCACTACGCCGGCTGCGTGCGTCGAAGCGTGGCGCGACAATCCTTCGAGGCGCAAGGCAACCGCCATTAAATCCTTGAGACGTTGATCGCTGTTGATGGCGGATTTGAGCTGAGGCGCCTCTTCCAGCGCGGTTTTCAATTCGATCCCCAGCGTCGTGGGAATGAGTTTGGCCAACTTATCCACTTCGCCGTAAGGAATATCCATGGCTCGGCCAACGTCCTTGACAGCAGCCTTGGCGGCCATCGTTCCGAAAGTGATGATCTGCGCGACATTTTCACGGCCGTACTTTTGCGTGACATAGTCGATCAGCTCGCCGCGCCGCCGCATGCAGAAATCAATGTCGATATCGGGCATGGAGACGCGCTCGGGGTTTAGGAAACGCTCGAAAAGCAGGTTGTACTGCAAAGGATCGACGTCGGTGATGCGCAGCGCGTAACTCGCGAGGCTGCCCGCCGCTGAACCGCGGCCCGGGCCGACGGGAACATCTTGCGTGCGCGCGTAGTGAATGAAATCCCACACGATCAAGAAGTAGCCCTCGTAACGCATCTTCTTGATCATTTCGATTTCTGAGGTTAGCCGGCGCTCATATTCGGCCAGCGAATTCCGCAGGAAGCCCTGCTGCGCCTGGCGTTCGAGCTGGGGGAGGCGCTCGGCAAATCCCTGGCGCACCACCGATTCAAAATAGCTGGCGGAGGTGTGCCCTTCCGGCACTTTGAACTCCGGGAACGGATTGGGGATGCGCTCCACTTTGACGTTGCAGCGCGCGGCAATGTCCACGGTGCGGCTGAGTGCTTCCGGAATCTCGCCGAAAACCTGCGCCATCTCCACCGCGCTCTTGAAATAAAACTGGTCGGTCTGAAATTTCATGCGATTGGTGTCGCTCATGGTCTTGCCGGTTTGGATGCACAGCAGCACTTCCTGAGCGTGGGCGTCGTCGTGGTGGAGGTAATGGCAATCGTTGGTGGCCACGAGAGGAATACCGGTTTCTTTGGAAAGACGGACCAGTTCGCGGTTCACGTCTTTTTCGATCGGCAAACCCTGATCTTGAATTTCGAGGAAGAAATTGTTTTTGCCGAAAAGGTCGCGCAGACGGTACGCATTTTCCCGCGCCAGGTCATATTTTTGATCTACAACAGCTTCGGTCACCGGGCCGCGCAAGCACGCGGACAGCGCGATGAGGCCTTTGCTATGTTTGGAAAGCAAATCGTAGTCAATGCGCGGGCGGTAGTAGAACCCTTCGAGGAAACCGGCGGAGACCAGCTTGATTAGATTGTGATAGCCCTCGAGCGACTCGCAGAGGAGCACGAGGTGATTCGAGCCGCGCATTCCGGGCTCGCCGTCGCCGCGATCCGGGCCGTTGCCGCCGTTCGTTTTATCGCCGCGGTCGTGGCGGCTGCCTTTGGCCAGGTAGACTTCGCAGCCGATGATGGGCTTCACGTCGCGCTTGCTGGCTTCATAGAAGAAATTTGCGGCCGCAAAGAGATTTCCGTGGTCCGTGATAGCAACGGCGGGCATCTTCTGGCGGGAGGCTTCATCGAGAAGCTCAGAGGTTTCGCAGGCTCCATCGAGCAAGCTGTAATCGGTGTGAACGTGCAGATGAACGAACTGCGGTTGGCCCATGGAACTCCATTTTAGAACTCTATTCCGAGAATTGCATTACGCATTCTGAGGTTTCCCACAGGCTAGGCGGCGAACGGCAAACTGGCGCGCCACTTAGGTTTTTACACTACGGCCACGACGCGCAGACGGCCTTGGCACCGTGACCGTGGCCGCGCGTTTCATGCCGATTTCCACAATAGAATTCTTAGGGCTGGCGGCACGACCGCGGTATTACCTGCGGCCGTGGCTCTTCTTGCCCGAGGTTGCACTTTTGCCATGGGCCGTGTGGGCGACATGTTTCGCGGGCAGCTTCGAAGGCGCAGGCTTGCCTTTGGCAGCGCGTTTCGCTTCGGCTGCGGCCACCGCATGTTTGTGCTTTGCGGCGTCGCCCATGGCTGCGGCGGCGTGGACTTTGTCGGTGCCTTTCGGTGGCTTCTTTTCTTTCTCTTTCTTCTTCGGCGGTTCCTTGATGCCGGAGAGCTTTCGCAAAATTTTTTCCCGCTCTTCCTTGGTCTTGCCCCGGCCCGTCAACTGCATGGCGAAGACCTGCTCGACGACTTGATCAAACTTGGTCCCGCGCGCCATACCAAGGGCTTCGAGTTCCGTGGCCACCAGGGGAAGAGCGTTGCGAACGGGGCGCCACTTGTTCAGAAAAGCGCGAATCTTGGAAAGGGCCGCCGAATTACTGGACTCGGCCATCAAATAAGCGATCTGATCGAGGGCAAGCTTCTCAAGAAAGCGAAAAGCATCGACGGGCGCTTTCATTTTTCGCCCAACGAGCTCTTTCTGGGCATTCAACGCTTCTTCTTCAAACCCGACCACGGTTTCTGACTCGGCGGACCGGAACCCAGCTTTCGCGAGAACATTCGCTAATTCGCGGTCCTTCAATTTTCCGAGGATGGCCAGGAGCATAGGGGTGGCGAGGCGCGGACGGAATCCCGCGGTGAACAGATCTTCACGCACCTTCATGAGGTGGTTGATAGCGTCGTAGGCAGGGTGTTTTTTCGCCAGGACGGGATTGACGGCCTCCAGAAGGTCGTGGTCTTCCCATTCCTTCAGTACGACGGCGGGCCGTTCCTCGCGGGCAACGGCGCGAAGTTCCTCGCCAGCCTCCTCCGGGGTGATGGTTTCCTCGAGATTGCGCTCGATGGCCAGGTCAAACCATTCCTGAGTGCGTTGCTCAATCTTGAAGCCCATGCGCGCCGCGAAGCGCAAGACGCGAAGCAAGCGGACCGGCTGATTGGTGAAACTGTGAATGGTGAGCGCACGAACTTCAGCGCGCTCGATATCGGACAAACCATTCGTGGGATCGAGCAGCAATCCGCGCGAGGCTGGGTTCAGCGAAATGGCGATGGCGTTTAGGGAGAAATCGCGGCGTCGCAAATCTTCCATGATGGTGGACCAGCGAATCTCGGGGCGCGTCCCGGGACGGACGTAATGGTCGTCGCGAGCGGCGGAGATGCTGCCTTCGCAGTCGCCGGCGAAAAGCACTTCGACGTGGCGAAGCTTTTCATCCTCGTGAAGAATCTTCGCGCCGCCCTTTTCGAGTTCGTGAGCGATCTTCGAGGGATTGCCCTCCACGGTAAAATCGAGATCCCGCAGCGAAGCGCCGGTAACGAGGTCGCGAACGGTTCCGCCGGTCAAGTACACGTTGAATCCCAGCGCGGCGGAGAGTTCCTGCACACGCAACATCACGGCACGTTGTTCCGGCGAGAGCCGGCTTTCCAACAAAAACATATAGTCTGGCATTGCGCTCCTTCTGCTTCAGGGTGTCCGCGCTGACCGCCGCGGAGGCGCCCGCAATGGGTGTTCTTGGCCTGCCGCGTTACGCACGCGGGTGATGCGCTTTGTAGATCTGCTTCAGCCGCTCCTCGACCACATGGGTGTAAATCTGCGTGGTCGAAATATCGGCGTGGCCCAGCATGAGCTGGACCGACCGCAGGTCGGCTCCGCGTTCGAGTAAGTGCGTGGCAAAACTGTGCCGCAACATGTGCGGCGTGAGCGCCATGCGCATGCCCGCCTGCCGGCCATACGCCGAAAGAATTTTCCAGACACCGACGCGGCTCAGCGGCGCGCCGCGGCGATTCACGAATAGCGCCGGATTACCCGTGACTTTACCGAGGAGCTTCGGCCTGGCTTCGCGGAGATACTTTTCCACGATGGCGAGCGCTTTCTTGCCGACGGGAACAATGCGCTCCTTGTCGCCTTTGCCTATGCACCGGACGCAGCCGACCTTAGCATCCAGATCGGTAACCCGAAGGCCAATCAGTTCGGACACGCGCAGGCCCGTCGAGTACAAAACCTCGAGCATGGCGCGGTCGCGCAAGCCGATGGGCGTTTTTAAGTCAGGCTGGGTGAGTAAGCGCTCGACATCCTCGAGGCGCAGATAGCCCGGCAAGCTGCGCCGGATCTTCGGCGATTCCAGGGTCACCGAAGGATCCGCGGGAATCAGCTCTTGTATCTGGGCAAAGCGGAAAAAATTTCGCAGCGTGACCAAGTGACGCGCTACCGTCTTACTTTCGAGTTTTTGGCGATAGAGCCCGGCCAGGAAGTCCACCAGGGCATCGCGAGTGACGGCTTCGAGAGCGAGCTTTCGCTTGCGCGCAAATTCATCGAATTTGACGAGATCGCGACGATAAGCAGAGACGGTGTTGGAGGAGAGGCCCTTTTCCACGCGCACGTGGGTCAAAAACGACGAAATGGTAGCGGCAATTTCCATCAGCTCCCCACGTATCCATCAGCGGCGGCGGCCGTGCGCCGCATGGCGATTCCATAGACTTCCTCAATTTCATGGCAACGGAAGAGCCAAGCCAGAGCGAGATAAAGGGCTGTAGCTCCAAGAATCAGACCCGAAAATACAAGGAGTTGAACGAGGAAGCGCGTGTGTATGGCGAACTGCGTGTAGTAATTCCCAAACCAGCAAGCCACGCCCATGATGCTAGCGCATAAAGAGACTTTGAGAAACGATCGCAAGATCTCTAGGGTTCCCATAGGGCCGTAGCGGAAGCGAAAAATGATAAGAAGCGCAAAGAAATCGAAGAATGTCGCCAGGGCCGTAGCCAGCGCCGGGCCACCGTTCTGTACGCGCTTGAAGAAAAATTCCAGAAAGACGACGTTCAGAACGATATTTAAAACTAGGGATATGGAAGCAATGATAACGGGCGTCTTGGTATCACGAGTGGAATAAAACGCCGGGACCACCAGCTTCACGGTGGCCAAAGCCGGGAGGCCGACGGCGTAATAAAGAAGTGCCCGGGCCGTCAACCGCGTGGATTCGGCGACGAACTGGCCGTGCTGGAAGAGCACGCGGATGATCGGTTCCCGCAGGATCATCAAGCCCAGAGCCGCAGGAATGGTGATGAACGCCACGATGCGAACGGAGAACGAAAGCGTCTTCTTCAGCGACTCATAATCTTTGGCGGCGGCTTGGTGTGACATCATTGGCAAAATCGCCGTGGCAACAGCAATGGCGTAGCCCCCTAACACCAGTTCCATAACGCGGTCCGCAACATAAAGCGCGGCCAGGCTTCCAGGAGGCATGCGCGCGGCAGTGGCGAAGCGGGTGTCAATCAAGAGGTTGATCTGGCCGATGCCGATTCCGAAAAGGCGGGGAATCATCAAGCGGGCAACGTCCCGAATCGCCGGATGCGAAAAGGAGATCCCGAAAGTGAATTTCATGCCCCGGCGCACAAGCGCGGGCACTTGAACCAAGAATTGCAGTACACCGCCTACGAGAACACCAATCGCAAGAGACTTGGCGGGGTCCCCTACATAATGCCAAACGATGCCAAAGGAAAAGGAAATGGTTGCCACGTTCAGAAGGACAGGAGTCGCGGCCGGCAAACCAAAAACGTGAAAGCAGTTCAGAATTCCCATCGCCAAGGCTGCCAAGGCGATAAAAAACAAGTACGGAAAAATGATGCGGTTGAGGTCAACGGCCTCGGCGCGGGCAACATTTTCACCGGAGAACAATTGAACGACGGCGGGCGAAAAGACCATTCCCAGGATGGTAATGACGGCCACTACGAGCGAAAGGGTCCAAAACAAGCGGTTGGCAAAGTCCCAAACCTCTTCCTTAGACTTCTCCCGCATATAAGAAGTGAAAACCGGGATGAAGGAAGCCGTCATGGAGCCTTCGGCGACGAGCCGGCGGAAGAGATTGGGTATACGATAGGCGAGCACGTAGGCGTCGGCGGCGAACGAAGTGCCAAGCAGGAGGGTGATGCGCTGGTCTCGGACGTAGCCGAGGACGCGGCTAGCCACAGTGACCAAGGAGATGATCGACGCGGATTTTAGGATATGTTTTTTATCGGTCAAAGGGCGGTGCTCCGGGGCCCTAACCCTAATGAAAACAATAACTTGACAGGAAAAACGTGCTTAACATAACATACATTTTGACGATTGGCAAATCTGGACCTTCCGGACCGGGAAACGCACAAATTTGAAAAACCGCGCCCCAGCTTCAACGCACAAGAAGGTCATTGTTGTCGTCGCCGACAAGAAACCCTTGCGCGGCTACCTGAACCCTGGTCGCCTGGGGAGCGATCCCCTCGACCTGCTGACGCCCGAAGGTGAGCACCTGGAGCTCCCCCTGGCTCGCGTGCGGTCGGTCTATTTTGTGCGCGAGTTTTCCGATGACTTCGAGCCGGAGCGCAAGGCGTTCCTGAGCCGGCCCAAACTGGATGGCTTGTGGGTCAAGCTTCGCTACAACGACGGGGAAACCCTCGAAGGCGTGGTGCCGAACGATTTGCTTGCGCTTCTCGATAACGGGCTGCAAATCACCTCGCCGGACCTGAACTCCTCGACGGACCGTATCTTTGTCCCGCGAGGCGCGCTCACGGAAGTGACGGTTCTAGGAGTCGTAGGCATCGCGCGAAGGAAGCCGGCTGCGGCTGCGGGCGCACCCTCGCAACCCCGCCTTTTCAACGACTAGGTTCTCCGCCCTCCTGTACTTCCCTCTTTGGCCTGTGCGAGACTCGCAAGACAGCCTACGAAACGCCCCATGAGAAATTGAGGAGCCTTTCATGAAACTTGCCGACGTTGCCGAGAAACTGGATTGCCGATTGGAAGGCCCGCCAGAACTTGAGATTCGCGGCGTGGCCGGCATCGAGCATGCCGAAGCAGGGCAGCTTACCTTTATCGCCAATCGGCGGTATTTTCCGCTGCTGAAGACGACGCGGGCCTCGGCGGTTCTGGTCGAACCTGGAGTTGCGCTGGAGCGCGGGGCGTCGCTGCCCGCTTTGGCGGCACTGCGTTCCGCGAATCCCTATTTGGCGTTTGCTCATGCCATCGAGCTTTTCTATCAGCCTCCGCGCTATGCGCCGGGGATTCATCCGACGGCCATCATCGCGAAAAGTGCCAGAATTGCGGACGGCGCACACATCGGGCCGTATTGCTTTGTTGACGAAGACGTCGAGATTGGCCGCAATGCCGTGCTGCACAGTTTCGTTACCATCTATCGGGGCGCGAAGATTGGCGATGCTTTCTTTTCCCATGCGCACGCCGTCATTCGCGAATTCTCGATCATCGGTGATCGCGTGATTCTGCAAAATGGAGTGGTCATCGGAGGCGACGGCTTTGGTTTCGCCAAACAGAAAAACGGAAGGTGGCACAAAATGGTCCAGGCCGGTCCCACCGTGCTGGAGGATGACGTCGAGGTACAAGCCAATGCTTGCGTGGACCGCGCGACCATCGGCGAAACACGCATCGGACGCGGGGCCAAGATCGACGACCTCGTTCTTGTCGGCCACGGCTCTCGGATCGGCTCAAACACTTTGCTCTGCGGCCAAGTGGGCCTCGCTGGTTCCACAAAGGTCGGCAACGATTGCATCCTTGCGGGGCAAGTCGGCTCCGGAGGCCATATCACCATCGGTGACCGCACTCTCCTCACGGCGCAGAGTGGGATCCCCCACGATCTCGCGGGCGATAAACATTACTCGGGTTCGCCTTGCGTCGAGCACCAGCAATGGCTGAAAAATGCGGCCGCGCTAAATCGCACGCCGGAACTTCAAAAGCGCGTCCGTGATCTGGAAGCGGAAATCGAGAAGCTGAAAAAGCCCTAAGACTAGGGGCGCGTCGCCGCCAAATCAAGATACTGCCGGTTCCGAGTTTGTTCCTCGAAAATCCAGTGGACGCTGGTCAGGAGGCAACCCCGCAGCCAATGTCCTGCGTATTTGCTCGTTCAATTTGTCTCGCTCTTCCATGGAATACCGGGAAGCATCGAGCGGATCGAGAAATTCAACGAGTATCTCTCCAGGGTGAAGGACCAACGAACCTTTTTCCATCACGCGGTGAGCTCCCGAGCAGGCCATCGGCACCACCGGCACTCCCGCCTTGATGGCCATCACCGCCGCACCCTTTTTGAACTCCTGCAAGCGGCCATCCGGACTGCGCGTGCCTTCCGGGTAAATCAGCAACGATTGCCCAGCCTTGAGCGCTTCCGTGGCTTTCTCCACGCTGGCAATGGCCGAGTCCCGAGCGCTCCGATTAACAGGAATGAAGTGCGCCGACAAAAAGACCGGCCCCACGATGGGCCATTTGAAAAGCGATTCCTTCAGGAGAATCGCAATCCGGCGCGGGATGGCGCCTACCACGGCGGGCGCATCGGCTGAGCTCGTGTGATTCGCAACAAAGAGACAAACGCCCGAAGGGATGCGCTCCAGTCCTTCGACGCGCACTTTGACGCCCACGATCTTCACAAAAAACATCACGCCCTTCACGCCGGCCCAATAAATCGCATCGGGCTTGCGCGTGATCCACGTGTAGACAAGCAGGGGCGGCCCTACGATGAGGATGTAGAGGGACAAGAACAACGCGATGAATAGCGTCCGCAGCATGGGGAAGACAAACTTTCTCCTGAATCCCGCGGCGTTGGTCAACCCAACGTGAAAAGGCTTCTTTCGCTTTAGCGAAGGCCAACAGCGTTCGTCTCGCCACGAAGCATTCCGTCTCGAATATGGCGAGCCTTTTCGGTCGCGTGTGAATCCTCGACGACCTGGTAGAGTGTCTCCTTGATTCCCCCAAGCCGGAATTCCAGCGTGATCTCCTTGTCTTCCCGGCGAACACGCAACTTCAGCGCATCACCGGGCCGCTGTTCTTGCACCCAGTGATTCACTCTCCCGGGTGCTTCCCCCCCGTTCCAGTTGAGAATGATGTCTCCAGCTCTTAAGCCCGCTTGGGCGGCGGAGCTTTCGGGTTCGACAGAGTCCACAACAAATGGGCCGTTCGGCTCATGCGCCAGCGAGAAACCAAGCGTCGGCCTAAGGTGCTCCACCGTTCGCAGCGTCAATCCTGCCAGCGCCAGAATCTGCTGGTATGGAAACGGCTCGGTCCCTGAAACATATTTCCCGAAAAATTCTGCGAACGAACCGCCAGCGACGCTCTCCGCGGTCAACTGAATGTCCAGACTGTCGCGATACGTTTTTCCCTGCTGTGCAAAATTCGAATTCATCGAGCGCAAGACATCATCCAGGCTCTTTTCATTTCCGGTGCGATCGCGAATGAGAATGTCCAGCAAGTCCCCCAGCACCTGCCCTTTGGTGTAATACGAGACGCTGTATTCTGGTTGATTGTACAAGGGATATTTTTCCAGCCACGCATCCAGGCTGGACTGCTCCGCGCTTTGCCAGCGGTTGGCTGGACGTTCTTCCAATTCTGAGATTTGTTCGCCGAGGTCCGCATAGAACTGATCTTTGCTCCAAATGCCGCTGCGCACTAGGGTGTAGGAACCGTAGGTATTCGTCACCCCCTCGGCGAACCACAGCGCGCGCGTGTATTGCTCCTTGGTATCATCCACGGGATCAAGCGACGCCGGTCGGATGCGTTTCACGTTCCAGAAATGAAACAATTCGTGTGCCGCGACGCCGGGAAGGTATTCATCCGAATAAGCGCCAATGGCCGTCGAGTTCGCATGCTCCATGCCACCGCCGCCTGCCCCTTTCCCGATGTGCAGAATAAATGTGTAATGCTCGAACGGCACTTCACCCATGAGCTTTAATTCATACGTACAGATGCGTCGAAGATCTTCTTCCAGGTGCTTCTTGCTCCAGTTATCGCCGTGAATCACGATGCGGATCTCTGGACCCACACCGCTCAATCGAAATTCATCGAATTTACCTGCTTCGATAGGCCCATCGGCAAGGGCCTGGTAGTTAGGGGCTTCGAAGAAATATTTCCGCGCGCCCCCCACCTGTTCGACTCCGCCGCTGGAAGCGCTGGCCACCCTCCAATTGTCAGGCGGATTCGGGATGCTCAGCTTCACGCTCTCGGAACGACGTTCCGGAACGTAGAACAGAATCATCGCCGGATTGATGAAGGAATGCTCGGCGTTTAATTGCGACCCAAAAGGTCCCGCTTCGTCCCAATATGTCGCGTAAGAAATCTTGATCGTTCCCGTGCCCGTAACGTGCCAAGTTTGCTTGTCTATCTTTTCAATGAAAGCCTTTTGGGAACCAGTGAAAGCTTCTACCTGCTGGACGTGAGTGCTGAAATCGCGAATCTGGTAGAGGGCATTCCAAGCGGGCATACGCACAAGCACCTCGCCATTTACATCCGGAACGGTCATGGTCACGTGGAAAAGGTGCTTCTCGGGATGATCCAGCAGGATCTCGTATTGAATTGTTGCTCGGGCTGAAGCCCCGCACGCCAGAACAAAGCAAAGACCGAGGCTCGCCGGAACCAGCAATGGGCTGCGCACGAAAGGAAAGGTCACCGAGATTTCGCCTCGCCTGCAAGCTGACGAGGCGTGCCGAGCTTGTTCAAGAGTTTTTCGCACAAGCCGTCAAAGCTGCCATTGGACATGATGAGCAAGAGATCTCCCGGCTTGGCCTCGCTCCCCAGATGCTCGGCAATAGCGTCGGAACTGGGAAAAACTAGAGCGTCTTTGCCGAGGGCACGGACGCTTTCCGCAACGCTGTCCGGATCCAGCCGATTCTCTCCGCCCAATTGTTGCGCGCGAAAAACGCCCCCGAGAATAACGCGGTCGCCAAGGGCCAGGGCCTTCGGCAAAGCGTCCTGAAACACTTTCCGGCGCATGGAATTGGATCGCGGCTCGAGAATCGCCCAAAGCCGCCGCCCGGGCCAGCGGCCGCGTGCAGCCTCAATGGTGGCTTTCACGGCCGTGGGATGATGTGCGAAGTCATCGACCACCAATACGCCGCCGATTTCACCGCGCACATCCATTCGACGCTTCACGCTGCGGAACGTCGCTAGCCCTTGGGCGATCGCGTCAGCCGGAATGCCGCGCCCCTCGGCTACAATCATCGCCGCCATGGCATTCAAGACGTTGTGCCGCCCCGTTGCCAGCAACGCGAATTCTCCAAACGGTTTTCCCTGATGGGTGACGCGACATCTCATGGTCTCCCCAGCAATCGCAAAATCGCTCGCCACCCAGTCATTCCCGGAACTGAAACCGTAGGTTTCTACTGGACAAAAGGCTTTTTCAGCCGCTCGCCGCAAGGCCGGACCGGAATCTTCCGTGTCGCCCCAGATGATCACGCGGCCACGCCGCGGAACAAGATTCACCAACCGCCGGAAAGCCAACTGGTAGGTCTCAAAATCAGAATAAATATCGGCGTGATCGTATTCGAGCGAAGTAACGATTAGATCATCGGGATGGTAGTGAAAAAATTTCGGCCCGCGGTCCCAAAACGCCGTTTCGTACTCGTCGCCTTCGAGAATGAACTCTTCCCCGCCACCCAGCCCATAACTCTTTCCAAAGTTTTCGGCTACTCCCCCCACCAGAAAATTCGGCTGTTTGCCGGCAGTATGAAAAATCCACGCCAGCATCGCCGTGGTGGTCGTTTTTCCATGGGTTCCGCTGACGACGATGGAATGCTTTCCCGGAAGAAAGACTTCCTCCAGTATCTCCGGCATCGAGCGGTAAGCAATCTTGCGATCCAGCACTTCCTCCAACTCCGGATTTCCCCGCGCGATGATATTCCCAACCACCACCAGGTCAGGCGCCGGCTCGAGATGCGCCGCGTCAAACGTGTTGAAAAACGAAATTCCCAGGCTTTCGAGCAGCGTTGACGCCGGCGGATAAACCCCGGAATCCGAACCGGTTACGTGAAAGCCGTGCTCCCGCAGCATCCCCGCCAGAGGGGCCATCGCCGATCCACCAATCCCGATTACGTGGGCGTGCTTCATTTTGCTCAAGTCACCACCGCCGGTTCCAGAAATTCGAGCGTGCCTTCATCGTCCGCGTCCAGCCGCGCCTGGATCCCCAGCGGAATCGTGAGCATGGGCCGCACCGTATGGCCAACCGGGGCGCCAAACACAATCGGCACGCCCAACGGACGCAGAATTCGCGCGCAGACTTCCCTTACGGTTGGAGCTCCCGCCACCGACGCCTCGCTCTCTGGAAAATCTCCCAAAACGATCCCGCGCACGCCGTCAAACTTTCCCGCTTGTTTCAAATGCATCAGCACGCGGTCCACCTGGTAGGCCTTCATCGCCCGGTCTTCCAGCACCAGGATCGCATCTTTAGTGTCCAATTCCCACGGTGTGCCGATGGTGGCCTCCAGCAAAGTCATACAACCGCCTAGAACTACCCCCATGGCGTTTCCTGTCAGCACCGACGCTCCGCGCAACCGCAGCTTCCATCCACTTTCGCTCTTGCGAGTGGCCTGAACAAACGAATCTTCGTCATAACCTTTGCGCATACCGGCGCCAACGTTCAGGCCTGCGGCGACCATCGGGCCATAAAAGCTTACCCAACCGCATCGCTGCCAAAGATAGATTTGCAAAGAAGTGATGTCGCTGAACCCCATCACGCACTTCGGACCGGTCAGGCTCTTTTCCAGCGCATAGTCCAGCAAGTAATTCGAACCATAGCCGCCTCGTAGAGCGATCAGCCCGTCCACTTGATCGGAATGCACGGCGCTTTGAAATCCGCTGACTCTTTCCAGGGACGACCCGGCGAAATACCCTTCCGCTTTGCTGTCTTGATTTACTACCACTTGAAGTCCGAGTCGTCGCAACTCCGCGAGCCCGGCGATCATTTCGACGGATTCCGCCGGAGACGCCGGAGCGAATATACCCAAGCGCGAACCGGCAGCCAACGCCTTTGGTTTTCGTGGACCTCCATTGCTTCCGTTCATTCTGGATGGCCCTCGACTGGGACCACCTCGGTGATCACGCCCTGGCGATTGAGTTGCTCGACAATGGCCTCTTGCTGCTTGTGGGAGACGTCTGCCTCGAATTCCACAACCGATGTAGCGCCCGTCATGGAAACTCGGAAATGTTGCATGGGAATCTTCCGGCCGGCCATCAAGCGCTGCACTTCCGTGGCGACGCTCTCCGCCTGACTGCTGGTAATCCGGAATGCCATGTGCAGGCATTTCAAATTGAAGTATTGCTCCGCCCAGCCGATGACGGACAAGCCAAACAGCACCAGCGCCGTCGCATAGCTGGCCACGGCATACATGCCCCCGCCGGCGGCCATCCCGATGGCAGCCTCCACAAAAATGGTCGCCGCCGTGGTCATCCCCACGATGCCGCCCGCTCCGCGCAGAATAGCTCCCGCTCCCAGAAAACCGATTCCTTGGACGATATTGGACGCGATTCGCGTTCCGCTCGAATCTCCAAAGCGCTGCGCCAGTTCAGTGGAAAGGATGGTGAATAGCGCCGTTGCCAAACACACAAAGAGGCTGGTGCGGATGCCTGCTGGCCGCCGCCGCACCACGCGTTCCAAGCCGATGATGGCGCCCAGCGCCGCCGCCACCGTCAGTCGCAGAATTATTTCTTGAACAGAAAGCATGGCCAGCGGGACCCGGCTGCCCGCTCCAGCAAAATTCTAGCCATTTACAATTTAAATTGCGTCAATTTCAAAAAGTGCCGTGCCCTGGCGTGTATCTCGCCGCGCTTCAGGTGGCGCAGCCGCTCCAAGCCGAATTTTTCAACCGCGAAGCTGCCCATCACCGAGCCGTATACCATGGCGCGGCGAAGCGAAGCATCGCTCTTATCGCCGCATCCGGCTAAGTAACCCATAAAGCCGCCTGCAAAACTGTCGCCCGCACCGGTGGGATCGTGCGGTTCTTCGAGTGGAAATGCCGGCACGCAGAAGACTCCTCGCTTGTCCACCATCATGGCGCCGTATTCTCCCCGCTTCACCACCAGCGTCGTCGGCCCCATCTTGAAAATATGTTTGGCCGCGCGCAGCAGGTTGTGCTCGTTGGAAAGCTCGCGCGTTTCCGAATCATTGATCATCAGGATGTCCACGTGCTTCAGCGTCTCGCGCAATTCCGCATTGCTCCGTTCGATCCAATAGTTCATGGTATCCATCGCGGCAATCTTGGGACGCTTCTTGACCTGTTCGAGCACGTCGCGCTGCAAGTCCGGCGCGATGTTCGCCAGGAAGACGTATTTTGCGTCGCGGTATTTTTCCGGCAGGCGCGGCTTGAATTCCGCGAATACATTCAGTTCCGTGGCCAGCGTTACGCGTTCGTTCAAATTCTGGGTGTAGCGCCCGGCCCAGAAGAATGTTTTGCCGCTGGCGCGTTCCAGCCCCTCGATATCGATGGTGCGCCCGTAAAAAATCCGCGCATCCACTTCGGTGAAGTCGTCGCCTACGATCCCCACGAGATTTATGTGCGTGAAAAAACTCGCCGCAACAGCGAAATAAGTGGCGGCTCCGCCCAGGGCGCGATCCACTTTCCCATAAGGGCTTTCCAAAGCGTCGAAGGCCACCGAACCCACCACGAGTAAGGACACGATGCGCTCCTAAGAGATATATTTTCCGATGATTGCGGCGAGCCGCTTCCGAGTGGCCTTGGGCACCATCTTCAAATCTGTCACCAGCGCATGTTCGAGCGCCGACCCGCATTTGCAAGTTCGCGCCGCCGGCAGCTCGCGAACCGCGGTTCGCAGCACCTTCTGTGCGTTCTCCGCGTTTTGACTCAGCGTGGCCATAACCTGCGTCGCCGTGACCGACTCGTGCTCCGGATGCCAGCAATCGTAATCCGTGATCATCGCAATCGTTCCGTAGCAAATCTCCGCTTCGCGCGCCAATCTTGCTTCCGTCACGTTGGTCATCCCGATCACGTCAAAACCAAGCCGCTGGTGCACTGCCGCCTCGGCCAACGTTGAAAATTGCGGCCCTTCGATGCACACGTACGTGCCGCGCCGATGCACCATCACGGCTTCGTGCACGCAGCCATCCGCTAGCACACCAGACAATGGTCCGCAGGTAGGATGTGCAAACGCCAGGTGGGCAACGATTCCCTTTCCAAAGAACGTGGCGACCCGGCCTTTCGTGCGGTCAAAAAACTGGTCGGCGACCAGAAATTCTCCCGGTCGCAAATCTTCCTTTAACGAACCAACTGCGCTCACCGAGATGATTCTCTCCACACCCAGCAACTTCATCGCATAGACATTCGCGCGATAATTTATCTCGCTCGGCAAGATGCGGTGGCCGCGCCCGTGCCGCGCCAGAAACGCCACACGCTTCCCCTCTAGCGTGCCCAGCACGATGGCCTCCGAAGGATCGCCGAACGGTGTTTTCACGCGAATCTCTCGGGTGTCCGACAATCCGTTCATGGCGTAAAGTCCGCTTCCACCGATGATGCCGATTGCCGCCCGGGCCTTTCCTGCGGCGCTCCTGGATTGTTTGGCTTTCTTTGCCGCCATCTTTTTTCTCTCCTCTAGCCGTCAAGGCCGCTCTTCTTCAGGATTTCGTTCACCGCCGAAAATGGATCTTTCTGGCGGTCCGCCACCTCGCCAGCCAGACTTGCCAAGCGCGCCTCGCCGCCCGCTCCTCCCAGCGCTCGTTCGAGCAAACGCGATTCTAGCAGCTCGATCAATCGGTTTTTCCAATGCTCCACGTGTTTTTGCCGCCGCTGCCCGCTCGATTCAAAATGTTTCTGAAATTTACCCGCCGTGGCAGCCAATTCCTCAATTCCCTTGTTCTCCGATGCCACCGTGCGCACTACCGGAGGATGCCATCCGTCGCGCGGCATCACCAGCGACAACATGGCCAGCAGTTGCTGCTCCAGCCGGTCCGCACCCTCGCGATCCGCTTTGTTCAAAACAAAAATGTCCCCAATCTCCATCAATCCGGCTTTCATGTTCTGAATGTCGTCGCCAAGCCCCGGCACAAGCACCACCAGCACACAGTCCGCCAGCCGCACGATGTCAATTTCATCCTGCCCTACTCCAACCGTCTCGATCAGCACGTGCTTCTTCCCCGCCGCGTCCAGCAACAGCGCGACTTCGGCTGTCGCTCGCGCAAGCCCGCCGAGGAATCCCCGCGTGGCCATCGAGCGGATAAACGTGCCCGCATCACCGGCATGCCCTTGCATGCGAATCCGGTCGCCTAGAATCGCGCCCCCGGAATACGGACTCGTAGGATCCACCGCGATTACGCCTACTTGTTCGTGCTTTTGGCGGTGATAGCTCGCCAACCGGTCGACGAGCGTGCTCTTCCCCGTTCCCGGCGCGCCCGTGACTCCCGTGAGATAGGCCTGGCCAGTGTGTGGAAAAAGCAGCCGCAGCAGGACCTCCGTCTCCGGTTGAAGATTCTCGATCGCCGTGATGGCCCGCGACACCGCGCGCACATCGCCCGCGCGCACTTGTTCCGCCCATTTTTCAACGGGTACACTCATATTTTTTCTGTGGAGCTCACTCGAGCGGGCAGGCGCATCACCCTATTATTTCTTTCCCAGCAGTTGCCGGGCAATCACCAATTTCTGGATCTCGCTGGTGCCTTCCCCGATCGTGCATAGCTTCACGTCGCGGTAGTACTTCTCCGCGGGGTAGTCTTTGATGAATCCGTACCCACCGTGAATTTGCACGCACTCGTTGGCTACGCGCACCGCCACTTCACTAGCAAACAGTTTTGCCATGCTGGATTCCTTCGTGAATCGAAGGTTCTTGCGATCCGCCAGCCACGCCGCTTGGTAGACCAACAACCTCGCCGCCTCCACCTGTGTGGCCATATCCGCCAGCTTGAACTGGATGGCCTGAAATTCGCTGATGGCTTGCCCGAACTGCTTCCGCTGTTTCGCGTATTTCGTCGCCGCTTCCAACGCTCCTTGCGCCATACCCAGCCCCAGCGCCGCAATCGAAATTCGACCACCATCCAGAATCTTCAAGCTCCCCACAAACCCTTCGCCTTCCGACCCCAGCAGGTTTTCCGCGGGCACTCGGCAATCCGAGAAAATCACTTCGGAAGTGTCACTGGCGCGCAATCCCAGTTTGTTTTCCTTCTTGCCTGGCCTGAATCCTGGCATGCCCTTTTCCAAAATGAAGGCGCTGATTCCGTGCGAATTCTTCGACTTGTCCGTCACCGCCATCGCCACACACACATCCGCGTAGTGGCCGTTGGTCGTAAAGGTCTTCGCACCGTTTAATACCCAATGCTGGCCATCGCGCACGGCAGAGGTTCGCGTGCCGCCCGCATCCGAACCGGCTTCGGGCTCCGTCAGCGACCATGCGCCTATTTTCTTTCCCTGCGCCAGTGGCACAAGATATTTCTTCTTCTGTTCCTCGCTTCCAAACTTGAAAATGTGATTGCCGCACAGCGAATTGTGCGCCGCAACGATGATCCCCACCGACCCGTCTACTCGTGACAATTCCTCAACGGCTATCACGTACTCCACATAGCCCAGCCCCGCCCCGCCATATTGTTCCGGAAAAATTACGCCCAGCAGCCCCATCTCCCCTAGCTGGGGGATGATCTCCATCGGAAAATGCGACGCTTCATCCCATTCCATCACATGTGGAGCGATTTCGCCTTCGGCGAATTCCCGCACACTGCGGCGCAGTTGCTGCTGTTCCTCGGTGAAGCTGAATTCCACGGTCCCCTCGGTAGCCTATAGGCAATGGCAATATGCAGCCAAAGTTTCACTTATCTTCCAATTCTACACGAACGCCCCCGCCCTCCGTCCTGTTCTCCGCGAACTCTGTGCCCCCCAGGCGAACTCCGTGTAATTCCGAGTTTTTCTCTTCCTTTCCTCCGTATTCCAACTCTCATCCGTGTGAAACGCCCCTGGCTCCGGTTCCATGCTGCATCTTCGCGACAACTTCCTTCAGCACCGCCAGCGCCCGCTCGACCCCCGCCCCGTCCACGTCGCAGTGCGTAACCACGCGTACCGAATAAAGCGCCGTATCCTGCGCCCACACTCCGTGCGGATGCAGCGCATCACACAATTCCACCGCCGTTTTTCCCGTCTTTGAACAATCAAAAATCACAATGTTTGAGCGCACTTTCGTCGGATCAATCGTCAAGCCAGGTATCTCCGCGACCCCTTCCGCCAGCCGCTTGGCATTCTCATGATCGACGTGCAATCGCGCCGGTGACTTCTCCAGCGCGAGCAACCCCGCCGCAGCGATCACTCCCGCCTGCCTCATCCCCCCGCCGAACATTTTACGGTAGACCCGCCCCTTCTCGATGAACGCCTTCGTCCCCGCAATCATCGATCCCACGGGAGCGCCCAGCCCCTTCGACAAACAAAACATCACCGAGTCCACTTTTCGCGTCATCACCGCTACGTGGTCTCCCAGCGCCGTTGCCGCGTTAAAAATCCGCGCCCCATCCAGATGCACCTTGAGCCCCATCTTGTGCGCGTGTTCGCAAATGTCCTCCACCTGGGCCGTCGGATACACCGTTCCGCCCGCCATATTGCTGGTGTTTTCCAGGCACACCAGCGCGGTCTGCGAATCGTAATAAATCTTTGGCCGGATCACCGCCTCGATCTGCTTCCAAGTCAAAATCCCCTCTTCCCCGCGCACCACTCGCGGCATGCAACCGGCAATCGCCGACATCGACGCCAATTCATACAAATTCACGTGCGCACGCTCCTCGCAAATCACTTCGTCGCCATGATGCGTCCACACCTTAATCGCAATCAGGTTCCCCATGCACCCTGTGGGAACAAACAGCGCCGCCTCTTTTCCAAAAATCTCCGCCGCCCGCTTCTCCAGCCGATTAACCGTCGGGTCTTCTCCGTACACGTCATCCCCGACCTCCGCCTCCGCCATCGCCCTCCGCATCTCCGCCGTGGGCCGCGTCACCGTATCGCTCCGCAGGTCCACCACCCCCTCCGGAATCTTTCCCGCCTCCCCCACCTGATCCGGATCCACCCGCTGATTCCCCTTCGCCACCGTATAACTCATATTTTCCCCTTCTCACATTCCCGTACTTCGGCTCCTAATGAATTTCGGCCCCTCATGTTGTCATTCCGAGCACCAGCGAGGAATCTGCTTTTTCCCCATCACTTTTCTTCGGGCCTTTTGTGTCCTGGAGCGATCTCTACGGTAAAATCCTTTTTCCGTTTGTTTTCACTGGTTTACTCTGCGCTCTCTGCGTCTCTAGGTTTACCTCGCTTTTTTTCTACCTCATCAATTCCACAAACACCTCATTTGAGACACTCAACTTTGCCGGAGCAAGCCGCACCAAGCTCCCATCGCGCTCCAGGAAGCCAGCCGATGCCAGTGGTCCGAATCGTCCGGACAGCGTAACGCCGTAGTCCCGCTCAATGCGCGCAAGATCAATCCCCTCCAATTGCCGCAACCCTAGAAACAATTCCTCCTCCAGCGCCCTTTCCGCCGTCAACCTCTCGTGCTGCTCCACCGGCAATCGCCCACTCTCGACCGCCGCTACATAAGCCGCCGCATCATGCGCGTTCGCCCACCGTTCCACGCCGGAAAACGAATGCGCCCCGGCCCCAAATCCCAAGTACGGCTCCCGCCGCCAATATTTCAAATTGTGCTTCGACTCAAATCCTGGCTTCGCCCAGTTCGATATCTCGTAGTGATGATACCCCGCCGCCCCCAGCGTCTCCTGCGCCATCTCATAAAACTCGGCCATCTCGTCTTCGCTAGGCACCGCTCCGGCGCTGTAGTTCCCACCACCGAGCAGCAACTCCTTCCCCAGCCGGCTCCCCTCATCAATCTCCAGTAAATAAACCGAAACGTGCTCCGGCGCCAACCCCGCCAACTCCTCCAAAGACTGCCGCCAACTCTGCTTTGTCTGGTGCGGCAACCCCGCAATCAAATCAAAACTAATATTCGGTATCCCCGCCTCCCGCAAAATCGGAACCGCCCGGTAAATATCCGCCCGCCGGTGCATCCGCCCCGCCGCCACCAACTCCTTATCCACAAACGACTGCACCCCAAAACTAACCCTGTTAATCCCCGCCCCCACCCAAGTTCCAGCCTTCCACGCCTCCACCGTCTCCGGGTCCGCCTCCAAGGTCACCTCTCGAATATCTCCCACGAAGGTAGCCGCAATCGCATCCAAAACGTCGCGTAAATGGCCAGGGTCCAGCAAACTAGGCGTCCCCCCGCCAATGTAAACCGTATCCACAACCAGCCGCTCGCCAGCAATCACGTTTTCGTCCACTTGGGACGCAACACCGCTCGGCCCCAAACTCCCTGGCTCTTCCACCCCCGCGCCCTTCAACAACTCTCGAAACCCCCGAATCTCCCCGCAAACCGCTTCCACATAAGGTGCAAACCTGCTACTAGCCACCACCCCGGTGTGAAAATTGCAATACGTACACTTCGTCTGGCAAAAGGGCACCTGCACGTAAATCCCTAGTTTCCTCATCACCAGAAAACTCTAGCACACCCCCGCCTCAAATCCCGCGATAAGCGCAACTCTTCCTCTACATCTAAATCCCCGCCGTTGACCACTACCCAACCGCGCAGCTATAGTCCAACCCACGGCGAGGTGCTCTCATCCACGACATTTCCCACTATCACATCCTCGAAAAACTGGGCGGCGGCGGGATGGGCGTCGTCTACAAGGCCGAGGACACCAAGCTCCACCGCTTCGTGGCCCTCAAGTTCCTCCCGCCCGAAGTCGCTCGCGATCCGCAGACTCTCGCCCGCTTCGAGCGCGAAGCGCAAGCCGCCTCCGCGCTGAATCACCCAAACATTTGCACCGTCTATGAAATTGGCGAAGAACAAGGCGAGAAGTTCATCGCCATGGAGTTTCTCGACGGCCATACGCTAAAGCACGTCATCGATGGCAAGCCGCTGCCGCTCGAACAGTTGCTCGATCTGGCGCTGGAAATCACCGATGCCCTGGACGCCGCTCACTCCCAAGGCATCACCCATCGCGACATCAAGCCCGCAAACATCTTCGTTACCGGGCGCGGCCACGCCAAGATCTTGGACTTCGGCTTGGCCAAGCTTTCCCCGGCTCCCCGCGTCGCCGAAGGTGTCGCCGTCTCCACCATGGCCTTGCAAACTTTGGACGACTTTCTGACCAGTCCCGGAGCCACCCTCGGCACCGTCGCCTACATGTCCCCTGAACAAGCCCGTGGTGAAGAACTGGACCCTCGCACCGACCTATTCAGTTTTGGCGCCGCCCTCTACGAGATGACCACCGGCCAGTTGGCGTTTTCCGGCAACACCGCTGCCGTTATCCACGAGGCCATTCTCAATCGCGCCCCCGTTCCGGCCTCCAAAGCAAATCCCCAGATTCCCTTAGACCTCGAGCGCATCCTCGATAAAGCACTTGAAAAAGACCGCAAGCTGCGCTACCAAACTGCTTCCGATCTCCGCGCTGACTTGAAGCGCCTGAAGCGCGATACCTCCTCCGGCAAAGTCCCGTTCGCTGGCAGTTCCGCCGAGCGCTCTGCGCCAAGATCCGTGCCAAGCGTGGCGGCGCCAAAGAGCCGCAAAGCCATTTATGCCCTCTTTGCCGCCGTCGCCGTCCTTTCGCTCGCCGCGGGTGCTTATCTTTGGCACGACCGGCATCGCACCTTCAACCTGCAAAATATGCAAATTACCCAGGTCACCACCACCGGAAACGCTGGGGCGGCGGCCCTCTCCCCGGATCGCCGCTATATCGTTTATGTTCTCCACGATGGCGAGCAGGAAAGCCTCTGGGTGCAACAGCTTGCCACCGGAAGCCATGTGCAGTTGCTGCCCCCGGATCAGGTTCGTTTCGTGGCCTTGAGTTTCACACCCGACGGCAATTACATCATGTTCGTCCGTTCCGACAAATCCACCACCAACTTCCGCTACCTCTACCAAATCCCCGCCTTGGGCGGAGCGCCCCAGCAGTTGGTCCGCGACATCGACTCCGCTCCTGTGTTTTCCCCGGATGGCCAGCAGTTCGCCTTTGTCCGCGGGATCCTCAATCCACCGTCGAACCAGATACTTATCGCCAGGGCCGACGGCAGCGGCGAGCGCGTGCTGGTGGACCGGAAAAGCTTCGGCGCCGGCTCGCCCACAGTCACCTGGTCGGCGGACGGCAAGAATCTTGCTTTTGTTTCCCCGGAAACCCGGGACAACCAAAGTCGCTGGGTACTCGAGACCGTTTCCGCCAAGACCGGGGAGGTGCGCGACCTGCATTCTTTCGTGACCGGTACCCGCGCCGTGGCGTGGCTCCCCGATAGTCAGGGCCTTCTGACCATGACCATCGATGATCAAAGCGGGCGCGGCCAGATCTGGTTCGTCAGCTATCCACGCGGCGAAGCCTCTCGCTTTACCAATGACCTTGCCAACTACGATCTATGTTGTTTGGACGTTACTGGTGATGGCGATTCCCTGGTTGCCCTCCAGGATGCCACCTTAAGCGATATCTGGGTGGCTAAGGGGGACGGCTCGGAACCCAAGCAAATTACTTCTGGCGAGGCTCTTGGCCTTGGCCTCGATTGGGTGGGGAACCGCATCACCGCCTCAAACCCGCGATTCCAGTGGATTCTCTTGAATTCCGATGGCAGCGGCGAAACTCCGCTGACTCATGACCGCGATGCACATTTCTACCTATCCGCTTGCCGCGACGGCAAGCATGTGGTTTACAGCTCCTTCCATCAGGCCAGCTTTGAACTTTGGCGCGCCGACGCCGATGGCTCCAACTCGGTGAAACTTATTGTAGGTGGTGTTGTGGGCGGCGGCGCTTGCACTACCGACTCCAAATCCATCGTGTATGGTGCCGAGAACTCCCTTTGGCGCATTCCCATCGAAGGCGGCACCCCGGTCAAGTTGGATATACCGTTCGGCCTCGCCGGCGAGACTAGTGATGGAAAGCTGGTGCTTTATGGAATACAGAAGGTGGAAGGCACGAGCTTGCTATCGAAGCTCGTAGTCGCGTCCGCCACCGGAGGGGCGCCCTTGCACACTTTCGATGCCCCCTACGGGATGAAATCTGCAAAATTCACTCCGGATGGCAAGGCCATTGCCTTCCTGCTGACTCGCAACCGCGCAACCAATATCTGGGAGCAACCTTTGGCCGGAGGCCCCCTCGTTCAGGTCACAAAATTCGCCACCGACGACATGTTTGCCTTTGCCTGGTCCCCCGAGGGAAGACAACTCGCTTTCTCCCGCGGCCGCCGCAAAACCGACGTCGTCATGATGAGTCATTTCCGCTAACCCAACCATTGGACTGCTCACGGAGTTCCGAGTTCAGTCAGCTACAACTTTCACCTGCAGCCGCCGCTCCCGCGGACCATCAAACTCGCAGAAGAACACTCCCTGCCAGCGCCCCAGCGCCAGCTTGCCGCCTTCCACGTGGATGACTTGGCTAGCGCCCAAGAGCACCGCCTTCACATGGGAGTCCGAATTGCCCTCCCTATGACGATACGGCCCCGTCGCCGGAATCAGCCGGTCCAGCGCCCCCTCGACATCTCTCGCGACATCGGGGTCCGCGCACTCATTGATCGTGATCGCCGCCGTTGTATGCGGCACGTACAAATGGCAAGTTCCTGTAGTCACCCCGGACGACGCCACCACTCTCTGAACCTGTGCCGTCACATCCACAAGCTGCGTCCGCCGGTCCGTCTTCACGCTGAGTGTTTGCATGCGCATTCCCTCCCAAGCGGAGCCGGAATTCTAGCACGCGCCATTCCTGAGCGGCTGGCGCGGCGGAGGTGCTTTCTTCAGCGGCCGGTCATCCCGAGCGAAGCGAAGGATGTCAACGGAAGCCACCCTTCAGTAAGGATGTTCAGGGAGGTTTTTAGTTCCAACTTTGATGAGACTGAGTAAAGCCAACTGAGGAACATGCCCTACGGAAGCTGACGAACGAAGTGCTGCCCGATTTTCTTTCCACTCGAAAGCTTTTGTAATTCGCTGAGCCCGCCGGCTCCCCAGCGCGCCAGGAACGGCAGCAAGCACAATTCCCGCTCTTGCAACACCTTATGAGGATTCAGCAGAGATTCCAAGTGCTGTTCATGGGCGGCGATGAGCCCGGCCTTTTGATCTTGCGCACGCCCTGCTTTACGCCGCAGTTTTTCCATGTGATATTCGATTCTTTTCCGCGCTCTCTCCACCGTGCCCTTTAGCGTGGGATCAAGCTTTTCTATCTGCTTGCCAAGTTGCACCAGCATCTTGGTGATTTGTTTCTGGTCGCGGTCAAAGTTTTGCGACAAAGAGCCGGCAACCGACTGCCGCTCCATTTTGTGCCGCAAGCTCTGCGAACCTGACCACACATCCTCAACCGTCAGCCCGTAGCGGCCCAAAAGCTTTTTCGCCTTCGTATCGACCAGCGTGAATCCCGATCGTGGCAACATCACCGGCATCCTTCCGAGCAGCTGCCGGTACACGACTTCTGATTGCGCCACGTAGGAAATCTCCGCCGGTCCGCCAATATAAGCCACGGTAGGCAACAAATAGTCTTGCGCCACCGGCCGAAAAAGTGCATTGGGGCTGAATTTTTCAGGCTCCGTATGCGTTAGATGCACCAGCTCTTCACGCGCCCAAGTTTTCTCGCCGGCTTGAAATTTCCCGCCGTTCGCGGTGATGACCTGCCTCCCTTTTTCATCCATGCGAAACAGCAACGTGCTGCGCGAAGTCACTTTTACTTGCGCGTCAAAACCCGCGCGGTCCAAGTCTTTCCCGCGCTCCAGGAGCTTCTCGTTCAGCGCGTCGCGCTCCGCCAGCGCGTGCTGGTAAAGCGGCGCCGCCACTTTGTGCAAGCCAGTGTCGAGCGGATCCATCAGGATCAGCCCTTGCTGCGCAAAAAGCCGCGCAAATAATTTGCCGAACGCGCTGCCGTACGTTTCCTCCGCCCGGTAACTCTCGATCAAATATTGCGCCAGCAAATCGCTGCCTTGATTCGCAAGCAACTCCGCCGCTTCGAGCGCCAGCGGTGCGATCTCCGCGCCAAGCGGAATCCGTCCCACGGGCTGTCCCGTTTCCGAGAGCGCCGGCAATGCAAACCGCACGAGTTTCCCGTTATCGAACCATGTTGCGTGACGAACCTCGTCGAGGTCGTGGTCTTCGGTAGCCATCCAAAAGACCGGCACCGCCGGAAGCCCCCCGCTCGTCAACTCCTCGGCAATCTCGAC
>Ga0307478_10000583_pt1 | contig 36493 bp, 27 predicted proteins | sample atmos_gasesECM4C_2_FD_203713 | JGI IMG/M metagenome (GOLD analysis project Ga0307478, IMG submission 203713) | Hardwood forest soil microbial communities from Morgan-Monroe State Forest, Indiana, United States - atmos_gasesECM4C_05 | ecosystem: Environmental > Terrestrial > Soil > Temperate...
CGATGTCCAGCGCCTGGTCCCACGGCACGTCGTCCAGCACGATGGTCAGTGTGCCGTGCACGTTAGGATCGAGCACTACGTTCAGGCCGCTGATTTCGTGGATCAGGCGGAAGAAATCTTTCAGGTCGACATCCTTCAGGTTGACCGAGATCGGCTCGCCGGTGTACTTCGGACCGTTGGTCGCGGGGGTTTGCGACATCTGCGTCTTCTGCTCGGCGGCTAGATTGACGGCTGGCTGAATACCTGCCGGGGTTGCCTGCCCGCCTTGCGCCTGCATCGAAGCGTTGGCGTGCACGGGGAGGAGTTCGGAGGCCGGCTTGTCGGCAAACTTCGCCGCGGCTTCGAGCGCACGCTCCGCAGGCTCGATGGGCGCGGGCTTCTGTTCCGACTTCGTCTCGTCCTTCGGCTTGTAGGAAGGCTCGACGAAGACATAGTCCGTCGCGGACTTCGACGCCGACGCGGTCTGCACCGCTGGCGTAGTCGCCGGAGTCGTAGCAGGTTGTTTTGCCGCCACTTCCTTCTTCTCGGCAACCACGGGCGCCGGAGCCGAAACTGCCGGCGTCACCGCCGAAACGGTCAGGAGCTTCGGAGTAGAAACCGGCTTGGGCGCCGCAGCCTTGGCTGTCGCGGCGGGCTTGGCGGATTTCGCCATGGCCACGCCGGGATACAACTTCACGGCAAACTTGTTGTCGTCGCCGGGCACGAGCTCAAACTTGCAAGCCTGGTCGAGATCGACCACCACGCGGGTGCTGGGCGGCGTCTGGCCACTCATGCCGACACGCACTCCCTTCACTCCATCGCTGTCCACGGCGATCAGGTGCTGATCGGTCAGCGCCACCGTGTTCGGCAGGTCGATGACAACGCGCGCGGGAGAGGAAAGCGTGCTCAGCTTCGGAGTCACCGGCCCACGAGCCGTGAACTCCACGCTGATCGCGCCCTCGCCCCGTACCACATTCAGCCGCTGCAATGCAGCATGCGTCGTGGCCACGGTGCCCGTGTTCTGCGTCTGAGCCGCTGCTGCTACCAGGAATACAATCAGCAGCGGTAGAACCACACCCAGCTGTTGCTTTCGCATTTCGCTTCTCCCCCACACGCGCCGGCCCTCGGCCCTGCCCGTGTCTTTCCTCGAACTCGCTTTCAGAGTTGGACTCGCCAATCCGTTCCCCGTCTATACAGCCGGTGTCAGAATCCGTTTCACAACGTCTTTCGTGAACGGTTTTCCCAGCCGGTCTTGTAATGTCTCTTTAAACACGATCGAATCGACCGTGATCTTCACCACGTACCCGTTGAACACCGGGTCGTTCTCCCGCAGGAAGTACGCTTTGTTCAAACCATTGGTCACGACCGCGATCATGCCGTTATCGGATTTCACGACGCCGTGCAACGCGATCTGCTCAATATCCAGACACTTCTTGCCCGTGCTGCAGCCCGATCCACCCTGCCGGTTCACTACCGGGCTGATGAAAGGATCGCGCTTGCCCGTCATCGAATACTTCTTGTCTTCCGTCGGCTTGTCCGGGTTGACCGCTTCCGCTTCGGAACTGGCCGGCTTCGGAGTGCTCGCCGCCGCTTTGGCTCCCGCCTTGACTTCGGGTTTTGCGGCAACTTTTAGTTCCGGCTTTTTTGCGGCTTTCGGGGCCATCGGGCTTTGCGTCTTGGTGGCCGTCTGCTTCTTGTCCTGTGGCTTCGCCGCGGCCTGCGCCGGGGCAGTTGCCGTCGCCTTCGCAGGCGCCGTAGCAGCCTTTACCGGAGCTTTTGCCGGAACCATCGCAGGCGCCGTCGCCTTCGCAGGCGCCGCAGCAGCCTTTACCGGAGCTTTTGCCGGAACCATCGCAGGCGCCGACTGCGCCGAAGCTTTGGCCGGAACTATCGCAGGCGCCTTGGCCGGAGTCGCAGCCGAAGACCTGGCCGGAACCGCGCCCGACGGCTTCGCCGGCGTAGTGCCCAGCGCCGCATTGCTGGCTGCCGCCTGCTTTTGCTGCGCGCCGTTGAGGGCGTCTTTGGTGTTCTGAATAATCGCGGGATTCTGCGACCAGGCTGTGCCCGCGGTGAGTGCCAATGCAAGGATGCCAGTCATCAGCTTCATAAGTGTTTCCTACCTTTTCACCGGAGGCTGCCCGGGCTTCGCCGTCGCGGCAGGATCCAGGTCGTGGCTGAAGAACGTGGTCGCCGTGCAGGTCGCCACCACGCTCTCGTTGGGGGCGTACTGATAAGTCTTCTTCGTCTTCGCGTCTGCCGGCTTACGGGTGGACGCGACCAGCAACCCCGACACACTCACGATGCGCTCCAACTTCCCGACCCGATCAAAGAAATTCAGCATCGAGTAGTAGGGGCCATCCAGCTCCAGGTCGAATGGAACTTCCGTGTAGAACTCTCTTTGCGCGACCGGCTTGGCCGTATACCGCCGCAGTTCGATGCCGGCCTTGGAAGCTTCCGCGTCCATCATGCGCATGAAGCCATCGACTTCCTTATCGTCGGGCACGATGCGCCGCTCGATGTCGAGCTGCTGCTTCAGGCTGGCCAGCTGCCGCTCGATCTCAGCGAGCCTGGGCCGGTAGGCTTCCAGCTCCTTGTTTTCTTTTTGCTTCGCCTCGAGCTTCTGCTGCGCCGCCGTATTCTGGTCGCGCACGCTCTTGAACAGCGTGTAATACAAACCCGCTGTGACCAGAACGGCTCCGCCGACTACAACTGCCCACTGCTTGAGGCCCGAGATTTCCCCGAAATTCGTCGCCATAGTTATCTGCCTTTAGGACTTGCTCTTCTCGCACGTCAGCGTGAACTGAAACGCCTGCATATCCTTTATGGTCTCGTCCTGAACGCTTTCCTTGATCTCGACGCTGCGGAAATACCCGGTCTTCTGCAGATTCGAAATCAGGTTGGCAACCGCGTCGGAACTCAGCGCCATGCCCTCGATATCGACACTTGAGCCCTGATCCTTCAGGTTGTTCAGCCAGACCGCCTCGGTGTTGTTGACCGTCTCCCCGACCATCGCCATCAGGTTGACCGGGCCGGACTGGTTGTTGTTGCGCAGCTGATCGATCACGTCCACACGCCGTTTGTAGTTCTCCGCCTCGCGCTGGCGCGCGATGAAGCGCGTTTTCACGTCGGCCAGTTCGCGATTTTTCTGCTCGGCCTGCGCCATGTTCTGCGCAATGATTTTCTTCTCCGCATCCAGGTGATACCAGGTGTAAAGATTGAAGGCCGCCGCCAGTCCGAACACGACCAGAACTTTCAGCCGCGGGGAACCGACATCGCCGACTTCCATGGTCGGCATCGACGGCATCGCCGAGCGCTTGTTTTTCGGTTTCGGTGCTTCCAGCAGATTGATTCGAATCATAGGTCGCTAAAACTCCTCAAAGCCAAGCCCACCGCCACCGCCAGCTGGCCCGCGTTCTGCTCGATCATTTCCGCTCCCATGCCTTCGGCCGGAGGCGCGATCCGCTGGAATGGATTGAACAATTCCACCGGCATCGAAAATTCCTGCCGCAGCCCTTCCACCAGCCCCGGCACTTTCGACGAGCCGCCCGCCAGGTAAATCTTCTCGATGTGCTCGCCCGCCGCGCTGGCCCGGAAGAAGTCGAACGTCTTCTGGATTTCCAGCACGATGATTTCAGTCACCTGCTGCAGGATCGGCGTCTTGGCGTCCTCGCTGACGGTGCCCACTTTCCTGCCGAGCTTGAGCGCTTCCGCATCGTCGAAGCTCAGATCCAGTTCCTTCTGCAGCGAATCGGTGTACTGATGACCGCCCACGCTGACATCGCGCGGGAACAGTGGCGTCGTACCCTTCACGATGTTGATGTTCATGACGCTGGCGCCCAGGTTCAAAAGCGCCACCACCTGCCCTGGAGCGGGCTCGTAGTTGTACTCGTAGCAGTTCTGCAGGGCCAGAGCATCGATATCCACGATAGCCGGGGTGCGCCCCGCCATCGAGAGTACGTTGGTGTAGTTCAGAATCTTGTCCTTCTTCACCGCAACCAGTAACACGTCCATCTGGGGGTTACCGGCATCTTCGGACAGGATCTGGTAATCGAGATTCACGTCGCCGAGATCGAAGGGGATGTGCTGGGCGGCTTCCTTCTGAATGGTTTCGGCCAGTTCCTGGTCGCTCATTGAGGGCAGCGAGATCTTCTTCACGATCACCGAATGCCCGCTGACCGCCGTGGCAACGTTCTTGGCCTTGATTTCGTGGTCGGTGAACAGCTTCGAGATCGCGCTCGAAACCGTGCCCGAGTCGACGATCATGGAATCGACCACGATATCCGGAGCCAGCGGCTCGAGACCCAGATGCGCCACCTCGATGTCGCGCCCCTTCCGCTTCAACTCGACTGCCTTGATGCTGGAGGAGCCCACATCCAGACCAACAATCGTCTTCGACCCGAATCCAAACATGTGCCCGCCTTTTTTGTAGCGCTCTTTTGTAGCGCCGGCGTCCCCGCCGGCTGTCCGAGGGCATCTTGCCCTCGGCCGTTAGTTCCTACTGTGACCCGGCAGCCTTCATCGCCGCTGCCGCCTTCGGTTTACGTTTCGTCCGCACTTCCATCTGGTTCGACTTCTCTTCCATCCACTGGTCCAGCTTCGATTTCTTGAAGCGCCAGCGATTGCCCAGTTTAAAAGCCGGAATCTTCTGCTCATTCACGTACTTGTAGAGCGTGTCCGGACTCACTCCCAGGTACTGCGAAGCCTGGCGAATGTTCATCACTTCCCGCGAGTCGGCCATAGAGTTCATTCCCTTCCACAGAATCAAAGCCCTTGCTTGCCGGCGTCTCCGGCGGCAAAGGCAGCCTTGGGAGGAAATCCCTCGTTCCAGTTCGGGTTCGAGTGGATTTCGGTGTGCAGAGCATATCTCAACCCCTGAAAACCCGGAGTCAAGCCAAATCTCCGCGTTTTACCGGGTTTTATACCTGTTTTCTGGAAAATTACTTTCGTATAAATGCAGATTACTGCTACGGATTGCGATTGACTACTTAGTGACCACAATTAGAAGGACTGTTTATACGCGAGATGCTCTCTTCCGCGATGTCACATAACCAAAGTACTAACGACGGTACGAAGGTAGTAAGACGCGCGGAAGCTCATTGAAAACAGTGAATTAGACTGCACGCTGCAAAGTTTCTCTTCAGCCCTGTACGAGCCGCCCCCCCGCAGCGGAATCAGGGCGGAGCGCCATCCATATGCGTCCAAGATCCTCTCTGATGACCCATCCTCATGGCCTGCCGTCTCCTCGGACGAACGGACTCCGGCACGCCGGATGTGCGCTGCCTCACATACCAGTCGCGAGCCTCTTTGCTAGCTTGAAAAGTTGGTGCCTTGATTCTGTTCGGCTCGGTGAGGTGGACTCTCGATGAAATTTCTGGTGATCGGGGCGGGCATGATGGGCTCGGCGGCGGCCTACGATATGGCGCGCCAGCCGGATGTGCATTTCGTCACTTTGGCGGACGCAGACCCGAGGCGCGCTCGCGAAGTTGCGGCCCGCATCAATCACATCCACGGCGACCGGAAAGTTAAGGCCATCGCGCTCGACGCCTCGGACGAAAACTCCGCCTCTCGGGTCATGAAAGGGCACCACGCCGTTCTCTCCGCGGTTCCGTACTTCCTGAACTTAGGTTTAGCGAAAGCAGCGATTGCAGCACGTTGTCACTTCGCCGATCTTGGCGGGAACAATACTGTCGTTCGCCAGGAGCTTGCCTTGTCGGCGAAAGCCGAGAAGCGCGGGGTCGCAATCGCGCCGGATTGCGGGTTGTCTCCCGGCATGGCCTCGATCCTCGGCGGAGAACTGGTAAACCGACTCGGCGGACGCGCCGACGCGCTCAAGCTCTATGTTGGCGGCTTGCCGGAACGGCCCGTCCCCCCATTTCACTACCAGCTCGTTTTCTCGGTCGAGGGACTGATCAACGAATACGTGGAGCCGGCCCGCATCTTGCGTAAAGGAAAACTGCTCACCATTGAGCCGCTTACCGAGCCGGAAGAATTTCATATGGACGGCTTCTCGCCCCTGATCGCGTTTCATACTTCGGGGGGAACTTCGACCCTGCCGGAGACTTTCGAGGGGCGCGTCGGCGAGTGCTTCGAAAAAACTTTGCGGTACCCCGGCCATTACGATCTGTTATGTGAGCTCAAGGCCTTGGGCTTGTTCTCCGGCGAGAAGATGAAAATCGGCAAAGTGGAAATCGCGCCGCGCGCGGTGATGTCGAAAATCTTCGAGGGAAAATTTGCGGGCAAGGGCCCGGACGTCTGCATCATGCGCCTGGAAGCGCACGAGTCGGTCCGCACGCCCGGGGTTCGTGGCTTGCTCGGGGGCCGTCTCAAGGGTCGGGTCGCAACGTTCACTCTGGTCGATCTCTACGATCCCAAAACCGACATGAGCGCCATGATGCGCACCACCGCCTTCCCGGCCTCCATCGTTGTGCAGATGCTGGCATCGGGCGCCATCAGCAAGCGTGGTGCGGTTCTGCAGGAGCGGGACGTTCCAGCCGAAATGTTTTTGGACGAGATGGAGAAGCGCGGAATCCGGGTCCAGTATGCGATCCAGTAATCCGAATGGAAGACTGGCCTTCCTGGTCTGGCCGAATTCCTTTGTGTTCCTCTGTGTACCTCTGTGATTGAGTTTTACAATTTCTTAGAACTCGGGCTGCAACCACACTGTGCACTTTCTTGCATGCCAGCCCAGGCGATAGTCTGTTTCAAACGCGGAGGACGCTTGCGCTATCTCGATCGAATGCAACCTCTTGCCCTGGTGGTTTTGCGCCTGGTTTTGGGCGCAGTGATGATTGGGCACGGCTATCACAAGGTGAACGGACACCTTCACGAGTTCGCCGGCAATGTCGGAAGTCTGGGCATTCCCTCGTGGCTTGGCTATGTTTCGGCGTTCACCGAGTTCGGCGGCGGCATTCTGCTGATTGCGGGCCTGTTCACTCGAATCGTTGCCTTTGCCGTTCTGGTCGACATGATAGTAGCCATCGCCAAGGTGCACTGGAAGCATGGTTTTATAGGCAACGGCGGCTACGAATTTCCGCTGGCGCTGTGGGCCATCGCGTTCGCCTTGATTTTCTTCGGGGCGGGAGCGATCTCGGTCGATGGCATTCGTGGCGGAGGAAGCCGCTTGAAATAACCCCTGCCCGGCTGTATGAAAACTTTTGCAGTGATCTGAACACGTCAGCGAGAAGACCCCACTAGCCTCACCGGTTGCTCCCGAAACAAACCGACCGGCCGTTCACTTTCTCGTGAATCATGCGAAATCAATCCTGTGGTTAAGTGCGGAAAGTGTCCACCATGGGATTGGCGAGAAGACAAAAACCTCCTGGCGATATGGTGTATGGGTCGACGGTTGTGAGCTGCGCGAGAAATGAAATTGCCCAAAACCCTTGTTGTGCGCGGCTTGTAGGCTGTGATAACGTGCTGCGGTTGTTTTGTCCGTTCCCAGGGTCCCCTTCACAAATCTTTGCTGACTGAGGGAGTTTCGCCATGCGAAAAGTCCGCCGCACTGTGATTATGGCGGCCGTGTTTGTAGCGGCCGTAGTGCTATTTGCGTTTACTTCGTCGTCGTTTGCGCAGAACCAACTACCGCTAGATTTCCGCGGAGTAACAAGTCTGGAGACAGGACCCAATTGGCTTAGCGGCGCCGGAGATGATCTTGCAACTCAACGCAGTCATCCCGGCCATGCCGCGACTGACGTGCGGCCTGCAATAAGCTCGTCACGTGCTGGGGCGGCCACCGTCCTTGCTGCCAGCATTCCGAGAACCAGGTCGCAGCGGGTTGTTGCCGCCGACCATGGATTCTTTGGCTTTTCCGGCCTCACTCACTTTGACCAGAGGTTTGCGGGCACGGGCGCCTTTACCAACACACAGTTCAGCCTCGAGCCGCCCGATCAGGGATTGTGTGTTGGCCGTGGCTTCGTTATGGAGATCATCAACAACGCACTGGCGGTCTATGATTCCTCGGGAAATCTGTTGAGCGGACCGACCGCGAACAGCCAGTTTTTCAATATGCAGCCCGAGATCATCCGGAGCACCCCTCCGGTCTTTGGTCAGTTTATTTCGGATCCGCGCTGCTACTTCGATCCGGACACACGGCGTTGGTTTATAACTGAGCTGGAGCTCGATACCGATCCTGTGACTGGCGCATTCACTAACCACTCCTCGGTCTTGATCGCCGTCAGTAAGACCTCGAGCCCGGTTGGTGCGTATTACCTCTATTCGTTTGACGTCACCGACGGCGATGGGACGCAACCGGGACATCCGGGATGTCCTTGCTTCGGAGACCAACCATTGCTGGGCGCGAACAGCAATGGCATTTACATCACCACGAACGAGTTTCCCCTCAGCGGGCCGGGATTCAATGGTGCGCAACTTTATGCGTTATCCAAGGGCGCGCTTGTTGCCGGTGCCCTGCCCACGGTTGTCCACATTAACGTGGCGGCAACTCCAACGCCGCCACCGGACCAGGCAAACGGGGCGCTATGGTACTCGGTACAACCGGCAACTTCGCCGCGGGGAGCAAACGGCGAGGACGAGAGTTCAGGGACCGAATATTTCCTGAGCGCGTTGCAGTTCGGCCCAGCACCGTTCGACAACCGCGTTGCGGTGTGGGCATTGACCAATACCCGGTCGTTGTCCCAGTCTTCGCCCAGTGTCCAACTCCTGCACACCGTAATCTCCACCGAATCCTACGGGATGGCGCCTGGAACGTTTTCGGCTCCGCAAAAATCGGGTCCGACACCGCTGCGCGATGCCTTGGGCGATGTCGACCCACTTGAACAGTTGGCAGGAAATGATGATCGCATGAACCAAGTGGTATTTGCAGCGGGAGATCTGTGGGCAGGCGTGAATACCAGCCTGGCAGGTGAGGAAGGCAGCACGCGACTTGGGATTGCGTGGTTTGACGTGACTCCGTCGCTGCACGAGGGAAACCTCAGTGCCCGTATCCACAATCAGGGTTACGTCAGCGTGAGCGGGGAGAATGTGATCTTCCCCTCCATTGGCGTAAACCAGAACGGCGGGGCGACCATGGCGTTCACATTGGTTAGTCCGCATCGGTATCCCACCGCCGCATATTCTCCAATCCAAGGCTCCGCGGGGAATGTACGGGTGGCCGGAGCCGGAGTTGGTCCGGATGACGGATTTACGGGCTACGCAAGTGAAGTCGGGCCTCCGGGACTGGTGGCGCGCTGGGGAGACTACTCGGCAGCCGTCGCGGATGCAAACGGGAACATCTGGTTCGCCGCGGAGTATATCGGACAAAGCTGCACCTTCGCCCAGTTTGCCGCGGACACGACTTGCGGAGGAACGCGAAGTCTCCTGGCCAATTGGGGAACCTTCATTGGGAGAGTACCGTCTCACTGAAATGATTGGATAAGAGCGAAACCTCGATCAATCGACGAGGCAAACCAGAGAGGCTGCTTCCGGGCAGCCTCTTTGCTTTTCGCGGATAGCAGTGCAAAAATCGCGCGCTCGGACGATCTCTCAAAGAGAGCTGTCTCGATCAAAGATCTTTCTCCCACGATCGTCTTCGAGAATCGCAGGGAGGCCCTATGCCCAAAATTCTTCCCCTGACCTTGCTCGTGCTGTGGAGTGCGGCATTCCAGATCCAGAAACGCACCTGTGACCATCCCGCGCCGCCGGAAGGCATGCACTACAAGTGCGCTCCGCAGAATGCCTGTGACTGCCACCTTGAAAAAGATGCCGCCGAAGATGAAACGCGGACCGCCAACGCCGGTTCTGCCGCTGAGAATCAACCCTGTTCCGCCGATAAGGTGAAGTACTTTGTCGTCCCTGCATTTCCGGAGCCGGCCCGCAAGGCTCGCAAACAAGCCACCATCACGGCTCGCCTCGCGATCGAGAGTTCGGGCACGGCGCAGGTGGAGATCGAATCCGCCGATCCAGCCTTCGCGGAAGCCGTCCGCGCCGCTCTTCACAAATGGCGCTTCGCTCCCACCGCGGCGGGCAAGACTCTCGCGGCAAGCTTCACCTTCACGCTCGCCGGTGATCCGAGCGACCGCAATTCGACGACGGTGAGCGGCGCCTCGCCGCTGAACCTGGTCATTTCTGCTCCGCCGCCTCTGCGCTGATCGTTGTGAGAGCAACGTTTTTTGATCCGGTGAGGCAACCTTTTCTCGCCTGAACGAACATCCCTCCGTTGTCCGCAATTCCCACCTCACGCCTGCGTGGCATCGCACTTGGCGTCAAACACATCTAATAGAGTGAAGTCAAGTTGTGGAATTGTTGAGGTTCAATTTTATGAAGCGGATATGGATGAAGTTAGCCCTGTTCGCTGCGATTCTGGGGGTGCCCGCCGCATTCGCTGACACCAGCAAAAATCCAGCTGTTCCGGGCACAATCAATTACGTGGAAGGGCAAGTCTCCATTGGCGCCCAGTATCTGAATTCAAAATCAGTGGGATCGATCCAGGTCGAAGAAGGCCAGTCCCTCTCGACCGACAAAGGCAGAGCCGAGATGCTGTTGACGCCGGGCGTCTTCGTTCGTCTCGGAGATCACAGTTCCGCCCAGATGGTCTCCTCCGGCCTGACCGACACGCAGGTCGCGATCAACCAGGGCGAAGCCATGATTGAGGTCGACAACCTCCATCCTCAAAACGATATTCGCGTCGCCGAGGATGGCGTGATCACACGCCTGCTGAAAACGGGTCTCTATGACTTCGACGCCAGTCACAACCTGGTGCGGGTCGTCGACGGCAAAGCTTCGGTGCAAGAGAACGATCACGACATCACCGTCAAGGGCGGCCATCAGCTCGCCTTGAATAACAACGCGAAGCCCAAAACACAGAAGTTCGACAAGAAGGAATTCGAAGCGACGGATCTTTATCGCTGGAGCAGCCTTCGCTCCGACTATGTCGCGGAGGCCAACGTGGATGCCGCCCGCATCTACTACGCCGGCGGTTGGTATGGACCAGGCTGGTTCGGCCCCGGCTGGTACTGGGATCCGTGGTTCTCGTCATTCACGTTCATTCCGGGTGACGGCATCTTCTACAATCCGTTTGGCTGGCGATTCTATTCGCCCCTGTGGGCCTACAGCGCACCGATCTACTGGCGCGGCGGCCACTACGGAGCGGTCCCGGTGCGGGTGCCGCACGACCCGGCGCCATATCGCAATCGCGCCGTTCAGTCGGGCTTTGCCTCTGGTGGCCATCCGGTTTCCGGCGGACATCCAGTTTCCGGCGGAACGCGTTCCTTTGGAGCCTCCAGCGCAGGCGGCGGCTTCCATGGAGGAATGGGTGGTGGGTTCGGAGGACGAAGGTAAGTAGTCTCCAGTCGTCAGCAAGAGGGATGCAGATTGATGGGCTGCGTCTGGCGATCAACCGCAAAGGCGCCAAGCAACACGAGGTGAGAGATCAGCTCCCTTGGCGTCCTTTGTGGTTTAGTTTTTTAAGCGCGCGCCTTCTGAAACCGCTTGCGCAGCGCGACCACGAAGGCTTGGTCCGCGCGCGCCGAAACCATCTCCAGCGGTGAATATCCCCGCGCCCAGGCAAGGTAGAAGGTCATTCCTAGCAGTGCCAGCGTGATCAGAAAGTTCGGCCACGCATTCAAGAACCATTGTCCTCGCCAGGTCAGATCCGCTGCGGAAGAAAATGGCGCCAGATACGCAATCGGCCACTGATCCCCATCCGGTCCGCGCGATCCCAACAGGTCTTCAAAAAGATGCAAATGAAATCCCAGAAAGCACATCGTGGCAGTCGTCCACCTTCGCTCGGCAAGCACAAGGGCGAGCAACCCAACCACAATCGCAAACGTGAAATTGTGGAGCGAGTGATGGAAGCGGGAGAACCACAGCAAGGGATGAGAGGAATTCCGCGTAAGAACTTCAGCCACGATTCCGAGCCCATCGACATCGGGCACAACCGCTGACCAAGTTACTAGGGCGCGATCGCGGCGAGAAAGAGCTGTCGAGTTGGCCAGCACCCAGCCTGTGAGGAAGTGAGTTACGGGACTCATGAAACCCGATGTTGGTCGTTGGCCTCAGCCCCTAGTCCTTGGCCCGTAGCATATAGCTCAACCATGCGTCGCGGGGGCGGGGTTCTGATTCTGAAGCCTGGATTGCATCCCCTTGCAGACACGCCGTTGTAAGTACCGCTTGAGCTAGAAGCTAATGGCTACGAGCTAATAGCTGTTTTTTCAGTACTCGGCCAGTTCCTTCATTCCGCGGAACAGATCGTTGGGCTGTGGCAGGATGGCGTCTTCGAGAATCGGCTGGTAGGCGACGTAGACATCCATGGCAGCCACTCGCCGCACCGGCGCGTCGAGCTGGGGAAAGAGTTGGTCGGCAATGCGCGCCGCGATTTCTGCGCCGTAACCCCAGCTCAGAGAATCTTCGTAGGCCACGAGCACGCGGTTGGTCTTGGTCACCGACGCGGCAATCGTCTCCCAGTCGAACGGATTCAGCGTGCGCAAGTCGATGAGCTCGACCTTCACGCCATGCTCGCGCTCCAGCCGTTGTGCCGCCTGCATCGCGCGCGGCACCACCGCGCCGTAGGTGATGACGGTCAAATCCGTTCCCGGCTGCACGATACGCGCCTTGCCAAACGGAATCGAGAAGTCGGGTCCGGGATAATGCGAACGCCCGTAGGTTTCGCGATAAAGCCGCTTGTGTTCCAGGAACAGAACCGGATCGTCACAGCGGATCGCGGTTCTCAGCAGTCCGGCGGCATCGAGCGCGTTCGAGGGGAACACCACGCGAAGTCCCGGGATGTGCGTGAAGATGCTCTCGCCGCACTGCGAATGATAAAGCGCGCCCCCGGTGAGGTAACCGCCGATCGCCACGCGGATCACCAGCGGCGCCGAGAAGGCATTATTCGAGCGCCAGCGGATAACCGGCAGCTCATCTCGAAGCTGCATCATCGCCGGCCAGATGTAATCGAAGAACTGGATTTCGACGACCGGCTTCAGCCCGCGAGTGGCCATGCCGGTAGCGCGGCCCACAATGTTCGCTTCCGCAATGGGCGCATTGAACACGCGGTCGGAGCCGAATGCCATCTGCAACCCGGCAGTCAACTTGAAGACGCCGCCCTTCCCTTTGACCAGCTTCTTCTTGAGATAGTCTTCGCGGCTGGCGTCGGCTACGTCCTCGCCGAAAATCACAATGCGCTCATCGCGCTTCATCTCGTCGCGCAGAGTCGCGTTGATCAGTTCCGCCATCGTCTTCGGTAAGGCCGGAGTCTTCTTCGCGTCGGCCGGAGGCGTCTCGGTCAGCTGCGGAAATACCGGCTGCGTATCGAATTGCGCCGAGGTGGGGTCAAGGTCCGGTGAGTAAATGTAGTTGGTAATCGTCTCCGGGGTAGGCGGCTTGGCCTCGAGAGCGCGATCGACCGCCGCCTGCATCTCGTCTTCGACTTGTTTCTCGAGCTGGTTGATGCCCTTCTCGTCGAGAATGCCCTCGCGGATCAGAAACATCTGCATGCGATTGATGGGATCGCGCGCGGCGTCCCGCTGGCGCTCCACATCCGGCCGGTACAGACGCTCGTCATCCGACAGCGAGTGCGAATAAGGCCGGATCACGTGCGCATGAACGAACGCCGGTCCTTTTCCCGCGCGGCAGTAATCCACGGCGCGCTTCATGGCGGCGTAGCTCACTACCGGATCGGTGCCGTCGACCTCTTCAAAATGGAAATTCGGAAACCCGGAAACCAGGCGGGAAATGTTGCCGCCCGCGGTCTGTACTTCCACCGGGACAGAGATCGCGTATTCGTTGTCCTCGACTACGAAGACGATGGGAAGCTTCTTGTTGGCGGCAGTGTTGAGCGCCTCCCAGAACTCGCCTTCACTGGTAGTGCCATCACCCAGGGAGACATAGGTCACTTCATCATTGCGGAAGCTGACCTCTTTGAACTGGCGATAATCTCCGGTCGCGTTCTGCGTGGCATTGGGATGATTGCGCAGGTAGACGCCGGATTCCGCGCATCCCACCGCCTGCAGAATCTGCGTGCCTGTGGGCGAAGACTGGGTAACGATGTTCAGCCGTCGATAGGCCCAGTGCGATGGCATCTGCCGGCCGCCGGAGCTGGGATCCTCCGCCGCGCCCACGGCCTGCAGCAGCATCTCGTAAGGCGTGGCTCCTAACGCAAGCACCAGCGCCCGGTCGCGGTAGTAGGGATAAAACCAGTCGTAGCCCGCCTTCAGGCAAAATCCTGCGGCGACTCCGATGGCTTCATGTCCCGCACCGGAAATTTGAAAGAAAATTTTCTGCTGGCGTTTGAGCAGGATCTCGCGATCGTCCACCCGCCGCGAGGTATACATAATGCGATAAGCATCAATGATTTGCTCGCGGGTAAGCCCTTCGTAGGTTTTCGCCTTGCGCTCTACAGTCGAGAGCGCGCTCAGCTTGGGATCAGTCTTCGCAGTCGCCATTCAGTACCCTATGGGCTGGGAGATATGCAGGTTGCATTGTAACTGTAGAGGGGAAGTTGGGGAATACGGCATCGCCGACAAGCGACCGGTCGGTTGGGATGGCTCTGCAGTCGGCGATCGGCTGTCAGCTTTCAGGGCTTCGGCCGCCACACGCTCGTAGAAGTCACGGCCCCAGAAATCGCGCGGGCGTCAAAGCTTCAGCCGACGGCAAGAAGGTAGGTTTGATCTGGCGCTCATCGACAAGGAACGCGACGTTCTTAACGTCCAGCCGACGACTGCGCACGGAACACAGCAACGGTTGCATGAACAAGTAGCGCCCCCGTCCCGGCGGCTGTCCGGCGGGCGTCTCGCCCGCCTGCGAGCGCGGGACGCGCTCGCGACTGCCGGCAAGATGCCGACGCTACTGAAGCTCGGGCTGATATCTGATAGCTTCCGCTCATATTTCGCTATCCTAATCACAGCCAGCATGATCCGCATCAACCGGCAATTCGACCCGGCCTCGATCAAGCTTGTCATCTTCGATCTGGATGGCACGCTGATCGACTCGCGGCTCGATCTGATCCACACCGTGAATGCGATGCTGCGGCACCTTGGGCGGCCGCAGTTGCCCGGTGATGTGATTGCCACTTACGTCGGAGACGGCGCACCCATGCTGGTGCGGCGCGCGCTGGGCGATCCCGAAGACGAGGGCCTGGTGCGCCAGGCTCTCAATTTTTTCCTCGCCTACTATCGCGAGCACAAGCTCGATCACACGCATGTCTATGCCGGAATCCCCCAGGCGCTGGCAGCGATCCGCCAGTCGAACAACGGGCAGCCGCGCACCCTGGCCGTGCTTTCGAACAAGCCAGTGAACCCTTCGCGCGCCATTGTCGAAGCGCTGCAACTGGCGGAATTTTTCGCGCAGGTCTATGGCGGAAACAGCTTTACCACCAAGAAACCGGATCCGCTGGGCGCGAAGAACTTGCTCAGGGAGAACGAGTGCCGCCCGAAATCTGCCGTGATCGTGGGCGATTCCTCGAATGACGTGCTGACGGGACGCAACGCCGGCCTGTGGACTGTTGGAGTGACGTACGGATTCGCTCCCCAGACGCTCGAGTTAACTCCGCCAGATGTGCTGGTCGATACGCCGCAAGAGTTGGCTGAGCTTTTCCGGTAATGCGCGATCATGGTGCCGCGAGTTTGGTGGCTGGGGTTCGAAGTCGCCCCACTCCGTTACCGTTATCTGAAAGCTATGATTTTCGCATTAGAAGGCGGTGGGGGCACGATCGCACCCCGGGATGACCCGTAGCCTACCCGGACGCCGAAAGTCGCAGCCTGGGCCTCCAGAACGCAAGGAATGGGCATCCTGGTGAAGTTCGAGACCCTGTTTCCGGAGCCTCGACTCACCATTTCCGTAGTACTTTTATGTTATCTTTAAGATATTGCATTGAAATTAAAGAAGATACCCACACCCCACCTCACAAGCCTCGGCGTGAGGGCGGGACGCCCTCGGGACGGCCGGCAGGATGCCGGCGCTACGGCATGCCGCACCTTCTCGGATAACCGGCGTAGCCGCGCCTTGCGCTACACTCGGGACAGTTCGCGATGAATCAAAACCACCTCGGCTTCACTCCAAGAGAACTGCGCAAGCTGCGGAGCCTCAAAGATCCGTACGGTATCCAGAAACATCTCGACGCAATGCCGTACCACCTTGCTGACACAGCGTGGTCGCCGCGGCGCGTTTTGGCGGAGAACACCTCGCATTGTCTGGAGGCTGCAATTTTTGCCGCGGCAGCATTGCGCGTCATTGGTTATCCGCCCTTGATTCTGGATCTTGAAGCGACGCGCGACACCGATCATGTACTGGCGGTCTATCGCGTGGACGGACACTGGGGCGCGGTGGCGAAATCCAACTACAACGGTTTGCGCTATCGTGAACCTGTGTACCGCAGCCTGCGCGAGCTGGCCCTGAGTTATTTCAACATGTATTTCAACCTTCGCCGGGAACGGACCCTGCGCCGTTACTCTCGCCCCGTGAACCTGTCGCGCTTCGACCATGTGCAATGGATGACAACCGAGAAGCCGCTCTGGTTCATTGCTTTTCACCTGTTCGAGCTTCCGCATTACAGCCTGTTCAGCAAACGGATCGCGGGCCGCCTGCATCGGGTGGAAGAACATCTTTACGAGGGAGAGATTCTAGGAAAGGCGTACAAGAACGGCGCGAAACATTCGTCCGCGAAAGCCCTGGCGCGCGGAGAATCTTAAGCGGACTTCCGCGTCTAGGCAGCCATGCACTGAGGCTTGTGGACCTTCGACGACGGGTCCTCCCCGAGAAGCAAGAGCAGAAGAGCCAATACGATCTCGTGATTCGAGGAATGTACGGAAGAAACCGCTTGCATATTCCGGCACCGAACCCTTCGGGGCGCGCCTGAATGCACGAGGATGGGCAGAGCAGGGTTCGATTCCGAGAGACAGTTCCACACTTCCGGTCGTGCCAAGGCAGATGACTGGTCGATGGCGACCACATCGAAGTGCAATCCCGAGGCCAGGCAAACCGCGTCGCTCGCTCCAGACGCCGTCCACACCTGGAAGCCCGCGCTTTCCAGCGCATCCGTCAACTGTCGCAGGCGTTGTGGCGAACTATCCACGCAGAGGATCCGGGCAGTCGAGTGCGTCATCGAACACTCCTCCTGCTGGAAGGGGCACGTGCAGGAAAACTCACAATAGCCCAAATCCGTCGCAGATTTGTTAAAAGCTTGTAAAGAAGTGTGAAGTTACGTGCATGCCGTAAAATGGAATCAGGCTTGATTGAATTTCCACGAACAGGTTTGCTTTTTGCGAAGAACCCTCCACAATTACTGCTTCTGTGCGCCTCCGCAACCTTTCCCGGAACCTTGTGTTCTCTCGGCACGTAGTTAGGAACAGGCCCATGCAAAGCTCGGTCATCAGTTCCCTTCTCTCGCTGGTGGTCATCTGGAGCGCACTTGCGTTCGGCCAGGCAAGCGTGTCGACGCCTTCCTCGCCCGCCACTCCGTCTGTTGCCGCCGACGGAGGACTGTCCACTGCTTCGGTCTCGCTCTCGCGGGAGCAGATCCAGGACCTGATCCGCCAGGTTGCGGAGAAGGACGACGAAAACGACAAACGGCAACGCGACTACACCTATGTGGAGCGGGTGGAAGAGCACAAGTTGAACGGCAAAGGCGAGGTGACCTCGACCGAGGTGCGCACCTACGACGTCATGCAGATCTATCGGGAACAATGCCGGCGCCTGACGTCGAAGAACGATAAGCCGCTCCCGCCGAAAGACGCCGCGAAGGAAGATGAGAAAATTCAGAAAATCATCGACAAGCGGAAAAGCGAAAGCGAGGAGCAGCGCGAAAAGCGCCTGAAACAGGAGGAGAAGGAACGAGAGGAGGGTCGGCAGTTCGTGAAAGAAGTCGCCGACGCTTACGATTTCACGCTCGTCGGAGTCGAACCGCTCGACGGCCGGGAAACCTATGTGATCGATGCCGAGCCCCGTCCCGGGTTCGAACCGAAACGCAAGGAGGCAAAAGTCCTTCCCAAGTTTCGTTTCCGAATCTGGATCGATCGCGCCGAACATCAATGGGTGAAACTGGACGCGCAATGCATCGACACGGTTTCCTTCGGGCTGTTTCTGGCGCGCATCCACAAGGGCTCAAGAATTATCGTCGACACGACCCGTGTGAACGATGAAGTCTGGCTGCCGCGCCATGTCGCGGTGCATGTGGATGTGCGCGTCGCACTTTTGAAGAACTTCAATGTCAACGAAGACATTACCTACAAGGATTACAGGAAGTTTCATGCCGCCTCGAAGATCGTGAGCATGGAAGAGGTGAAGTAGCGGATGGCTGGCAGCGGGTGGCTGGTGGCTGCCAGGGTGATGCTCCCCGCAACTGGCTCGAAGATTGAAAGCCGAAACCCGAACCTCGAAACCAGAAACCAGAAGCCCAAAACGCGCGGAGAGGGAGCTGCCGGCCACAAGGTGCGGGGCACCAGCTCGCTCTGAGCTGCTGCTGGCCGCGTTATAATAAAAAGATTCTCTGTGCTCGAAATTGCCTTCTGTGATTGCGCGGAAAGGTTTTCGCAGCAAGCAAACGGCAAGAAGTTGAAGCTAAGAGCTACAGGCTAAGGGCAAACAGCTGTCGTATGGATTTCAAACTTGTCAGTGATTACAAGCCGCAGGGGGATCAGGGGACCGCGATCAAGTCGCTGCTGCGTGGGGTGTTTGACCGCGAGCAGCACCAGGTGTTGTTGGGCGTAACCGGGTCGGGCAAGACTTACACCATGGCGAAGGTGATCGAGGCGGTCAACCGGCCGACCATCGTCATGGCGCACAATAAGACCCTGGCAGCGCAGCTTTATCACGAATTCAAGAGTTTCTTTCCGCACAATGCGGTTGAATATTTTGTGTCGTATTACGACTATTACCAGCCTGAGGCATACGTACCCGCGGCCGACCTTTACATCGAAAAAGAAGCGACCATCAATGACGAACTCGACAAGCTGCGCCTGTCGGCCACCAAGTCGCTGTTCGAGCGGCGGGACGCGCTGATTGTCGCGTCCGTCAGCTGCATTTACGGCCTGGGCTCCCCGGAAGCGTATTACGGCATGCTGCTGTTTCTGGAAAAAGGCCAGAAGATCAAGCGGCAGGACATCACGCGCAAGCTGGTGGAGATTCTCTACGAGCGCACCGATGGCGACTTCCGGCGTGGAACGTTCCGGGTGCGCGGTGACGTGATCGAAATTTTCCCCACCTACGACGACATGGCGTACCGCGTGGAGATGTGGGGCGACGAAGTATCCGCACTCTCGCAGATCGATCCGCTGTTCGGAACGGTCAAGCAGCGCTATGTGCGGCTGCCGATTTATCCCAAGACGCACTACGTCATGAAAGAGGAGACGAAGGCGTCCGCGGTCGAATCGATCAAACAGGAACTGGCGTGGTGGGAAGTCGAACTCGAGAAGCAGGGCCGGCTGGTGGAAGCGCAGCGCGTGCACCAACGAACCATGTTCGATCTCGAAATGATCAAGTCCATGGGTTACTGCCACGGTATCGAGAATTATTCCCGCCACTTCACGGGCAGGCTGCCGGGCGAGCCGCCGCCCACGCTGCTGGATTATTTTCCGCGCGATTTCCTGATGTTCATCGACGAATCGCACCAGACCGTGCCGCAATTGCGCGGCATGCACGCCGGGGATCGGTCGAGAAAAGAAAATCTGGTGGAGTACGGGTTCCGGCTGCCGTCGGCGCTCGACAATCGTCCGCTGACGTTTGAAGAGTTCGAGCACCGCATGAACCAGCTTGTCTATGTATCGGCGACGCCCGGGCCGTATGAGCTGACAAAATCGGCGGGCGTAGTGGTCGAGCAAATCATCCGCCCGACTGGCTTGATCGATCCGCCGGTCGAAGTGCGGCCAGTGAAGGGGCAGATCGATGATCTGCTGCACGAAATTCGCGAGCGCGTGGCACGCCACGAGCGCGTGCTGGTGACCACGCTGACCAAGCGCATGGCCGAGGACCTGGCCGAGTACTACAGCGAAGTCGGGGTGAAGTGCCGTTACATGCACTCGGAAATCGAGACGCTGGAGCGGGTGAAGATTCTGCGCGATCTGCGCCGGGGCGAGTTCGATGTGCTCATCGGCATCAACCTGCTGCGCGAGGGACTGGATCTGCCGGAAGTGTCGCTGGTCGCGGTGCTGGATGCCGACAAGGAAGGCTTTCTGCGCTCGGCCGGTTCTCTGATCCAGACCATCGGGCGCTGCGCTCGCAATCTGAACGGGCGCGCGCTGTTGTACGCCGACCGCATGACGGATTCGATGAAGCATGCCATGGATGAAACCAATCGACGGCGCGCGATTCAAACCGCCTACAACGAAGAGCACGGCATCACACCGGAGTCGATCGTGCGGCCGCTGGAGATGTCGCTGGCGTCGATTGTCGCGGCGGATTACGCGGATCTGACGTCGGTCGAGGAAAGCGGCATTCCGGATTTCAAGTCGCAGGACGAGCTGGACGGGTTTATCGCTAAGCTCGAAAGCGACATGCGCGAGGCGGCCAAGAAGTTCGAATTCGAAAAAGCCGCGAAATTGCGGGATACGATCAAAGAGCTGCGGACGAAGGAATTCCTATTCGCGTAGAACACGTCTTCACCACAGAGGCACAGAGGCACAGAGAACAACAAAACTTAACCACGAAGGGGCACAAAGGTTGCACGAAGGACTTTGCGCGCCACGCCTTCGTGATTCCTTCGTGTCCTTGGTGGTTGCTTTGATTTTGCCTCTACACGTCCCAGCTCGCCGGAACTTCGACGTATGAACGGTCGAGGGCGCTCACGGAAGCGCAGCCTAACAAACGCACCGTGCGCTCGACATCGGTTTTCAGGATGTTGAGCGCGCGTGTGACGCCCGCCTCTCCCGCCGCTGACAAGGCATAGGCATAGGCCCGGCCACAGAGCACAATGCGGGCGCCGAGGCAGAGCGCTTTCACGATGTCGGCCCCGCGGCGGACACCACCATCCATCCAGACCTCGGCTTGGCCGTTTACCGCTTTCACCACTTCGGGCAGCGCGCGGATCGAGGGGCGCACATCATCGAGCTGGCGGCCTCCGTGGTTCGAAACGCTGACCGCGGCGGCGCCCTGGTCCACGGCGCGGCGCGCATCCTCTCCCGTCAACACTCCTTTCACGATGATCGGGCCAGTCCAGAGTTCGCGAATCCAGCGGAAGTCGTTCCAGGTAACGGCGGACGCGGCCAGCGCGGCAGCGACGTCGGTCATCGCCATCGGGCCCTCGCCGGGAACCACGACATTCGCCATCCTGGGCACGCGGCCGTCGCGCAAGAAGCCGAGAAGCCAGCCCGGGCGGGAGAGCACGTCAGGCAGAAACGGAATCATCTCCAGCGGATTGGAGCCCATGAGCTCTTTGACGCCATTGCGGAAGTCGCGCTCGCGCATACCGGCCACGGGGGTATCAATGGTGACCACCAGGCCGGAGCAGCCGATGGCCTTGGCGCGTTCGATGATAGCCTCGGCGGCGCCGCGGCCTCCCATCAGATAGAGCTGGTAAAACACGGGTCCCTGCGAGGCAGCGCGCACTTTTTCGAGGGGATGACCGGAAAGGGTCGAGAGGATATATCCGGTGCCCGCTTTGCCGGCAGCGCGGGCGGCGGCGATCTCGCCTTCTGGATGCATCAGGCGGAGGTAGCCCACGGGCGCGAGCATTGCTGGAAAAGAGAGCTCGTAACCAAGGGCGGTGGTCTTCAGGCCGCAGTCAGCAAACGCGACCGCGCAGCGTGGGCGAAAGGTGATGTCATCGAAAGCGCGGCAGTTCTCGCGCAGGGTTCTCTCACCTTCGGCGCCGCCATCCAGGTAATCAAAGACGGCGCGGGGCAGACGCTTGCGGGCAAGGGGACGGAAATCGGCAATGCTGACGACGCGCGGAGGAGCAACAGAGCGAGCGCTGGCTGGCACGAATGGTTTCCTATCCGGTGAAGTTGTGGTTGGCGTGAAAGACGAATCGACCCGCCAAACCACGGAAAAGACTACCACCGCGGGTCAAGTCAACGTGCTTTTGGTTTCTAGCGGCGCGGTTCTGGGGCGGGTCCGGGCGGCAGGATTTCGGGTTCGCCGGTCTTGACTTGCTGGCGGGTAACGAAGAACACGGCCGCGGTCCAGGTGGGGAACAGGTCAAAGCCGGGCATCAGTTCGGCGGCAAATGTGGGCAGGAAAGCCCAATGCCAACCTAATAAACGAATCAGCAAGGCTGCCACGACAACATCGAGCGCCACGTCAGCAGGAGAGATCCCTCCCTCGGCGAATAAGGGCGCCACTGCGATTTGGAGAGCATCCGCGGCAATGGCGACCGTCCATGCCAGGCGGTGCTCGGGCGTCTTCAGGCTTTTCCAGATGTCGGCCATACTCATAAAGCTTCTCCCGGTAGTTGGATTCAGGATAGCGCGGCAGGACGCCTTAGAAAAGCCACGAAGCCGACTTCCGTGGCTGCTGTTGAGCTATGTCATTGTTTTTATGCGTTGCTTGAACTACACAGGAGGACGTTGTTGTGCGAGCTTCGCGGCTCCCGTGTCCCCTTTTGAAAACAGGGATGTTCGCGCATCGGCGAGCGGCCACGCCTGTTGTGGTACTTCACAACTCGCATCCTGAATCGGAAGTGCATCCCTGAGATTTTCCTTTGTTCCTGCGCCGCATGTGCGATATCGTTTCGCGCAATTACCCGTTCGGGGCCAGTGGGGTGGTTTATGCGCGTGCTCGGCTCTCTCGTTCTTTGCGTGTTCTTCAGTCTTTCCTGTTTCGCTTCCCCAGCATGCAAGGTGGAAGTTGTTTTTCAGAAGCCGCCCAAGGCTTCCGGTCATCTGCTCGAAATCCTGCGCAAGGCGGAGGCTGGCGACCGCGCGGCCCAGTTTGATGCTGGGTTAGCATTTGAAACTGGCGCCGGCACCGCGCAGGATTATCCCGAAGCTGTGAAGTGGTATCGGAAAGCAGCGAACCTGGGCTATCCACCGGCACAGAATAATCTGGGCGGAATGTATTTGCGTGGGTTCGGGGTGGCGCAGGATGACAGCGAAGCCCTGCGCTGGTATCTGCGCGCCGCCGGGGAAGGGTACCTGGCAGCCGAAAACAATGTGGGCTTCATGCATGCGGCCGGCCGTGGCGCTCCCGCCAATGATGAAGAGGCCGTGCGCTGGTACCTCCGTGCTGCCGAAAAAGGATACGCTCCTGCCCAGTCGAACCTGGGTTTCATGTATGCGCAGGGTCGAGGCGTGCTGCTCGATGCGAACCAGGCGGTGCAATGGTATCGCAAGGCAGTGGAGCAGAAGTACGCTCCCGCCGAGTACAAGTTGGGCTTGCTCTATTTCGAAGGCGTGATTATCGGGCAAGACTTTTCCGAAGCGCTGCGCTGGCTGCACCAGGCCGCCAGCCATGGATCGGCCTCCGCAGAGAACGAGATTGCCTACGCGTACGAACATGGGAAGGGCGTAGCGCGGAATGATCACGAGGCGGAGAAGTGGTATCGTCTGGCAGCCGAGCACGGTCTGCCGCAAGCACGGAAGAATCTGGAGATCCTGGCGACTCGCGACCATGGCTCCTCGGAGCCGGAACGATCGGAAACTGAGACCCAGTCCCTGGGAGACTCAGTTCCGGCGGGAGTGGGATTCGTGGGCGGGCGGGTGCCGCAGTAAAGGAGCAGGCACCACAGTATCGGAGTAAAAAAGGGGAGCCTTGCGGCTCCCCTGACTGCTTTCGGCCAGATGATTAGAACGAGTACTTCGCCCAGAGCGTGACGGTGCGACCGCCGGACGCAGTGAGTGGCATATTGAGGAAGTTCTGACTCCCGATGTCCCCGTTCAGATTGTTCACGCCGAGGTTAGCGTGATTAAACGCATTGAACAGGTCCATTCGGAATTCCAGCAGATGACCTTCCCTGTAAGGCATCATGAAGCGCTTCCCGAGTGACAGATTCCAATCCTGGCGGCCGGGATAAGTGAAAGTATTGCGCGAGACATTTCCGTTCGAGTAGCTGGCTCCCCCGTCTGGTGGCGTGAGCGGCACGATGTAACGGAATTGGCTGAGGCTTCCCGGGGCGTTCGTATTCCAGTCATAGAGCGAACCGTCTGCCAGTTGGTAAGCGACGCCTGTGATGCAGCTGGGATCGGCCATGCACGTCGCACTGTAGTTGATGGGTGCCTTTGGGTTGCCCCAGTTTGGACGATCGTTGTAGGCCTCGCCGTCGCCATTCTTGTCATAGCCCCCGATGTAGATGGTTTCGGGCGTGCCCGACTGGAAGGAGATGACGCCCGAGGTAAACCAGCCGTCGGCAATGTATTTCAAGAGGCCATTGTTCTTGAAGGGAACCTCGTAGGTGTAGCTGATGACCGCCCGGTGGGTGCGATTGAAGGCCGAGGGACCACGATCGCTCCGCGGGTCGAAAACGTTCTGCCAACGCGACGCGCCACCTGAGGTGACAAACACGTCGGAGCCATTGTCGATAGCCTTGGAGTACGTGTAACTACCCCGGATGGCAAAGTTGCCAACCTGGCGTGTGACCGAGGTTTGCAGCCCATGATAAATAGAGTCTGCTCGGTTGCCGCGGATCACCAGCGAGCCGCGATTGGTGTAAACTCGCGCGCCGCCGTCGACGCGTGGGTTCAGTTGTTCATTCACCCACAGGCGCTCTCCACGTGTACCGACGTAGGCAACTTCGGCCTTGAGCCGGGCGGGGAGTTCGCGCTGTACGTTGAGGTTCCACTGGTGGATCAGCGGATTGCGAAGGTTCCTGTCCACGCTGGTGACCGAGGTAAAAGGACTCGGAGTAGCGGTCGCCGTGGCAACGGCAGTCAGCGGATCGAAGAGACCACGTCCGGGAGTTGAACCCGCCGTGATGCTTTTTCCAGCCGCATTCGGCGAAGCACCCGCTGTGTTGTCACTGATGTTCGTGAAGAACGCGTCATAGAACATGCCCCAACCGCCGCGGATGACGGTCTTGTCTTGCCCGAACACACTGGTCCAGAATTTCGGGGTGTAGGCGAAGCCCAGCCGCGGACCGAAATTGTTGCGATCAGGTTGGACCAAGGTTCGTAGCGGAAACACTGCACTGCCTATGTTCTGCCGGCTGAGCGCTGGATAACCGAGCACGTTTGAGGCGTCGGGTGGCTGGTACTCGTATCGCACCCCAAAGTCCAGAGTCAGGTTGGAGCGGAACTTCCAGCTATCCTGGAAGTAATAAGCTTGCTGGTTGGTGGGAACCGACTGGCGCGGGTTTCCGAAGGAGCGCGAAGCCGATCCAGACTGTCCCAGATAGTTGTCCAGGTAGTTCTCGAGCGCACTGCAGGTGTACGTCGTGCCCGTCCCGCAGGTTCCACCCGCACCGAAGTAAATCAAGCCGTCCGAGTTGAAGGGAAATTGATCCTGGACCAGCAGGACCGCAAGATCGGCGCCCAGCTTCATCGTATGCGTGCCGCGCGTCCAGGAAACCGCATCCTGGAACTGGAAGTTCTTGTGACCGCGTCCTTGCGGGAAAGCCCCCTGCTCATAGCCGCCCCAATTGAAGTCCAGCGTACCGCTATTAAGGTAGAGGGTGGGCAAGTGGGCCATGGGATTGGCTTCGGTGGCGGCGGTAGGCCCGAAAGTGAAATCAATCTGCTGGGCCGAGAAGCGCAACTCGTTCAACACAGTTGGGCTGAACGTGTGCGCCCACATCAACCCGAAAATGCGAGAAGGTCCACTCTGTTGCGTGTCTGCATAAGGCAGGGCATTGGGATTGGCGAACAGGTCCGGACTGCTCGAGTTATAGCTGTCGGTGTAGCGGACGAACACGGAGTCGTTGGTGAGGTTGTAATCTGCGCGTGCCGTCCATTCGCGGCTCAGATTCTTGCCGATGTCGTTGCGGCGGAAGTATCCCCATTCGACCTGGCACTGTCCACTTACCGGGTCAACCGCGGAGGCAGGACAAGCGGTCCGAGCACCGATCGGGATCGTGCCTTGGGAACTGGGAGCTTGGATGTTGCCCAAAGCCGACAGCATCAGGTTGCCGTTTGTGTTGTTCAAAGCCTGCAAGGTCGCAAAACCGGCGGCCGTAGGAAGGCTCAATGTGGGTACTGCAGGCACGCCGTGAAAGCGATCCCACTGGGAAGTGGCAAAGAAGAACAGTTTGTTCTTGATCACCGGTCCGCCGAAACGGAAACCAAAAATGTTTTCCACGAACTGGGCCGGAGTCTTCAGTTCGCCCAGACGATCCTCAGCCGAAAGCGCATTGAGGCTCGCGCCTTTGTACTGTTCCCAGGCCGCGCCATGAAACGCGTTGCTGCCGCTGCGGAAAGTAAGATTTGAGACCGAGGCGCCGCCCCGTCCGAACTCTGCTGCGTAGGCGCTCGTGAGGAACGTAACTTCCTGCACGGCCTCGGTGTTCTGCGGCTGATAGGCTTGGCCCATAATGCCGTTGTCGTTGTTGTCGAAACCGTCGATCAGGAAGTTGTTGGCACGCGGACGCAGACCGTTCACCGTGAACCCGACACCATTGGTGGAATCATCCCGGGAAGCGACGGTAGACACACCTGGCAGGGTCACCGCCAACTGGTATGGATTCAGAGTGGAATAAGGCAGGTCTTTCACATCCACCTGCGGGATGGTCTTGGACAATTCGCCCGATTCGGTCTGAATCGTCTCGGCTCCCGCCTCGACGGTCACGGTTTCAATTCCGCCCGCGATCTTCAACTCAACATTGGTCGCGGTAATCAGTGAGGCGTTGACCACCACACCTTGCACAACGGTTTCGGCGAAGCCCTTGGCCTTAACTGTAACGGTGTACTTGCTGAGATTGAGGGCTTCGATCCGGTACTCGCCGTTGGGACCGGTGGTGGTGGAGCGCACGTCGGCGCCTTCGATGGCGGCGGCAGTCACGTTCGCACCCGGCACCACTAAGCCCTGCGCGTCGGTTACAACACCAGCAATGGTTCCTTTAGTTGTTTGCGCACAGAGGCTGCCGGCGAACGCCAGCAGAGAGAGCATCAACCCCGTGAGCATGAATTTTGAAAGTTGCCGCATTATGCCTTCCTCCCGTCCCCGAGTGGGGAATATGAATGCCAACATGGATGTCGCCAGCTGGGGAGCACCCAAAATCCGGGCGGCGACCCGCCGCGGAAATCGCTCGAGCAGCTGTCACCGGGTAGGGCGGTCTGCAGAGTCGCGTGTCTCGCGCCAGCACAGACCGAGTCACGGTGAGTGTTCAGCGCTAACAGAATGGATGGTGCACAGTCGGACAAACAGTGACGGAACGCACAAACGAGACAGAATTTCAGGGGTTCATCCTGATATGGGAATGAGCAAAGCAGATGGTCTATCGTTCTTGTCATTCCGAAGCCGAACGCGGCGGAGGAATCTGCGATGACGCCGCGGCCGAGAAGCGATTCGGAAAAGACAGCGGGAGAAGAGTTCGCACTGATTGAGGCGCTGAACCTACCCGGATGGTCTCGCTGGCGATTGGATAAGCCCACTGGGATGTGAAAACAGATTCCTCCGCCGCGTTCGGCGTCGGAATGACAAGGTCACCCGGGCCAAATAAAAGCCGGCCACCGACTGACGACCAACGATTGCTGTTAGAGCTTTCCCGCGCGTGCGACTGCCGTGAACGGCTTGCGGTACAAGGTGAAACTCTGGCGGGATTCGGACTGGAAGGTCACGTCGGCGGCCGGTAACTTCTCGCCGTCGCCCAGCAGCAGATAGCCGCCGGGTTCCAGATAAAGATGCAGACGCTGGGCCAGCGCCACACGTTGAGCGCTGGAGAAATGCGGCAACACATCCATGCAGAAGATGCAATCGAAACGCCCGAGATATGCGGGGCGCACGAGGTTCATCTGGGTAAAGGTAATGAGATTGCGCAGGCGCGGCTTGGCAAGAAAATGCTGATCGAGCCTGGCGAAATAATTCTGCACAAGGGTGCGAGGGAGGGCTGCCAACGCAGCGTGCGGATAAAGGCCGCGCTCGGCAAAGGTGAGAGCGTCCTGGCGAACATCGCTGGCCAGGATGTGAATGGTCCAGCTGCCCGCGGCCTCTTTCATCGTCTCACACACCGCGAGCCCGATCGAATACGCTTCTTCCCCGGTGGAACAGCCCACGCTCAGGATGCGCAGACTCTGTGTCGTCTCACCCGCCTTCCGCACGCGCAGTTCGGGCAGAATCTCTTTCTCGAATACTTCGAAGGCCACGCGATGACGGAAGAAACCAGTTTCCCCGTCGAGAACCTGTTCCAGCAGCCGTTCGCATTCCGCATCCGAGGCCTGCAGGCGGCCAATGAGGTCCGCCACCGAACTCAGGCGACGGGATTCGAGGTAGGCGGTGACCTTCGCTCCGAGCATGTCCTGAGGGCAGTTCAGCAGCACTCCCGCCTGTCGCTCCAGGAGCAGGCGCAATTCGGAAAGCTCATGTTCGAGAAGCAGACGGAAAGGCGTCTTCTGAGTCTTGCCGCCCCGGCCGAGATTGAAACCCGTATTCATGCTGATCTAGTGTCCGACCGCCGCCGCCTGGATTCTTTGCTCCTTCACCGACTGCTTCTCGGCAAACATCAGTTCCTTCTCCAGCGACGAGAATCGCTGCAGCACTTCGTGCATGCGTAGCGCCATGTTGCGAATCGTATCGATCTGCGAGATCACGCCGGCCGAAAACGCGCCCGGCTCCAGCAACAACAGTTCCGTGTTGCCCAGCACGGAGGTGAGCGCGTTATTCAGGGTGTGCCGCATGTCGATCACATACTGGCCTAACGTTGCGTGGCACTTCATCAGCGCGCTGACTTGTTCTGCACGCTCGGCGCGGTTTACCGCCTCCACCCGCCGCAGGATTTCGATGGCCAGCAGCACGACCGTATCCGTCCAACCGCCGTGCCGGTGGACGGCCACGGCGCGTGAGAAATCGCGGCGCAGAGCCGAAATCGCGTGCGCTTCGTCGGTGACCAGGATGACCGGATTGCCGGCGGCATCCAGCGCGCGCAAGGCTGAACGCTGAGCATCACGGCTTCCCGGGCCAACGATTGCCAGATCAAACGTCATCCCATCCAGGCCGTGGCCTAAGCCGCTTGCCAGCACCGTGAAAGCGGGCACGTTTCGTTCGCTTTGCCAGCGCGCCGAGATCTGCCGCGGGAATTCCGCATCATCGGCGACAATGAGTACAGTGCGCTGATCCACGATCGATCTCTCCGATCCCTGTCGTTTGCACTCCTAATTGCCGCCCGAGCTGTCGGGATTCCACTCGTTGCCGGATACTTCAAATTCAGGAACCGCGTCCGCCTTAGTATTGAACTTTGCGGCAGGCTTCGCTGGAGCTGCTCCGGCGCGCGCGGCCATTGCAGCCGCAGGTTTCGCGGCAGACACGGGCTTCGCGGTTCGGCTATTCTGTGCGATTCGGCGGCCCAGAGCATCGTCAATGGCCGCGCGCAGGTCTACCAGCATGCGCAGCGGCTGCCCGGAGGAATACTCCGCCTGGAACATCACTTTCCAGGACTGGCAAATCATCCGCAGGCGCAGGATCGGCTCTTCAGCCGAGAATTGCGCGCGCCGGCAATCAATGGTGTTCACACCGCGCTGTTCGAGTTCACGCAGGCCGTCGAAGATGGCGTTGAGGTCCTGATGCATCAGGCGGAAAAACGAGCGCCGCACCAGGAAACTGAAGCGCGCAAACGCAATCATCGCCGCCGGGAGGAAGTAGTTTTCTCCGCTCTGTACCTTGATTTTTCGCCCCTGCTCGAGAATTCCGCCATGCAGAAGCTCGTTCAGCGTGCGCGCTTTCTGCGCCGACTGGAGCACATTCTCCAGCGGCGCAAGCCAGGTGGGCATGGCAGGGTCGACCGGTCCTAGCACTGGCGCCAGCGTTTTGGCCACGTATTCGACCGTGACCGCGCTGTCTTCCAGGCGAGAGGGAGCGGCGATCGAAAACAGCTGCACCAGCAGAAAGTCGATCTTGTCGCGGTCGGACGGCGATTTTTCTTCCTTGTGCAGATGATGCAGCAGGAGCGTCTGCAGCAGTTGCGGCGAAACCAGCGTTGTAGTTTGCAGAAATTGGCGCAGCTGGTGAATGTGAATGCGCTCATCCATGTCGCGCAGCCACTGGCGGGCTTGCTCGACCGATTCCTGCGGCGGCTGTTCGACTCCGGTTTCGAGATCGTTGCAGGGCGTCAGGTCAATGACGAACTCGCGCGCCAGCGCGGAGTAGGTCGGATACAAAATGCGCGCGGCATTCCACTCGGCGGCTAATTGATTCAGTTCAGGCATATTTCATGGTCCCGTCCGGGAGGTCTCGAACAAAACGATTTTCGGCCGGGCTGCCGACCGTACGGAGCCGTCGACCGAGTTCGGCATCGAGCAGACCGTGGCCGGTCGTCAGCATTTTGCCAAATTAAAAGGGGGAGGGCGGAAGCGGGGAGAGCCTTCAACGTGAGCCTCTGAGGCGGTCAAGGGCTCCCCTCTTCCCGGTTAGAAAGACTTGTGGTGGGGAGCCGTCGGGTCCGCGTTTACACGATTTCTCATGCACGGCGAAAACCAAAGCCAAAACCGGAAGTACATGGGGTAAGTGATTGGAAGGAAAGAAGGACGGAGTTTCACGCGCTACGTGGCGAGCGATTGTCTCGCGGGTTTGATCTCACAATGAGACGAGATCTCACGTTTCTCTAATCGTGGGTGGCTGATGGCTGGTGGCAGGTACTGGTAGCAAAGTCTGACAGAGTCAGCAGGCGAGGAGCGAGGACGCCCGTCGCTCCAGAAGCCAGCTATTGCAGAGCCTGGCTCGAGACGGCGTGCATGCGTCCGCCGATGTTGTAGCGCTTCAGTTTGCGATACAAGGTGGCGCGGCTGATGCCGAGCATCTTTCCGGCGAGAACTTTGTCCCCCTTGACCTGCTGGAAGACACGCTCGATGGTATTGCGCTCGATATCCTCGAGGTCGGTGGTTGAAAGCTCCGCCGCTGACTGGGGCGGCGCGTTATCGGCCCCCTGGGATTCGGCCGCGATCGCGGGGGGAAGGTCATCGACATCGAGGATCTGGTGGTCACCCAACGCGACAGCCCGTTCCATACAGTTTTCCAGCTCACGGACATTTCCGGGCCAGTCGTATTGCAGGAGAGATTTCATGGCAGCATTGCTCACCTGTACGCTGCGACCGGGCGCGCATCGTTCCAGAAACCAATGGGCCAGCATGGGGATATCGGAGCGGCGTTCCCGGAGTGGAGGGACGTGGACGGTGACCACGTTCAGGCGGAAGTAGAGGTCTTTGCGAAACGTGCCGGCTCGGTATTCCTGTTCGAGGTTGCGATTGGTGGCGGCGATCACGCGGACGTCGACCTTTGCGCGCTGATTGCTGCCCACGGGGCGAACTTCTTTTTCCTGTAACACGCGCAACAGCTTGGCCTGCATTTCAAGGGGCAGCTCACCGATTTCGTCGAGGAAAATGGTTCCCCCGTCCGCGGATTGGAACAGTCCGGTGCGAGCCCTCAGCGCCCCGGTGAAGGCCCCCTTCTCGTAGCCGAACAATTCGCTTTCGATGAGAGTGGGCACGAGAGAGCCACAATCGACGGCCACGAACGGGCGATTGGCAAACGAGCCGCGGAAATGAATGGCACGCGCCACCAGCTCCTTGCCGGTCCCGCTTTCGCCGGTGATCAGCACCGGGGTGCGGGTATCTTTCAGGCGCGAGACCATGCGCAAGACGTCCTGGATTTTAGCGGACGAACCGACAATGCCGTGCAGCTGGGTCTCGGTGTCCATACGGTCGCGGAGGAACTGGTTTTCCTCGACCAGGCGTACCTTCTCGGCCATGCGGCGGAGGAACAGGCGCAGTTCTTCCAGAGGCGAGAACGGCTTGGAAATATAGTCATATGCGCCGAGCTTCATGGCCTGCACGGCGGTCTCGATCGAGCCGTGCCCGGTCATCACCGCGACCTCGGTACGCGGCAGCATCTTCTTTACTTTCTCCAGGAACTCCAGGCCCGACATGTTGGGCATGACCATGTCGGTGAGGATCATGTGAGCGGGCTGCTCCTCGAGGAGCGCGATGGCGGTTTCGCCGCTGGCCGCCTCCAGGCACACGAAGCCTAAAGCCTCTCCTACGGTGACGCACAGGCGGCGGATGCTCTGTTCGTCATCGACTATCAGCAAGCGGATGCGAAGGTCTTCACTCACAGCACTTTCCCCATGGTTTTTTCGACAACGGAAATGAATTGCTGCACCCGGAAGGGCTTCTCCACGCAGGGAGCGCCGGTGCGGCGCAGGGTTTCGACGGTTTGTTCGTTGGCAATGTCGCCGGTGATGAACACCAGCCGGGAGGTGAGTTCGGGACGGTGGGTGGCGATCCAGGCGTGGACGTCGGCGCCGTTGAGACCGCCGGGAGTCACCATGTCGGAGACGACGCCCAGAAAGTTTCCCGAGCCGAGTAGTTCGACGCCTTCAGCGCCCGACTTCGCGCACACGACCTGGTAGCCGCTGCGCTCCAGGGTGGCGCACACGTAGGCCATGACGGCGGGCTCGTCTTCGATCAGAAGGATGGGCAGAGGTTCCGGTTTGATGGCGGGCAGACTCATCGTTGCACGACTCCTGCGGCGACTCCCATCGAAGCAGACTCGGAAATGGAGGGCAGGCGGACGATGAAGGTCGCGCCCTGAGCGCCGGTGTTGTTGTGGCACAAAATCTCGCCTCCATGCTCGCGCACAATGCCGTAGCAGATGCTCAAGCCGAGACCGGTTCCCTTCCCGACCTCCTTGGTGGTGAAGAAGGGATCGAAGATGCGGTCGGGCTGGCTGATGCCCTGCCCGTTGTCGCGGAAAGACACCTCGACATAGGTGCCTAGGCTGGCGGTCATGATTTCGATGCGGGCGGGTCGTCCGGTTTCGCGCACGGCATCGTAGGCGTTGTTCATGATGTTGAGGAACACCTGCTGCAACTGGTGAGAATCGCCGACGACTGCCGGCAGGCTCTCGTCGAGGTGCTCGACGATCTCGACGCCGTGGCTATTGAAGTCATAGGCACGCAATTGGATGGTACGGCGCAGGATGCCGTTCAGTTGCACGGGCTTGCGCTGCGGCGGCATCTGCCGGGCGAAGCTCAACAGGTTCTGCACGATCTGCTTGGTGCGCTGCGCTTCCTGCAGGATGACACGCAGATCCTTGCGGGCCGCCTCGGGCACCTCGGAATTCTCCATGAGCAGGTCGGCGAAGCCGAGAATGGCCGTCAGAGGATTATTCACCTCGTGGGCGACGCCGGAGACCAACTGGCCGACAGCGGCCATTTTCTCGGCGTGAATCAGCTTCGATTGCAGCATGGCGGAGTCGGTGATATCGGTCATCACCACCACGATGCTGGTGACGATGCCCTGCTCGTCGCGCATGGGGCTCAGATTCACCGAGAACTGTCCGACCCTGCCATCGCCGCGCAGCACCTGCAGATCGAGGTTGTCGACGGGATGCCCGGAGAGAGTGGAATTCAGGGCTTCGGTCAAAACCGGCCGGCGGATCGGAGAGACGATGTCAGAGAGCGGGCAGCCGACCAGTTGCCGCTGCTCATAACCGGCGTCGTACCAGCGGCGGTTGGCATAGCTGATCAAACCCGCGGTATCGACCACCAGAATGAGACTCTGGGTGTTGTTCAGGATCTTCTCGGAAAAATCACGCGCATGCTGCAATTCGGCCTGATAGGTCTTCAGGCCGGTGATGTCGAGCATCAGGCCGCGATATTGCAGAACCTGACCGTGGGCATCGGGCACCGCGAAAGCATTGATCAGCACGTGGATCGCGCTGCCATCTTTTCGGCGCAGCACTTCCTCATGGTTACGCAGGACGCCATGCTGCTGCATGACTTCGTTCAGACGCCGCAGGCGTTCCGGCGAGGTGTAAAGCTGGGTAGGAATGTCGATCTTCAGCAGTTCGTCGCGGTCGGTATAGCCAAGCATGCGGACGAGCGCGTCGTTGACTTCAATGAAATGCCCGGAAGGAACGGCGAAGAAGAGTCCTTCCTGAATGTTATCGAACAGTTCACGGTAGCGGCGCTCGGCTTCGCGGCGGTCGGTAATGTCCTTGAGTACGTGGATGGTATGTTGCCGTTCGCTCGCGGAAGCGTGGATGCGCGAGGTGGAGACCAGGTACATCCGCTCCAGCACGTGATGGACGTATTCGTCCGGGCCATCGCTCGAAGTATGGCAAAACGGGCAGCCGTATGCGGGAGACTCATTGGCCAAGGAGACCAGGGCGCGCATGTTCACGCCGATCAGGTTGCTGGGTGGAACTCCAATGAACTCCGCCAGGCTGCGGTTGACGCGCAGAACATTCTGGCTCTCGTCATGCACGACGATGAAGTCGGTGATCGCGTCGAAGATCTCCATCCAATGGCGGTTGGCCTTCCCCATTCGAGTGAAGAGGCGTGCATTCTCGAGCGCGACTGAGGCGTGGCTGGCAATGGCATGGAGGAGTTGCTCGTCAGCGGTGGTAAGAGGTTTGGCGCGATTCGCCAGGCACAAAACACCCACCAGGTCGTCGGCTGCACCCTTTAGACGCAGGAGGGTACAGTCCCTCCAGCCCAAAGCAGCAGCCAGCGCGGAGCCGATCAACTCGGGGGCGGGTCCGCTGTAGAGCCGGTCGGGGTGCTGGGCGAAGAATTCCGATAGCGCATGGCTGAGACGCCGTTGCAGGCTGCGGTCCGGAGCCGTCCCCGAACCATTCTCGAGCACCACGGTTTCGAGAACCGTTTCTTCCAGCAGAGCCAGGGCGGCCTCGTTCGCCCCGGAAAGCTGGGCGGCCCGGGAGACAAATCGGCGGTTGAACTCGGGGAGATGAACCAGGCTGCTGAGTTCAAAGGCCAGGCCCATCAGCTCTTCCGCGCGTTTACGATGCTGCTCGGAAAGATGCAGGGTGCGCATGACCTCGAGGGCAACTGCGACCTGAGCGGCCAACGCGCGCGCGCGGCGGACATCCTCCTGCGAGATGCTGGCCTGGTCGAGGCGGTCGAGCACGCCAAACATGCCCATCACTTCGCCGTCGGAGCCGAGCAAGGGAACGGCAAGGAGCTGTTTGATTTCGAATTTTGCAATGGCCTCGAGATTCGCCCCGGGAAGCTGAGCGACATCGTCACTCCAGAAAACCTCCTTCGCTTTCAGGGCCTTGGTTCCGATGCCTGCGGGGAAGGTCAAATCCACTTTGCGGGCGGCGCCCTTCTCCGCGCCGAGCCGGACGCGGAAAGCGCCGTCTTCGAGCAGCCCGATAAAGCAGCGTCCGAAGCCGAGGAAATCCGCCGCCCGCACGACGAACGCTTCCAGAAATTTATCCAGGTTGCCAATGGAGCTGAGTTCCGACGAAATCTCCAGGAGCTGATGAAGCTCGTGCGCCTGGCTGCGGGCCGTCGAGTAGAGTTCGGCATTGGCGACGGCGACGGCGCCGAATCCGGCGACGGCTGAGATCAACGATCGCTCGTCCACGGTGAAGATGCCGTCCTGACGGGGATAGACGAGGATTGCCCCCTGGGTCCGCGAGGTGCGGAACGGCGCCGCCAACAGCATGCCCGAAGGAACCAGGTCTCCCAGGGAATGCGAGGCCGCATCAATGGAGACCGTAACCGGCTCCCCGGCCGCTACCGCACGGGCAGCAAAATCGGCGGCGAAACGCAAGGCGGTGCGATCGTAGCGGGCCCGGGCGGACTTGCTCAACTGGGGAGAGTCGGCAGAGACTCCGCGTAATTCAAACGGGCCCTCCTGCCGCAGGAGAACACAGACGAGACGCGCCCGCAGGAGAACACGAATGCGGTCGGCGAGAGCCTCAATTACCGCGGCCACATCGGGATTGCCGTGCAGGGCGTGAGCAACCTCGGCCAGGATCTCGGCCCGGCGGTGGTCTTCGCGGGAAACCTCGGTCAGGCGGCGGGCTTCGAGCAGGCTGCCCAGCTGTCCAGCAACAATGGTCGCTTTCGCCGCCAGGTCGTCATTGAAAAAGCCAGGCTTGGAATCGTGCAGGAAGGCAACCGCTCCCAAGACCTCATTGGAAACCACCAGGGGCGCGGCCATCAGGGCGCGGGCATGGAACTCGGCCGCGCGGGCATAACGGGCAGAGTCGAGGAAATTCACGAAAATCGTTCGCCGTTTTCGGACCGACTCTCCGGCCACGGCGCTTTCCGACGCCTTCATATGAAGACCGCGGAAACGCTCAGCCATAATCCCGTCCGCTTCGGCGCCCACCATCTCATCGGGAGATAGACTCTGCCAAAAGTAGACGCCGCTGACCTGGAAGAACTCGCGTGTCTCACGGCAGAACAGACGAATCAACGAGGCCACGTCCGTCCCCTGGGCCGCAGCGGCGGAAAAACGCAGGAGCAACTTCTGGAAGGCTTCGTCGGAGCGAGGATTGGAACCCTCGACGAGCGTGGTGTCTCCCGCGGACATGTTAGAAACGCACCGCCTGCCTTCTGAAGTTATCGTTCCAAGTATTTGAATATAAGGGGAAAGTACCGTGGCATCTCATTTTGAGTCAAGTGAATTAGGTCTGAGGTGTCGAACTGTGAAATCCCAGGAATGAATGAGGGGCGTCGTCTCAGGTTGAGAATTCAGCGGTCCAAGAGGCACCTTTCGTGAGACATCTCTCACCTTCCGGCTTGAGGCGTACGACTGACATA
>Ga0307478_10000584_pt1 | contig 36435 bp, 26 predicted proteins | sample atmos_gasesECM4C_2_FD_203713 | JGI IMG/M metagenome (GOLD analysis project Ga0307478, IMG submission 203713) | Hardwood forest soil microbial communities from Morgan-Monroe State Forest, Indiana, United States - atmos_gasesECM4C_05 | ecosystem: Environmental > Terrestrial > Soil > Temperate...
CCTGCTTCCACTCCTCACTAAAGTGCTAATCTTCTTCATTGCCGGTCTCCTTTTCTTTGTGCTTCGAGCACGTTGAACATTGGGAGCGTATCGCATCCCGCGGAGACCGGCCTCCTCATCCCATCTGGGAAACGGTTATCGGGACTTGGCATTGAATTGCGAGCCTGCGTTGTTGTGGGATAATCTTCGCGATGAGCCCTTATGCTTTCGAGCTGAGTTCGCGGCATTTCAGTCTCGCACGTAAACCCATCGCGTTTCTGTTAACGTTTCTGTTTTGGTTGGTGCCTTCGCTTTTAGCCGCTCAGACGTACGATGTCGTGCTGCATCGCGGCCATCTCATGGACCCCGAATCTGGTCTCGACGCGATTCGTGATGTCGGTATCACGGGAAGCAGGATCACTGCAATATCCACCGCCCGACTCCAAGGCAGAGTCGAAGTTGATGCCGCTGGACTCGTAGTTGCCCCTGGCTTTATTGACCTACACCAGCATGGTCAAGATCTTGAAAATTATCGCTACAAGGCTCCCGTTACTCGCGACAATCAACGTAACCGAAAACAATAGCGTTACCGAAGAAAAGGCCAAGAGTGCTCGGCCACGCCACCATGGCCGGAGAGGAATTGGTCGTTGCGATTCTGAATCGCGCTTCAGCCGCTTCAGGTCGGTACTAACCTCCGTAGCATTCTGGTAGCGCAGCTTTCGATCTTTCTCCAGCGCCTTGTTGATCATCTCCTCCAGCTTCGGAGGCAGTTCTGGATTCAGTCGCGTCGGCGGCGTGGGTGCTTTGCTCAGAATCGCATTGAAGATGACCGCCGAAGTATTGCCTTGAAATGGCAGCTTGCCGGTGCTGGTCTCGTATAGCACCACACCAAAAGAGAATAAGTCCGTCCGCGAGTCCAGTTCTTCCCCTCTCGCCTGCTCCGGCGACATATAAGCGACCGTGCCAAGCATCGTGCCTGGACTGGTCAGGTCCTGTTCGGATACTCCAGCTGTTGGCAATTGTGAAGCCGCGACGTTCGCCAGACCCGCACCAATTGCAGAGAGGATTTCGTAGGGCCCGAGGCGCTTGCCACTGAGAATCGCCATGGATCTCCCGCTGAATTGGCGCCAATGATACCGTGCTGGTGCGTGAGATGGTTAGTTTTCTTGCGTTCGTCGGGCTAATTGAAGTGTGTGCGGAACACCGGCAGGCCGAATTTCACACTTCGGGCATTTGGATCTCTATTCCATTTTGGCAGCAACGAGTTGATCACTCTGGATACGGATTTCAATTCCGAGAGGAGGACGAAAGCCGTAGCCCTTCACAATCGCACCGCGAGCCCAGTTACCGCTGGCCAGATCTGCCATCAGAAGAGGATCAAAAACGGCACGGCTACAAGGATCGCCCACCATCGGATGTTTCGCTTGAAACCTGTAGTCGTCCGAGAGCTTTTGCAGATCGGTGATGTATTCAAGCTGGCATTTCCCTAGTAGTGGCTGCATTGAAAAAGCCCAATAGGATCCCGGCTGGTCCGGTGCGCTGTCAGGCAACCGAATCACAATCGAAGAAATATCTTCTTTGGTCTCTGGCCTGTGAAAGATGAATGTCTTTGAGGACCAGGGCTCAGCCAGTTCCTGTACAGTGGCCACTCCAACCACTTGGGCGGGCTGGCCGAGCTTGGCGGATTGCGACAATCGAACCTGACGCGAACTGTGCCTGAAAAACACGAGACCCAATACCGCGATGGCACTGACCACCAACGCAGCGGCGAGACCCAGAAGTATTCGTGCAGTCGGCGACAGTTTTGAACGCATACTTGGCTTCTTTCGTACAAACAGTTTAGGAAGAACGCTCGCGATGGCGATACTGGTCAGCGGAACGGGATTGGGACAATGTCTGCTCTTGCCATGTACGTCTCTGTGGCCTGTGATTTCCAGCGGGACGATATCGGCTGTGGCCCGCCAGGAGCACCTTTCAAAATCCTCACGAAATGGCGGCAAGTGATTCATTCGCGGTTGGCTAACCGCGACTGTTTTCCAGCTTTCAAGAACTCGATCTTGTTGAGTCTCAGCAGCGTAATTTCCAAGTAGCCAGTCACTCGGGCGGAACCAGTATTCGGCTTTTGCGGGGAGGAACAATGGAAATTATGGCTGAGGCTGTCTTAAACAAGCTAAACCAGCTTGACGCTGGTTCATGAGCACGACAAACTCTTATTGTTTTGTTTTCCGATTTTTCCGAGTGGTGTCGAAGTGCTCGATGTCCTCAAATCCCGGCTAGCAATCCCGCTCGTGGCTATGTGTTTGTTTATGACGGCTTGTGAGGGCAACGTAGCGACCAGCGGCGGCGTAGGAACTGGCGGCGGGGGTCAAACCGCGGTGGGGCCTATGCTGATTTCGCCTTCGCCGAACGGAGGCATCGCGAACGGGCGTTCGACGGCACCAGCGATGAGCGATGACGGTAGGTTTGTGGCATTTTCCTCGACCGCGACGAACCTGCTCGCGATAGGCACGCTGGGCGGTCCAACCGTACAATCGATCTACGTCCGGGATACGTGCCGGGGTGGAACGGCTGGCTGTGCGTCTATGACATCTTTAGTGGCGGTAGCGGAAAACGGCGCCGTACCCAATGGCCCTTGTGGGATTTCGGCCGACCAGCCAGTATCCGTGAGCACCGAAGGGCGCTATTACGCTTTCGCCTGCACCGCGACTAACATGGTCGCCGGGGCAAACAACGGCCGCTCTCAAGTTTTTCTGCGCGACACTTGCCTGAATGGTGGCGCTTCCTGCGTCCCACACACTATCCTGATCTCACAAAACATCAACAGTGCGCAGGGGGACCAGGACAGCACCGAAGTGGCGATCAGCCCAAATGGACGTTTCGTGGCGTTCGCGTCTTTGGCAACGAACCTCGTCTTTACGAACATCCAACCGAATGTTGTCCACATCTACTTGCGCGACACGTGCAATGGATTGCCTGCGAACACCGGCTGTGCGCCGCAGACGGTGCTGATCTCGCAAAACTCGGCGGGCATCCCAGCCAACGGCAGTAGCCTGGGCGGAAACGATCATCCCTGGGTGGATAACTCAGGCCGCTTTGTGGTCTTCGATTCACCGTCGACGAATTTGGATCCGAAAACGACGGCCACTCTGTTTCAAGTTTATGTCCGCGACACATGCGGCTTCCCACCCACGGCAGTTCAGGGTTGCACGCCGTCGACCAGGCTTGCTGTGCTCAACAACTTAGGATTCGAACCGAACCAGTCAACCAGCCAGGCAGAGATTTCCCCGGACGGGCGGTATATCGTTTTTGCCGGGCAGGCCACGGATCTGCTGAACGGAGGCCCAGTGCTCAACAGCAAGCAGCAAATCTTCGTCCGCGATACGTGCTTCGGCGCACTCGTGGCATGTGTGCCTGCGAACACGCTCATTAGTATCGGCATTGATGACGCTGCCGGCAACGACGACAGCCTCTTGCCGTCGATCAACTCGACCGGCCGGTTCATTGGCTGGAACTCCAAGGGAAGGAACCTGACTGCTAACGCCACGGACAACTTTGCCGACGCATTTGTGCGCGACACGTGTCTTGGCGTGCAGGGATGCACGCCGACCACTGTGCTCATTTCGAAGACCGCCCAGGGTCAGGAAGCGAACGGGGACAGCAGTCTGACTCAGTCCAAGGTTCCGCTGTCCAGTGATGGCAAAGTGGCGGCCTTCGCATCGTCGTCGAGAAACTTGGCGCCAAATTCGACCGGTTCGAGCGATATCTTCTTCACACCCACTAGCTTCTAGGAGCGCGGCGGATTAGCCGCTGTGTCCCGCGAGACTCTGAGCCGACCTAAATGCTAGCGGAAGCTGGATGACCAGTCTGGGCCTGTTGCCGACTGCCAACGCGATTCCGGGGGGATCGTCGGCGACTCGGAGACTATCGCAAGGCGTCGCGGCTCTTTCTCGCCAAGGCGGAACAACCGGGATGGCATCAATGGACTGAACCCTTGAATTGAGACAGTTCCGATGGGCACACTTTGCAGGGAAAGGAACTGCAAAGTGAAACGGAAGCGGAACTCACGGAAGTTCCAGCGGATGGCTGTCGAGCGCATCAGGAGCAGCGACAACATTGGGGAGTTGGCGAAGGAGCTGGGAGTAACGCGGCGATGTCTGTACAAGTGGCGGACCAAACTGGATTACCTGGAGCCAGGGGAGGAAGGACCCCGGCCGAACTCGCATGAGTCAGCCTGTCGCAAGCAAGTCCACCAGTTGAAGCGTCTTTTGGCGGGGAAGACGCTGGAGGTGGATTTTTTCAAAGGTGCCTTGCAAAAAATCGAGGCTCGACGCCAGAAGAGCGGCATTTCTGGCGAGATGAATCGGCTCCTGGGCGCGGTGGCCCAGCGGTTTGGGTTTTCTCTACCAGCGGTTTTCATCGCTTGCTTGCAACGAAGCGTCAGTTCCGAAACCAACAAATCAGAACGGCGGTCAAGTGGCGACCATGGGTTCTATCTGGGACTCGTGGCCCATAGCTTTTTCTGGTTGTTCGAGGGGGCATAGGGTTTACTCCAGAGACTGGCGGTGCTCGCAGCACACTCTCCGCCGTAACGGGATTATGGATACTCTCCCTCGAACCAGAGCGTCGGAAGAACCGAAAGCCATCACCGGAAATGAATCCTGTGAGGAAAAGGCTCTCTAGCCTACGCTCAAGCTGCTTGTGGTTTCAGATATTCAGCGTCGAAACACACTCCTTTCTTCCAAACCAGCAAAGTGATCGCGGCAATCTTGCGCGCCAAGGTGAGGCGTGCCATGTGGGGCTTCGTTCCCCGGGCGACGCAAGCTTCGTAGAAATCCTTAAAGGGTCCGCTGTTTGCGGCAGCCCAGGTGGCCGCACCCTTGAAGATATTTTTCAAATCATGATTGTGGTTGCGGTTGAGTCCGCGAATGGCCAGGACCTTCTTGGAGCGTTGGAGTTGTCCGCGCTCGAAACGATATTCCCCGCTGGTGTGCGTCGTCAGGGCCAGGTCGCTATAGGCCCATAGCTGGCGCTTGGTGCGAAAACGATAGGGCGTCTGCAGGAGTGCTACCAGCAGAGCGGCGCGGATGGGGCCTATGGAAGGAATCTGCCGGAGCAATTTCACTGCGCCGTGCTTGCGGCTTTCCACCAGCAGCTCGCGCCGGGCCTCCTGACGTAATAGGGCTAAGGCGTCGAACTGCTGATAGTAGAACTCCGCTCGACGGCGCACGCCGGCTTCGCTTAGTTTCCCGAGCCATTCCGCCCGATGACTGAGCGCATACACATGTTGGCCGGCGCAGGGGATCCCCCAACCACGGTAGATCGCTTTGATACGAGCCATCACTCGCGTGAGATCTCGAGTAAGGGTTAGGTAGCTGCGTGCCAGTTCCTTCAAAGTTCGCAGGCCATGCTGGCCGTGATAGACCGCGTTGAATTTGTTCAGGTACAACAGTTCGGCCAGTTTGCGTGCATCGATGCGGTCATTCTTATTCCCGTGTTTCAACAGGGCATTCTTGCGCGGATCGCTGACCACCACTCGTGTAACGTGCGGCTGGAGCAGATCGTATAGCCAGGCAGCCCAAGTTCCTTCTTCCAAGTTCACGTGCAAGCTACCGCGGAGGCCACGGAAAAACTGGAGAATCGTTTCCGCCTTGGTTTCCAGAATGGCCTCCATCACCAGCTTGCCGGTGCAATCGCGAACGGCCACCGAAATCGTTGCTTGGTGCACATCGAGCCCAATATACTTGGCGTCATTCATGAGGGTGCTCCTTGTTGTAGGTGGTGATGCGAACGATCAAAACCTACTCCAAAGGGCGCCCTTTTATAATGCGTTTTCCAGGAGTTGAGATATTACTCCGAAGAAGCGTCTCAAGGCATCCGCCGCTGGGCAAATACTCGTAAAAGGCTAACAGTGGCTTAAAAAGTGAATGCCAGATTAGTGCCTTCGGCTGCGGTCGTTTGCTGACGATTGCGCCGCGCCACATCCGCTTGGATCACTTCGGTCTGTTGACGTGTAAAGAGCAAGAATCCATATGCAAGCATCACACAGCTCCTTCAGATCCCAATCGCCCTTCATAATTCCACTCTCCGAGTGGGACGGCAGATTCAGTAGGATATGGCCAAGTTCGTGGGCCATCATTGCCCCTAGAATTTGCGCCACGGTCGCATGCCAGGGGATGTTTCCCCTTGCTTGCTCACGTACTTGCTTCTGGGCAACCTGGTTCAGCCATTGATAGAAGACATAAACCAGTAAGCGGTCAGGACCTCTGCCTGGTGCTAGACCCATCACGTTATCGGGCATTCCCAGCCGTTGGGCCATCTCCTGCGGGAGAATATAAACGCGCAGATTGGTAAGCGTATTCGACTCACTTTCGGCCAAATCTACGGGGGAGCCGTCTGAAACCTCAGGAGTATCAACCCAACGAGTCTCCACTCCAGTTTTCCTAAAGATTCCTGCGGCCACTTGCTCCGCATTCGCCAGCGTTTTGGCGTTGACCCGCGCATAGTTATGCACGTAGATTGTGAAGGCCAATTCTTCCTGAGCCGGAATCCCAGCCGTCCTGGCCTCGGTCGCCCAAAAAGCTGCACAAATCAGTACCCAGGCAACTCGCGATTTCTGTGATTTTTGCATCGTCTTCCCTCCTGCCGGATAAGGCGGGAAGGAAGGGCAAAAACTGGAACGTGGAGGGGAACTTTTTGTGTCGATGTCTGCGCGGGAGGTATACTCGGCGGCAAGTGTTGTGGGCTTTAGTCCCAAGCGGGGAACCCAAGAGTGATGCTTGTGGCGGACTCTCCATCCGAAGGGGTTACGAAGCTGCTCCTTGCCTGGAGTGCGGGACAGGATACAGCCTTAGAAAAGTTAGTCCCTCTCGTTTATCAAGAATTGCGTCGTATGGCGCGCCGATACATGTATGGAGAGCGCGCTGGTCACACGCTTCAAACCACTGCGCTTGTAGCTCTGTGCTCTCGCTAAGACGGATGTCAGGAAAGAGCGAGTGGTGGAGTTACGCTTTTTCGGCGGATTGAGCGTAGAGGAGACTGCCGAAGTGCTGAAGGTTTCCCCGGATACAGTGCTTCGTGACTGGCGGCTGGCTAAGGCTTGGCTCGCTCGTGAAATGGGCAAATCATCGGCGACGGAGACGAGCTAGTGGAAACTGATCGCTGGCAGAAGATCGAGCAGCTTTATCACTCTGCCTTGGAGCGCAAAGCTGATGAGCGCAGAGCTTATCTCCAACAAGCTTGTCAGGGTGACGAGTCTTTGCTCCAGGAAGTGGAATCGCTGCTAGTCCATGAACAGCCCACCGACGAGGTCCTGAAAAAACCGATTCCACAGCTGGCGGCCAAAATGCTGGCGAATATGAAATCAGAAGACGGCACTTCACCACTCGTCGGAAGGCAACTCGGCAGCTATCAGCTTCTCTCTCTGATCGGTGCGGGCGGCATGGGCGAGGTCTTTCGGGCGGTAGATAGGCGATTAGGCCGCGCCGTCGCCATCAAGACCACTCGCGAGCAGTTCAGCGCCCGTTTCGAGCGTGAGGCGCGCGCGATTTCTTCATTGAACCACCCGAACATCTGCACGCTTTACGACATCGGGCCGAACTACCTGGTGATGGAACTGGTGGAGGGCGAGACGTTAGCGGCCCGGCTCAAGAGCGGGGCTCTTCCAGTGAAGACGGCGCTCCGGTATGCCTCGCAGATTCTGGCCGCGCTCGTGGAGGCGCACGAAAAGGGTATTACCCACCGCGATCTGAAGCCTGGCAACATCATGATCGGGAAATCTGGAATCAAGGTCTTGGATTTCGGTCTGGCAAAATCGGATCAAGACGTGACGCTCACCGCGAGCCATATGGTGATGGGCACGCCTGCTTACATGGCGCCCGAGCAAAGGGAGGGTAAGCCGGCCGATGCCCGTTCTGACATTTATTCGTTTGGCTGCGTCCTTTACGAAATGTTAACCGGGGCACGAGTCGGATCCCGGCGGAGGCGTGTCCCCTCACCGAAGCTGGAAAGAATCGTGAACCGCTGTCTGGAAGAGGACCCTGCGCGCCGGTGGCAATCCGCCGCCGAGCTGGAGCGTGAACTCGCAGCCATACTCGTCGCCACAAGCCGCGGGAATCGCTACGCTATGGCTGTCGCTCTCGCGACACTGTCTGTCATCGGGGTGGGCATCAGTGGATGGCTAGTTTTCACACACAAGACTCATGCGCTGACGGACAAAGACACGATTGTTCTCGCGGACTTCACCAACACGACCGGCGATGAGGTCTTCGATGGCGCGCTCCGGCAAGGGCTCTCCGTGCAGCTCGAGCAGTCACCTTTCCTGAGCATTATTTCGGAGCAGCAAATCCAGCACGCGCTACAGATGATGGGCAAGAAGCCAGATGCGAAGCTCACGCCCGAGACGGCGCGGGAACTCTGCCAGCGTACGGGGAGCGCCGCTGTGCTGGACGGTTCGATCGCGCAGATTGGCACGCAGTACCTGCTAACCCTGAAGGCGGTTAACTGCTCCAGCGGGGAGACGCTGGCGAGCACAGAGGCTCAGGCGAGCGACAAAAATCATGTGCTCGACGCTCTGGGAAAGACAGCTTCAGACATTCGCAACAAACTGGGCGAGTCGATCGGCACCGTGCAGAAATTTGATACTCCTCTTGAACAAGCCACTACGCCGTCGCTCGAAGCCCTCAAAGCCTTCAGCATGGGCCTTAAACTTGACATTACTGCCGGGGGTGACGCGGCCATTCCGTTTCTTAAGCACGCAATCGAACTCGACCCGAAATTCGCACTCGCCTACGCATGGTTGGGCATCGAGTCTACCGATATCGGCGAATCCGGCATCGCTGCGGGCTACAGTCGAAAGGCATATGAATTACGCAACCAAACCAGTGACTCGGAGAAGTATTTCATCTCTGCTGTCTTCCATAAGGAGGCCACCGGGAACATCGAAGAAGCCGAACAATCCTGCAAGCTGTGGATTCAGGCTTATCCCCGCGCGGAGATGCCGCATGGTTACTTATCGGCGGCAATCTACCCAGTCACTGGACAATATGAGAAAGGGGTTGAAGAAGCCAGAGAGGCAGTGCGTTTAAATCCGGACAGCTCCTTCTCGTACATATTTCTCATGTTCGACGACATCGCCTTGAGTCGTCTCGACGAGGCGAAGGCCGCGCATGAGCAAGCTCTCGAACGAAAACTGAATAGCCCTTTCTACCTTATGGCCCTCTACCAGATTGCTTTTTTGCGGAACGATACTGCGGGGATGGCGCAGCAGGTGGCACAGTCGGCGGGCAAGATCGAAGTAGAGGACAAACTATTGGGTTTGGAAGCTGATACAGCCGCCTATTTCGGGCGGCTCAGGAACGCCCGTGAACTTTCCCGCCGGGCGATGGATGCCGCCGAACGGTCAGGAGAAAAGGAAGCTGCTGCAACCTACTCTGCTCTGTCTGCTCTGCGTGAAGCCTTGTTCGGTAATGCAGACGAAGCACGACAGCGCGCCGCTTTGGCAATGAAGCATCCGGCCGGCCACGATGTGCAGTACGGCTCTGCGCTCGCCTTGGCGTACGCGGGGGACGACAAGGGAGCGCAAACGCTCACCGACGACCTGAGCAAGAGGTTTCCGGAAGATACGCTCGAGCAGTTCAACTACCTGCCAACGCTCCGCGCAAGGCTTGCGCTCAGCCGGAGAAATGCTTCTGAGGCGCTTGAGAGTCTCCGACCCGACACCACTTATGAGCTAGGGCAGACGGCATACAGTATTTACCGTTGGGTAGGCATGTATCCCGTTTACGTGCGTGGAGAGGCGTATCTGGCCGCGCATCAGGGCAACGAAGCCGCCGCTGAGTTCCAGAAAATCCTAGACCATCGCGGAATTGTGGTGAATGAACCCGTCGGCGCTCTTGCCCATCTTCAACTCGGTCGTGCCTACGTCGTGCAGGGCGATACCGCCAAGGCCCACGCCGCCTATCAAGATTTCCTCACGCTCTGGAAGGACGCCGACCCCGACATTCCGATCCTCAAGCAAGCCAAGGCAGAATACGCGAAGTTGCAGTGAATGCCCGCGAACTCTGTCAACAAATCTTGTCAGTGCCCGAAAAGTCGGGTTATCGTCCACTGGCTTTTTCGGCGATTCCCAGTTGCCGAAAATCCCGTTTCACGGGATTGAGAGGTTAGCCCTCACACATTGGCCGTGCGGGGCTTCAAAAACGAAATACAACGCCGGTGGACAATCGAAGGCCGTTTTGTTTATTCGGTATCAAAGGTAAGGAAAGCCGCGTCTGAAGGGCGTCCGCTTGCACCCGCCAGGCTAACCAGGGGATGACTGCAACATCTATTCCTCCTCCGAGCACGTCGGCAAAGGAGGTGTGAGACCCTGGGAACGTCAGCGTGCGATAAAGAGCGCCCCCGAAAAGCGCATGGGCGTAGGGCTCAATCCTTCCCAATCGCAAGGAGACTTGTGGCCCGAGAGTGAAAGTGTACAAACTCAGGTTCGCGTTTTGCGCTTCACAGGAACCGGGTTCGGGTCCGATGAAACATATAATATCCGTTGTCGCGTTGCCGTAATGACCACTGAAGTCCGCGACGATGCCGAGGACCGGGAGAAGTTTTGCTTCTAATGAACCGTTCCAGCCGTTCAGGCGATGACTAATTTCTGGGGAACCTGGTCCCAACGGCAGACTTGCGGAAAGATTAGGGCCCAAACCACTACTATAGGAGTAGCCAGCAAACGCGTTAAATCTCTGCGCTAACGCGGTAGGGGAGAACAAAAACAAGCCGCACGCGACCGCCATGATTTTGAACATGCGACGGCGCAGCCCGTTCCCCGAAGCCTTGGCGAAGAAGTGATACATTTCCCGTAGCAAGAACTCTCAGTGCGCACAAACCCGCCGGCTCCCGTTACTGATATAGCTCGGCAGTGGCAAGCACTATTGTTGTGGTCGAGTAACCTATCGTGCCATTGGATCCCCCCACTACGAGAACTTCACCGGCGTTCAGTAGCGTCGCAGTGTGTTGTTCGCGCACGTCAGTCATGTCCGCGGTCGCCGCAAAATTCCCCGTCGCTGGATCGAATAGTTCCGCCGACGATAGCGAACTGCTTTGTCCGCTCCCGTAAAAGACGCTGGCGCCACCGGTAACGAGCACTTGGCCATTCTGGAGAAGCGTCGCCGTATGCACGCTACGCGGACTTATCATGGGATTCGTGGCCGTAAAGCTCCCGCTGCTTGGGTCGTAGAGCTCCGCAGCGGCCGTAGCATTTCCTCCGAAGCTGCCGGCGCCACCTGCGAGCAGCACTTTGCCGCTGCTCAACAAAGTGGACGTGTGACCCATCCGCGCCATCGTCATCGTCCCGGTTGAAGAAAACGTTTTTGCGACGGGGTCGTAAACCTCGGCTGCTGCTAATGGTTCGCCGTTATTCAATCCCCCAGTGATCAGCACCATTCCATTTTCGAGTAGTGTCGCGGTGTGGAAAAAGCGTCCCCTGGTCATAGGCCCCGTTAAGGTGAAAGAGTCGCTGACAGGATCATAGATCTCCGCGGTCGCGAGGGGAGTTCCGAGCCTGTCTCCCGCCGGGTCCAATCCACCAGTCACCAGCACCGTGCCGTCGTTCAGCAACGTGGCCGTGTGGTAAGCGCGTCCATCTGACATGTTTCCGCTTGTCGCGGCGAATGTTTCGGTTGCATGATCGAACAGCTCCGCCGTCGCAAGCTCGACGCCGTCGGGACCTTTCCCTCCGACCAGCAGTACCTTTCCGCTCTTGAGCGGCGTAGCTGTAGGCGAAACCCGTACAGTTACCAAGTTGCCTGTCGTCTGCACAAAGTTTGCCGTTGCCGGATCGTACAGTTCTGCCGTGGTGGGGAACTCTGTGTTGTTCACGCCTCCCGCAACTAGCACCTTGCCGTCTCCCAGCAATGTCGCCGTGTGCAAGACGCGCTCGGTCACCATGCTGCCGGTAGGCTTGAAGCCTTGAGTCAGGACCTGAATCGTGAGAGGTACGGGAGTCGCGCTCTGGCGAAAAGAATCCTGGACCATAACTGTGATGGGGAATGACCCTGCCACTGTCGGTGTGCCGGAGAGCACGCCAGATGTGCTGAGCGACATTCCTTGAGGCAGCGCACCTGTTTCACTCCAGGTGAGTGGCCCCGTTCCAGCGGAAGTCGTGAATGTGAAGCTGACATAAGGCGAGCCCAGAGTTCCAATGGGCAGCAGAGTAACCGCGTTGATTGCCGGCGGGGGAGGTAGGGCGATGGCGATGGTGTAGTCCGCGCTCATCTGTGCCGCCGGTGAACCCGAGTCGGTCACCGTTACAACCACGTTGTAGGGTCCGGGCGACGTCGGCGTGCCAGAAATCACGCCCTGGGTGAGATTCAGACCCAGGGGCAGTGAGGAATTTGTCGCTGGAGCCCAAGTCCAGGAATAAGGTGACACTCCCCCCGTGGCCAAGAATGTGAAGGGGGGAAACACGACTCGCTTAAGGCAGACATTGAAATGGCAGGTGCAGCCAGGAGATCCGGGAGCACAATTTTCGAACCGGGAGATGGCGGGGTTGTAAACAATCCCGGCGGTCCCACTGGGCGGGTCGCCCGAAGTGATGGAAAGTTTTGCCGGCGCGGTGACGCTGATCAAAGACGAGCTTCCGGTTATCGAGGCGGTGACCGCATCGGTGGCGGCAATAGTCCAGCTTCCAGCGTCCAAATTGGCGGAGAAGGTCCCCGTGCCATTCATCAACGTGGAGTTTCCTGGCAGGAGGGCTTGCGCATCGGTGCTGGTGAAGTGCACTGTCCCGGAGTAGCTCGTGACTACATTGTTCGAGGCGTTAAGGGCAGTTACTGTAAAGCTGACTGCCGTCCGGGCGGTGACGGAGGCCGGAGCAGTGACGGAGAAGTGAGTGGCGGCCAATTGCGAGCCGCCTCCACCGTTGATATTGCCGTTACTTCCGACGCCGCAGGCGGTGAGGAGGCCCGAAACCCAAATGGCAAAGGAGAGCCAGAGTGATCGATTCATGCCTCCTCCTCAGGACGGCATGCGTTGAGCGTGTGTTTGGGCCTTTCCAATGCAAAAGAGAAAGACGTTCGAATGCGAGCCTTCTCAGGTCATTGCTTCTTCCCGACTCCTTCGCCGACAATTTGAGCCCCCGGTTGGGTTGTATTTGCAAACTCAATCTCAATGTCGGCCCCATCCTTCACAATGGCCATTCCGAGCTCCTTGGTGACCCCCTCGCTATCGGTAAAGGTTAGCGTGCCTGTGCAATTGGTATTAGCGGAATACGACCCGGCAACTGGGGAGTCGAAGCTAGCCGTACCGTCAGTGATGCCAGCCAATTGGCCCGAAACGCTCTGCGGAGTACTCGTGGCATCAAAAAGCAGCCAACCCGCAGAATCAGCCGGTGTAAAGGCGCCGAGGTCAAACCGATTGCCGGAGATTTGCCCATTGGGTGCCAAAAGCCGATTAAACCTAACCCCGAAATAACCCGCTATAGTCGTCACATCGCACGTCGGTGGTTGCAGCTTTGCAACCCCGTCACCAACCACCGCAATGGATGCGCTTTGCACTGCAAGCTCAATCTCCCCACCACCCTTCACGATAACGATTCCGTACGCTCTGCTGCTTCCATCATCGAGGACCAAGTTCAGCATGCCGGTACAATCGCTGTTAACTGAATACGTGGACGGGTCCGTGGTGGTGTTCAATGTGTTCATTTTGGGCATGCCACCCTCGTTTCCCGTCCGAAATCCGGTAACTTGGCCGGTCGCGGGATTGAATACCATTTGACCAACAAAAGCAGCCGGGACAAAGGTGCCGATTACAAGATGTCCAGGGTGAGCGGGATCGACCACAAGCTCGTGAATCTTGAAACCGTAATTGCCCCTTATGCTTGTTGCGTCGCATTGCGCGTGTGCACGAGTCGGAATCAAAACCGCGTACGCTGCAGCGATAAGTGCGGTCATGAGAGTCGCTAATCTTCTCTTGTACGTCATCGTTCCCCTTCTCGTGGCTCCGCCTCTGGTTCCAGGGGTTCTCCCCATAAAAGCCGGTGAAATAGCGATTCCGTAGTGACTCTCCGCCGAATAGGCAGGTCGGCTCAATGGTATGCGTGTGACATGTGAGTGATATTCATGTGATTTGCCATGCGGTCAGCCGATTGAATGTATGCCGATTGTCGGCTGAGCTATCTCGACAAGAACGTCACCGGTTAGGTCTTGAACGCTGAAACCTTGCACCGAACCCTCGGCTTCATTTGGAGCGGAAGGGATGTTAGACTTCCGTAAAAGGCCGGCGCTCTTAGACCAGATCTCGGTCCAGCGTAGGCGGAACGCGGAGTTGTGGGTGTATCTCCGTGAAAGAAGCTGTCGAGTCCCCATACCTAGCATGCTTCGAGTCCTTCGAGGTCAACCTCCGTTCAGAGGAGCTTTGCAAAAACGGAGCGAGGATAAAGCTGCCGGGACAGTCGTTCCACATTCTGGCGATGTTGCTGGAGCGGCCAGGCGAAGTAGTGATGCGCCAAGAGATTCAGAAGAGGCTCTGGCCGAATGACACGGTTGTCGAGTTCGAGAACAGCATAAACGCAGCGATTAAGAGGCTTCGGGCGGCTTTGGGTGATTCTGCCGACCAGCCCAGATACATCGAGACCCTAGCTCGCCGCGGGTATCGTTGGATGGCCCCCATCCAGTGGATCGAGCCACCTTCTGTGCAAGCAGCCGTTTTGTCATCCGCGCATACTGCCGAAACAGGTAGGAAGGTTTCCATTAAGCGCCGTGGGCCTCTCATCGTCGGCGCCGCAGTGATTGTTGCCGCAGCCATCGCTGCTAGCGGTTATTTTTTCCCCTATCGCACCCCGAAGTCGACCTCGAAGGATTCGATCATCCTCGCCGATTTTAACAACACGACAGGCGATCCTGTTTTCGACGGGACACTGCGGCAAGGGCTTGTGGCACAACTCGAGCAGTCGCCCTATCTCAATATCCTCTCCGACGAACAAATTGCCGGAACGTTGCGGCTGATGAGTCAGCCCGCCGGAGCGCGCTTTACGCACGAGCTGGCACGCGACGTGTGCCAGCGGGCCGGGGGAGCGGTCGTGCTCGACGGATCAATCGCGCAGATCGGCAGCCAGTACCAGTTAATCTTGAACGCATTCAATTGCTCGACTGGAGCGCTGCTCGGAAGCGCGCAGGCTGTTGCGAGCGACAAGAACCACTTGCTTGGCGCGCTCGACAGCGTCGCCTCCGCCATTCGGGCGAAGCTTGGCGAATCGCTGGCTTCGATCCAAAAATTCAACACGCCGCTCGTAGAAGTCACGACTCCCTCGCTCGAAGCCCTCCAGGCCTACACACTCGGCTGGCAGGCCCACCTCAACGGCGATCAATCCGCTGCAGTCGATTCGTTCGAGCGGGCCATCTCGCTTGATCCGAATTTCGCCATGGCCTATGCCACGCTCGGCACGGCCTATGGCAGCCTCGGCGAATCTGGTCTCTCGGCCGCCAATACCCAAAAGGCTTACGATCTGCGCGACCGGGTCAGCGAGCGGGAGAAACTTTACATTTCGTCGCACTACGAAGAGAACGTGACGGGCCACCTAGAAAGAGCGGTGCAGCTTTATCACCTATGGGCCCAGACTTATCCTCGGGATATGGTTCCGGTCGGACACCTAAGCATGGACTATGCGACTCTCGGTCAGCATGACAAGTCGCTGGCGGCGGCGCGCCGAGCGCTCCAGCTGGCTCCAGACAGCGAACTGCCCTACAAAGTTCTGGCTTCCAGCTACCTGAATCTTGATCGTTTGGATGAGGCACGGGCGATCCTTCAGCAAGCCAAAGCCCACGGGATCGAGCTGCATGCCGCAGCGTATGGAATTGCCTTTCTCATTGGCGATACGGCGGGAATGGCGCGGGAGGCGGGCATGCCAGGAACCGAAGACCCGCTAACCGATTTGCCGTCGCAGACGGCAGCCTGTGCCGGCCAACTCGTCCAGGCAAACGATTTAACCGCGCGCACCGTCGCATCGGCCCGGCAGGGAGGAAAGAAAGAGACGGCGGCAGCCTCTCTGGCCGAGGCGGCTCTGCGTGAGGCCCTGGTCGGAAACGTTGGCGAGGCCCGGTGGCGGGTGCCGGCCGCCTTGCAAATATCGAACGATCGGGAGACCGAAACTGCGTCAGCGCTAGCTCTGGCGCTTGCCGGCGACATCGCCCAAGCACAAAAGTTCGCCTATGATCTGTCGAAACGGTTTCCACAAGATACCACCGCGCAGTTCAACTACCTGCCAACGATCCGCGCTGCCATCGCGCTCGGGCAGAAGTCTCCTGCGAAGGCGATCGCCGATCTTCAGGCAGCTTCCTCCTACGAGCTTGGGACGACTTCCCTGACCCTCTATCACCTGACCTTCTATCCTGTCTATCTGCGTGGCCAAGCCTATCTGGCGGCGCGCCAAGGGGCGGCCGCAGCGGCAGAATTCCAGAGAATCCTCGACCACCCTGGCATCGCGTTCAACGAGGTCATAAGCCCGCTGGCGCATCTGGGCCTCGGCCGTGCGCGGGCCGCTGCGGGCGACAAGCGCGGCGCGCGCAAAGCTTATGAGGACTTCTTTGCTCTCTGGCAGCACGCCGACCCGGACATTCCTGTCCTCGTTGCCGCCAAGTCCGAGTACGCGAAGCTGCGGTGACTTTTAGCGCTCATACGGGCGAACAACCAGACTCTTGGCTGTTTTAGTCTGCGGCACAACGTAAGGACCCTCGCGACCGATCATCCAACCACTCGAAGTCGCTCCCGAGTCATTCGGAGATAATGGGCCTTGTCGTATTCGGCCCCTCCACCCCGGTCCGCCTCCGGCACGAGACGGGTGAGCTGAAAACCCCACGCAAAACGCACCAGAGAACACCTCTATATTAAGGATACTTAGCGGCGGAAGTTTAGGCGGGCGGAAAACTACAGATTTGCGCCCACGGTAGAGACAGCGGATCGACATCGGATCGACATCGGATTGTTAGAACGCATACTAAACCTGGTTCCCCGTTGACATCGATTAGGCCGTAGCGGGAAGTGCTGCGTCTGTCTTAAAAGGTAAGCTGGAGTCCGAATTCGATCTGGCGTGGAGCGCCGAGCCCGTAGACGCCAGTTCCTATGCCAACGCGATCGATGTTATGGCCTGCACTAGTGGTTCCGTTGATCTGTCCTGGACCGCCTGTCAACAACCCATTCAGCGCGGTGCCCGGTAAATCAAAGTTCGGGAAGTTGAAAAGGTTATAAAAGCCGACACTTGGCTCTAACGTGAGCCCTTCTCGGACCGCGCGGGACCACGCGAGTTTCAAATCTAGCGCTCGCAGCCAAGAGAGATTGACTTCGCCAGGAGGTGCTAGGGCCACAGTCGGCGCGACCCCCCCTAATTGTTGTAGCTGCGCCACCGTGAACAGCCCGTTTTGAATGAGCACTTGGCCGGCTGGAGTAGGCTGGTTTGCATAAGTGTTGTTGTAATTCGTGATTACGGCGTTGATATTCGACGCATCGATGCCGCGGTCGAAGCTTCCCACGTGGGTTCCCGGGATAAGATCCTGGACTGTCCCATCTCCTGTGAAATCGGTGCGAAAGATCTCGCCCGGCCCGAGGTTGGTATTAGGCACGACCAAGGAGGTCGAGAGAGGACTCCAGAAATGTCCTATAACACTCAATTGGAATCCGCGGGGCAAGTCCGCGTAACCGCCAAAGGAAAGCTGGTGGGTTCGATCCAATACCGCCGGTCCGAAATAGCGGTTTGGATTCGCATTGTCGAGCGCACCGACTCCGAAGTCCTGGTCGGCTGATAACTGTGTGGCTGCTCCAATGCCAGTGCTCCCGCCATCATTTTCGAACCTTGACAAAGCGTATGAGATTTGGAAGTTCAGCATCCGCACCCAGGGGAAGGGGTGCTGCAGATTCTCATTGAGTTTTGTTTGTAATCCGTTGTAAACGGAGCGACCGACAGGAGTGGCGAAGGGCAACGCTGGCGCATTGGGGTTGATGCCAGGAAATGCACAGCCGTAGTTGCTATTGGGCACGGTGGGGGACGGAAAAGAGCAAACGGCGTTGAAGTCAGCAGAAGAGGTCAAGCCGTGGCTGGCATAGTCGGCCATCTGTGCGCCAGCGGCAATCGCGCACTGAATGCTGTTGAAGTCCGCGCCCATGCCGCAGCCGAACGATCGATTTGTCGCGGAAATAGCTTGTAGCGCCGCGGCTTTATTGAAGTAGTGAATGTCTCCGGTGTGGTTTTCATCAACGGTAAGAAAGTAGTGCGTCTGTACGTTGCGGACGAAGTCAGCACTAAAAACCAGTCCCGGCCGGAGCTCCCGCTGGATACCAACATTGATTTGGACTGAACGCGGAGTGCGGAAGTTGGGATCATAAGGGCCCACGCCCACGACGAATCCAATTCCTTGCTTCAGCAGCGCCCCCGCATAATTGGGATTTGGGGCCTCTAGATCAAACGGAGAGTATGATCGATACTGCTTTTGAAACGCAGCAATTTGATTACCTACAGTGCCGATGGCAACCGGTCCCCCAGCCACTGTACTGCAGAACGTTGGTTGCAGCTTGCCTCCCGAGATGGCTACGGGCACAGGGGTGGCAGTTCCATTGCACGCTGTTGGCGCTTGAAGAAAGACATCGCCCGTTTGCGTGCGAAAGATAGGATCAAAGGGATCTATGATTGTGAGCACATTTTCGTAGAAAAGCCCTATGCCTCCGCGGATTGAGGTCCTGCCCTTGCCAGTGGGATCCCACGCAAAACCCAGTTGTGGCGCGAAGTTCGAATTCGGTTCCCGAACGGGGTTGCCGAGTCCCGGTATCAAGGCGTTGAGCTCGGGAATCGCAGGAAATTGGCTATCGCTGCGGCCTGGCTCACGCGCATAGCGTACGCCATACGTCAACGTAAGATTTCTTTTCCACTTCGAACTCATCCCAAAGTAAACGCCGAGACGGTGGTAGAAAAAGCTGCCCGCCGGAAGACCTAGGCCGGGAAACGGCGTGACGTACCCCAGGCCATTGCTTACAGACACAGATTCCACGGGATAGTTCAGTGGGCAGCTGGCGCGCGTCACCGTGGCTCCGTTGGTCGCGGTGCAGGTAAAACTTCCCGAGGCCGCGAAGTTCATTTCAGAGGTACCAATATTCGTGATCAAGTAAGGCGCAAGGCTGCCCAGCGGCACAACGCCAGCGGCAGCAATCCTGTTGAAGGTGAATCCGTAGCGCACGATGTGCGGACCCAAGATTTTGCTGCCGTCATATTTGACTTGATGGTCGCTTTGAAGAATTACCTGCGGCACACTGTTATTAGGTCCGGTTGCGAGGCCAGTGTTGCCCATTTGCAGGTTCAGCGGGTAGTTGGCCAGTGGAAGGCCGCTGCCCATAGTTGCATCGCTAAGATTACGTTCAGTTTTCAAATATCCGAATCGGATGCTGTGGCTGAAGCTCCCGGTATTGAAATCGAGCCCAGCCACGTGTGTTCGGGTGACGTTTTTCCCATCGTACAAGGAGAAGCCCAAAGCTCCGTTTGTCATGAACGAGTTCTGGAAATAGTTGAAGCGATAGAAGGCATGCACTGAATGCGGGAACTGATAGTCCGCCTTGGCCATGAGGTTATTCTCGTGATATGGCGAGCTGAAGTTCCCCGAGAATTGCTGAAAAGGGGCGGCCACTAACACCGGTGCTTGCTCATGCTGCAGCGTGCGTTCGCCGTCCAAAAAGTAAAAGAACTTGTTCTTGATAATCGGTCCACCCAAACGCGCGCCGTATTGCGAACGCTGGAAAGGCTCTGAGAGTCCGGGCGGCGTGGGCAACGCCGCAGCCAATGAGCTGTCGCGGAAAAAGTCAAACACCTCACCATGAAGGGCGTTTGTCCCCGAACGCGTGGTTACGTTGATCGCGCCCGAGGTGGTCGGCTCTGTCGAGAGATCTAGGCTCGATTGGCTGAGTTGGAATTCCTGGATGGCGCTCGCCGGAACGTTTATGGTGGTTGAGCCGTACACCTCATCCGAAACGTCAATGCCATCCACTTCGATTCGAGCTGTGCGGCCGAAACGGCCGCCGAAGGAGATGGAAGAAAAGCCGTCCTTGCCGTTACCAAAGTTCGATCCATCCTGGATCTGAACGCCCGGCTCCAACTGCGCTAGGTCGAGAAAATTGCGTCCATTGACGGGAAGGTTGTCGATCTGCTGTGCCGTCAGCACGCCTTGTACGCTGGCTTGCTCTGTGTTCACGCGCAAGGTAGAGCTTTGCACTTCCATCACTTGTTCTTCGCTGCCGATTTTCAGCGAAACGTTCACTGTGGCTGTGTTGCCAACGAGCACAGTTACCGGTGCTTCCGCTGAGCTGAAGCCTTTGGCGGAAAGTCGAATTTCGTAGTTGCCCGGAATCAAGGCTCCCGAGGTGAATGATCCAGAGGAATTCGTAGTGAGCTCAACGACCTCTCCTGTGGCGGCATTAGTGATCGTTACCTGTGCTCCGGTGATAATTGAGCTGGAGGGATCACTTACGGTTCCGACAATGCTGCCAGTATCGACCGTCGTCTGAGCGAATCCGGTGTTTCCGAGACTTAGCACAATCACGGCTGCGGAGAGCAGCAAAAGGTGACTGCGCCCGAGGATTGCTGCAGCATTCATGATGAATGCGCGTTACTGCGGAAGACGCATACAGCGTAGGACATCATTAAAGCGCTGATCGGAGCGAAGGGACGTAAAGAATGGATTTGTTTTTACCCATAAAAAGTCGGGATCAGAATCAGTCATGTGACGATGCTCGCATCCATCTCGCAACCAATAAAAAGCGCGGTCCTTGTCGCCCACAGCCGCGTAGTTCTCGGCAAATACCCCGGGCACATAAAGCTTCTTGGTCGCAACTAAGTACTCACTTTCCTCAGCCATCTGCCGCAGTGCTCCTGCGTATCCAGACTTGGCGAATGCTCGGTGAAGTCGGTCCGAAATCTCAGGAAAGCCAATCAGGATCATGCTCCTCTCTTCTTCCTGAAGCCACTCCTTCATCATCCCTTTTTGCTCGTAATTTTGGGCGAGCTCCCAGTGAACACCCCCATCCTCGGGGTGATTGTCAGCCAACCTTAACAGAAGCCCTATAGCCCGGTCGTGTTCGCGCCGCCGAAACAGAGCCCATGAAAGGTGATCCTGGTTGGGATCGAGTTCTTGGGCGATTTCGTACTCTTTCCAGCCCTGGTCCAATTCGCCCCTCTCATCCAGAAGATCCCCAAAGTGTTCGTGAGCCACCGCGTTATTGGTGTTGAGAGCGATGGCAAGCCGGTATTCTTGCTCCGCGCCTTCCCAATCCCAGTCCGCGAATCTGGCGGTTGCGAGCTGGTGATGAGCGTCCGAAGAGTTAGGGGCGAGCTCCACAGCCTTTTCCGCGGCTCTCCTCATAATTTCGAAGTCATCGCTCGACGCCCACCACACGCCGTAGTGTGACGCCGCGAGTCCTACGTAGGCGGGCGCGAACATGGGATCAGCACTCGCCGCCTGCTGGAAATAATCCCCAGCTTTTCTTAGCTCCTTATCGCGGGGTCCTAAGGAAGCTTTCTCCAAATGATAATTGCCCTGAAGATAGGCTTCCAACGCTGGCAGATTGATTGGCCTTGGCTCTTCCGACAGCGTCTGATTTTGGGTTGTCAGGCGCGCCTGTACTTGATGGGCGATGTCAGCGGCAACTTCTCGTTCAAGCCCGAACACATCGTGCATGTCTCGCTCGTAGCTGTTGGCCCACAAATGTTTGTCGGAAGGTCCTTGGATGAGCTGCGCGGTAATGCGCACGCGGTCCCCGGAACGTTGCACTGTGCCCTCAACAATTCCATCCACGTTCAGCTCGCGCGCAATTTCGGGTAGCGGCTTCTTCGTTTGCTTGTATTGCGTGGAGGACGTGCGCGAAATCACCTTCACAGAGCCGATCTGAGCGAGGTCGGTAATGAGCGCGTCGGTCATCCCGTCGGAGAAGTATTCCTGGTTCGGATCGCCGGAAAGATTCTGAAGAGGTAGCACCGCAAGTGAGTCAATCCGCGGCACTGAGGCCTTTCCAAGCAGATGAGCGCGCACTCCAAGCGTATTAAATGCGAACACTAGGACGAGTGTCGCCAGCACGGTCACCGCCAAAACGAGGCCCCAGCCAAATCGCTTCCGATGGTTCTCGCGTACACGCTCTTCGGTGAATGCTGAATCTTTCGTTTCGGTGGCCGGCGCACCGTTCTGAACCGCTCCGATGAAACGATAGCCGCGCTTGGCGAGGGTCTCGATAAAACGGGGCTTCTCGGCGTCATCTCCCAGGGCCTCGCGCAGTTTTTTCACTGCGGTGTTCAGGCCTTGGTCGAAATCCACGAAAGTATCCGCGGGCCAGATTCTCTTCTGAAGTTCTTCTCGGGTAACCACCTCACCAGGGCGCTCAAGCAAGATCTGAAGAACCTGGAAGGGTTGGACCTGCAATTTGATTCGTAGCCCGCGCTTGCGCAGCTCACCGGACTGCAGGTCGGCATCAAAGTCGCCGAACCGTATGTTCCCAAGCGATGAACTGAGCGGTGACACACCCACCTCTTACTTCGCGCCAGTCTATCCCTCAGTGCTTTGCGGGTTCTGGGCACCTATTCTCCCCTAATTGGCTCTGTGAAATCAATGACTTGGAAGTCTATCCGCAGAACAGAAAAAGAACATGCGGCGGAAATTGACTGCACGCATTCGGAATGCAATTTATTGCGCGCACGGTCGAGTGAAACAACGGCGAGGAGGATGAACGTGAAACAAATCCCGGTCGCAGGGACCTTTGGAGTTTTAGTGCTCGTGGCTGCTGCGTTGGTCTTAAGCGAGCCGACAATTATGAAGACGACCGCTACAGTGCGGGCCGATGAAGGCGCGGGATGTTCGCTCGCCACCGCGGCAGGAAACTGGGCATTTACGAACAGCGGAACGGTTGTCGGCATCGGACCCAGGGCCGCTGTGGGGAAATTCACGCTAGACGAGGAAGGAAATCTGGTGAATGGCGTGGCCACGTCAAGCTTGAATGGCAGCATCGCCGACGAGACATTCTATGGAACCTATACAGTGAATCACGACTGCACAGGCACAATCAACGTTAGGATTTTCGTGTCGGGTACTGAGATTTTTGAAGTGACGGGGAACACCGCATTTGACGAAAAAATGGAGCAGTTGCGAGGACTCTTTACATCGGTTGTCGAGCCCAACGGCACATCCCTCCCGACGGTCATAACCCTCGATGCCAGGAGGCAATAGGCGCTGGCAAGAGCTGCAAAAGCTTTGGCTGGCTCGGGCAAAATGAATGAGAGGCAGGCCATGACGCTGAGGAAGTGTGCATCAATTGCTGGAATCGTTTTCGTCGCGCTCCTCGCCGCGGGGAGTTCCGGGTGCACCGGCGGAGGAGGTACTGGCACCGGTACCACTGGCAGTGGCGGCGCTAGCAATGGCGGGGGTTCGATCACCGTGTCTGCAGTTCCGGACACAGCCACGGTCGAGGCGGGAACGACGGCGGGGTTCACCGCGATGGTCACAGGCGATGGAGCGAATGAGGGGGTCACCTGGGCCGTCTCCTGTTCCGCAGCGACCTGCGGCAGCGTCTCGCCAAGCTCGACGGCAAGTGGAGCCACTACCACTTACACCCCACCGGCTCCACCAGCGAGCGACCTGAGCGTAACGCTCAAGGCAACTTCCGTGGTCAATGCGACGAAGTCAGCCATAGTCGCGGTCAGCGTTCCGGCGATCAGGGTTTCTGTTGCGTCAACCAGCGCCAACGTGCAGGCAGGTACCAAAGCTCAATTCACTGCGACGGTAACCAACGATGCGGCCAATAAGGGATTAATCTGGACGGTATCGTGCACGGCAGCGCCATGTGGCTCGGTTTCGCTACCCACCACAGCGAGCGGAGCCGCTACGACCTACAGCGCGCCAGCAACTCCGCCCCCGAGCCCTTTGACTGTAACACTTACGGCAACTTCCGTTAGCGACGGGACCAAGACCGCTTCCGCAACGGTCACCGTCCCAGTCGTTACGGTTTCGGTCACGCCCAGCGCAGCAACGGTGAAAGTGGGCGCCAGCGCGCAGTTTAGCGCCACGGTCGGCAATGATGTGGCCAGTCTGGGAGTAACTTGGACACTCACGTGTTCTTCGCCGTCGTGCGGCAGCGTTTCACCGGCTGCGACGGCCAGTGGGGCCATTACCACTTATACGGCTCCCAGCACACAGCTTGTCGGAAACTTGACAGTTAGGCTCACGGCAACTTCCGTGACGGAACCCGCAGCATCAGCTTCAGCGACCATCACCGTTACGGGAATCACGGTTTCCATTGCGCCAAGTTCAGCCTCGGTGCCCTCCGGCGGAACTCAGCAGTTCACCACCACGGTGGACAATGACCCGAACAGCGCTGGAGTGACTTGGCAAGTGGTTGCAAAACTTTGGTGCGACGGCATCACTGTCGGACGCTGCAATCCGCCTGGTGAGGTTGGCGTCATTTACCTGCCCTGCGACGGATGTGGAACTTTTTCGTCCGCCTCCACGGCCAGCGGTGCGCCAACTACCTACACCGCGCCTGTACACTTGACGCCGCCTAGCCAGAACGGCTACTTCTTCTGTGGTAGCTGTGGCGGTAGCCTGTTTATCGTCGCTACCTCAGTGACGAACACGAGTGTTTCGGCCCGCGCCGGTCTCACAATTGCACCTATTTCGATATCCATATCCATATCGCCAACCCAGGCCAAAGTTGCTCTGAACGCACCACAGCAGTTTACGGCCACCGTAACAAATGATGGGACCAACAGCGGTGTCACTTGGAATCTGACACAGAATGGCGTCGCTTGCGCGCCTGATTGCGGCACGTTGACTCTGGCAAGCACGGCCAGCGGCGTACCCACCACTTACACCACGCCGAGCATCGCTCCTGCCCTGCCGGGTCTCGCAGTCATGGCAACCTCTGTCAAGGACCCAACAAAATCCGCTACGGCAAACGTTATGCTGACGAACTCAAATGGCAACGTGGCGTGTGGCGCCGGCTCGGGTAACGAATCCCTGTTAAAGGGACAATATGCGTTTCTGCTTGAGGGCGCGGTGGCTGGCAGCTTCACGGCAGACGGTACCGGCAGGATCATTGCGGGCGAAGAGGACTCGACTAAGTTCTCTTTTCTGATCGACGCAACGATCGATGCTGCAACTAGCTCCTATGCTATCGGATCAGATCATCGCGGTTGTCTCGCGCTGACAGTTTCCGGAGCACTAACCACCTATTTTCGATTTGCGCTAGGTTCTGCTAACACCAATGGCGTGGCCACCACGGGACATATTGTCGAATTTGATGATACGACCGGGACTGGCACCCGTGCTGCCGGACGCATCCTGTTGCAAGATCCCGCATCGTTCGCAGCCGGGCAGTTCAAAGGAAACTATGTCTTAGGATTGATTGGCACCGATTTGCTGGGCGCTCGTGTGGTCGTCGCCGGAACTTTCCCGTCCGACGGCGTTTCCAGCATTGCGACGGCCAGCCTCGATCTCAACGATGCGGGAACAATCACGAGTCAAGCCGCACTCACAAATCCAGGAAGCTTTACATGCTGCTCGGCGAACGGCCGGGGAACGCTGACACTTCCATTCAATGGGGCTTGGGAAGCTAGCCCCTTCGCCTTTTACATGATCAGCAGCGTGGAGGCATTCGTCCTAGAGTCTGGGTTTGGCAATTATTCGGGCGAAGCGTTTGGAATCCCACCCGGTACCGCTTTCTCGCAATCGTCACTGAACGGCTTTTCTGTACTGCGTGAGACGGCGCAATCGGCGAGCGGCCCGATTGTAGACATTGCGAGCGCGAGTTCCAACGGAACCGGGGCCATGACGGTCAACGACAACGTCAACAATTCTGGAACGTTTGCCACGGGCAGCACCGTGCTCAACTATGTCGTGGCGTCGAACGGCCGGGTGATGACAACGGGCAGTAACTCGCCGCCCGTGCTCTATCTCTACGGGCAAAACCAGGGATTTCTGGTGGGCACTGACCCCGATGTGACTTTCGGGATTGTGGAACCGCAAGCCGCGGGACCTTTCAGCGACGCATCCCTTTCTGGTGCGTATATGCTCGGGACCGAGAATCCTTCGGCCAGCACGGTCCCGTTGGAGTCCGGCGCTGTGACGGCAGATGGAAGTGGGAACGCAACCGGAACATCGGATCAGTCGAGCTCTGCAGGCCTGGCGCAGAACCAGCCTGTTAGTCTCACTTACTCTATCGCAGCGGACGGTACGGGTACGTTCGGAATCGATACGACGGCGATTTTGATTTCTGGGAACAAACTGGTTTTCATCAGTAACACCAGCGCGAACCCGACGATCACTGTCGTTGAGAAATAAGGCAGAACGCCCCTCGGCGAGTCAAAAAGGCCTGCCATGGCCGCAAACAAACACTTCGCGCTTCTCGCAACGCTAATGTTGGCGATTATGGGCGCCGGGAATTACGGCTGCGGGGGTGGTTCCTCCAACACGCCGCCTGCCTCGCTGCCAGATGTTTCGGTCTCGCCGAGCGTGTCTACGGTGCAGGCCGGCGCCACGCAAAATGTCATCGCGACAGTTACGAATGACGATTCGAATAGAGGCGTAACGTGGACGGTGGCTTGCTCTTCGATACCCTGCGGCAACGTTTCTCCGGCGTTCACTCCGAGCAGCACTCCGACGATTTACACTCCGCCGGTGACGCTGCCCGCTGCCAATCTCAGCGTGACTTTGACCGCCACCTCCGTCGCCGATTCCACGAAATCAGCGAAGGCGGCGATCACGGTTCCCCAGCTTCCAGGATTCACCGGCGTCAGTGAAACCCACGTGGATAAAGTCAACGGAGTGACCCGCTTAATTATCAATGGGAACCTGCACCTCCACTCATGTTCATGGATCAGGAGGATTTTCTGGAACGCTTGCAGTACCTGGCCCCACAGGTTCAGGACGCAGCAGCGCACGGCATACATCTTTTTCAAATCGATCCCCATAACTGGCCTTGGGACAACCAAGGCACGGCACCACTCGACTTCTCTTCCATAGATCAGGCGATGGACAACGTCATGAAGGCGGATCCGCAAGCTATTCTGGTGATTAGAGTAGACACGAATCCCGGGCCAGGCTGAAAACCACCCGTCGCGCCCACCAATGCCGACTATACGGTGTCTCCGAATGTTCCTTTCTCCGCTGATCCCGCCCATATATCGATTGCCTCTGACATCTTCTTTAACGGTTTCCTGACGAGCGTGCCCCATCTCCTACAGTACTTGGAGAACAGTTCCTACGGTGCTCACATTCTCGGTTACAACATTCTCGGCCCGCCCGGAGATGGAGAGTGGTATCCAGCCGGAGACTACTTGGGGCCAGATTACAGTCCGGTCAATACGCAACATTTTCAGAGTTGGCTTCAGAGCAAGTACGGGACTGATGCCGCTCTGAGTGCCGCTTGGGGATTTCCGGTCACCATTACCACCGCACAGGTTCCACCGCCTCAACCGGGCCGCTTTCCATGGCATGGGATCATTGGCCTTACTTCCGATCCGGTGAAGGCATTCTATGAACTTCCTCAGGAGCAGGATTGGGTGGACTATTCCGCCTACACTTCGGACCTGTTTTCGCAACGGATCCTAGACGCAACACAGGTGCTCCGCTCCCAGACAGGTGGCAGGAGTCTCATCGGGCTTTATAACGGGTATTTTCTTAATATTCCCGCAAGCTACACTGGCCATTTGAGATTTGATCGGCTCATGGCCTCACCGAACATTGACTTTATTTGTGCTGCGATAAGCGGATATGACCGAGTCCCGGGCGGAGCCGGAGGCCTCGACGATCCGATCGAGAGCGCCATCGCGCACGGCAAGTTCTGGTGGATGGAGCAAGATCAGGAGACTTACTTATCCCTGCAAAGCCCATTTCCTCCGGTCGTCCAGGAGTCTTACGTCACGCAGAACCTTACAGAAACTGTGGACGTGCTGCAGCGCGACCTGGCCTCAGCCATCATTCATCGCGCGGGGACTTGGTGGTTTGACATAAACGAGAACGGGTCCTTCAACGATCCCAACATGTGGTCTCCTATGTCGCAATATGGCATGCCACTCTTCACTCAACTCTATGTGAATCCGCAACTCTACAAACCTGACGTTGCCCTGGTGATCGATCTCAACTCGATCACCTACCAAAAGGTGGATCAGGATTCCGTAAATTTTCAGCGCGGTCTATTGCGGACCTCTCTAGCCAAAGCTGGTGTAACTTACGGTGTCTACACTTTGAGTGACTTTCTTGATGGCACTCTACCTCCCTGCAAAGTCTATATGTTCGCGAACCTCAACTACGTAACCGACTCCGAAGTAGCGTCAATTCAAACCCGTCTGAACAACGAAGGTGCCACGGCGATCTGGCAGTACGCTCCGGGTTTCTTGGGGCCGAACGGGGCCGATGCCAGCCGAGTATCATCGTTGACGGGAATTCAGGTCACCCAGTTGGATGGATATGGTTACACGAATGGCTCTGGCTTGATGACAGGATACAGCTGGGGTGTAGCTCAAGCGAATGTGCTCTCTCCGCGGCTGGTAGTGACGGATCCGAGTGCAGAAGTTTGGGGGAATTACCGTGTAGATGGGCAAGTTTCAACATCGCGCAAGAAAGTTGGGAATTTTGAATCTATACTCAGCGGCGAGTACGGATTTACCGATGCTGGCAACTGGCGCCCAGATCCATTAAGGGTACTCCTGCAAATAGCGGGCGTTCATGTCTGGAGTACGGCGGGCGACACAGTGAACACGGACGGAAATCTCCTCGTTATCCATGCCGCGGCCGCAGGGCCGGACACTATCTCGCTGCCCGCAGGCGTCACTGCAACACCTCTCGCTGGAGGACCTTCCAGCACCGGAACGCTCAACATTAATTTCTCGCGCGTAGGTCAGACGCTTTGGTTCCGACTTTCTTAGACCGTCACGGGGTCCTGAAAGACAAAGAGAGGCTACCATGACCGCAAACAAAAGGGCCTCCCTCTTCAGAATGCTAACCTTGGCGTTTTTTGCTGCCGGCTAGTACGGCTGCGGGGGCGGCTCCTCCAGCACGCCGCCGGCCTCGCCGATAGACGTTTCCGTCTCGCCGAGCGCGTCTACCGTGCAGGCGGGCGCTACGGCAAATTTTACCGCCAGCGTCAGCAACGACTCAGCTAATCGGGGTGTCACGTGGACGATATCTTGCTCCTCGATACCCTGCGGCAACGCCTCTCCGGCGTTTAGTCCGAGCGGCACGCCGACGACTTATAGTCCGCCTGTCACGCTGCCGGCTGCCGATGTCAGCGTGAGGCTGACCGCCACGTCCGTGGCCGATCCCACGAAATCAGCGACCGCCACGATCACCGTTCCTCAGCTTTCAGGATTTGCGGGCGTCGGTGAAGCCCACGTGGATAAAGTTAACGGGATGGCCCGGTTGATCATCAACGGGAAGCCAGCGCCTCCGCTGTGGCTCCAATATGCCCAAAACTTTCCGAGCCATATACAATTCTTGGCGCCCGAAGTCCAGGACGCGGTCTCACATGGTGTCAATGTGGTTTCTGTCTCTCTCAACTCTTGGCCATGGGATAACCAGAACACTGCTCCCTTGGACTTCTCCATACCCGACCAGGTAATTGATAACGTGCTCGCAGTGGATCCGCAAGCTCTTCTGATGTTAAGCATTGCCGTAGGGCCGGGGTCTGGCTGGAAACCTCCCGTGCCGCTTACGTCGGCGGACTATATCCTCTATCCAGACGGCCCAAGCAACGACTCTTACCACATCTCCACGGCCTCAGACACTTGCTTCAATGGCTTTCTGACCAGTGTGCCCCACCTCTTGCAGCATTACGAGAATAGTTCTTACTCAGCGCACATTCTCGGCTACAAAATTACCTGGGGCGGAACCGGGGAGTGGTATCCGGTCGAAATGTGGCGAGGTCCGGACTACAGCCCCGTGAATACGCAACACTTTCAGAATTGGCTTCAAAGCAAGTATGGGTCCGACGCCACACTGAGTGCCGCCTGGGGCATGAAGGTCACTATAGCTACCGCGCAGGTTCCCGCGCCGCAACCTGGACGCTTTCCGATGTACAGCGTCTTCAACGGACCTCCTGCTCGCACGGTTCAAGCGTTTTACCAACTCCCGCAAGAGCAAGATTGGGTGGACTACTCGGCCTATGTCTCTGATCTCGCGTCGCAGAGAATTCTCGACGCCGCAAGCGCGGTCCGCTCGGGAACTGCCGGTAAGCGCCTGATCGGGGTCCATAACGGCTATTTAGTCGAATTGCTGGGCAGCTTCAACGGACACCTGAGGGTGGACCGATTGTTGGCATCTCCGAATATCGACTTCTTTGGCGGTGGGATCACTTATTTGGATCGCCTGGCGGGTGGCGCCGGGCAAGAAGGTGCTCCAGTCGATTCGTACAATGCCAACGGCAAGATTTGGTTTAATGAGAACGATCTCTATACGTACTTGTCTGCTCAAAGCATTATCCCGCCGTCGGTTGGAAGCAGTAACCCACCTACAGCGAATCTGACCGAAACTGTTGACGTCCTCCAGCGTGAAACTGCGAGTCTTCTCGTGCATCGCTCAGGTACGTGGTGGTTTGATCTCAATGAAAACGGGGCTTTCAACGATCCGGCTGTTTGGACACCAATGTCCGACTACGGAGTTCCGCTGTTCAACCAACTCTATGCGAACCCACAGGCTTTCAAGGCTGATGTTGCGCTCATCATCGATCGCAATTCGATTTTGTATTAGAGGAACGATGACGATATGTTTGCCGCACAGCGCGGCATGCTGCGTTATGCCCTGGCGAAGGCTGGGGTATCGTACGGCATCTACACCTTGGATGACTTCCTCGATGGCGTTCTTGCCCCCTGCAAGGTTTATATTTTCGCGAACACAAACTATCTCACGGACAGTCAGATCACCCAGATTCAGTCTCGACTAAATAACGAAGCGGCGACGGCGATCTGGCAGTACGCGCCGGGTTTTCTCGGGCCGAATGGTGCCAGCGTTAGCCGCGTCTCCACATTGACCGGGATTCAGGTCAGCCAATCGGACGGATACGGGTATACCAATGGCAAGGGTCTGATGGCTGGCTACAATTGGGGGATCAGCCTGGGTCTCCCCACCCAGAATCAGAACCCTCTTTCGCCACGATTGATTGTGACTGATTTGAGCGCCGAGGTCTTGGGCGTCTACGAGACGGATGGTTTGGTTTCCACCGCACGGAAGAAGGTTAACAATTTCGAGTCGATTTTCACCGGTGAGTTCGCGCTGGGAGACTTTAACAATCCCGCCGCCGTTGGTTACTCGCCAAGCCCGGACGCTTTGCGAGCCCTATTGCAAGTTGCGGGTGCTCACATCTGGAGCACCACCGACGACGTAGTGATTACGGACGGAAATCTTCTCGTCATTCATGCTGCCGCGGCAGGGCCGGACACCATCTCCCTGCCAGCAGGCGTCACCGCAACGCCTCTCGGCGGAGGCCCTTCCAGCACCGGAATGCTCAACATTAATTTCTCGCGCGTCGGACAGACACTATGGTTCCGCCTGTCTTAGATCTTCGGGGCGGCCTTTCGCGCTATCCACAGAAGGCCGTTCGGCAGTCCCCTTTGTTTAGGCGTGAGGCCACCGAGCGTACTCCAAACAGAAAGCCTCCTGATATGCTGTGAACAAACGGCAACGTTCTGGAGGAGTGGTCGGGTACTCGGGCTTTGGTCCGCAGGAGGTCTGGTAGCAGCGCGTAGATGATGACGGAACTTATTGCTGCAGGCCCATGCGGCGAACTAGGTCCGCGAATCTCGGGTCGGATCGGAGCGGATCAAGGCCGGGATATACCCTGAGCTGGGCAATGTCCGTACCGGCAGTGTGATATCCGCGAAGTTTATAACCCTGTTCCAGCCAATGGAAGGCGCGGTCCTTGTCGCCGAGCGCCGCGTAAACCGCTGCCAGGTTAACGGGCAAAAAGACCTTGTTGGTCGCGTGGAGATGCTCCAACTCTTTGGCGTACTCTCGCATTGCGCCCATGTACCCAGAAGCGGCGAATGCACGGTTCAGCTTATCCCCCATTCCCGGAAACCCAAACAACGTCCAAGTGTCCTCCAGCTGTTGGATGGCTTCTTTGTACATCCCCTTGGCTGCATAGACTTCATAAAGTTGGTAATGGAGAGTGCCGTTGTTCGGATCAGCGCCGAGCATCGCCAGGGTTAGCTTAATTGCTTGGTCGTATTCATGTCGCTTCTGCAAAGCATACCCAAGATGGTCGTGATTCGGGTCCAGCTGTTGCGCGATCTGACACTCTTTCCAGGCTTCGTCCGGCCGTCCAATCTCGTCGAGAAGGTAACCGAGGAGCTCGTGGGCGTCTGCATTGTTGGCGTTAAGTGCGATGGCACGCCGGTAGTCTTGCTCCGCTCCCGGCCAGTCCCAAAAATCATACTTGACGTCTGCAAGAGTCCTCCAGGCATCCGAAAGAGTCGGGTCAAGCTCGACGGCCCTCTGGGCTGTTTCTCTCGCGACCTCTACATCGTCACGCGAGGACTGTACAGTCCAGTGATGAGCTGTAGATATTCCGACGTACGCCGGGGCGAAGTTAGGGTCCGCGTCAATGGCTTGGCGAAAGTAGTCGCTGGCCAGTCTCAATTCTTCATCTCCAAAGCCGCGGCTGAATCTGTGCAGGTGGGCGTTGCCTTGGAGATACGCCTCCAGGGTCTTGGGATTCACCGCTCGAAGCTGTGGACGTTGGGTCTGACTCTGGGTCGTAACGCGCGCGCCCACTTCACGGGCGATATCTCCGGCTAATTCTCGTTCAAGCGCGAGCACGTCGTGCATGTCACGCTCATAGCTGTCGGCCCAAATGTGTTTGTCGGAAGGTCCGAAGATGAGCTGGGCGGTGATGCGCACGCGATCGCCGGAACGCTGCACGGTGCCCTCGACGATCCCGTCCACGTTTAGTTCCCGTGCAATTTCGGGCAGTGACTTCTTGGTCTGCTTGTACTGCATGGAGGAAGTACGTGAAATTACCTTCAGCGAACCGATCCGCGCCAAGTCAGTAATCAGCGCGTCCGTCATCCCGTCAGAAAAGTACTCCTGAGCCGCGTCGCCTGAAAGATTGGCAAGCGGAAGAACTGCCAAGGATTGGATTTCTGGAACTGAGGTGGCCAAGACGCTATCATGCACGCGGAATGCATTCGAGGCGAGGAGCCCAGCCACAACGAGCCCAGCCACCGTGGCTATCGCCGCACACCAAAGGAGCCAACCTCGAACTCCCTGTCTGCCTTTCCGGCTTGTGATCTCCTCGACGCAGCTACCACCATTCGCAGATGTAAGCGGCGCAATGAAGCGATAGCCGCGCTTGGAAAGAGTTTCGATGAAGCGGGGTTTCTCAAAGGTATCCGCCAAGGCTTCGCGCAACTTCTTGACCGCGTTGTTCAGACCGTGGTCGAAATCCACGAAGGTATCGGCCGCCCAGATTCTCCTCTGGAGTTCTTCGCGGGTAACCAGTTCACCGTGGTGCTCTAGCAAGACCTTGAGGACTTGGAAGGGTTGAACCTGGAGTTTGACACGCAGGCCATGCTTGCGCAGTTCACCGGAACCCAGGTCGACATGGAAGTCGCCGAAACTGATAATCGACTGCGATGAAGTGAGTGGCAACACGCTCCCCCGCCTGGGTGTATCCCTCAGAGTTTTGCGATTGTTGTTGGCTATTCTCTCTGAATGTTCCCAGCAAATCAATGACTTAGACGGTTACCTGCCGAAGAGAAAAAGAGGATTCGCCGGAGATTGACTCACTTAGAACCTAGTGCAAAGACTTGCCGACGCGACAGGCTACCAACGATGTTTGGTGGCTACCCCTCGAAGTTCAGGAGAAGAGCGATGAACCGAATCTTAGTAGCGGCGATCCTTGCAGTTCTGTTGTTGACGCTTATGACCAGCCATCCGCCGACGATGAAGATGTTCGCGACGGTCCATGCCAATGAAGGGGCATGTTCGCTCGCCACCGTAGCAGGAAATTACGGATTCACACTCACCGGAACGCTTGTTCTTCCAACGAGCGGGGTTCCCGTTGCAGGTACAGGCTTAGCAACGATAAGCGAAGCCGGTAATTTCTCCGGGACGGAGAGCAGAAGCGTGGGTGGTGGCGTTGCGCAGGAGACGCTCGGGGGAACAGTAACGGTGAATTCCGACTGCACGGGCGCACTGACGGCTCCAGTCTTCGAATCGGGGCAATTGGTTCGGACATCGGTTTTTTCTCTAGTGTTTGATGACAACGCGAGAGAACTTCGCGCGATCCAGACATCTCTGGTGCTGCCTGACGGAACAAGCGTGCCGAATGTCATAACCGTTGAGGGAAGAAAAATCGGTCGCGGCAAGGGTGAATGAGACGCTCCGGCAATTTCGCTGGTCAAGCTAGCTCGGGGAGCCGGAATGGGAGATTTGCCATGAATTTGAAGGATCGCAGCTCAGTTATTGCAAGCTATTGGGTTCTTTGGGCCGGTCTCCTCTTCTTACCGCAGACATCGACTTGGGCGCAGACCATTGCCGCCACTGTGACTGTAGGTAGTGGTCCTGGAGCTGTAGCCGTCAATACCGTGACCGACAAGATCTACGTAGCAAACGCCGGGAGCAGAAGCGTCACGGTGATTGACGGCACGACCAATTCCACCACAACCGTGCAGGTTGGTGGGAATCCCATGGCCCTGGCTATCAATGAAGCTACGAACAAGATTTACGCCGTATACCATGCCCCACTGTGGACTGGCGGCCAGGGTGGGGTCACAGTGATCGATGGCGACACGGGTTCCACCACCACAGTTATAGACTCTAACGCGAGGGTTCCCTGGGCTGTGGCTGTGAATCCAGTGACCAATAAGATCTACATCGCGAACTTCTTGAGCAGCAACGTCACCGTGATCGATGGTGCCACGAACACAACCACCACTCTCTCCGATCCCAACGCGATCGGTCTTGATGCCTACGCTGTTGCACTAAATCCAGTAACCAACAAGATTTATGTTGCTAACAACAACATCGACAGAGCCGGCACCAATCCTGGCAACATCTCTGTCATCGACGGCGCCACCAACTCTACCACGACAGTCACCGACCCTAACGCGATATCTCCCGTTGACATTGCCGTGAACCAAGCGACTAACAAGATTTACGTTGCAAATTTTGGCGGTGGCCCAAGCAGTTCTAACCCCGGAAACGTTACCGTGATTGACGGTGCCATGAATTCCGCCGTCACCGTAACCGATCCCAACGCGAATGAGCCCGGGGGGCCCGATAGCCGGGGATTTGCCGTGGCGGTGGACTCCGCAACCAACAAGATTTATGTGGTCAACGAAGGCAGCCACAACGTCACGGTTATTGACGGCGCCACCAACTCTACGGCCACAGTTACTGATCCAAACGCGCTGGCTCCGGTCGCGGTGGCGGTGGATTCGGCGACGAACACAATTTACGTAGCAAACGGGGGATGCTTGTTCCTCAGTTCTTGTAACAACGTCGGCAGCGTCACAGTAATCAACGGAGCGACGAACTCAGCGACAACAATCATTGACCCTAATGCGAATACCCCGAATGCCGTCGCGATCAACGCGATGACCAACAAGATCTACGTGACGAATTTATTGAGCGGCAACGCTACAGTGATCGATGGTGGTGCCACCCCAACGACTCACACTCTATCTGTGCTACTGGCGGGCGGAGATGGCACCGTAACCAGCAATCCTACGGGCATCGATTGTCGCAAATTTCTCGGCAAACTCGTGAGTCGACAATGCTCGGCAAGCTTCACTACCGGGACAATCGTTATCCTTACTGCGTCAGCCCTGGATGGGTACCAAGTTTCCTGGGGCACTGCATGCACGGGGATCAGTACATGCGACGTCTTAATGACCTCGGACGAGTTTGTCACGGCGACTTTCGCCCGTGCTGACTTCTCGCTGCAACCAGCATCCGCGGCCTTGACGGCCCAGCGCGGAAGCCAGATAACCGACGTCATCACCATCGCTCCGCTAATAGGCACTTCCTTCGGAAGTGCCATCCAGCTTTCATGCGCTGTGACCGGAACAACGCCCATGCCGACATGTGCGCTGTCTCCCTCGTCGGTGACCCCGGGTGCCAATCCAATCGCGTCAACACTCACGATCACAGCGCCAGCATTGTCTGCGGCAATGATGCCATCCTCGGATCGTCAATTTTCGTGCTCGCTATTTGCCGTTTGCTTGCCGCTGCCAGGGCTTGCTCTCCTTGCGTTCCTCAAGTCAGGCGAAACGAAGAGCCGGAGACGTATCCAGTGGTTGCTTTGCAGTTTGGCGCTCGCACTCGTTGCTCTGCAGGTTGGCTGCGGCGGGGGAGGCAGCACCGGGGGAGGAAGCAGCGGCCAGCAGAACTACGCTGTCACAGTCACGGCGACTTCAGGTGCAATCCAACACGCAACCCAGGTAACCGTCGTGGTCCCGTAGCT
>Ga0307478_10000585_pt1:0-35000 | contig 36434 bp, 32 predicted proteins | sample atmos_gasesECM4C_2_FD_203713 | JGI IMG/M metagenome (GOLD analysis project Ga0307478, IMG submission 203713) | Hardwood forest soil microbial communities from Morgan-Monroe State Forest, Indiana, United States - atmos_gasesECM4C_05 | ecosystem: Environmental > Terrestrial > Soil >...
CATCCTGACCGAAGAGCGCCGCTACGCTACTATGCACCGTGGCATAGTCGAAGTCGAAAATGGCCACCCGCTTCTTGCGTCCGGTCGCGGGTGGGGGAGTCTGTGATGGAACTGCGGGTGCCGCGGCAGGCGCCTGCGCCTTAGCCGCAGGCATCAAGCCCGCTAGAATGGTCAGCACCACTAGGCACAACACAGCGTTTCTCATGAATCGCCTCTGGACAAAAGATTTAATTGGACGCAACCACCCGTGCCCCGCAGGCTAACTCCGGGTGCAACTCTTGTCAACCCGAAAGCCTTCCCAATATGGAAGAATGAACAAGGATAAGCATTCGCAAATCATGAAGAAACTCCGTGTCGGAATCCTCTTCGGCGGGCGTAGCGGCGAGCATGAAATCTCTTTGCTTTCGGCCGCCTCCGTATTCAATGCCATCGACAAAAGCAAGTACGAAGTCGTGCCTATCGGCATCACCAAGCAGGGCCGCTGGGTTACGGCAGTGGATGCCGAACGCCTTTTGCAAGGCAAAGCTGCGGATCATGAGGAACGTCATCTCCGCGCCGGCGATCCTGATACGACTTCCGCCGCTGCTGTCCTGGCCAGCGGCGAGTCGGTCGTAGTGCCGCCCGAACCGCATCAGCCGGGTAGCTCGTTGGCGCCCTTCCAGACCGACAACACCATGATTCGCCGCGCCGCCGACCGCGCCATCGACGTCGACATTATTTTCCCCGTGCTGCATGGCACTTTCGGCGAAGACGGCACCATCCAGGGCCTGCTGGAGCTCGCTGATCTCCCGTACGTAGGCGCCGGAGTCCTGGGCTCCGCCGCTGGCATGGACAAAGACATCATGAAAGCACTATTCCACGCCGCCAGCCTGCCCATCGTGAAACACGTAACCGTCTTGCGTGGTGATTGGGAAACCGAACCAAAGAAGGTCCAGAAGCTGGTCGAAAGCAAACTGAAATATCCCGTGTTCGTGAAACCCGCGAACCTGGGATCATCGGTAGGAATCTCCAAAGCCCACGATCGCAAAGAACTCGGCCCTGCCATCGCCGAAGCCGCCCGTTTCGACCGCAAGATAGTCATCGAGCAGGGCGTGGGAGGACGCAAACAGAAAGCCCGCGAGATCGAATGCGCGGTCCTCGGCAACGACAGGCCGGACGCCTCCGTGCCCGGAGAAATTGTCCCTGGCCAGGAATTCTACGACTACAACGCCAAATATCTCGACGAAGGCTCCCAGCTCATCATCCCCGCCAAACTGTCAAAGACCGAGACCAAACGAGTGCGGCAACTGGCCATCGCTGCTTTCAAAGCCGTGGACTGCTCCGGCTTGGCTCGCGTCGATTTCCTCATGGATCCCAAAACCCGCAAGATTTATCTGAACGAGATCAATACCATGCCCGGATTTACCTCCATCAGCATGTATCCCAAGCTGTGGGCCGCTACCGGCGTGACCTATCCCGAACTCATCGAGCGCCTGATTCGACTCGGCCTGGAACGTCACCAGGAAAAAAAGAAGAACCAATACACCCGCTAACGCCAGTTGGATGGCCACTGTACCTCCGTGTTCCTCTGTGGCCACTGTGATTTAGGGTTTAGCCTTGCCGGAACCAGCTCGGCTGCGCTATCATCTAACTAACCGGTTAATTAACATGCCAACCAATAAATCCCGTCTCGGCACTCGTGGCCGCCCCGAACAAAGCCGCGCGGCCATCCTTCAGGCCGCAGTGCGCGAGTTTTCCCGCGAAGGCGTGGCTGGCGCCCGTATCGACGCCATCGCCCGCGCTGCCCGCGTCAATAAAGCCCTGCTCTACTACTATTTCAGGGATAAAGAAGCCCTCTACTCCGCCGTCCTCGACCACGTCTTCGGAGGCCTTGCCACCGCTGTCAACACGGCTTTCGCCCTGAACGTTCCTCCCCGCGAAAAAATTCTGGCATACGCCGGCGCTCACTTTGACTACGTTGCCAGCCATCCTCTGTACCCACGCATTGTCCAGGGAGAAATGATGAGCGGCGGCCGCAACGGCTCCAGCCATCTCCACCGCATCGTGCAACAATATTTCCATCCCCTGACCCGTCAACTCATACAGGTGCTCACGGATGGCATGGCAGTTGGTGAGTTCCGCTCCGTTGATCCTATGCAGGTCGTTCCCTCGATCGTCGCGGTGATCGTTTTCTATTTCATCAATGCTCCGGCCATGCGCGCTATGACCGGCATTGATCCGCTGGAACCGAAGCGGGTCGCCGCGCGTCGTGCCGCCGTGCTGGATTTCATCTCCGCCGCTCTGATGCCCCAGCCTCCTTCACGGCGCAAGGGATCCCGCAAATGAGCCGAAATCCGCAACTCGCCGGTAAGGTGCCGTCATTCGCCGAAAACAACGCGACCCATCAGCCATCGATCGCTAACCTTTTCTTGTCGGGAATCGTATTCATGAACAGGGCAGCAAACTCGGGAGTCCAATCATGAGTGTTCGCAATAAATTTCTAATCATTCTCGGAGTCATCTTCAGCGCCGCGCTGACCTACTACTTCATCTCCACGCCTTCCAATAAGGACTTGATCCTCATCGGCACCGTGGATTCGAACCAGGTCATCGTCAGCCCGCAAGTCAACGGCCGCTTGGCCAAACTTCTCGTGGATGAAGGCACTCCGGTCAAGCAGGGAGACCTCATCGCCGCGCTAGATCCGTCCGAACTCGAAGCCGAAGCCAGCGCCGCCGCTGCCACCATCGACAGCATGAAGTCCAAAGTCGCCGAGACACACTCCACCCTCGAAGCCATGCAAGGTTCCACTTCAAGTGGCGTCAGCAATGCTCAGGCCCGCTTGCAATCGACGCGTGCTCAATTGCTCCAGGCGGAAGCCACGCTGGTCCGTACCGAAAGCGACAGTCGCCGCACCATCGAACTGGCAAACCAGGGCGTTGCCTCCGACCAGGACAAGGTCCAGGCCCAATCCAACCTGGCCGCACAAAAAGCTCTCGTCCAGTCGTTGCAGCAGCAGGTCAGTGCCGCCGAAGCCGATCTGAACACAGCCGTCGCCAATACTCATCAGGCTCATGCCGCTCAGAGCACGGTTGAATCCACACGCGCTCAACTGACCAATGCCGAAGAACTGCTTAAGCAGTCCGAGGTTCGCCTCGGCTACACCAAAATCTATGCGCCTATCACTGGCACCGTTTCTGTGCGCGCAGCCCGCGAGGGAGAAGTCCTCAACATCGGACAGCCCATCGTCACCATCGTCGACCTCAGCGACACCTGGGTTCGCGCCGCAGTCCCCGAGACCGAATCGGACCACATCGGCCTCGGCGACACTCTGCGCATTCGCCTCCCGGGCGGCACCGTCACATCAGGAAAAGTATTCTTCAAGTCCGCCGAAGCTGACTTCGCCACTCAGCGTGACGTCAGCCGCCGCAAGCGCGACATTCGCACCATCGTGCTCAAAGTGCGCCTCGAAAATCCCAAAGGCGCATACGTGCCCGGCATGACCGCGGAAGTATTAGTTTCTCCGCAGCAACTCAAAGGCACCGCTCAGATGGACGCCTCCGCGGAGCGTCGTCCTTGATTTCCGATCTCAACGCTACGAACGAATCAACCGCACCCTCGAACGGACACGACTCCACGCCCGCCGTGAACGCCATCGAAGTCGATCACATCGTCAAAAAATACGGCGACTTCACGGCCGTTGACGACGTCAACTTTACCGTGCAGGAAGGCGAGATTTTCGGCCTACTCGGTCCCAACGGTGCCGGCAAGTCAACCCTCATCCGCATGATGACCACGCTCATCCCCATCACTGCCGGCCACGCCCGCATCCTCGGCCACGACGTGCAGAAAGAGCCGGACGCGGCCCGCCGCCTGATGGGCGTGATTCCGCAGGCGTTGACCAGCGACCTCGATCTGACCATCGAAGAGAACCTGAACATCTACGCCAAGCTTTACGACGTTCCCGCGAAGAAACGAAAAGAAGCCATCGACGAACTTCTGCAACTGGTCGATCTCACCAAGTGGCGCTCCGCCCAAACCAAAACTCTCTCCGGCGGCATGAGGCGCCGTCTCGAAATCGCTCGTGGCCTGGTCCACAGTCCCCGAATCTTTTTCCTAGACGAACCCACCACCGGCCTCGATCCCGTTTCCCGCGTTGCTGTCTGGGAGATGCTGACCAACATTAAGAGCCAGCGCAAGCTCACCATTCTCATCACCACTCACTACATGGACGAAGCCGACCGCCTCTGCGACCGCATCGCCATCGTCGACCACGGCAAGCTCGTCGCCCTCGACACTCCGCCCGCACTGAAAGCCAGCGTCCCCGGATCAAACGTAATCGAAGCCCAGTTCCTGAATGCGCCCGCCGATTGGGAAGAGCAGCTGAAAAAGTTGAGTGGCGTAACTTCCGTCCAACACGAAGGCGCAGGCATGTACCGCGTCCTCACGGGAAACGGCTCACAAACCACCACCGAACTGGTGGAATCCGCGGTTAAAGAGAGAGTCGGCGTCAAATCCCTCTCCGTGCAAAACACCACACTGGACGACGTATTCGTCCACTACACCGGACGCCAGTTGCGCGATGAACTGGTGAAAGCCTTTGCCTTCGTCATGCCGGCTAGACCAGGATTGCAACCATGAACCACATAATGGCAATTGTCGAACGCGAAATGCGCAAGTTCTTTCGCTCCCCGGCGCTGATGATGGCGTCCATGATTTTCCCTTTGGTCCAGCTCATCGTGCTCGGCAACGCCTTCGGCGGAAAGATCCGTGATGCCCGTCTCGGCCTTGTCGATCAGGACGGCGGAACCCAGGCGCTCAAGATTCGCGAAGCCTTCGACTCCGTGCGTTCCAACATGCGCACCTTCGAGCCGGTTTACTACCACGATCCGAAAACCGCGATGAACGACGTCCGCAACGGCAAAATCGACGGCGCGGTCATCATTCCTCCTCAGTATTCGCGCCGCGTCTACGAGCAAGACCAGCCACGCATCGCCCTCGTCGTCGACAACACCGACAACTTCATGAGCTCCGCGCTTGAGGATGAGCTTAACTCCATCACCACCGCGTTGAATCAGCCCACGGTCACTCCACGCATTCTGCAGCAAACCGTCTTGCAGATCGTGGAGCTATATCCCTACGTCGAATACATGAAGTATCTTTTGCCCGGTTCCATCGCACTAGCCATGTTCGTTTCCGTCATGATCGGCGGCGGCATGCTCTACATCGACGACAAAGCCCGCGGCGTCCACGAAGGTTATCTGGTCACGCCTATCACCAAAACCGAACTGGTATTCGGCCTCAACGGGGCCGGCGCCATCAAGGCCGTCATGACGGGAATCGTCATCACCATCATCGGATCGTTGCTGGCGGGTGTCGGCACGCTATCGAACCCCGTCACCGTGATCGGCCTGTTCATCATGATCGTGCTGACCTCGCTCGCCTTCAACACCATGATGTTCCTAATGATGGTCCGCGTCGAAGATCCGCTCGTCCCTCGCGCCATCTTCGGCATCCTCAACACGCTGCTGTTTTTCCCCAGCGGCTCCATCTATCCCATCCAGGCCTTTCCCTGGTGGCTGCGCGCCATCGCCAAAGCCGACCCCTTCACCTACGCCATCCACGGCTTCAAGTCGTTACTGCTGAAAGAAACCGGCCTCAGCGCCATTGTCCCTGACATGATTTATCTCTCCATCTTCGCGTTTGTAACTCTGGCCATAGCAACGCCGTTATTTAAGAGAACCCTGTAAATCGTTCACCGCGAGAGCGCCGAGGTCGCCGAGAAGTTCCCCTGTTTCCCTCCGTGAGACTCCGTGCCCTCTGTGGTTAAGATTTTGATCGTCGGTTAGACCAGAGATCTCTCCGCGATCTCCGCGCGCTCGGCAGCAGATACCTTTCAGTTCGCCGCCAGCATCAGCTAAACTTACAGCAGCATGACTCTGCTAGACGCCAAACCTTACGACGCGACTCGCAGCCGCCGCCTCCGCAAGTTGATCGTGACCCTAATCCTGACCTTGCTGTTCGGCGCCTGGCTGACCTACCACTTCAGAAACTACCCTGAACGCACGGCCGTGAACCGCTTCTTCGCAGCCCTGCAAAAGCAAGACTACGAATCCGCCTACGGCGTTTGGTTTCACGATCCCGCCTGGAAGCAGCATCAGGAAAAGTACGCAAGCTATCCCTACAACGATTTCTACCGCGACTGGGGCCCCGGCGGCGAATGGGGAGTAATCAAATCGCACGCCGTCGATTGCTCGCTCAGCCCCGGCTCCGGCAGCGGAGTGATCGTGCAAGTCACCGTAAACGGCCGCGCCCAGCACGCCTACGTCTGGGCCCAGAAATCCGACAAGACACTATCGTTCTCGCCCAGCGAAATCGAGTGCGGCAATTGGTGGACCTGGGTGACGGAGTAGAGTTGCATGCCGGCTTTGAGATGCGTTCTAGCGTCACACCCCAAACGAAACTGTTCTAATTCATTTACACTCCGCTCGATACAAGCGAGCCGGACATCACAAATTGTTCATCCCCTTGCAGGAGTCTCTTACGATAACGAACATGACGTCGACGTGTGAGGTCAATCAGGGGCGCCCAGACAGCGTGCACCAGGTCGTGTTTAATGAGCAAATGCCAAAACCGATTCGACCGCTTATATAGATAGGACATCGCCAAGTACAAAGGGACCGCGCGCCAATCGATCGGCCGTCGGCGCCAGATGGACTGGTGCGAAAAGAGGCGCTGATAAATCCAGGCGTACCCAGCTTCCAATTCCTCAGGCGTCATGTGCCGGGGACGAAAAACTGCATGTGCAGTGTCGTACCGACTCCAATCCCTGTGCAATAACCGCCCCTCTGCCTCCATTTGCTTGAACAGCGGCGTTGCAGGATATGGCGTGAGAATATGAAACGTTGCGCATTCGAGCCGATTGTCCTCGATCCATTCAGCGGAACGAGCAAATACATCTTTTCGATCATGGTCGAAACCTAGAACAAAAGAACCGTTCACCTGAATTCCATTGTCGTGGAGAATGCCGACGCGCCGCGAATAATCCGATGTCTTCGGAGTCTTCTTGCGGGCGTCGGCGAGATTGTCGTCCGAGAGCGACTCGAAGCCGATGAAAACTCCAGTGCAGCCAGCCAACGCCATTTCGCGAATTAGCGTGGGATCGTCAGTTACATCGATCGACACCGCTGCGCTCCAAATTTTGTTGACCGGACGAAGAGCTCGGCAGAGTTCCTTCAAATAGTCCCTGCGCGACCCAAGGTTGTTATCGATGAACACGGCGTAAGGCTGATTGTCGGCGCGAAATTCCTGGGCCACAGCCTTCGGATCACGCATCCGGTATGGCATCCGCAATCCCTTGGTCGATAGATAGCAAAACCCGCAGCGATTGTGACACCCACGGGTCGCAATCAGGCTGGTTGTGGTCAGGAAACTGTGTCGGGGGAGAAGGGATCGGCGCGGTGGAGGATCTTCGGAATAATTGTTCTCATACCCTGCGACGTAGCGAGGCTGTAGGCACCCATCCTCTACGTCGCGTAGGATGCGCGGCCACAACTGTACTCCGTCGCCAATGGCGAGCACGTCGGCATGGGGAGCGCACTCGCCCGGGCAAGACAACACATGAAGCCCTCCCAGAATGACCTTTGCACCGTGGCGACGATACCAGTCAGCCAATTCATAAGCGCGAGCCGCAAACGTCAGGTGAACTGTGATGCCCACAACTTCTGGAATTGGGTCGCTGGGAACCGAACCGTCCAGAAGATTTTCATCCCAGTAACGAACCCGCCAGTGCTCAGGCGTAGTTGCTGCAAAGCTGGTGAGGGCAAGTGTCGGAGTTAGAACGTGCTTGCCAAAGCTTGCAGTCGGGTCTTTGCGGTAGAAAGGATTTATCAGCAGAGCATATCGTCTTGCAACAGTAATGGTTCCCTTCAATCTTGGAAGTGCCGGAGGCTCAGTCATGTCCCGGGGCAGCCACCGACGTTTCAATGGGCGGAGAAAAACAGACTCAGGGATCGTCACCGGCTTAGTTTCGCGAGAATGTCTTCCCGGGTCAACCGCAAAATGTTCCGCAAACACCCGCGACTGGACCTTGTGGGCCGAACGCGATTACTCTCCAGCCGCCATCCCCTCCACCGCCTTCTGCAATGACCCCTCATCCCCCACATTCAGCGCCGTCTTCGACCGATCAATCTGCCGCATCAATCCGGAAAGCACCTTCCCCGGCCCAACTTCAACAAACGTCTGTACTCCTTGCCCAATCAAATCTCGTATTGACTGCTCCCACTTCACCGCTCCTGTAACCTGACGCACCAGCGCGTCGCGGGCGCGGTCCGCGTCGATAATGAATTCCGCATCCACGTTGCAGACCACGGGAACGGCAGGTTTCTGAAACGTGATTGCCGCCAAATCCACCGCCAGCCGGTCCTGCGCCGGCTTCATCAACGAGCAATGAAAGGGCGCGCTGACCTGCAACAGCACTGCCCGCTTGGCGCCACGCTCACTGGCCAGCTTCGCGGCACGCTCGACGGCAGACTTATGTCCCGAGATCACAATCTGCTCCGCCGAATTAATATTCGCCGGTTCGCAAACTTCACCGTCGGACGCGTCCTTGCACACTGCGGTGACCTTCTCCAAATCCATTCCCAGAATCGCCGCCATCGCCCCTACCCCGACCGGAACCGCCTCCTGCATGTACTGACCGCGATTCCGGACCGTGCGCATGGCGTCGCTGAAAGAAATTGTCCCGGCGGCCACATGCGCCGAATACTCGCCCAAGCTGTGCCCAGCAACGAATCCCGACCGCAAACCTTTCTCCGTCAGCACTCGAAACGCCGCCACCGATGCCGTCAGAATCGCCGGCTGAGTAATCTCCGTCAGCTTCAGTTGGTCTTCCGGCCCCTCAAAGCAAAGCTGCGATAGCTTGTAGCCCAGCGCTTCGTCGGCCTCGTCAAACGTTCTCCGCGCAACAGGATACTTCTCGGCCAATTCTTTCCCCATGCCGACCGCCTGCGATCCCTGCCCCGGAAAAAGAAATGCAATGTTGGATGATGAAGTTGGCATTGAAAGAATGATGCTCGCTAAACGCTGGCTGCCACTGCCGGCCGAATCGCCGCCAGTTCCTTTTCTATTTCCCCATTGATCTGGTGCCCGGCAAATTCCGCCGCCACGCGAATCGCATTCTTGATGGCATTCGCATTCGACGATCCATGCGTAATCAAGCACACGCCTTTCACTCCCAGCAGCGGCGCGCCTCCGTATTCGGTGTGGTCCAGGCGCTTCTTGAAATCGGCAAACGCGCTGCGTGAAAGCAAATATCCCACCTGCCGCGTGATCGTGGCTTTCAGCGATTCCTTCAGTGTGTAGCGCACCAGGCTGGCCACGCCTTCGGAAATCTTCAGCGCCACATTCCCCACAAACCCGTCGGCGACGATCACATGCACTTCGCCGTTGTACAGGTCGCGGCCTTCCACGTTACCGATAAAATTCAAGCGCAGCCGCTTCAATAACTGCATTGCTTCCTTGGTGAGATCGTTGCCTTTGCTCTCTTCTTCTCCAATCGAGAGCAACCCAACTTTCGGACGCTGCGTGCCAAACATGGTGCGGTAGTAAATCTCCCCCATCACCGCAAACTGTTCCAGGTTTTGCGCGGTGCAATCCACATTGGCCCCAACATCGAGCAGCGCCGCTGCCGTCCCTTGTATCGTAGGAAACACTGCGGCCAACGCCGGCCGGTCCACGCCTGGAATCGCTCCCAGCACCATCTTCGCCGTAGCCATGGCAGCCCCGGTGTTGCCCGCGGTCACGAACCCGGCCGCGCGCCGGTCCCGCACCAATCGCAGCCCCACGCGAATGGAGGAGTCGCGCTTGGCGCGCACTGCCTGCACCGCCTTGTCTTCCATGGTGATGACTTCGCTGGCGTGAACAATCTCAATGGGGAGTTCGCCGGCGCTGGGATGGCGTGCCAGTTCCTTGCGGAGGGTTTCTTCCGGGCCTACGAGCAGAACGCGAACGTCATAGTGCCGCGCCGCCTGGATCGCACCTTCGATCTCAGGCTTGGGCTTCCGGTCTGAACCCATCGCGTCCAGGGCTATGACGCTTGGCATGGAGTTGCGATGCTAGCTGGCTTCCTTGACTTCCACCACTTCGCGGCCTTTGTAGTAGCCACATTTGGCGCAAACCCGATGCGGCAGCTTGCGCTCGTGGCAGTTCGGGCATTCTGAAAGCGAACGGCTGGTCAGAGAATCATGGGCGCGACGACTTCCGGTCCGCGCTTTGGAGTGTCGTCGTTTTGGATTTGGCATTAGATTTCCTCTCTAAATATCTTTGTGATTCCGAGCCGTACGCAGGCGAGTAACACCGCAGGAACCTGCTTTCCTCAGACTCATTCCTCTAACTTACTCCGCAAATCCTTCAACCCCGACCATCGCGGATCTTCGACCGGCTCGGCGCATGAGCACTGCTTCTCATTGAGATTGGTCCCACACTGCGGACACAATCCTTTGCAATCCTCGCGACAGATGGCCCTCAAGGGAACCGCCAGCAAAACCTGCTCCCGCAGCACATCCTCCAACTGCAAGCCTTCCCCTTGATAATAACTTATTTCCGCCTCAGCGCTGGTCACCGAAAGCTCTTGCCTCCCGGCATCGGCGCCCAACGGGCGATACAGAAGATCGAAACTGTGCTTTACGTCCGCAACCACCGGCTCCAGGCAGCGCGCACAATCCGTTTCCAGCTGCACGGCCAACTCGCCGTCCAATCGTATGTCCTTGATTGTCTGATGTTTCCCGTGCCGCTCCTCGACTAGTTGAGCCCGGCCACCGGCTCGCAACTGGTTGAGTTGCCGGAAATCCGGTCCCAGATCAATCGCCCCCGGAGCAAGTTCCTCTCGGAAATCTACCGGATGCAGCTCCAACTCACGGATTTCGATGAACATCGCGACCTCCGCGCCCCCTACTCAGTATCGCTCACGACGCGGAGTACGCTCACAGGCGTAACTTCTCTCGGGAGCGAGACTTAAGAATAAAGGCCACTGGAGCGGAGTGTCAAGAAAACCGGCCTGATCCTATGCCTATACTATGCTATGATTGCCATAGGGATTCCTATGGCAACGCTATACGTCGAAAATATTCCCGATGAACTCTATGAGTCGCTGCGGTCTCACGCCCGCAAGCATCGCAAGTCGATTGCAGCAGAAATTTTGACCATGTTGGAGGAGAAATTCCCGAGCGAGCGGGAATTGAGAAGACGGCGGAGTATCGTAAGACAACTTGACAGAGCGCGTACTTCTCCTCCGCTCGGACCGGGCCCCTTTCCTTCGACTGAGGAAATGCTCCGCGAGGATCGCGAGAGGTGACTGCGTTCGTGGTGGATGCCAGCGTAGCGGCCAAATGGTATTTGCCCGAAAAAGACGAAACACTGGTCACTCCGGCACGGCGACTGCTTGGGGATTATCTGCGCAACGACGTTGAATTCATGGTACCGGACATTTTCTGGCCGGAACTTGGAAACATCATGTGGAAGGCCGTTCGGGTTGAGAGGATCACCGCCGACCGCTCGTTTTCCGGACTGGCTCTTCTCAAGGATTTAAAAATTCCGACGTACCCCTCTTTCGACTTTCTGGCCGAAGCTTTGCAAATTGCTCTGGTCCACGGTCGCACATTCTACGACAGTTTATACGTCGCCCTTGCCGTGCGGACCAACACCAACCTGGTCACCGCCGACGAACGCCTCGCCAACGCCCTCGCTGCCCATTTGCCGGTCAAGTGGCTCGGCGCAATGTAAACAGCGGCCGCTAAGGCGTAAGATTCTGCCATGTTCGCACCCTTCTACGCTCTGTACATCATGATCCTGGTGATCGGGATTGCAATCTGGGTTGTGATCCGTAGATTCGACCGTTAAGGTAGCGCAGCCGTCCGGCGGGCGTCTCGACCGACCGCTCTGAAGTGCACACCCAGCTCTTAGCCCAAAATCGGCAATGTTCTTATGCGTCTCTTCGTCGCCGCGTAAATCGCGTTGCACAGCGCCGGCGCCAGCGGCGGTACCGGCGGCTCGCCCGCACCCGTCGGAGCTTCCGCGCTCGGTACAAAGTACGCTTCCACGGCCGGAGCTTCGTTCATACGAATAGGCGAGTAGTCGTCAAAGTTTCCTTGCACTACTCGACCCTTCTCAATCGTGATCTGCGCCCGCAGAGCATTCGTCAGGGCAAAATTCACTGCGCCCTGAATCTGCTGTTCCAGAATATTGGGATTCACCACCTGCCCGCAATCGATTGCTCCCACCACGCGATGAACTCGTGCCTTATCGTTCTCCATCGAAATCTCGACCACCTCGGCCATGTAAGTGCCAAAGCATCCGAAGCACGCGATACCTTGATGATGCCCTGTGGGCAGCGGCTTTCCCCAGCCAGCTTTTTCTGCCGCCATTTGCAGCACTCCCCGCATGCGCGCCGTCTTCCACGGTGTGTCAAAGAACTTGATGTCTTCATCCTTCGCCAGCAGATGCAGCCGGTATTCCAGCGGATCTTTCCCCGCCGCCGCGGCCAGTTCGTCGATGAACGACTCGGACGCAAACGCCGTCTCCAGCCCATACACCGAGCGCATGTAGCCCGGAGTAATTGGACTGACGGTCATCACGTACTCAACCAGCGCATTGGGAAGGGAATAAATGAGAGAGGCTTCGTCCGGAAGATCAGCATCAACCTCAGGCGACGGCCCCGGAAAACCTTTCTGGGTGTTGATCGACGGTTCCACGATGCGATGCGAAAAAGCCACCGGCCAGCCGTTCCCGTCGAGCACGCCACTCAGCACGTGATAACTCGCGGGGCGGTAACTGGAGAACCGCATATCGTCTTCCCGCGTCCAGATCACCTTGACCGGCACACCCGCCGTCTTCGAAACCATCGCTGCCTCGACGGCGTAGTCGTGATCGAGCCGGCGTCCAAAGCCGCCACCGAGAAGCGTCACATTGATCTTGACCTGGTCGGGATCCAGCCCCACCGCCTTGGCCACGGCATCACGAACATCCGGCGGCCATTGCATCGGCCCCCAAATCTCGCAACTCGATCCCCGGAAATGAGCAGTGCAATTGCCCGGCTCCATGGGAGCCTGCGCCATAAGCGGCGTCTGATACGCCGCCTGAATCCGCTTGCCCGCAACCTTGGAGACATCTCCTCTGGAGTAAAGAGTCGCAGCCTTGTTGGCAGCGGATTTCTTCAGCACATCAAAAATCGCCGCTGAATTCAGGTCCTTGTTCGCTCCTTCATCCCAGCGAACGTTGAGCACGCGCCGCCCCTCCATCGCGGCCCAAACACTGTCAGCGACGACGGCGACCGCCGAGTCGCTGATCCTTCCCACAAAACCAACACCAGAAATTTTCTTTGATTCCTTATCGTCGAAGCTCGACAGAGTCCCGCCAATCACCGGGCAACGCGCCAGGAGAGCGTATTTCATTCCTTTTACGCGCAGATCGATGCCGAAGATCGCTTTTCCATCTACTTTGGACGGACCATCCAGGCGAGGAAGCGGCTTGCCGACCAGCTTGAAATCCTTCGCGTCTTTCAGCGGGGGTGCGCCCGGGATGGGAAGCGCCGCTGCTTTCGCCGCCAGTTGCCCATAACTCAATCGGCGGTTGGAACCTGCATGGACCACCGAGCTATTTTCCGCTGCGCATGCCGATCGCGGCACACCCCATTCGAGCGCCGCCGCACTGATCAGCATCTCGCGCGCGGCCGCACCAGCCTTGCGCAGCGGGTCCCACGAAATCCGCAGGCTCGCGCTGGAACCGGTTTGCTGGTCGCCGTAGAGTGTAGGGTTAGCCCCAGCCTGCCCAATCGTGATCTGCTTCCAATCCGCTTCCAATTCCTCCGCCAGGATCATCGGCAAAGCCGTGTGCACACCCTGTCCCATCTCCGAGCGCGCCACCACGATCATGATTTTGTCGTCAGAAGTGATTTTCAGAAACGCATTGGGTGCGAATGCGGCGTTCGAAGACGATCCATGCGGCAGATAGAAGCCAATCACTAGCCCGGCTCCCGCCGCTGCCCCCACAGCAAGAAATTCCCGCCGCGAGAACGAACTCATCGCCCGCCTCCCGCAGCCGCGCGATGAATTGCCTTGCGGATCCGGTCATAGGTACCGCAACGGCAAATGTTTCCTGACATCGCCTGCGTGATCTGATCATCGCTCGGCTGAGGAGTCTTTACCAGGAGCGCCGCAGCCGCCATGATCTGCCCCGTCTGGCAGTAACCGCATTGCGGTACCTGTTCCGCAATCCACGCCTGCTGCAGCGGATGTGAACCATTCGCTGACAAGCCTTCAATCGTGGTGATGTCTTTCCCGACGGACTGCGAAACCGGAGTCGAACAAGATCTCACCGCCGCGCCTCCCACGTGCACCGTGCAAGCCCCGCACAGTCCAGCACCACAGCCAAACTTGGTACCGGTCATTTGCAGCGTGTCACGCAAGACCCAGAGCAGCGGCGTTTCCGGCGGGACGTTAACCTTATGCTCGCTGCCGTTTACGCGCAGAGTGATGTCGGCCATGTGAGATGGAAGGATACGGCAGACATCCTACTCAACCACACGCCAAAAAGAAATAGCGGAAGGACCTTCTGAGAACTTGAGACCTGGGATCTGAGGCTGGATCTAAACCGAACGTCCGCAGGCTTACGAACTCTCACCATTTCATCGGCCGAGGACGACAGTCTTCACTGCTAAACTATCCCCTATGCTCCCCGGCCACGCCACTCCCGCAGGCACTGCGAGCTATCGTGAACGCTTCCCCAATTTACGCGATGCCGGACACTTCCGCCGTCCCGAGCAGGCATCCGGTCCGGCTGAGCTGTGGCTCTCCTCAATCGGTGCAGGTACCTACCTCGGCGAGCCTGACGACGCCACCGACCGCGAATACACCGCCGCCATTGCGTCCGCACTCCGCTCCGGTATCAACGTCCTCGATACTGCCATTAATTACCGCCACCAGCGCTCCGAGCGCAACGTCGGCGCAGCGCTGCGTCAAGTTATCGATTCAGGAGAAGTAAAACGCAACGAAGTAGTTGTCTGCACCAAGGCCGGCTATCTCTCATTGGATGGCGGCCTGCCCGCCGATCCGCGCGCCTACTTCCTCCACGAATACGTCGAGTCCGGCGTCATCGATCCTGCCCAATTGGCTGGCGGCATGCACTGTATGACCCCGACGTATCTCGAGAATCAGATCGAGCGTTCGCGACGCAACCTCGATCTCGAAACCATCGACATCTTCTACGTCCATAACCCCGAGTCGCAATTGGCCGAGGTCACGCGTGAAGTTTTCTATCAGCGGCTAGGGGAGGCGTTCGCGATGCTGGAGAAACAGGTCGATGCAGGAAGCATCTCATACTACGGCGTTGCGACCTGGAGCGCTTTCCGTCTCGCCGAAGGCGCGCGCGACTACGTCAGTCTTGAGGAGCTAGAGGCTCTGGCACGCGCCGCGGGCGGAACCCAGCATCATTTCCGCTTCGTCCAGTTACCCTTCAATCTTGCCATGCCCGAGGCCTTCGGCCTCGCCAACCAGCGAGTGGAAAAACAGAAGTTGTCGTTGCTGGGAGCCGCGTCAAAGTTGGGGATCGCAGTCGTCGGCAGCGCGACTCTCTATCAGGGACGTCTCACTCACGGCATGCCCGACCCCGTCCGTCGCATTCTCGGCTTGCATACCGACGCCGAGAATGCGATCCAATTCTCGCGTTCGGCTCCGGGGCTCATCACAGCTCTGGTAGGCATGGCACAGCGCGAGCACGTGGTTGCCAATGTAAAGGCGGCCTCAGCCCCGCCCACGCTGGCAAAAGAATGGAGCCGGCTGTTCACCAAATCCTAGATTAAAGTGAGTTTACTGAAGGGCTGAGAGCTAACAGCTTTACTTCATCTCTTGCAGCTTTGCCGAAGCCAGTTGCGAAACCTCGCTGGCAGGGTTTTCCTTCTTCAACTGCTCGTAAATCTGCTTGGCTTCGAGAGGCTGATTGCTGGCCTGCAAAGTGGCGGCCAACTCTATCTGCGCGGTCGCTTTGCTCACCGTCGTGGTCGGCTTTGCCGCTATCTGTTTGTAGATCTCGATGGCCTGCGGGTTTCGATTGGTGTTCCGGTAAACCGATGCCAGCGCGAACTTCGCCAACGCTGCCAGATCGGCATTACGGAACGAAGCCACCGTCTGCAGTTCGCGTTCCGCCCCAGCGTTGTCGCCCAACTCCGCCGAAGTCAAACCCAGGAAGTAGTGGGAAAAATCAGCCGCATGCGTGTGCGGATACTTGTCGGCGATTTCCTGAAACAGCTTACGGGCTGCGGTCGCACGCTGGCTGGAACTGGCAAAACTCGGTTCCTCCGGCTGCGGCGGCATGTTGGGCGGGCGCACCGGCATATCCAGCGTGCGCACCGCACTGCCAAACTCGACGCTGGCTTTCTGGTCCTGCTGGCCGAGGTAATACCACATGCCCCCGGCGACGCCCGCGATCACCAGCACGATCACGCCTATGAGAATCAACCGGCTCTGATGCTCGGCCGACCAATGGGCGGTCTTCTCCGCCATGTCAATCGTGGTCTTGGTGAACTGATCGGTTTTCAGGTTATGACGGGTTTGTGCGCGCACGAACTCCCCTTCGGCTGCTTAGTCTAGCGGCCTGACAATCTTCCAGTTTAACAGGCAAAAATCGGCACCGTCAAAGCGGGCACTCCCAAACTACATTAACGAAACTTCTTGTCTTCGCAGTTAGTGATCTTTAAGGCCATCGTGAACTGGTTCATTCCTCAGCGCAACCAAAACAAAAAGCCGCCGGCTTTCCGGCGGCCCGAACCAATCTCGTCTCGGATCTACTTCGAAGCTTCCTCCAACTGTCCCTGCTCCAGCTTTTCCTGGCATTCGATGCAATGCCGCGTCCAGGGCACCGCATCCAGCCGCTTGGCATTGATGTCCTTGCCGCAGGAGATGCATTCCCCAAACGTGCCTTCGCGAATCCGCGACAAAGCGTTCTCCACCATCTGCAGCAACTGACGATCATTGTTGCTCTGATGAAACAAGAACTCTTTGGTGTAAGAACTGGCCGCGCGGTCTGCAATGTCCTGCGCCGAGTCTTCATCCACCGTGCGCCCGTCCTGCTCGGTGCGGGTGACCATGCGCCGCAACTCCTGCTGCCGCGTTTCCAGTCGCTTCTTGAATGCATCCAGCTTCTTTTTTTCCATGGATAATGACTTCACAACTCGCCTCTCTGGCGTCCCCGGCTTTTTGGGTTAAACGCAAATCATATGCGCCTAAATTAAGATGCGTCAACTGCCGTCCAGGATTCCCGTTTTGCCCACAGCGTTCCAGAAGGGGAAAATCGCCTCACCGGGGCAACCGTTTCGGCAGGTTCGACAGCGCGTAACCCATTACCGCCATCGCAGCCGCGTTCTCCCGCAGTTCTTCCGGGACAATCTTGTCCAGCGTGTCCGCCGCCGAGTGATGGTAATTGAAGTAGGTGCGCCCGTCCTGCATGATCCCGAGTACCGGAACACCAGCTTGGGCCAATGGCGCAATGTCCGCCCCCGGACTGAACTCCACCCGATTGATCAAGTTCGCTCCGAAGCTCTGCAAAACCTCCTGCACCGGCTCGAGCAGCGGCATCGCCTCAGGTTTCACCTTTGCCCAAAAACCCAGGGGATGCGACGCTCCCAAATCGCTTTCTATCGCCGCATCATGGTTCCCCATCTCGGACGCATGAGCCTGCGCGTATGCATCGTGGCCACGTCCGCCGTTTTCTTCATCCATCCACGCGATCACCCGTATGGTGCGCCGGGGATGCAGGTTCAACTGTTGCACCACCTGCGCTGTCTCCATCGCCACCGCAACTCCAGCGGCATCGTCGATGGCTCCGGTTCCCAAATCCCAGGAATCCAGGTGCCCGGACACCACCACGATCTGCTCCGGATGCTCGGAGCCTTTCAGATCCGCCACGACGTTGTGACTGAGCACTTCCGGTCCATTCTGCGAAGTAAGAGTGAGGTGCATCTTCACCCTTCCCTGAGCGCCAAGTCGCGCCAGTAATTCAGCATCTTCGCTGGTAACAGCGCCAGCCGGAATGCCCGCCGGCACGCTGAATCCGGTATGCGGCAGTCGATAATCCGCTCCCCCCACCGACCGCACTATGCACGCCACAGCACCCATCTCCGCCGCTGTTTTGGGCCCCGTCGTGCGATACTCGACCGCCTCACCATACGCTTCCCCCGACAACCCGTTGGCTGCCTTTTGCTTGTCGAAGGGAAAATTGAAAGCCACAATTTTCCCCACCACTTTCTCTCGCCCCATCGCCTTCAGCTCGGCAAAGTTTCTCGCCACCACAACTTCAGCCGTGATTCCATCCACCGGCGTCGGTGCATTTCCACCCAGCGCAGTCACCACAATCTTTTGGGTTGTGGTCGGCACTTGCCCGGGATATTCAGTCAATTCAGCAGTCTCGGTCCCCCGCATCCAGCGCCGCACCCGGACCTCTTCCAGCCGGACCTCCAGCCCGAGCTGGCGCAACTCGCCTGCCACATACTCGACCGCACCTTCCGCCTGTGGCGAACCCGAGGGACGCGGACCGATGTTGTCCGTCAGGTGCGCGACTTGCTGATACGCATAGTCATCAGCCAGCGCCGCATCGCGGATCGCCACCAGTTCGTTCTTCGCTTTAACGTCAGATGCATCCCCCGCGCCGGCCGCAGGAGACAAAACAATCAGGGCAACCAAGGGCCAAACTGCAGTCTGTAGGCTCATATCGATCTGTGACTGTAACTGGATGTTCAATGTCTGGCAAGCGACCCGGTTCCGCGGTTGTGCCCAAGCCTGTCTTTGCGCTCTTAGCGGCCTAACTTAGCGTACTTTGCGGTTAAAGGTTTTACCCGCCCACCCAAAGAAAAAGGGCCCCATTTCTGGGGCCACATTCTCAAAAGAGGCTTTCAGGTAGGAGTCAGGAAAGGCGATGCAAGGGACCGATCCCGCAGGCGGATCGATTCAAAGAAGGTCGATAACGGAGAGTGAAGGTCAATTCGTGGCGGCCTCTTTCATTGCTCTTGAAAGAAGCACTTGCCACACCAAATGGACGCGTCCACACACCGCCCAGTGCCCTCTTCGCAAAAGATTGTAGGGATTACAGTTAGATTGAACTAGCGGTCAGGTAGGAATAGTGCTGCCAGAGGTCAGCACCACTAACTCTGCATATTCCTGCACATACCGTGCAGGGCACTGTTCTCTTTACTTAGGAGTTCCCTGCCACAGTGCGCAGTTTTCCAGGCAAAAAGTGATACGGCGGCCACGGCCCACTGACCGAGATCTCACAATTCTTAAGCTGCTTGGCGGCGCTGCTATAGCGGTTCTGATATTTCTCTACCGACTTTGAATCGATCAGGTGGGCAATGTCGATCAGCATCCCGTTTGTATTAACTCTCTTACAACTAATCTCTTCCTCCAGCGGGTTAAACATCTTGTGAACCTGTACCGATAAAGCCCGCGCCTTGGTCTGGCGCTCCCGGTCCTTCGACGCCTTCTCCCGCAGCCTTAGCAGATACTCACCGCCGACCGATTGCGGCAACGGCAACTCCGCCAACGCATCCCGCAGTGAACCGTCCCGCACCAATAACTTCAGGTGCATTTCCGATTTGCCGCGCAGCCGCTCGACGCTCTGCCCAAAGGCCCGCCGATTAGCCCGCACCGCCTGCCGCAACGCCTCGTCAGTATCGAAGATAGTGCCAAAACGGAATGGAAGCACCGTCCCCGTGCGGAAACACACGCTAACCACATGCGCATGCTCCAACACCGCCTTATCTTCAATTTTCTGGGTAGCGCGGTCGTATTCGCTCACCACCACGGCAAATTCGCCGCTGGGATAGCTCAAAACCGGGGCTGCGTTCACTCCTTGAATGCCTTCCAACAGGAAGGGGCGCCGTGCGCGTGTTCCATTGAGGGTATCTTGCTCGGTGAGGCAATATGCGTACCACGCCATATAGGGTCTCCGTACCTAGTCCGGGCCATAAACATGCACCAGGACGAGACAGTTAGTTACGGCTAATGAACCTTGGAAGTAAAGGGCGGTACCACGACTGGGTCGAACGCTTACCACCGCGTCCGAGTAACATGTTACTTCGGGACGATCCTAAATTGCAACAGTTTTGTAACAATTTGTAATTGAAAAATGGTGTCTACCTCAAGTTAGGAAAAATTTTGTAGAGTTCTATAGAGACGAACGTCTCTATCTTGGTTACGGAACACGCGGCGGACACGCCCTCGTTCCCCCGCCGGGAGTTAATGTCCGCGTCCTTTCACCCCTGACCACGCAAAGACGAACACTCTTGCCTGTCAGTGATATCCGCCCTCCTGTAAACTTTCCCTCAGTGTCCGCCTCAGACCATTCGACGCCAGCCGCAGAAAGCCAATCCCCACACTGCCAGAGTAGCTCGCGCCAATGCCTTACAGCGAAACTACGCAGGCAGCGGATACCGATGCCGTCGGCGTCCGGGCTCGCCGCCTACAAAGATTTTCTCACGCTCTGGGAAGAGGCCGATGCTGATATTCCTATGTTGAAGGAAGCCAAGGCGGAGTACGCAAAACTGCAATAAAACCCCTACGTTGACATACCCAATCACGCGCCATAGCATTCCTTCCAATGATCGGCCAAACCATCTCTCACTACCGCATCATTGAGAAGCTCGGCGGCGGCGGAATGGGTGTGGTTTACAAGCCGAGGACACCTCGCTGGGCCGCTTTGTCGCTCTCAAGTTTCTGCCTGACGAGGTCGCGCAAGATCCCCAGGCCTTGGAACGCTTCCGTCGTGAGGCCCGCGCTGCCTCGGCCCTCAATCATCCGAATATCTGCACTATTCACGAAATCGGTGAGCAGGACGGCCGGCGCTTCATCGCGATGGAATTCTTGGATGGGCTGACGCTTAAGCATCGTATCGCCGGAAGGCCGCTCGATATCGAAACCGTTCTGGAATTGGGCATCGAGATTGCGGATGCGCTGGACGCGGCACATGCGGAAGGCATTGTGCACCGGGACATTAAGCCTGCGAACATCTTCATCACCAAACGTGGCCATGCCAAGATTCTCGATTTCGGCTTGGCCAAAGTCTCGAGCAAACTCGGAACGGGCACGGATGCCACGGCTGCAACCATCGATTCGCAAGAACATCTCACCAGCCCCGGTTCTGCTCTTGGCACAGTCGCCTACATGTCTCCCGAGCAAGTTCGTGCCAAAGAGTTGGATGTGCGCACGGATCTGTTTTCTTTTGGAGCCGTGCTTTATGAGATGACGACCGGGGCGTTGCCATTCCGCGGGGAAAGTACAGGAGTAATCTTCAAGGCGATTCTGGATAGTACGCCGACCTCGGCGGTGCGGTTGAATCCTGACCTGCCGGCGGAACTGGAACGGATCATCGCCAAGTGTCTGGAGAAAGACCGCAACCTGCGTTACCAGCACGCCTCGGATATCCGCACTGACCTGCAACGGCTGAAGCGGGATACGGTGTCGTCACAAATGCCAGTCGGGGAAATGGCTTCCGGGGTAAGCAAGCGCTGGAAGTTGGGCGCGGTTGTCGCCGTGGTGGCACTGGCGGCAGTCGGCGCTTACTTCTATCTTCATCGCGCGCCGAAGCTGACCGCGAAAGACACCGTTATTCTCGCCGACTTTGCCAACGCCACCGGAGACGCAGTTTTCGATGATGCGCTGCGGCAGGCGCTTTCGGCTCAACTGGAGCAGTCGCCGTTTCTGAGTCTGCTCTCCGATGAGCGCATTGCGCAGACGCTGACGCTAATGTCGCAGCCGAAAGATGCCCGGCTGACGCGTGAGTTGGCTCGCGAAGTCTGCCAGCGGACGGGCGGTGCGGCGGTTCTGAACGGCTCGATCGCTCAGATTGGCACACAGTATCTTCTGAGCCTGAAGGCGGTCAACTGTTCGAACGGGGAAACGCTGGCGAGCACGGAAGCGCAAGCCGGCGACAAGAACCATGTTTTGGATGCCTTGAGTAAGTTGGCTTCGGACATCCGCAGCAGGCTGGGGGAATCGTTGAGCTCAGTGCAGAAATTTGATGCCCCGCCAGAAAATGTCACGACGCCGTCGCTGGAAGCACTGAAAGCCTACAGTCTGGGTTTTCAAGCGCAGGAATTCAGGAGTGATTACCACGGAGCAATTCCGTTTTTCCAGCGAGCCATCGACCTCGACCCTCGTTTTGCCATGGCCTACGCCCGGCTGGGAAACAGTTACTACATGCAACGCCAAGGGAAGCAAGCGTCGGAGTTTATACGCAAGGCATACGACTTACGCGAGCAGGTGAGCGAGCGTGAAAAACTCTACCTGGTTTCACACTACCAGCAACTTGCAACCGGGAACCTGGAAGCGGCCCGCTCGACCTATGAGTTGTGGGCGCAAACCTACCCGCGCGATGTGGTCCCAATCGGTAACTTAGGCACCATCTACACGACGCTAGGCGACCATGAGAAAAGCCTGGCTGCGATCCAGCAGTGTCTGCAACTCGATTGGAGTGCAATTGGCGACTCCAATCTTATCGGACAATACCTGACACTCAATCGCCTCGATCAAGTGAAGGCGTTATCGCTAGAGGCGCTGGCCCGGCATGATGGCGACGACTCCTACATTCATCAGACCCTATACGACCTGTACTTTGTGCAGCACGATAGCGTCGGCATGGAGCGCGAGGCGACTGCCCTGATGGGTAATCCGGGTTATGAACCGCCCACACTCCTCGAAGAAGCGAACACAGCCGCCTACGGTGGGCAGTTTTCAACGGCACGCGAGCTCACGCGGCGCGCCGTGGAGGCTGCGCGGCGTACGGATGGGGACGAGGAGGCAGCACTATTCGAGGCCGTAGGAGCCTTACGGGAAGCATTGGCCGGCAAGCAGGCGTTAGCCAAGCAGCAGGCTCGAGCGGCGCTTGTGCTCGCCAACGGCAGAGACGTGAGAACTTTAGCCGCGGTCGCGTTCGGAGTGGCTGGTGATTCTGCTCAGGCAGGGCGCATGGCGGACGAACTGGCCACCCAGTTTCCTGAGGATACGATCGTGCAGTTTGTATATCTGCCGACGATTAGAGCAGCGGGGCTCCCGGTGGGTGGGGCGGCGAGCAGTGATCGCGTGATAAAAATACTGGCCCCGGCCCGGCAGTACGAACTAGGCGACGCTCTTCCTCTTTATCCGGCTTATTTGGCTGGAGAGGCGTATTTGGCAGGTCGCCGAGGGTCAGAGGCTGCGGCTGAGTTCCAGAAGATTGTCGATCATCCCGGCCTCGTCCTGAACAACCTGATCGGCGCCCTCGCGCACGTCGGCCTTGGACGTGCATATGCGATGCAGGGCGACAAGGTAAAGGCACGCGCCGCGTATCAGGATTTCCTGGCGTTGTGGAAAGACGCTGACCCAGACATCCCCATCCTCAAAGAAGCAAAAGCCGAGTATGCGAAGCTGCAGTGAGATTCTCTGTGCTCCTGTAAACTTTCCCTCAGTGTCCGCCTCAGACCAACTCGGCTTCATGTTTATCCCCACCGCCCGCCGTACCTGGACCGTCCGCGACCTGGTCGCCGCGGTGCGCACCAGCATCGAACGCGAGTACGGCGACGTCTGGGTAGAAGGCGAAATCTCCAACTTCCGCGCCCACGAATCCGGACATCTTTACTTCACCCTGAAAGACGCCAGCGCCCAGATGCGCGTCGTAATGTTCCGCTCCTCAGCCAAGCTTTTACGCTTCCGGCCCGAAAACGGCATGGTAATTGTGACGCGCGGCCGGGTGACCGTCTACGAAGATCGCGGCGAGTTACAGATTTCCGCCGAGTATCTCGAACCCAAAGGCGCGGGCGCGCTGCAGGTCGCTTTCGAGCAACTCAAAGCCAAGCTCGAAGCCGAAGGATTATTCGACGCCAGCCGCAGAAAGCCAATCCCCACACTGCCACAACGTATCGGGATCGTGACCTCGCCCCAGGCAGCAGCTCTGCGCGATATCCTTAATATTCTGCGCAGGCGCCACCACGGAGTGAACGTCCTTATATATCCGGCGCAAGTGCAAGGTGATGCCGCAGCGCTCGAAGTCACCGCCGGAGTGCGCCACTTCAACAAATCCCGCAGCGTTGACGTAATAATCGTCGCCCGCGGCGGAGGCTCGGCGGAAGACCTTGCCGCCTTCAACCACGAAGGCCTCGCGCGCGCGATTGCCGCGTCCGAGATTCCAATCATCTCGGCCATCGGCCACGAGACGGATTTCACCATCATCGATTTTGTGGCTGATTTGCGCGCGGCCACGCCCTCAGCCGCAGCCGAGCTGGTGATTCGTTCGCGGCAGGAGATAGCCGCGCAGATGGACGGCTTACAGCGCCGCCTCGAAAAAGCCGTGCGCTACCAGTTGCTGATTGTCCGCCAGAATTTGACCGAACTGGCGCAGCATGGCGCCTTTGGTCGCATCATGGACCTGATTCATCGCCGCCAGCAGCGCCTCGACGAACTCGGCCATCGGTTGGCACATGCCCAGCGAGAGATCATCGAAAAACAACGCCGCCGGTTTGAAGCGTTGTCGGCGACCGTGCGCCATTACGATGTCAGGCGGGTGCTGGCCGGGATGAAGAAAGACTTGGCGGCACACCACACCGGCCTGTTGGCCGCATTCCGCAATTTTCTCCTGGAGCGTAAAGTTCGCGTCGAGCGCATCGAAACCGCATTACAAGCACTTTCCCCAGTCGCGATTCTCGAGCGTGGATACGCGCTGGTCTTCGATGCCTCCGGCAAGCTCTTGAAAGATGCCCGCAAAGTAAAAGCCGGAGATGAGATTTCGGCCAAGCTGGCGAAGGGGACGTTGACGGCGACGGTGGAGGGGAAGAAGCTGTGAGTTCTCCGCTTCAACAACTTCCGGGCCCTGGCAGCAGGGCCCGGGCCGGTTGATACCGCTATTGCACCGCGATGTTAATCGTTTGGTCGCCAAAACTGCCGGTGCTATCCCAGGCGCGCACCATGACGCTGTGCGTTCCGGGACTCATCGCAATATTCGCATTGATGGAGTTGACGTTGTTTTGAGTGAACGAATCCACGCCGTCAACGTAAATGACCCATCCAGTAATGGTGTGGGCGGATGATCCCTTGGCCTGAATGTTCACCGGGGAGTCAGCCGTAGCGCCATTCAACGGAGTGCTGATGTTCACCGCGACCGTCTGCACCTGCAAAGACAAAGTCTGGCTTCCAAATGCGCCGGAAGAATCCCACGCTCGAACCAGAACGGTGTGCCCTTCCTTAGAGGCGGTTATGTTCGCGTTGATGGAAGTGACGGCGCCGCCGTGGTATACCGCGACCTCGTCGAGGTAGATGACCCATCCCGTGATGGTATGACCAGGGCTGGGCGTGGCCGACGCCTGGACACTAATTGGAGAAAGTACATTCGATCCCGTCAATGGCACCGAGACTGCGACGGCCGGCTGGGCGGCGACGATCAAACTGACGGTTTGATCGCCATACGCACCGGACTTGTCCCAAGCTCGTACCAGTACACTGTGCGTGCCCAGCGACATGGTGACATTCGCATTGATCGTGGTCAGCGGACCGGCGTTGTACGCGCCAACTCCATCCACATAAATCCACCAGCCGGTAATCGTGCTACCCGGCGAGGCCGACGCGGAGGCGATTACGTTGACCGGGGAGCCGACGGTAGTGTTGGTCAGAGGCGTGTAGATGACCACCATTGGTTTCGGCGCCGTCACCGTCACCGAGATAGTTTGCTCTCCGTAGGCTCCTGAGGTGTCCCAAGCGCGGGCCATGACGGTGTGCGTTCCCGTGCTCATGGTGAGGCTGGGATCGATCGAGCTCACTGCCCCTGTGTGATAAACGGCTGTGCCGTCGACATAAACGTACCATCCACTGATGGTGTGGCCCGAGCTTGGAATCGCCGAGGCCTCAAGCACGAAGGGGGAGCTGACGGACGCTCCGTTCGCCGGAGAAGTGATGAAGACCTGGGGCTTGTTGGTCTCCGGCACAAAGAAGTCTGACATGTCGGCAGCCGTTGCAGCCGCTCCTGGGTAGGTGGTAATTTGTAGCGCGTCGAGCATGGTGCGCAGCGTGTTCTCATGCTTGTATAGAGCGTTCGAAACGGTATGTGGTATCACCTTGGGCCCAATCACACCCGTGTACACAGCCGCGCCGCAACCGTTGTCCGTGCCTCCTCCGCACTCGTCGAACGTGACAAAAATGAGGCCGTCTCCGCCCGGCTGGAAATCGGCCGTACTCAGGATTGGTCCCAGCGTACTGCTGAGGAACGCGTCGGCGGCAGCCAGTTTCTGATCTTCGGTGCAGCCGTTCATCCCCACCGGACAGTCATGGGCATCGTGATTTCCATCGGGCACAATAATCACGTAGCGAGGTAGCGCCCCGTTCGCCAGATCGATGGAGAGCTGCGACAGGTCCACGATGTTATTGGCGCTTCCATCCACGTTGCCAAGAATGTCGCTGTACCAGGTGGCTCCGTTATGGCGACGATAATAAGATGTGCCGTTGGCATTGTCGGGAGTAGTCACCGTTCCGCCAGCCAAGGCATAAGACTGGGCGTAAACCTTCCACGAGATTCCCCGGTCGTTCAGCTCGCGGAAAATATTGTCGTCGGTAATGGGATCGCTTTGATCGGTGTTGGGGTAATAGCAGTCGTTCCCGTTGCAGTTGAAATCATGCGTACCCGGAGGCAGTACACAATTTGCGGATGACTCGCAGCTGCCCGACGCGAGCCAAAGGTAGTCGAGCAACGAGCCACCGTTGTCAGATTTGAAGTTCGCTGCGTAGCCGTTGGCGTCACCTTGGCCCACCAGCCACGGCATATCGGCCATTACCTCGCTGAAGCTGCTGTTTTCATCGATAACCAGAATGACGTGCTGTGAGGATGGAACCTGAGCAAATGCCGCCATGGCGACGGCCAACAGCACGACGACTGTGGACACACTTCTCCCGAGCATTCTAAGAATCACAAATCCCCCTTTGGGCGGGGTACGGCTAGAGCCCGGTCTGGATGCCAGTCCGGTGCACCACTTCCCCCTGTCTGACTGAAATACTGCTTTGGAGTGACGGCGGCATCGTACTACGGAAATAAGAAAAGTAAATTGCAATCTGGTTAAAACGTGACGGAAACTTAATCGGAAGTGCATCCCCTGTCCAAAGCAACTGCAAACCGATTCACGCGCGTTGACTCACGGCCCTTTCCGTCTTTCCCGACGGGATGAAATGAGCTTCTAGTGATCCAGAGCGGAGGCCAGTTCCAAAATGGCCCTCTCGCAAGAAAACAGTCCTGAATTCCAAATCGCTGTAATCGAGATCCGACTTCGGCAAACATGCCAGAGGTATAACTTGCCTCGCCGCTCCCGCCTGCTTATACTTTTGAGGCTATCCGCATAAATCCGGGACAATTGTCCGGCGCCGGCCAGCCCTGCACCGGAATGCACCAATCGGAGACGCCATGACCGCCACCACTTTGGAAACCGCCGCCCTCGAACGTGAATTTAACCCGATGGAGGCGCAATCTGCCCGCTTCGATCTGGCCGCCCAGAAACTCAACCTCGACGAAGGCATCTGGAAAGTCCTCCGCTATCCCAATCGCGAGATCATCGTCCACATCCCGGTCGCCATGGATAACGGCCGCCTCGAAGTGTTCACCGGATTCCGCGTGCAGCACTCCATCGCCCGCGGCCCTGCCAAAGGCGGCGTCCGCTATGCCCCCGACGTTACTCTCGACGAAGTGCGCGCCCTCGCCAGTTGGATGACCTGGAAGTGCGCCGTCGTCAACATTCCCTTCGGCGGCGCCAAGGGCGGCATCATTTGCGATCCCCATAAAATGTCGCAGTCCGAACTCGAACGCATGACGCGCCGCTACACCGCCGAGCTGTTCGAATTCATCGGCCCAGAAAAAGATGTTCCCGCTCCCGACGTCAATACCAACGAACAAACCATGGCCTGGATGATGGACACCTTCTCCATGCACATGCGGCAAACAGTGACGGCCGTAGTGACCGGCAAGCCCATCAACATGGGCGGATCGCGTGGCCGCCGCGAAGCCACTGGCCGCGGTATCATGATTTCCTGCGATGAGGCCATCAAGAAGCTGGGCCTGAGGAAAGAAACCACGCGAGTCATCGTGCAGGGTTTCGGCAACGTGGGTTCAAACGCCGCCTTGCTGATGGCGGAAGCCGGCTACAAAATCATCGGCATTCTCGAAGTCGACGGCGGCTTGTACAACAAGAACGGCATCGACGTTAAAGCGCTCAGCGAACACCGCCAAAAGAACCGCACCATCACCGGATTCCCCGGAGCTGACAAAGTAGACCCCGCCGAACTGCTGGTCACCGAATGCGACATCCTCATCCCCGCCGCCACTGAAAACCAGATCACCAGCCGCAACGCCGAGCGCGTGAAATGCAAGATCCTCGCCGAAGGCGCCAATGGTCCCACCACCGCCTCGGCCGACGAAGTCCTCGCCGACAAGGGAATATTCGTCATTCCCGACATCCTCTGCAACGCCGGCGGCGTGACCACCTCTTATTTCGAATGGGTACAAGACCGTCAGGGCTATTTCTGGAAGGAATCCGTCGTCAACGAACAGTTGGAGACCATCATGGTCGAAGCCTTCAACGACGTGGTTCGCTTCGCCGAGGCCCATCACGTCAACAACCGCATCGCGGCCTACATGCTCGCCATTGATCGTGTAGCCGTCACCATCCGCCAGCGCGGGATTTATGCGTAAGCGGGGTTAGCGCGCAGCCTCCCAGATCCTTTATGCTCGTCGTGTCCATTGCAGTTCAACGCCTTTGATTTCCTCTGCGCTCTCGGCGGCCTTCCTTTGCAGCCTCTGCGTTGTAAGATTCTCTGACTTCCCCTGTGAACCTCTGTGCCCCCCGTGGTAAAGCGTTTCCCGGCACTTCGGAAGCACCAAAACAGTCCCAACCTGGTACCATTCAACTCGATTTTCTTTGGGCACCGAGCCGTATCGACGAGCAAAGTTGTAATCTGAATGAATGAAACGCGCACTTTTCCTGCTGACCCTTATTTTCGCCATCACCGTTGCCGCCCAGGACAATCCCTCAAAGGCTCCAACTCCGCCCGCGGCAAAGTCCGCTGCATCGCAAACCCCCTCAGCCTCTGACATCGCCGCTGCCAGAACAACTCACAAAGTCTGGGTCAACCTTGACACCGGTATCTATCACAAAGGCGGACGCTGGTACGGCAAGACCAAAAACGGCAAATTCATGACGGTAGACGACGCCAAAAAGGCCGGCTATAAACCCGCCAAGCGAGATTAACCGAAGCAAAAAGCTTCTTCCCGCCCCCGCCTGAACTTTCGTGCCGACCTGCCCATTTCCTGCATTGCTTTCACTCTTACCAGTGGAGGATAATCTAGACGTATTGTTTCCGCGTCCCGGTGAATCTTCCCAACTCCATCACGCTCACCCGCATCATCAGCATCCCGCTGCTGATCTGGATTCTTTCCACCAACCGTTTTCAAAGCCCGGGCGGCGAAAAAGAACTACTGGCATCCGCTCTGTTTATTGCGGCCTCCATCACTGATGGCATCGACGGCTACCTCGCCCGCAAACGCGGACAAATCACCACCATGGGGATGTTGCTCGATCCCCTGGCCGACAAACTCCTGATCGCCGCCGCATTCGTCACCCTGGTGCAATTCAATCCCACCCTGGTTCCCGCCTGGATTGCAGTGGTCATCATCGGCCGCGAATTTCTGGTGAGCGGTCTGCGTTCCATCGCCGCCTCGGAAGGCTTCACCATCGAAGCCAGCGATCTCGGCAAATTCAAAATGCTGGTGCAGAGCATTTCCGTAGTGGCTGTGATCCTCGACCATCGCTGGAAAGAATGGCCGGTGTATGGTCCTTACTTCTTCCCCGTCCACTGGATTGCGCGTCTCGCCATCGGGTTCATGGTGTTGCTGTCACTACTTTCCGCCGGAGATTATTTCATCGCCTTCTGGTCAAAGATCGACCGCCAGGTGGTGAAGAGCCGCCGCCGCGCTTTCGTGCTCAGCCGACGAAGGAAGCGCGATGTCGCCGCCACCTGAACCAGAATTCACGAAAGCAGAACGCAGCATCCTCTTAAAGCTGGCGCACGTCTCCATCGCGGCAGCTCTCGACAACCGCGAAATCCCACTCGACCCTCCTTCCCCGCATCTCGCTGAACTGCGCGGAGCTTTCACCACCATCTATTTTCGCGGGCAGTTGCGCGGCTGCGTGGGATTCGTCTTCCCCGTGGCTTCGCTCTATCGCACCGTCGCGGAAACCGCCCAGGCAGCGGCCTTCGAAGATATACGCTTTTCGCCGGTGACCCGCGAGGAAGCTCCTGAACTGCAAGTTTCGCTCAGCATTCTGTCGCCACTGCAACCCCTCCGCGCCGAAGAAGTAGAAATCGGACGCCACGGCCTGCTCATCAGCCACAACGGCCGGCGCGGCCTGCTGCTCCCTCAAGTCCCCGTCGAACATGCCTGGAGCCGAACCACCTTCCTCGAGCAAACCTGCCACAAAGCCGGCCTCCCGCCGGACGCCTGGAAGCAAGGCGCAACCATCGAAGCCTTCACCGCCGAAGTGTTTGGAGACGAGTATGTGAAAGAGAAATAGGATACGGGGCCAACATTTCACTCTTCTCTGCGTTCTCCGCGCCTTCCCTCTGCGAACTCTGCGATTAAGAGCTTGCGCTCGTTCTGTTAGAAGCCAAACCACGTGGATGTGAATTGTGCGCGGAGAAACAAAAGGGAGAAGCTTTTCAGCTTCTCCCTTTAACTTGCAGCGGGTGCAAAAAAACTCTACTACTGCGGATCCATCTCCACTCCATCGCCCAAATGCATGTCTTCCATGGCGAACACAATCATGCCGGTAGACGTAGTCGGCGTGGTCTCAATCACCAGAATTTCGCCCACCGCGCGCCGCGGGAAAATCGCCACCCGAATGTTGGGACCGCTGGTGCGGTTGAACGCCGTCTGTTCGATGGATGGCGGCTTGGCTTGCGTGTCTTCCGCCGTCGAAGCCTTGAACGAGAGTGAATCCACCGGATTATGCAAGTCGGCTTCGTAGGAGCGTACCGCGCGGAAATAGTCGCCGACCTTCACTCCCTGGTTCGTGCCAAGATTCATGTACACCTTCATCCCCGTTCCTAACTCGGCGTCGAAATCTTTCGCCATCACAATGCGGCCGCTAGGCTTGCCGTTGGGCGGGGCAAAGCGGTCGAAACGCAACGAAGGATGATGCGGCAGCGCAGGTCTGTCGACATACGTGGTCACAATGTCGCCCGGAACCACTGGCGCGCAACTCATCTCGATGTGGGCAATCGCCGACTTGCTGCGCGTATCCACCACCCGAGCTATCGCCAGCTCGCCATACGGCTGTCCCATGGCTTTAAGCATGGAGGCTTGGCCGTCAAACTCTTCGTAGCGATTGGGGTCGTGCAGTTCGCGCACAATGCTGTAGCGCTTCCCCAGTTCATAGCCCTGGCCGGCGAAAAATACCAGATCGCCTTCCGCATACTGCGCCGTGTTCGGCGTGTCCAACCCGCCCGCCACATAGCTGGCATTGGGCAAGACCTGCTTGTTCACGAAACCTGCGCATTGCAGATCGCTGACGTTCGGATTCACAATCGTCTCGACGGGAAAATTGGCGTTCGTCGACACTGTCCCGGCAGGCATAGACTGATTACCCGCCGCCGCGCCCTCCTGGGCGAAAGCTACCGATCCTAAAGCCACAGCTATAGCCAACGACAAGGCCAGCAACAATCCTGTTTTCTTCATGTTACCTCCGAAGCCCGAACCACCCTGATTCCGGCCTCATCTCCGTTAAGTTACAGAAAAATAAAAGACTTCCAGCCCGGACACTAACAACTAGCCCAAGCGGGGTCAAGGTTACGCTGGTGCCGGTCCAGATAGGTCAAAAAGTTTCTCCTTAACAAAAAACCTTAATCCCCTGTTGCATCTGTAATTAAGCGCCTGTAATATCGCGCCACTCAATAAAAACAGATGATGGCAGCCCCCAATCAATTCGTAACCCGTTTGCGGCCCTTACGATTGCCCCGCGTTTGCGTGGCCGTAACCGCATCAGACCCCGTCGAAATGGTCGAAAAAGCCGAAGCCCTGGTCCGGGACAACACCTTCCTGGAGTTCAGGTTAGACTACCTGACCCGTCCTGCCTTGGCGCTCGCCCGCATCAAGCAATTCACCGAATACCACCCGCACGTCTCGACCATAGCCACCTGCCGCCGCGTCGCCAATGGAGGCAAGTTCCGAGGCACATTGGCCTCGCAGTTGGACATCCTGACCAAAGCCGCAGCCGCCGGTTGCCAGCTCCTCGATCTGGAGCTGCAAAGCGCCGCCCATTGCAAGCGCGCACAACTCGAACGTCTCCGCACCCGCGCCGCGCTGATCCTCTCCTACCACGACTTTCGCGGCACCAAAAAGCTCGAAGAAACTCTGGAAAAAATGGTGGCCCTGCCCGCCGACTTCTACAAAATCGTCACCACCGCCACCACCTTGCATGACAACGTCGTAATGATGAAGTTCCTCGAGAAAAACAGCGATCGCCATTCCCTCATCGGTCTCTGCATGGGCGAACAAGGCTTCATCAGCCGCGTGCTGGGCGTCCGCGCCGGCAGCGCCTTCACCTTCGCTGCCGTCAGCGAGGACGAAAAAACCGCGCCCGGCCAGGTCACCGCCCAGGAACTGCGCAGCACCTATCGCATCGAACAAGTCGATCCCGCTACCCGCGTCTATGCCGTGGCCGGCGATCCGGTCGCGCATTCCCTATCCCCGGCCATCATGAATGCCGCTCTGCGCCGCGAGACCGTAAACGGTGTCTACGTCGCGCTGCATGCCAAGACTCTGAAAGACCTCCTCGGCTGCGTGCGCGATATCCCCATCCACGGCCTCTCGATCACCATGCCGTACAAAGAGGCCATCGTCTCGCACCTCGACAACACTGACGCCCACACCACCAAGATCGGCGCCTGCAACACCGTAGTCCGCGCTCAGGACGGCAAGCTGTACGGTTTCAATACCGATGCCGCCGGCGTTGTGCGCCCCTTGCAACAGCGAATTTCACTTGAGAGCGCCAAGATATTAGTCCTCGGCGCGGGCGGCGCAGCCCGCGCCGCAGTCTATGGACTCAAAGAGCGCGGCGCCGAAGTTTACATTCTGAATCGCACCCTCGGCCCCGCCCAGAAACTCGCTCGCTCCGCCCACGCCCGATTACTCAAACGCGCCGACCTCAAAAAACTAACCTTCGACGTGATCATCAACGCCACCTCTGTCGGCATGGGCAACACTAAAGAGTCGCCACTCAACGAAAACGAAATCAAGGCGCGTTACGTCTTCGACATGGTCTACGATCCGCCCGAAACCCGTCTAATGAAGATGGCCAAAGCCGCCGGTGCGGAAGTAATTCCCGGCATCGAGATGTTCGTGCAGCAAGCCGCGCGCCAGTTCGAGATCTGGACCGGCAAACCTGCCCCGCTCGATGAAATGCTACGGGTAGTGAACCGCGTCATAGAAGACCGAGCCGCCAAGGCCGCCGCCACCGACTCCAAAAAGAAATAAACTCTGTGATCCGGCGCCTGCCCTGAGCGAAGTCGAAGGGTGGCCCCTGTGGTCAAGCGTTTTGATGGAAGCGAGGAACCTCGCAGGTTAAGCCAGCCACAGCCTCTACCTCCAAATCCTCCCCACCAAATACATCACCACCGACAAAACCACGCTGATCACAATCGACGTCGCCAGCGGAAAATAAAATGTCGAGTTCTTCCCGCGATAAACAAAGTCTCCCGGCAACCGTCCCAGCGGAAAGTTAGCGCGCCCCGCCAGCACCATCCCCACGCCTACCAGCACGATCATCCCGCCCAAAAATATCAGTAGCTTCCCCAGGTCATTCATAGAAGGATCACTCACGCAAGCAATTCTATCTCGCGAGGTAGCGCAGCCTGCCCTGAGCGAAGTCGAAGGGGTCCGCACTGCCGCCTGTTAGAATTTTGTCCATGAGACTACCGTTTCTTCCCGTCGCGTTGCTGCTCGCCCTAACTGTTTCCGCGCAAACTCCAGCTGCGGAAGTCGAAATCACCGCCGAACCCTCGCACCATCTCGCTCTACAAAATCAATACGTGCGCGTCTTTCAGGTGGAAGTCCCTCCCAACGCCGCCACTCTGATGCATCGCCATCGCCACGACTACATCTTCGTCACGCTCGGTGCCAGTGAGGTCTCCAACCAAGTCGCCGGCAAACCACCAGTCACGCTGAAATTACATGATGGCGAAGTCCGCGCCGTCGACGGCAACTTCGCTCACATTGCCCGCAACCTGGCCGCCACCCCGTTCCGCAACGTGACCATCGAGCTGTTGCAAGACGAAAAGGCCCACACCACTCCCCCTCCATCATGGGACGACGACCGCAGCCTCCAAGTCCTCCACGGCGGCACTCAGGAAATCCTCTTCGTCAAGGACGGCGTCCGCGTCTCCGAAACCGAACTCCAGATCGCAGGCTCCGTGCCCAAACACCACCATGCTCACCCGCATCTCGTCATAGCCGTCACCGACCTCCTGCTCCGCAACGACGTACCCGGCAAACCCGCATCGAACGTAGAGATGAAATCCGGCGACATCAAATGGATCGAAGCCGGCCTCACCCACAGCCTAACCAACGTAGGCGAAGCCGGAGCCAAATTCGTAACTCTGGAATTCCAGTGATCAACGGAGAGACAATCAAAGAAGAAGTGATCGCCCACAATCAGCGAAGATCAGCGAAAATCTGCGGCGCATTCGCGTTTCGGTTGACCCGTGTCGAATCCGTAGCCCCGACTCAACTTCGTAAACAACCTCTTGCAATCCATCCCCACCCCGTGCTATAAACAATGAACCGTCGAGAGTAGTGTGGCTAGCCGGGCGTTTTATCGAATCTCTCGCGTCTCGTCCGGCATCTGATCTGTAATAGCAATTTCGCCCCGGCCACGGGGTCATATTCGGGGACAGAGTTCTTCGAAGGGTTTGCGCGTAGGTCGCAAG
>Ga0307478_10000586_pt1 | contig 36406 bp, 30 predicted proteins | sample atmos_gasesECM4C_2_FD_203713 | JGI IMG/M metagenome (GOLD analysis project Ga0307478, IMG submission 203713) | Hardwood forest soil microbial communities from Morgan-Monroe State Forest, Indiana, United States - atmos_gasesECM4C_05 | ecosystem: Environmental > Terrestrial > Soil > Temperate...
GGCCTGCCGGCGAGTACCCGGCCAGCGCAGGCGCAGGCTGACAGGCTTGGACTCGCGAATGAGCCGCCGCTGCTTTGCCTCGCGCTCGATGGTGTCTTGCTTGTCCATCGCCCATGTGTAGATCGAGTAGTAGTCGTTCATTTTCTTGTCACCTCGCTGTAACCGCTTCAGAGCTTCTCACTAGTTACAGCGCAATTTTACTAGGGTAGGCTTAACCAGTCAAGTGGTATAAAGGGGTTACATGTGAACGATTCAGAAACAATCTCGGGGCCGCCAATGCCAGTCACCCAGGGGCACCTGGCGTCGGTGCAAACCGGCCTGAATTTCGTCAACACGCTCGACCTCTGGCCGACCCCGCACGACCACCTCGACACCCCGGAGGCGGCTCTCGATTGGCTCGTCGACAACGACCTGCTCCACAAGGAGGCCCGCGCCGAGCTGCTGCACCGCTACCAGGATTCCCCGGGCGCCGGCCGTGCCATGCTCGCCCGCCTGCGCCGGGTACGCGAGGCGATGCGTAGCGTGCTCGAAGCGACAGCCGGCCATCGTCCCCCGGATCCGACCGACCTGGCCGAGATCAACCGGGCGCTCCGCACCCACTACGTCTATGAGCTGGTCGAGGGGCCGGACGGCGTTTCGCTCGACCACCGCCACCAGGGCGACCCGGTCGACGGCGCCGCTGCCCGGCTATCGGAATCGATCGCACGCCAGCTGATCCAGGGAGCGGCCGCCCGATTGAAGGTGTGCGAGAACCCGCAGTGCCGCTGGGTGTTCAAGGACACCTCGCCCACCGGCCAGCGGAAGTGGTGCAGCATGCGCAGCTGCGGCAACCGGGCCAAGGTCGCCCGCCACCGCGCCCGCCAGAAGGCCGTCAGCGCATAGAATGCACCCCCGGAGGGGTGTCCGAGCGGTTTAAGGTGCGGCTCTCGAAAAGCCGTGTGGCTGCAAGGCCACCGCGAGTTCGAATCTCGCCCCCTCCGCCATCACCCGGACACCTCCGAGACCAACAATCCATGAGGCAGGGCATCGCGTCGCGCATCACCATCGTCGCCGTGTACGCGCTTGCCATGGGGTACCTCGAAGCGGTGGTCGTCTATTACATCCGCTACGCGCTAGGCGACGTCCACGCCGTGGGCTCGGTGACGACGTCGATCGCGCTGCACTTCCCCTGGGGGATCGAAATGACCCGAGAGATTGCCACACTGATCATGCTGGTCACGGTGGCGCTGCTTGCCGGGCGCGACTGGCGCGAGCGTGCGGCAGCGTTGCTCTGGGCCTTTGGCATCTGGGACGCCACCTACTATTTGGGCCTGGAAATCCTTACCCAATGGCCGTCGTCGCTCATGACGCAGGACGTCTACTTCCTTCTGCCGGTTCCCTGGGGCGGCCCGGTCTGGGTGCCATTGCTGGCGGATGCGTTGATGGCCCTACTCGCTGGCTGGCTCATCAGCGGCCGGCGGCGATTGGCAGGTGCGGTGGTCAGATGATGCTGGATCCCGGTCGGGATGATGCGCATTACATGGAGCGGGCCCTGGCGCAGGCCCGCAAAGCGGCGTCGTTTGCCGAAGTGCCGGTTGGGGCCGTGCTCGTGAAGGACGGGTCAGTGCTCACCGAAGCGCACAACCTGATCGAGACCACGCCCGACGCCACCGCGCACGCCGAAATGCTGGTGCTGCGCGAAGCGGCCCGGTTGACGCAGTCCTGGCGCCTCGACGGGATCACGCTCTACGTCACCCTCGAGCCGTGCCCGATGTGCGCCGGCGCGATGGTGCTGGCGCGGATCGCCAGGCTGGTCTACGGCGCGCCCGATCCCAAGAAGGGTGCGGTCGACTCGGTCTACGACGTCCTGCGACACCCGGCGAACAATCACCGGGTCGAGATCAGTTCCGGCGTGCTGGCGGAGCCGGCCGGACGCCTGCTCCGCGAGTTCTTCGCCGAGCGCCGCGGCAAATCCGGCTGATCCGTTTAAAACCCCAAAGTCAACATTGTCGATGGCTCGAGCCTCTCCCGCTGCCCAAGCGTTTAGCCGCTCACCCAACCTGCTCGTTCAGCCTCAGCTGCCAGTGAATCTTCAGCTCTGTATGGTCGTCGCCGTAATCAGGCCCGCTGAAAACCTTGTCCACCCGCACCAGAGCGAAACCGAATTCGTTGCGGAAAATCGTGATGTCGCCCTGACTAATGAGCCGGCTGTGACTCTCAAAATCCAGGCTGGCTGGATCGTCGATCTCGTCGAAACTGGATGCGTAGCGGGCGTGGGCGACCCGCCGGTCACTGTCATAGGAATAGATTGACTGCCGTCCCCCGCGAGTCCATCGAGTACGAAATATCGCGTCTCCTATCCGTATCTCAAAGCGGCCATCATTCTGCATATAGTCGAATGAAGCCTCGCCTTCGGCCCCCATGCCACGACGGTATGTGTCGGTGAAGGCCTGGTTGTCCGCCAAGATTTCGTCCCTCAACGCAGCTTCGAAATCCCTAAGTTCGATTCCAGCATCTCGAAGCCGCTTCCAACCCTCCCGATAAATGACCGGATTGGGGTCGTACATGCCAATAAGCACAGTCGCAACGCTCCGGTCGATCACGTGCTCGACGCAAGGCCGTTTCGGGTCGTTTCGGCGTGAGCAAGGCTCAAGCGTTGTGTAGATCGTCGCTCCGGCCAGATCTTGATCACCGAGGGCCCTGATCAGCCCGTATTCAGCATGGATTCCGGGTCCATGCTCGCCACGAAACGACTCGCCCACGAGATCGCCGTCCTTGACGATGACCACCCCAACCTTCGGTGGCGGGTTCGACCGGCCGGGCTCGGGAATGCTCTTCTTCCCCAAATCGACGGCTCGGCGCATCCAACCCAACTCTTCCGCAGTGCACTCGGCACGGCGCACGGTCATTGAGATCAATGCTGCCATTTCCGCGAGCAAAGCGCATTTCCTCGGCCGTTCCGCATGAGCAACCTAGCCCTGAGACCGATGGCACGAGCCGGCCGGACGCCTGCTCCGCGAGTTCTTCGCCGAGTGCCGCGGGAAACCGAGCTAGCGAACTAGTCGCCCGAGGGCTTCGGTTGCTGGCCGACAGGAGGGTGGCTCTGGGAGTGATCGGCCGGCGGCGTGGAGCTGCGAGCTTGCAGGTCGCGCTCGCTCCCCTTCCAGGTCTGGTCGGCATGCGACTGCGTCCGCGTCACCGCGGCCGCCGCCTGCGCGTCCCCACCCGCGGCCAGGGAGCCGGCCAGCGATTGCAGGCTGGCATCGGCGGATGCTTCGTGGTCCCTCATGAAACGGCGGAGATCGGCGATGGCACTATCGTCGAACGTGGTCCCGGCCAGCGCCTCGTTGAACTGGCCAACCGCAGTGTCGTACTGCGCGACCTGACGGACGCCTTCCTGCACCCGGCCGGCGGCGATCAGCCGCTGGGCTTCGGTCAGACGAACCGCGGCGAACTGGGCGTGCAACCGGGCACGGGCCGCCGGATCGAGGGTGAACGTTAGCTGCGCCCGCTCGACGCCCAACTTGATCGGATAGAGCGCATCGCCCGGCAAACTGCTCCCCGACGCCGCCGCGGAGGTCAGTCCACCGACCAGGAGCGCGACCGCGAACGCGCCGGCGAAGGCCAACCGTGCCGCCGGGCGTGGCAGTATCCCGAACGGGTTCCACCGCCGCACTCGCCGCCGCCTGGCAGCCGCGGACAGCATGTGGTTACGCGCGCGCAGTCGGAACGCCGGATCGGCCGGCGGCGTACTTGGGGCTAACCCGCCAAGATCGACGGAGAGACGGAGGAGCTCGATCAACTGGTCGCGCTCCGCGGGATAGCGGTGCAGGACGTCTTGCAGGTTGCGCTTCTCCCCCATCGCCTGAAGGCACTCTTCGAGCGGTCGCGCTAAGTCACGCACGGCGGACCTCCACCTGCTCCCGCTCGAGCAGGAACCGATACAGACTGGCCAGCGCCCGGTGCTGCATCGAATGGATCGCGCCCGGCTGGCGACCCATCTGCCGGGCGATCTCGCCGGCGTCCAGGTTTTCGATAAAGCGCATGGTGATGACCTGCTGCTGCTCGGGCGTCAGATGTTGGACGGCCTCGATCAGGGCGCGGCGCTGCTCCGAGTTCTGCAGCAAATCGGCCGGATCGGCCTGCGGCCGGACGTCGCGAACATCGTCGCTTAGCTCGACCGGGTCGCGTCCCGCCCGACGGTACCGGTCAACCAGCAGGTTGTGCGCGATCCGGTAGAGCCACGAGGAAAAGGCCACTCCCTTCGGCCGGTAGCGCTTGATGGAATCGACCATCTTCAAGAAGACCTGCTCCGTGAGGTCTTCGGCGTCGGCCTGGTGGCGAACCCGCGTATACAAATATCGATATATCCCGTCGAAATTCCGATCGTAGAGCTCGGCCAGTGCCCCCGGGTCGAGGGCCTGGGCGCGGCGGATGAGGGCGTCGTCAGACGTCGTCAAGGCGCCTAGATCATATAACGGGCTCGTCGGCAAATTTGAACGGGAGCGGCCACCTAACCTCTTATAATCGTGCACCTGCGGTGGCTTTAGCTCAGCTGGTTAGAGCATCAGATTGTGGATCTGAGGGTCGAGGGTTCAAATCCCTCAAGCCACCCCACACCGATGCTTTGGACGGTATCGACTCGGCCGTTTAACCGGCCGCTATGCGCTCCCTGGCGATCTGTGCGAGCCGGTCCCAGGCCGGCGACACTGGACTGGCGGATGTCGCAACCAGCTTCACGATGGTCGGGTCCGGTATGGCCGTTTCTTCGCGCTTCGACTTACCGGATCGGCTGGCCATCCACCGTTGGCTACGGTCAGCCAGGGGGTAAAGGCGCGGGTCGTCCGGGGACCAGTCAAACGCAGCGTCCGTCTCCAGGTAGATCGCTCGGAACTCCGGATCCATGAGCGCCTGGCGCTTGTCGGCCATCCAGATGGCCGCCTCCTTCGGCGAGACCGACTGCATCAGGATCCAGCCGTCGCGCTCCATTTGCAGCCCTCGCTGGCTCACGCCAAGTTCACGCAGCCGGTCCATGTAGTCGGCGACATCCGCGGAGACGAAGAGCCGGTCGCCGCTACGGAGGCGGGCGATTCGCTCGCGGGTATGGACGAGTTCCTCGGCGCGTTTTTCGAGCGTGCTGTCGATCTCGGCCAACGCGGTGGCGAAGCCGGCCGGCTCGGCAGCGAGCAGCTCCTTGATCCGGGCCAGCGGCACGCCAGCCTCGGCGAGCGTTTTGATTTTGATCAGGTCGACGGCATGCTTGGCGCTATAGCGCCGGTAGCCCGAGGAGTCACGCGGGGGCTCCTCGAGCAATCCGCGCTTGTGATAATGCCGGACCGCCTTGATCGTGACGCCCGCGTAGCCGGCGAGCTGGCCGATGGTGATCATGTGCGCCGGAACGAGACCTGGGCCCAGAGGTATGCGACCAGCGCGATCGCCGCGCACCAGATCAGAGCCACATAGGGGGTGTTGCCGGCCGGCGTACCGGTCAGCAGCGCGCGCAGGCTGTCCACCACCGCGGTGAACGGTTGGTTCGCGGCGAACCAGCGCACGCCCGCGGGCATCGAGTCGACCGGCACGAACGTGCTGGACAGGAATGGAAGCAGGAACTGCAGGGGAAGGGTTGAGCCGTTCGCGCCGGCGACGCTCTTCGACACCAAGCCAATCGCCGCGGAAAGCCAGGCCAGGGCAAATGAGAACGCCGCGACAATTCCGACGACTGCCAACCACGCTCCGACTGAGGCCTTTGGCCGGAATCCGACCAGGAGTGCTACCGCGGTGATGGCGGTCGTGGCGACAAGCGTGCGCAGGACGCTGCCGCCGATATGGCCAGCCAGCAGCGAGCCGCGAGTGACGGCCATCGTGCGGATCCGGTCGATGAAGCCACCCGTCATGTCCAGGGTTACGTTGATCGCGGTGGGCCCGCAGCTCCCCGCCACCGTCAAGATCAGGATGCCAGGCACGAGGAAGTCGACATACGGTGCACCTCGCGCCGCGCCGCCGAGGCCGTGGCCGATCGTCCCCCCGAGGATGTAATCGAACAGCAACAGCATGACGACCGGAACCAGTATCGCGCTCACGATGAGCAAGCGCAGCAGCCGGACGGAGTGCTTGAGTTCCCGCCCCAGCATGGTGGCGGAGTCCTGGGTGGCGAAGCTCAGCGCGGTCAGGGTGCTCATCGGGTCTCCTCCTTCGGTACGTTGCCGGTCACGGCGAAGAACACGTCGTCGAGGTCGGGTGTGTGGATGGACAGATCTTCCACCGCCACATCGTCGCCAAGGCGGGCGACGATGTCGCGCAGCGATCGGATGCCCCGTTCGTACGGCACCCGCAGCACCAGTTGTTCGTCGTCGCGGGTGCTTTCAGGTAGCTCTCGCGCGGCCTCGGCGAGCGAGGCAGCGTCGGTGAAGCGCAGTCGGATGTGCGCACCAGGCATGCGCCGTTTGAGCTCCTCTGGCGTGCCCTCGGCGACGATGCGGCCATGGTCGAGCACGGCGATGCGGTCGGCGAGGCGATCCGCCTCCTCGAGGTACTGCGTGCTCAGCAAGATGGTCACGCCCTCCCGTACAAGCTCGCGGATGATCTGCCACATGGTTTGACGGCTCCGTGGGTCGAGTCCGGTGGTCGGCTCATCGAGGAAGATCAGGCGCGGCCGCCCCATCAGGGTCATGGCGAGGTCGAGCCGCCGCTTCATTCCGCCTGAGTAGGTGGCCGGCGTCTGACGGGCTGCGTCCGTGAGGTCGAACCGCTGGAGCAACTCGAACGCCCGCTCCCGCCGCACGGTCGCCGGCAGATGCAGCAGCCGCCCGATCAGGAGCAGGTTCTCTTCACCCGTCAACAGGTCGTCGACAGCCGAGAACTGTCCGGTGACCCCGATCGCCCCACGAACCGCGCCGGCTTCGCCGCGCAGGTCGTACCCCATGATGGTCGCGGTGCCGGCGTCCGCCGGGATCAGGGTGGAGAGGATCCGTACGATCGTCGTCTTGCCGGCTCCGTTCGGACCGAGCAGCGCAAAGATCTCGCCTTCGCGGATGGTGAGGTCGACGCCGTCGAGGACGATCTTCTCCCCGTAGGCCTTGCGTAAGCCAGTAACTGATACCGCCGCCCGTGTCGCCTGGTCGGTTATTGCCTTCATGGCCCGCATGCTCGCACCTTGACCTTGGGTCAATGTCAAGCCCCTCGCGCAAGATGTTTTTGAAGGCCCTCTCACCCGGCTCCGATACAATCGGACCGCCATGCCGGGCATCCTCGAGGGGAAGAAGATCCTGGTCACGGGCGTCCTCACCCCCGCCAGCCTCGCCTTTGCGATCGCCGAGCTGGCGCAGCGGGAGGGCGCCGACATCGTCCTGACCAGCTTCGGCCGAGCCATGAGCCTGACGGAGAAGAGCGCCCGCCGGATGAAGCCGACGCCGGACATCCTCGAGATGGACGTCAACAACCAGGAGCAGGTCGACGCGCTGGCCCAGACCATCAAGCAGCGTTGGGGCCGGCTCGACGGCTTCGTCCACGCGATCGCGTTCGCGCCCGCCGACGCGCTGGGCGGCAACTTCATGACCGCACCGTGGGCAAGCGTGCAAACCGCCTTCCAGACCAGTGCCTACTCGCTCAAGGCCATGGCCCAGGCCCTCAGCCCGTTGATGGTCGAAGGCGGCAGCATCGTCACGCTCGATTTCGATAATTCGACCCAGGCCTGGCCCTTCTACGATTGGATGGGCGTCTGCAAGGCGGCGCTCGAATCGGTCACGCGCTACCTGGCCCGCGACCTTGGCAAGCAGCGCATCCGCGTCAACGCGCTGGCGGCTGGCCCGATGAAGACGATGGCCGCCAAAGGGATTCCCGGATTCGAGCGCTTCGAGAACACCTGGGGACTACGCGCCCCGCTGGGTTGGGACAGCACCGATCGAACTCCCGTCGCGAAGATGGCGTGCGTGCTGCTCTCCGACTACATGCCGGCGACCACCGGGGAGATCGTCCACGTGGACGGTGGCTACCACGCGATGGGTGGCGAGGTCCCGACCGAACCGCCCGACTAAGGCATGAAGCGCAGGCCAAGGCTCAGCAGCCTCTGCACCGAGCCGTCGAGTTGCGCGCGTGAGTAGCTGCCGTTGAGCACCGCCGCGTGGATCGCATCGTAGGTGGCGTCGGCCACCGCGATGTCGTGCGAGACGAGCACCATGTCGCCGCCATCGACGAGAAACCGAACGGCGACTGTTGCTGGTGGAACCTCGGGGCTGCCTGCATCTTCCGCCAGGTCGTCGGAGATGATGACGCCCCGGTAGCCCAACTGCGCCCGTAGCCTCTGGAAGGGGGTTGCCGGGCCGACCATCACGAAGTCGGCGCCCGCTGCGATGGCTGCCTGAAATGGGATGACGTCCCGGGCCTGATCACCGGGAAATTGCTGGGCTGCCGCGTACATCCCGGCAGCGTGGATGCCGGCGATGGCGCCGCTGACGTCTTGCGCCACCGTCTGCGGGTTCTGACCATAGCTCCGCTCCCGAAGGTCCGGAGCGACGCCGTCCCAGATAGTGGCGACGGGCGCGAAGTTGATGTCGAAGCCGAGCGCTTTCAGGTCCCGCGACATGCTGGTCATTTCCGATTGGACCGCCGCGGGACCCTGCGACCCGACCTGGCGCGCCCCTGCCATACACGGCACGCGCGTTTCCTGGAAGCAGACGGTCCCGCCCTCCTGATCGGTCGCCGTCAGGACCGGGTGCGCCATGACGCCGCGGACCGACTGGATCAGCTGGCGGATGGCCGCCGGGTCCTTCGCATTCTGGTTGATCGGAAGGAGGGTCAAGCCGCCGAATTGGTGCTGACGCCAGTCGCCGAGCACGCCTGGTGTGAGCGCACCCTCGAAGCCGACCATCATCACCGCACCGATCTCCTGTCGGAGCGTCATCCCGCCCGGGCCCAGGACGGCTTCCTGATCGCCGCTTGGGGACGAGGCAAACGGCGCTGCCGTGGCCGTTGGGCGCAGAGTCCCCTGCGCGGCCGACGGCCCGACCGCTGCCACAGGCGGGCCGCAACCCGTGAGGCATAGGGCAATGCCCAAATAGACGAGTCGGCGCATGGCAGGCGGCAGTGTACTATGAGGTCGCGCGCTTCGCTCGCATCAGCCGGAGCCGCCGCAGCCGATCGTAGGCTTCCTCACGCGCGGCGTCCAGGCGCGCCGCGTATTCCGTGTCGCTTTCTCCCTTGCGCTGGGGCAGGCGCGTCGGCGGCTTCGGCTTGAGCAGCGCCTCCGAGGTGCGAACGTAGCCCGTCCTGGGCAGGGAGAAGACCGACCGTGGCTGCCGGCGGCGCTTCGTCTTCACCGGAACAGGCTAGCGGAGCCAAGGCGTAACCCGCCAACGAATTAGATACCAGTCGCGTCAGGGGACATAAAGGAGGACCAATGATCCGCAAGCTCATTCTTGGCGTCACGGTGTCGACCGCGATCCTCGTGGCGGGCGCCGGCGCGGCGTTTGCCGACACGACGTCGGGCACCCCAGGTCAGCCCGGCCAATCCTGCCAGTCGCAGACCATGACCCCGGGCAATGCGGCGTCCGCTCCGGGCTCGGCCTTCAATACCGCTGGGGTGTCCGGCGGCGTCTATGCCGGCACGCAGCCTCAGAACTCGACCAATCCGAAAAGCGTCGCCCAGTACGACGTGGCCTGCTTCCAGGTCAGCCACTAACCCGCCGACGACCTTCAGGAGCGCTGGTTACGTCCCCTTTCCGGCGCTCCTTCTTTTCCGCTGACGGACCCGACTATTGACCCTTGGTCGTAATGGCCCTGGCCCCGCCGCCGAGCACGCAGGGCACCCCGTCCACCAGGGTGTCGGCGTAGGTCAGGTTGTAGGGGTTGTAGCTCCCGAACCGGCAGGTTGGCCAGGCCAGCGCGGTCGAGCGAACGTTCTCCGTGCCGGGGAGGAAGTAGTTGGCGCCGACCTGGTGGACGCCGGCCGGTTTTGCGTACCACTGGTTTGGCGTAGCGGCCAGCGCCTGCTGCATGAACTTGTGCCAGATCGGGGCGGCGCCGACGATACCGGTCGAGTTGTGGCTGAGCGGCGTGTTGTCAGGGTTGCCAATCCAGACCGCCGTCGCCAGCGTCGGTGTAAACCCAAGCGTCCAGTTGTCCTTGAAGAGCTGGGTGGTGCCGGTTTTTGCGGCGACCTGCCGACCGGGCAGCGTGAGATCGCCGTGACAACCGAACTCGAGGCATCGGTTCTTGTCGTCGGACATGATGGCGGCGATGATGTAGGCGACCTCCGGGCTGACCGCCTGGAAGGTGTTCTTCGACGGGTCGTAGTTGAAGACATCACGGCCACTCGCGTCCTTGATCGACACGATTGGCGCCGGCATGTGTCGCGTGCCCATGTCGGCGAGCGTGGCGGCGCCGGTCGCCATATCGATCGGCGTGACTTCGTAACCGCCAAGGGTCAGGCTGAGCGAATAGTTGTCGTCCGGCATGGTCAGATGGGTGACCCCCATGCGGCGGGCCATGTCGAGCACGTTCGGGATCCCAACTCGGAGCTCGGTCTTGATCGCCGGGATGTTCATCGAGTTGCCCATCGCCATCTTCAGCGGGAGGACACCGTGGTACTTGAGGTCATAGTTGAGCGGGATGTACGGCTGGAAGCCGCTGACGCCACCCCAGGTCGGAAAGACGAGCGGCGCGTCGAGGATGGGCGTGATCATGTTGAACTTCCGACTCGCGATGGCTGCGGTGTACGTGTAGATCTTGAACGTCGACCCCGGCTGGCGCGGCGTGTTCGCCATGTTGATCCAGCCGCCGGGCCGGTTGTAGTTGTCGCCACCGACCATGGCGAGGATTTCACCGGTCGTCGGATCCATGCTGACCAGCGCGGCGTCGTGAAAGTTGTAATAGTTGCCCTTCTGCGCGATCTGGTCGTGGACCACCTGCTCGGCGATGTGCTGCAGATTGAGGTCGAGCGAGGTGTAGACGCGATAGCCGCGCCGGTCACTCGGCAGGATGTGGTACTGGTCGCGGAGCGTCTGTAGCACATAGTCGACGAAGTAGGGCGCCTGATATTGGTTGATCGGCGGGTAGATGGTGAGCTTCATCGCGTAGGCGGCGTCGGCTTCCTTCTGGCTGACGAAGTGGTACTGCACCATCGCGTTCAGGACCTCGAGTTGGCGCTTCTTCGCCGCGGTGAGATTGATGAGGGGGTTGTATTGCGTCGGCGCCTGCGGCAAGCCGGCGAGCAGGCTCGCTTGCGCCAGGTTGAGATCGTGAGCGTTGGTCTGGAAGTAGGTGCGCGCGGCCGCCTCGATGCCGTACGTCTGACTGCCGTAGAAGATCGTGTTGAGATACATCTCCAGGATCTGGCTCTTGGTGTAGCGCCGATTCAACTCCAGGGCGAGCACCGCCTCTTTCGCCTTCCGCTGGAGCGAGTTGTCCGGGTTGGGTCCGATGAAGAGTTGCTTGACGAGCTGCTGCGTGATCGTGCTCCCACCCTGTTTGATGCCGCGCTGTGAGTAGTCGGCCAGCGCGGCACGAACGATCGCGCCGAAGTCGACCCCGTTATTCGAGTAGAAGGTGTGGTCTTCGATCGCGATCGTCGCGTCGATCACGTTCGGCGAGACGTAGGTCAAGGGAACGACGATGCGGTGGTCTCCCTGGTCGCCGATGTCCGCGAGCAGGTTGCCATGCCGGTCGTAGATCAGCGTGTCCTGTGGCAGCGAGGTCGTGGAGAGCCCGGTGACGGCGGGCAGGTCGCCGACCGTCTGCGCCGCGAACGCCGGCACGGTCACCAGCGGCAGCGTGATCGCAACCAGGAAGGCGACGAGCATGTTGCGCTGCATGGCGGCGCGGCGGCGGCGCCGCCACTCCTGCAAGTGGTAGTTTGCGTGCCGGTAGCGGCGACGGCGCCCGTAGTGGCTCGTCATGGAGTTGCCAGCAGGCCGTAGAAACCGGCTGCGACCAGCCAGCCCAGTGCGACGAAGAGCCCGCCCCACGCGGTAATCCCAACCAGCCAGAGGACGGTGGACCGTGTGGTCCGCCCACGTTTACGGCGCTCGATCCGATGGCCGTGGTCGACGGCTGTCCGATGTGCCCCCGCGGTCGCCATGGTGTTTTCCCTGCCCTGACGTGTACTTGATGCGTCTCTGCGTTACAAGAATGTCACTCAGGGTTGGGCGTGTCAAGTCACAAATTAAGTGATAGTCGGGGAGTAAGTCGACGGTAAGAAGAGCCCCCACCCTGCCCTCCCCCGCGAGCGGGGGAGGGTTATGTGAAGGCGGCGCGGTCGACGAGGAATTGGAGCTCGCCGTCGACTGGCTGGACGTGACTTGCCGGGACATCCGGATCCCGGCGCCGAACCCGTGCCAGCGCCTCGCGCTTGGAGGCGCCCTGCACCATGAAGAGCACGGCTCGAGCGGCGTTGATCAGCGGTAACGTGAACGTGAGCCGCTCCGGCGGAGGCTTTGGCGCGTTGTGAACGACCGCGGCGAGTGCCCGAACCTCTTGCAGGACCGGGCTACCGGGAAATAGCGACGCCGTGTGACCGTCGTCCCCGAGTCCGAGATGGATCACATCGAACCGTGGTCGCCCGCCGGCATCCGCAGGAACTCGGCGCAAGGTCGGCGTGGGGTCCGCCACCAGCGGGAAGACCTGCTCTGGTGGGATCGGCACGTGGTCCAGGAGCGCGGCCTTCGCCATGGCATAGTTGCTGGCCGGATCGTCGAGTGGCACCTGCCGCTCGTCCGACCAGTAGACGAAGACCGATCCCCAGGGGAGGCTCTCGCGGTATGGCGGCCGCGCCAGCCGCTCGTAGCATCCGCGGGGCGTCTCGCCGCCGGCCAGCGCAAGGTAACAAGCGCGGCGCGCCGTCACGGCGCCGGTGATGCGTTCAGCGGTCCACAAGGCCGCTGCCTCGGCCAGCTCCGGCGGTCCAGGCACAACGACCGGGGCGACCGGCGCCGTCAACGCAGAGCAGCGTCGAGCGCTTGCTCAAAGAGCACGTCGTGACCCGGCAGGGTCAGCTCGAAGCCGAGCAATTCTTCAGCGGCTCGCGACTCGAGGCGGACGGTTCGGGGGGAAAGGTCCTGATCGCCGAGCCGGATCTGCGTCAAGAGCCGGTTGCCGCGAAGCCGCTTGAGGCTGAAGCGCGCGAGGCCCTCATCGCCGCCCGTGTAGATCAGGAAACGGCAGACGCCGTGCTCGTGCGAATCGTCCGGTCGAAGTTCCACGGGCACGTCGATCCCGACGGTCGCCATCCGGCTGCGGAGCCATCCGCCGAGTAATCGCGCCTGCGCGGTCGAGCCGTCGCTGCCGTGAAAAATCGAGACACCGTGGATGTGGGCCAGACGCGCGAGCATTCCCGGCATATCGAAGAACTGCGCCGCCGTGTGCCGCCAGGCCATGAGCCGAGCCCAGTTGAGGTCGCCGATCGACGCCCGTGCGGTCTTCCGGCGAGCAACCCCGAGAAGGCGCGTCAGGTCCGTCTCATCGAAGCCTTCGTCCGTATCGACGATCAGACGATCGGCGAGCTCGCAGAGGTCGTTGAAAAGCGGGCTATCGAAATCCGGCCGTCCGGGCCACCAGAGCACCACCGGCAGATCTGGAATCAACAACGGCGCCGCCAGGCTGGCCAGGTGGCGAGCGGGCTCGCCGTGCGCATGCAGGACCACGCGTTCGGTCGTGACTCGGTGGCCGCTCTCGGTTCGCTCCTGGGCGGACACCTCGGCCTCGAGTTTGTCCGCCTCACGGGTGTGCTGGGCGAGCAGAATCAGCGTTCGCGAGGGGTTCGTGATGGAGAGACGGTCGAGAACGCTCGAGATCGCGCCCAGTTCGGGTTCGTTTCCAACGACGGCGATCAGGTTGCAGACGCTGGCGCGGGCTTCCGCCGCCGCATGCTGGGCCGCCTCGCTCCCCCCGCCGTCCGCGTGCAGGCCCCAGCGCACCTGGTCCAGCTCTTCCTGGATGGCGTGCACATCGACAAAGGTCCGAGCGGTGAGCTCCTTGTGGTTTTGGATCATGGCCGTCGCCAGCGCCGGCCAGCCTGATCGATCAGCGCGTCTGCCTCGGGCGGGCCCCAGGTACCGGCGGCGTAGCTCGGAAACGCCGGCGGCGGCTGCGACGCCCAACCCGCCTCGATGCGGTCGACCAGCGCCCAGGCTCGCTCCACCTCGTCCTCTCGCGCAAAGAGCGTCGCGTCACCCAGCAGGCAGTCGAGCACCAGCCGTTCGTACGCGTCGGGCGACTCCACCATGAACGACGAACCGTAGAAGAAGTCCATATTGACGGTGCGCAACCGCATCACCGGGCCAGGAATCTTGGCCGCGATCTTCAGCGAGGCCCCCTCGTGCGGCTGGATGCGCATCACCAGCCAGTTGGGCGTCAGCTCCTCCACGGCCGTCTTCGCGAACGGCAGGTGCGGAGGATTCTTGAACTGGATCGCGATCTCCGATGCGCGGCTGGGCAACCGCTTTCCCGTCCGCAAGTAAAACGGCGTGTCGGCCCAGCGCCAGTTGTCGATCTTGAGGCGGACGGCGACGAAGGTCTCGGTGTTCGACGTCGGCGAGACATTGAGCTCCTGCCGGTAGCCGGGCACCTCCTGGCCACCCACCCACCCCGGTCCGTACTGGCCGCGGACGACGTCGTTTGCGACATCGATCGGGTGGATCGACTTGAGGACTTTGACTTTCTCGTCGCGCACGCTGTCGGCATCGAAGTTCGGGGGCGCCTCCATGGCGGCGATGCTGAGCAGTTGCATCAGGTGGTTCTGGAAGATGTCACGCAGGGCACCGGAGCCTTCGTAGTACTTGCCACGCCGCTCGATGCCGATGTCCTCCGCGACGGTGATCTGCACATGGTCGACGTATCGCCGGTTCCAGATGGGCTCGAAGATGCCATTGGCAAAGCGGAAGACCAGAACGTTCTGCACGGTTTCTTTGCCGAGGTAGTGATCGATGCGAAAGATCTGCTGCTCGGTGAACACGGTGTGGATCGCCTGATTCAGCGCCTGGGCGCTCTTCAGGTCGTTGCCGAATGGCTTCTCGATGACGACCCGTTTCCAACCCTCGCCCGCCTTGGCGATCCCCGAGGCCCCCAGCCTCTCGATGATGACGGAGAAGAACTGCGGGGCGGTCGCCAGGTAGAAGACACGATTGCCGTTGGTCCCCCGCTCCCGATCGACACGGTCGAGCTCCGCGGCGAGCCGGCGATATCCCTCGCCGTCATCGTCGAAGGGCATCCGCACGAAGGAAATCCCCTCGGCCACGCTCTGCCAGACGGCACGATCGACCGGCTGAGTCCGTGAAAACTTCTGCACGGCATCCGCCACGCGACTGCGGAACTCGTCCTCGGAGATCGCGGTGTCCGCCACGCCGATGACGCTGAAGCCGGATGGGAGATACCGGTTGAGGGCAAGGTTGTAGAGCGCCGGCATCAGCTTGCGCGCCGTCAGGTCCCCCGAGGCACCGAAGATGACCATTGCCGCCGGGTCCGGCGTGCGCGGCAGGATCAACCCATCCCGCAGGATGTTCTGGGTGATCGGGGTCGTGACGGCCTGGGCCATGGCTTACTCGGCTTTGACCGGATGCCCGCCGAATTCGTTTCGCAGGGCGGCGATCACCTTGTCGCTGAAGGAATCGTCTTGGCGCGAGCGGAAGCGCATGAACAGGCTCATCGCGAGCGCCGGCGCCGGCACCGCGTGATCGATCGCTTCCTGGAGCGTCCAACGTCCCTCGCCCGAGTCGTCGACGTAGCCGCGGATATGGGAAAGCTGCGGGTCTTGTTCGAAGGCGGCCTGCGCCAGCTCGAGCAGCCACGAACGAATCACGCTGCCGTGGTTCCAGAGCTTCGCCAGCTGCTCGAGATCGAAGCCAAACGGCGCGGCCTTGAGGATTTCAAACCCCTCGGCGTAACTCTGCAGCATCGAATACTCGATACCGTTGTGCACCATCTTCGAGTAATGTCCCGCTCCCGATGCGCCGACGTAGGCATAGCCATCGGGTGGCGCCAGCGTCTTGAAAATCGGCTCGGCCTGTTGGAAGACCGCCTGGTTGCCGCCGATCATCAGGTTGAACCCGACCTTAAGGCCCCAGATCCCACCACTCACGCCAACGTCGAGATACTCGATCTGCTCCGAGCGTAACGCCTCGGCGCGTCGAATCGAGTCCTTGTAATTGGAGTTACCGCCGTCGATGATGACGTCGCCGGGCGACAACGTGCTGGAGAGCTCCTGGATGGTGTCGTCCACCGGCGGGCCGGCAGGGATCATCAACCAGAGGATGCGCGGCGCCTCGAGCTTCTGGCCGAGGTCTTCCAGACTGCTGGTCGCGGTCGCGCCCTTGCCGGCGAGCGCGGCGCCGGCCTCGGGAACGCGGTCGTAGACCATCACCTGGTGGCCGCCCTGCAGCAACCGCACGGTCATGCCGGAGCCCATGCGGCCGAGTCCAATCAGCCCTAACTGCACCTATGCGACCCCCGCCGTCGCGCCGACCGCCTGGCCGATCTTGACCAGACCCTGGGCCACGTCCTGAACCTGAACGCGGAGCACGCGCCGGCCGTGGTTGCGTAGCGCTTGGAAGTCGCCGAGCGCTTGCGCCTGCTTCAAGACGCCGAACGACAATCGCTCGCCAGGAATCGGGATGTCCTTTGGATCATCGCCGACGATCTGCAGGAAAACGCCGGTGTTGGGGCCGCCCTTGTGGAGTTGACCGGTCGAGTGCAGATAGCGTGGGCCGTACCCTACGGTCGTCGCCACCCGATACTTGTCACGGATCGCGAGCCGGATCGCATTCAGCGCACGGTCGCGCCCGGCGTCGGGGGCGATGAAGGCCAATAACGCGACGTAGTCACCCGGTCGCACCTGGCCGAGGAGCGCCTGAATGGCGGCTTCGAGGGTCGCTCCCTGCTGACCGGCCCAGCGGATCCCCTCGCCCGTAGTCGGTGGATTGCCCTCGCTCAGGACTTTCTTGGTGAGGTCCTTGGCCTCCTGGACATTGGGCTGGTCGAAGACGTTGATGCCGAGGATCGCACCGGCGACCGCGATCGCATACTCCCAGCGGAAAAATTCCGCACCCAGGTCGAGCAAGTCGTTCAGCTTCAACGTCGCGACCGGGTGGCCCGCCTTGGCCAGCACCTCGAGCGGCGCCGCGTTCGCGTCGTCGCCGCCCGCCAGGGCCAGCCGAACGAATAGCCGATCACCGCCATAGACCTGGGGAGCGCCCAGGGCCTCATCGGCGACCGGCACCAACCCTTTGCCGGCTTTGCCCGTACTCTCCGCGATCAATTGTTCCGCCCACACGCCGAAGCTTTTCAGCGCCGGCGGCGCCAGGATCGTCACCTTGTCCCGACCCGCCTTCGCGGCCTCGGCGAATACCGCCCCCAGCCACACGCCCGGGTTCGCGTCCACGGGTCCCGAGCCGGCGCAGGCGTGCACCATGGTCGCCGCCCGGTCCAGCAACCCGGCCAGGTCGACGCCGCCGAGCGCTGCCGGCACCAGGCCGAAATAGGAGAGGGCCGAGTAGCGACCGCCGATGTCGGCCGGGTTGAGAAAGGCGCGCCGGAACCCGCGCCGAGATGCCTCATCGGCAAGCGCCGTTCCCGGATCGGTGATCGCCAGGAACTGCCGTCCTTGCTGGCCGCTCTGTTGCCAGAAGTAGCGGTAATGCGAGAGCGTTTCCAGCGTCGTCCCCGACTTGGAGGCCACGATGAACACCGTGTGCTTGATATCGATCGCCTTCTCCAACGACGCGATGGCGGCGGGATCGGTCGTATCGAGCACATGGACGTTGAGCGCGCTCTCCGGCGCCCCGAACGTCTCCCGGAACACCTCGGGCGCGAGGCTGCTGCCCCCCATCCCCATCACCACGCAATCGGTGAATCCGTCGGCGACCAGCTCGTTCCGAAGGCCATCCAGCTCGGCAACCCGCTCCTGCATCAGGTCGGCGACCTGTAGCCAACCGAGGCGGTTGCGGATCTCCTCCTTCTCGCCGGATCCATTCGACGCCCACAGCCCCGCGTCTTTCTCGGCGATGCGCCGGACCACCGCCGCCTGCTCCAGCTGGGCCAGGCGGCTCGTGACGGCGCCCTCGATGGCCCCCAGCTGCGCCTCGTGGGCGCCGACGTCTCCGCCCTTGAGCCGCTGCTTCTTGTTCGCGATCTCCTCGAGAAGTTTGGTGATCGAGTCGGCGAAGAGCTTGACGCCGTCGACCTGCAGGTCGTAGGTGACCTTGTCGATGTCGATGCCCGCGGCGGCCAGGTCACGCAACACCTGACGGACGCCATCGACGTTCTCGAGCAGGCTGGCCCGAACCTCGCCATGCTCTTTGAAGGCCATCATGGTCGGCTGCGGCATGGTGTTGACCGTCTCCGGTCCGATCAGTTCCTCGACATACATGACGTCGCTGTAATTGGGATTCTTGGTCCCGGTGCTGGCCCACAGGCAGCGCTGGACGCTGGCTCCATGTCGCCGAAGCTCAGCAAATTCCGCGTCATTGAAAAGCCGAAGGAACGACTGGTAGGCCAGCTTGGCGTTCGCGACCGCCGCCTTTCCCAGCAGCCGCTGGAGACGCCCGCGCTCGGCCGCATCCTTCGCCGCGGCGATTTTCTGTTCGAGCAATTTGTCGACGGCGGTGTCGACCCGGCTGACGAAGAAGCTCGCCACCGAGGCGACGTCAACCGGCTTGCCATCCTTCATCCGGCGCTGCAGGCCTCGGAGGTAGGCACGGGCGACATCCTCGTACACCTTGACCGAGAACAACAGCGTGATGTTGACGTTGATCCCATCGACGATGCATTGCTCGATCGCCGGCAAACCTTCCTGCGTGGCGGGGATCTTGATAAAGATGTTGGGCCGTCCCACTCGATCGAACAGATCGTGGGCCATCGCGACCGTGGCGTTCGTGTCGTGCGCCACCCGCGGCAGGACCTCGATGCTCACGTAGCCGTCCTTGTGCTTGGTCCGCTCGTAGACGGGCTTGAGCACGTCGGCCGCCATCTGGATATCCTCGACGATGAGGCTCAACATGATCTCTTCGTCCGACCGATCGCCGGCGATCAACTTCTTCAGCGCCGCGTCATAATCGCTGCTGCCACCGATCGCCTTTTCAAAGATGGTGGGGTTCGAGGTCATGCCGACGACGGCATCGTCCTCGATCATTCGCTTGAGCTCACCGGACGTCATCAAGCTGCGGCTGATGTAGTCGAGCCAGACGCTGGTGCCTGCCTCGTAGAGCTCAAACAAGGGGTTCTTGGCCATCGTTCCTCCTATAGCTCCGACAGATCGAGCCGGATACTAGACTCTCACACCCGGCCGTGCCCTTGCGCCGCCGATTCGGCGATCTGCTTGAGGCGAGCCAGTGATTCCGCCGGACCGTTGCGCAGCTCCGAGCCGAGCAGGCGCTCCACCAGCCAGCCCCGCCAACCTGGCGGGAGGGTGAAGTCTCAACCGAATTGGACACGGCTGCCGTCCTCAACCGGGCGCACGCTGATGTGCTCTTGCAGCCGGATGCCGAATGGAAAGTGGACGCGAAGCTCGAAGTCGTGGGTCGTCGGATCGACACGGTCGATGTCGAAGCGAAACCCGAGGCGCACGCCGAGCGCGCCACCGCTCAGCCGCACGACTTGTCCGGGTCGTGCGGTTCCTGGTGGCTCGACGGAATCCACCCTCGCGTCGGTCCAGGTCTGGTAGGTCGCCGGCTCGGTCAAGAAACCCCAGACGATGTCGGGCGGCGCCGCCACGGTATCGGCGGGGCATACGTAAAGGCCCACGCCCGACGTCCTACGTCCCGACGCCGCTCACGCTGATCCGCTGGGTCCCGGCGCTATCCGTGACGGTGACGACACCCGACCGTGCGCCGGTCGCCTGCGGCACGAAGGTGACGCTGATGGTGCAGCTCGCTCCCGATGCGAGGGTGCTGCCACAGTTGCTGCTCATGAGGTAGTCGCTGCCGGTCAGGCTGATGCTGCCGATGGAGAGCAATCCGTTGCCGGCGTTGAAGAGCACGACGTTTTGCGGGGCGGTCGGATTCCCGACGCTGTCGCCGCCAAAGTTCAAGAACCCGCTGCTGAGCAACGCCCGGGCGGACGTGCCCGTCCCGTGCAGGGCGATCGACTGGCTGCCGCCGGGACCGTCGTCGTAGAGCGTGAGGCTGGCGGCGCGCATGCCGTACCCCTGCGGAGTGAAATTGACCGTGACGGTACACGCCGCACCGGGCTGGAGCGTCCGCACGCAGTCGCTCGACTGCCGGTAGTCGCGCGCCGCCACCCCGCCGATGGCGATAGCCCGGACGGTGAGGGCGCCGTCCCCGGTATTGGTGACCGTGACCGTCTGCGGACCGGCCGACCCGCCGAGATTGGCAGCCGGCGTCAGCACGGTTGCGCTCAAGGTTGCGACCGGCTGATAGGCAAAGCCGTCGAGCCGCACGGTGTCCTGCGAACCGGGCGCGGCATTGGCGTCATCCGTGACGATCAGGCTGCCATGACGAGCGCCGGCCGCCTGCGGCGTAAACACGATGCCGATCGGGCAGGTAATGCCAGGAAGCAGGACCGATGGGCAATGCGGCAATACCTTGAAGTCGCCGGTCGCCGCGATGTTGCCAATGGTCAGCGGCCCATCGCCGCTGTTGGTGAGGGTGACGGTCTGCTGCGCCGACGTGGCCCCGACGTTCTGGCTGAAGTTCAGCCGGCCGGGGCCGAGACGCGCCAGTGCCATGGTCGAGATGCCCATGACGGGGATTCGCTGCGGGCTGTCCACCGAGTCATCCGCCACCACGATGTATCCATCGCGCTCACCCAGGTTGGTCGGGACAAAGGTGATGCCGATGGCGCAGGCGGCCCCCGGTGCGAGCACCAACGGGCAGTTGTTGGTTTGTGAGAAGTCCCCCTCATCCTGGATGCCGCTGAGGTGGAGCGGCGCCTGACCGGTATTGACCAACATGATGGTTTCGGTCGCACTGGCTGTCCCCAGGTTCTGGGTGAAGGTCATCGACTGGCGGTTGAAGCTGGCGATCGACTGCGCCAGACTCCCGGTGAGCGGGACCGACTGCGACGTGCCGCCGGCGGCCGTGTCGCCGGAGGCGTTCCCGGCGGCGTCGTCGACGACCGTGAGCATGCCCGTTCGCGTTGCCTTGTCATCCGGGGCAATCTGGCTGAGCGAGACCGTGATCAGGCAGCTGCTGTGCGCCGCCATCACACTCGGGCACGTGTTGCTCTGGGAGAACTCGGGACTCGTGCCCTGGTCGAGACCAATCGACGAGATGTGCAGCAACCCATCACCGTTGTTGGTCAGGGTCACGGTCGCCGGCGTCGGGGGCGCATTAGCCGGTTGGTGGATCACGACCGCGGGCGGGCTCAGGCTGACGAGCGAGGCGGTGCCCCGTCCCGTCAGCGTCACCAGCTGGGCGCCGCCGATGGCATCGTTAGGGATCACGACGCTGCCGGTATGGCCGCCGGGCGCGCGCGGCTGGAAGGCAACCTCGAAGGAGCAGCTGCTCCCCGGCTCGAGGCGCGCCTGGGCGCAGGTATTCCTCGCGGGATTGAGGTAGAAGTTGTCCCGGTCGGCGCCGAGGTCGACCGCGCCCATGACCAGCAGCCCGCTGCCCGCGCTGGTGACGGTGACACTCTGCGGTTGGCTGAGACCGGCGAGGTTGGTGGGATCGAAGTTGATCTGCGTTCGCTGGATGCCCGCCTGCGTGACGCCGAGCCACCGGATCCGGCTGTTGAAGCTGTCCGCCACCAGCATCGCCCCGGAATCGCCGAGCATGCTGAGGCCGCGCGGGCCATCGACCTCCGCCGCGTCGGCTGGCCCAACGTCTCCGAGTAGCCCGCCAGCCGGGGTCCCGGCGACCGACTGCCCGGCCACGGTCGTCACCATGCCCGCGGTCAGGTCGACGCGCCGGATGCGCTGGTTCAGGTAGTCGGCGACGTAGAGATTGGTGTGGTCGAGCGCCGCGCTCCAGGGGCGGTTGAACTGGGCCTGGGTGGTGGCGGACCCATCCGCCAGCGCCTGGTCGCCCGTCCCGGCGAGCGTCGTGATCACGTTCGAGGCCCTGGAGTCGAACGGCTTGTTGGTCCTGGGGTTGATGGGGCTGACCGCCGCCGCCTTTCGGATCCGCTGGTTGAAGCTGTCGGTGATGATCACGTTGGGCGGAGTCGCCGCGTCGACGCTCACGCCGTAGGGGAAATACAGATCCGCCGCGGTTGCCGGTCCACCCTCGCCACTGAATCCGAGTCGACCGGTGCCGGCGACTGTATAGATCGTGCCGCCGATCACTTCACGAATTCGACCGTTGTAGGTGTCGGCGATGAACAGGTCGCCCGCCTGGTCGACGGCGACGCCAGCTGGATAACTCAGCAGCGCACGGGTGGCGGACTGGCCATCGCCGCCGTAGCCCGCCTGGCCGGGAGTGCCGGCGACGGTGGTCACCGTCTGTTTGGTGAGATCCACCGCCCGGACGACATTGTTAAAGGTATCGGCGACGTAGAGGGTATTGCCATCCGGGCTGAGCGCCGACCCCATCGGATAGGCGAAATGCGAGCCGGTGAGCTTGGTCGATGACGCGTCCGGGAGGCCGCGCACGCCACCCGTTCCGGCGAGCGTACTCACGTCGTCGGCGTCGTTGTCGCCGGTCGAGTGGTTGTCCGGATCCGTATCGCTGCTGACGAAGGTCCGGACGCTCTGGTTGAAGGTGTCGACGACAAATCGCTGGCCCTTGACAGCCGGAACCGCGGCGTTGGACGCGCCCGCGACTCCGAACTGCGATACCACTGCGGCCGGCGCCGCAAATTGGGCGTGGGCAGGAGGTTGCCCATCGCCGGCAAAGCTCGGCGTGCCGTTGCCCGCCTCGACGTGAATGTTGTGGGCCGGCGTCGCGGACAGCGTGCCCTCGAGCACGCGGATCAGGTTGTTGCCCGAGTCGGCGATGACGACGTCGCCGTTCGATCGCACGGCGACGCTGGTCGGCGACGATAGTTGGGCCAGGATTGCCGGGCCGCCGTCACCGAACTCGCCGGCCTTCGTGGTGCCGGCAACGGTGCGAAGGATCTTGTCCGCCACCGAGAGTTCGCGGACGACATTGTTGCCGGTATCGGCGATGTAGAGGTTCGCCCGGTCGTCGAATGCCAGCCCGGACGGCATCTTGAGCAGCGCCGAGGTTGCCACCACCCCGTCGACGTAGCCGGCGACGCCGGTTCCCGCCACGACGGTGAGCGCGTGGCTGACGAGATCGAAGCGCCGGACGACATTGTTATAGGTATCGGCGATGTAGAGGCCGTCGCCGTTGACCGCCAGGCCGCGTGGCTGCTGTAGCGGTGCGGCCACCAGGGTGGTGATCGTCCCCGTACTGTCGACGACGCGCACCCGGTTGTTGAGCGTGTCGGCGATATAGACCTGGTTGCGCTTCGGGTCCCACGCCACGCCATACGGCGAATTCAACTTGGCGGCCGTCGCCCGGCCACCGTCGCCGGAAAATCCGAAGCCGCCGGCGCCGGCGATGGTGCTGATCACGGCTGTCGGCGAGCCACTCGGGCTATCGATCGGCGGAATCGTGACGGCCGCCTTGCGGATTTGGTGGCCGAACGTGTCGGCGATATAGACGTCGAAGCCGGTCACCTGGTAGCCGACCTGGGTCACTTGCCCGATCGCCACCGCATAAGGCCCGGCAACCTCCGCCTTGGCTGGATCGCCGCCATCACCCTCGACCGCCATGCTGCCGGCACCGGCAAAGGCGAACTCGCTGTTATCGATCAGCAGGCGAACCAGGTGGTTGACCGGGTCGGCGACGAACGTATAGCGCCCGAACACTGCCAGTCCAAAGGGCTGCTGCGCCACCTCGGTTGGCTTACCGGCGGCGGGCGCTCCCGCGTAGGTCGCCAGTTGAGGACGGCCGGGAACCGGGCTGGCGGCCTGAGCGATGACCGGAGGATTGAGGGCGACCTGGGGGATCGCGAGGGAGATGAGGAGGGCAGACGGAGCCACGGCGCGCCAGCACCGCACCCCCCAGTGGCCCCTTGTCCTCATACGGTTCCCTCTTACGTGTTTACCCGGTGTGATCATACGCCGCGTTCAACCCCTTTTAACGCCGCAGGACAAAGTCCGAGGGTTGCGCCCGTCCGGGCGTGACAAGGAAAGGCGCATCCGCTTCGATCGGCGAGCCGGCGCGGTCACCAAACGGATTGGCAACGACCGCCTGCACCAGGCGCGGGCCGAGCAGGTCGTGGTACAGGACGAGGAGCGGAAACTGGAACGCGCCATTGGCGTCGGTCTTGACGGTGGCGGGTAGAGGCGAGAGCAACGCGGGCGGTTGCCAATTGAGGACGACGATGGTGCTGTTCGCGGGGAAACCGCTGCCGACGGCGGCGGTGACGAACCCCGGCGGACCGATGGGTGGATCGAGCGCCACTGATGGCTGGAAGCAAGGGATGGTGTAGATCGCGTCCGCTTCACGCTGGCGGAAATCGTCGGCGCGCACCAGGTGGAGCCCTTCGGCGGGCATGGTCAGCGGGATGTCATGACTGAAATGCCCGAACACGTCCGTTTGAGCTTCGAAGCTTTGCGGGTTGCCCCCGGGCCCGGCATCGAACGTGATCAGCACGGCGCTGAACGGGTTGAAGTTATCGCCCGTCACGTTGGCGGTCGTCTTCTCGGGCTGGGGCGGGCCGGCGTTCGCCGGCTTCGGCGTCGTGCGGGGGGCGATTTTCTTGAAGGTGTTCGACGTTGCGATCACGGCGGCAGCAGGCTGAAAGCAGGTCGGCGTAACCCTGATGGTCGCCGGCGACGGAATGGCGGTCGCGGGGGGTCCGCTCTGCCACAGGACGAAGTGACGGTTGCTCTTGTGGATCTCGATCCCGTCGGTGAAGGTGGCCTGGATCGCGTCAATACCGGGCTCGCCGCTGTTGGAGTAGGTCAGCGTCGCCCGGCCGTCCTTGTTGGTCGTCGCCGCGGGAAGACTCTTGCCTCTGTTGGGTCCGCTGAGAATGGTGAAGGTAACCGCGACTCTTGGGATGGCCGCGCCGTGCCAATCCTCGACGATCGCGGTCACCGTCGTCGGCCCCGGCATCTTGAGCGTGGTAGGCGCCGTGTCGACCTGAATGCGCGAGGCCGGAAACGTCGGGCTCAACCCGATCTGGGCCGCGAGCGCGTGACCGCCGAACGCGATCACAACCAGAAGTCCAGCTCCAACGGCGGCCGCGGCCAGCGGGACGCGTCGCATCAGCTAGCTACTCGGCGGGTTCTTGAAATATCCGCTGTAGTAGACGGACGCGTTGCACACGCTCCCAGCCGGATCGGGGCTGCAGCTCAACGTCATCGTCTGGCCTTCTTTGAAAACCGTGGGCGTCACGAAGTGAAAGTCGAGATCTCGGAAGTTCTCCAGGCGCAGCACGAGGAGGACCTGATCGGGTTTGTTGGCCTCGCGGCGGACCAGGTAGATGGTGCCACTGTTGCCGTTGGGGTTCTCGAAGACCAGGTCGGTAACCGCCAGCCCTCCACCTTGTGGCACGGTGATCGAACTCTCTAACTGCGCAGGCGTCGCCTGCGAGTTCACCGCGAGGCGCGACGACCAGGGATCACCCTTGACGGGGTTGGCGCCCGTCGCCCCTCCCGCTCCGCCGGCGGCGGTCGATGGATTCGCCGACTTCAGGGTGTTGACCTGCTGCTGCAGCGACGACGTTTGGCTCGCCACCTGATCCTTCGCGATGCTCGAGAGGCTTGGTCTCAGCACGACGAACCACAGGATCGCGAGGACCAGCAGCAACGCGGCCAGGCCGATGAGGGCCGGCAGCAGCCACGGCGGAACCATTCCAACTTGCTGCATCGAGCCGTCGACGGTGATGGTGGGCAGACCGTCCTGATGGACGTTGACTTTGTAGGGTGCGAGTCTTGGTGGCCCGGTGAGGAACCGGGTTCGCGGGTTGATCCGGATCGATGCGAAGCCCACCGTCCCTGGTTCCGTGGTCAGCGCCGGCGGCGAGATGGTGAAGTTGAGCTTTCGATCCGGGTCCGCCGCGGTCAGCCGCGCGTTGATTCGGACATTGCCGCGGTTGTCCAGGGCGAGTTGGGCCCTCGCGTGGGAGCTGCCCTTCGCGGTCCGCGGGATCAGCTCGGCGGTCGTATCGTTGAACGGCCCGACCTCGACGACACCCTCTTCGACGAGTGAGGCCCGAGCGTCCTCTCGGGATTTGACCCGTACCGCAAAGGGGATCGCCTTGGCGAGAACGCTCGATGACTTCGGTGGCTTGAAGCGGACGCGCGCCACCGCCTCCGCCCCCGGGAAGAGCGGGACGACCGCCGGCTCGACGATGGCCCAGGCCGAGGCGTCGCCGAGGACTTCGAGGGTGAACTGGTCGACGACCGTCCCCGAATTGCGGATGCGAACTTCGGTGACGGCCTCGCCACCCGGTGTGACGGCGACACCCTTGCTGGCAAGCGTGGCGGTAGCAGCCATGGCGCTCGCATCATAGGTAGCGGTCGGTGACCGGGCCATAGCCCGAGAGGCATACCTGCAGGCATCACGCGCTGCCCGTTAAGTCCCCGTTAAGTGGTCGGAAAGTGCAGCGCATCAGACTCACCGGCGGCGCAGTTAGAAACAGGCAGGGGCGCCATCATCGAGGAGGAAGAGGTAGTGATCGCAACTCGCCCGAGTGTGTTAACCGACCGTACCCGCGTCTTTGTCGCCGCATCCGACCCGGTCTCGCGGGCCGGTATCGCCAGCCAGCTTCGGTCGAATCACGGACTCGAAAGCGTCGAAGAGCGCCAGGTCGACGGTGACGTCGTTGCACTCGTCGTCGCCGACCAGATGGACGAGGAGACGGCCCAAACGATCCGGGCGCTGAAGCGCCGCGGCGTCGAGCGCGTCGTCCTCATCGTCACCCGTGTCGACGACACGGGCTTGCTCAGCGCGCTCGAGGCTGGAGCGCGCGGCGTGCTCCGACGCAACCAGGCCACGCCCGAAAATCTTTTCGAGGCCATCCGGGCCGCCGCCGGAGGCGAGGGCGCATTGTCGCCCGATTTGCTCGGACGCTTGCTCGACCAGGTCGGCCGCTTGCAGCGCCAGGTGTTGAATCCGCGCGGGCTGAGCTTCGCCGTGCTCACCGATCGTGAAATCAAGGTTCTGAAACTGCTCGCCGATGGCCTCGACACCGCTGAGGTCGGCCGCCGCCTGTTCTATTCAGAACGTACCGTTAAGAACATCGTGCACGACGTCACCAGCAGGCTCAACCTGCGAAACCGGACGCAGGCGGTCGCGTACGCGCTGAGACAGGGCTTGATCTAGGGCCCGTCGGGCTTCTAGGCGCATCGTGCCAACGACCGTCGTCGAGCACGAGGCGGAGGAGAAAGCCCCCGCGCACGGGGCCGAGCCCCAGCGCCAGGACAGCACGCTATCTGATGCCGATCGGGACGGCGTACTCGCCGCGCCCGCGGCGGCGACCGCGCCTCGGGCCCTCCTGCATCCTCGACTGCTGCTGGGCTTGCAAGCGCGAGCCGGCAACGCCGCGGTCGCCGACCTGATCGCCCGATCGCACCAGCCTGAACCGGTCCAGGCGCCCGGCCAGCCGGCCTCGGAGGCGGGGGCCGTCGAGACCCCGACAAGCGAGCCCTCGCCGCCCGAAGCGCCGATCGCGGTGCCACGTGCCGGCGAAACCGATGACGAGCTGGCCGAACTCGATGTCGCAGCTGACGCGCCGCCTGCGGCGGCCCAGGCGGAACCCACCGGTGAACGCGAACTGGTCGCGCAAGATGCGCAAGCCGAGCTCGCCGAGGAGGCGAGCGAGTCTGAGGGTCAGCCGGAGACGACTGGTGGTGCTGCCGAGCCGGGTACTCCGATCGAGGCGCGGCCGCCACCGACCGTCCCGGACATCAGTGCCGCCGCCCCCGCCGCTGGCTTGGCCCGTGTGGGCAGCCTTCCGCCGGGACAGCTGCTGAGCTCGCTGACATCAGTCTCGACCGCCGCCGAGCGCGAGGCGACCCGTGAACACAAAAGGCTCGCGGCCAGCCCACCCCAGCGACCGCGCCACCCCGGCGCACCGTCGACGGTCGAGTCACCCGCATCGACGCGCATCGTGCCCATGGAGCGAACGCCCGCCAGCATTCCCACTCCAGCAGTAGGACCCGATGTGGAGATTCGCCAACCCGCGGCTCCACCGGTCGTCGCCGAAGTGCCGATTCAGAATGGCCAATTGCCAACGCGCGATCCGGGCCTGGAGCTAAAGCCGGGGCCTCTTCCCCATCTTCCGCTCGAGGGATCTGCCGACCCCGCATCAGTTCAACAGCACCGCGGCATCCTTCGCACAGGCCTCGAGCGAGGGCACGCCAGCAGCCAGCAGGAAGCTGCGCAACCACTCGGGGAAGACGAGATCTTCCCGACGGTCCCGGCGGAAACGCTCCGGGCGGCAGTCGCGCAGGCACCGGGCTCGAACGGTCACGCGGCGGGCGCGCCGGCTGCCGCTGAGGACGATCAAGCCGCATCGATCATCGCAGAGCAAGAGAAGGCTGGCGAAATCCAGGGTGCCGTCAGCGCCGGCCTGTCGTCCCTTGCGACCCAGCGACAGAACTACGCACAGCTGACCGCCGGCGAGCGCGCTAAAGCCGACGCCGAAATGGCCCAGCTGGAGAAGACGAATAGCCAGGAACAGACCGGTGAACGGGCCGCCGCGAAACGCGAAGTGCTCGGCATGCGTCGCCAATGGACCGACGCGCAGCAAGAGGTCGTAGCCGGCGCGCAAAGCGAGGCCGACGCGAAAACCAGCGAGACGGTACAGACGGTGGCCCAGGAGCGTGCCGCGGCCGAGCAGCAAGCCGCCACGCACTACCAGGAGGGGCAGGCAACAGCTGACCGTGCGCGCCGAGAAGGCGAGCAGCAGGCCGCCGCCGAGCGACAGAAAGCGCAGGGCCAGAGCCCTGGCGGGATCCTCGGCGCCATCGGATCAATCGCTCCATCGCTCTTCGACAAGGCCAAGCAAGCCGTCCAGTCGGTCTTCGACCGGGCAAGACAGCTCGTCCGCAGCGCGATCGAAAAAGCCCAGCAACTGGCAACGGCCGTCATGGAACGCGCCCGTCAGACGATCGTCAGCGCGATCCGCGCCGCCGGTAGCGTGCTCATGGCGATCGGTGACCGCGTCCTGGTCGCCTTTCCGGCCCTGCGCACGCGGTTCCGAAAGGCGATCCAGGATCGCATCGCCGCGGCTGAGGCCGTCGTTAACAAGCTGGCCAACGCGTTGAAGCAAGCCGTCCAGGGCGCGCTGAATCTCCTGAGCACGGCGCTGTCCGCCGCCATTGGGTTGCTGCACCAGGGCATGCAGGCCGCGATCGACGCCGTCCGCAGCGTCGTGCAAGGTGCACTTGCGTTCGCAAAAGGGGCACTTGCCGCATTGGGAACCTTCGCAATCCTCGTGAAGGACATCGCGGCGGGTCCAGCCCGCTGGGTCGCCAATCTAGCCGCGGCTGCGCGGGATGGAATCCGAAATCACCTCTGGCCAGACCTGAAAGCAGCGGTCCAGGGATGGTTCAGCGACAAGGTCGACGGGGTTCTCGGCCTCGGGTCGGCTGTATGGAATCTGCTCCGGCGCGGCGGCATCACAGTGGCGCACGTCGCGACCTTTGCCTGGGAGGGGATCAAATCGATGATCCCCCAAACCGTCATCTGGGTGCTGATCGAAAAGCTGGTGGCCCTGATTGTTCCGGCGGCCGCTGCCGTGATGCTGATTATTCAGGCGCTCCAGGCCGCCTGGGGCAGCCTGAGTCGCATCTTGCAGGCCATCGATGCTTTCGTCGCCTTTCTGAAAGGCGTTCGGTGGGGCAACGCGGGATCGCTATTTGGCAAAGCCATCGCGGCAGGCGCTGTCGCAGTCATCGAGTTCATTTCGCAGTTCTTGCTGCAACGACTGATGGGAGCCGCCGGCGCTGTCGCCGGCAAACTTCGAGCATTGGCCAAACGCATCGGCGCGCGTCTGGCCGCTGTCGGACGGGGTATAGCGCGCGGCGCTAGGTGGGTCTCTACGGGGGCTCGGCGCGTTGCTAAAGCTTCGGGGAAGTTCGCAAGAAGGGCCTCGACCAAAGCCGGGGATGAGTGGTTTCTACTGAAGAACCGGCGGCTTGCGCGCCAGAGCATGGCCTGGATCGACGCTGGAGGCGATCGCTGTATCCGGCATGGCCCAATGAATCCGGGACCCCTTAAGGGACATTTCGAATCCTCCTTCCGATCTTCGACTTACACGGCGCGAAAGTTGGGCCAACCGCGGGATCTCTATCGTGTTTATAGCGACCCGACCCGGAGACTTGGCGCTTTCTGGACTGACGTGCCGCCAAGTGGGCCCTTGCAGGCTACGATTGATGCCGCGTTACTGCCGTCTTACGGAAACGCCGCAACTCAGGTTGTCCATATTCGCGTACCCGCGGGAGAAATCGCATATGAAGGGACCGCCGCTCGTCAGGGTGGCTGGCTGGGTGGGGGAACACAATACGTCCTACCAAAGGCCCTTAAAGAGTGGGAGGTACGCTGATGGCTGCTAACTGCGGCTGGGACCCCGTCGACGGATTCAAGTCGCTGGCAGAGTTCCAAAGACTCCGTGATTCGATCAACGAACAGGTCCGGTTGGGCCAGGCGGACGAGCGACGGGTTGCAAAGCCCTATAGCGGATTAAAGACGATTGATGAGCATTGGTATAGATGCAAGGAGACCGGAGAAATTTGGCGGATGGTCGCCCCGGATCCACCATTTCCCGGAATCTTCGAAAAGGTATGACACCAAGTCACCGCATGATGTTCGCTGCCCGATAGGGCATTAGGCCGTGCCCCGAGACCTGCGCCGTCGAACGTTGACCGCCGCCAGCGTTTGGAGTCTGATGCGGAAAAGGACCTCTCGCGCCTTTCGGTAGTCTCGTGAGCTCGACGGAGGCAGGAATATGCAGTCGCACGAAAACGACCTTCTGATCAACCCCGATGGCCGCCAGACGCCGGCTCTCCGAAAGGACGAGGCGGATTCCGGAGGCGCCGAGGCTTTGATGGCCGGCCGCACGGATGCCCTGACGCCGGCGGCCGTGATGCACCTTCAAAAGACCGCCGGTAATGCGACGGTCAGCGCGGCGCTCGAGGAGCAGGAGCCGTCCCTCGTCAAGGACGTGGTTGGCTCAGGCGGCGGCGCGCCGCTGGATAAAGACACGAGGGGCTTCATGGAATCACGCCTGGGCGCCGACTTCAGCGACGTCCGCGTCCATACCGACGCGAAGGCCAGTGATTCGGCGCGATCGGTTCAAGCCTACGCATACACCGTCGGCAATGACGTCGTCTTTCAGTCGGGGAAATACGAGCCAGAGAGTGACTCCGGCAAGCGGACGCTCGCCCACGAGCTCACGCACGTCGTCCAGCAGCGGTCAGGGCCTGTCGCCGGCACGCCAGCGCCCGGGGGTATCCAGATCAGCCATCCGTCCGATCGCTTCGAGCAAGCGGCCGAGGGCAGCGCCGATCGGGTGATGTCGTCAGCGTCAGCCGCAGCGCCGGTCGCAGCTGCGCCGGCCCCAGTCCAGCGCGAGGAAGACGACGAAGAAGAGGTCCAGGGCACGTTCGTCCAACGCGAAGGCGAGGACGAGGAAGAGGTCCAGGGCATGTTCGTTCAGCGCGAGGGCGAGGAAGAAGAAGAGCTCCAGGGTACGTTCATTCAGCGGGAAGCGGCGGACGAGGAAGACACCGAAGAGGCGTAGTCACCGAGCAACGCCCTGCGGCAGGGACGTCTAGCGGTCGTTCAAGAGCTGGTAGTAGGGACCGAACTCCGACTCAACGGTCAGCAGGCCCATCTTCAGGTATTCGCGCTGGGTCGCTCGAATCAGGTCCGCCATCGACATCGCCCGTTGGTCTTCCGCCGCGGCGTAGGCGGCCGCCACCGCGATGTTCCGAATCGCGCCACCCGAGAGTTTGAAGGCCCGAGCGAGGAAGTCGAGGTCGAGGTTGGCGTCGCGCGGCACTGTCGTCCCCAGGGTTCGCTCCCACAGTCGCCGACGGTACTCCTCTTCGGGATCCGGAAAATCTACCAGCGCATCGAGCCGCCGCGTGAACGCCTCGTCGAGGTTGGCCCGCAAGTTGGTCGCCAGGATGGCTATGCCCTCGAAGAGTTCCATCCGCTGCAAGAGATACGCCACTTCGACGTTAGCGTAGCGATCGTGCGCGTCACTGACCTCGGATCGCTTACCGAAGAGGGCGTCAGCTTCATCGAACAGGATGACGCCGTTGACGCGCTCCGCCTCAGCGAAGATGCGATCGAGGTTCTTTTCGGTTTCGCCGACGTACTTGTCGACGACGGTCGCCAGGTCGACGGTGTAGAGATCGAGGCCGAGTTCGCTGGCGAGGACCTCGGCGGCCATCGTCTTGCCGGTTCCTGACGGACCGGCGAAGAGCGCGGTGAGTCCTCGGCGGCGGGCCGAGGGACCGCCCATCTTCCAGACATCCAGCACTTGCTCGCGATACCGGGCCCGGGTGAGGAGCTCCTTGAGTTGCGCCATCGTGTCGGGTGGCAGCACGAGATCTTCGAAACCGACGGCGGGCTGGATCCGCCGTGCCAGCCGTTCCAGGCCAGCCGCGTTCTGGGCACGCGCGCCGGCCTTCAGCTCGTCTTCGTCGAGCGGAACTTCGCGAGCGTGGGCTTCCATTCGGGCGGCTCGCGCCGCGCGGTGTACTTGGTCCGCCGTGAGCCTGAACGCTGCCATCGTGCCCGCCAGATCCAGGCCTGGCGGTGTATCGCCATTGAGATTTCGCCGCCAGAGTTCGGCCCGTTGCAGCGCATCCGGCACCGGCGCATCACAGATGAACGGCACGTCGCGTGCCCAGGCCGGGTCCCAACTCCGGGAACCGACGAGCACCACCAGCGATGGCATTTCCGAGAAGGCGCGAACAGCCGGCAATCCTCTCGCGAACAGCACCTCCACCGGGCCGGCGACAACACCCGCACCGGTCAGGCCCGCCTCACGAGCGGCGAGGGCCGCAACCATCGTCGGGTCGTCATCCGAGCGCAGTCGCTCGAGGTCCAGTGCCAGCGTCGGGCGGCCGATCTGCGTGAAGGCGCTCGAAGCCAGCGCCGCGCCCGAGGCACCGGGCCGCTCGCGAATGTAGGCGAGCCGGCCCCCACCTTGCCTGCCGGAGGGGGAGGGGTCGCGCATCCAGCGGACGAGCTTCGCCGCCTCTTCGGGCGTCGCCTGTTCGCCCTTGTAGGCCAGAGCTGCGACGACAGGGTCCGCGATGTCGCTCCCGAGCAGGTGGGCCGTCACACGGTCGGGCACCCGCACCGACCGAGTCAATACCGGCCGTTCGCTCTCTTCGACCAGCACCAGGTACTCGTCGACGAGTGGTGCGCCCGCGGCCAGCCTGCTTCGCGCGTATGCCCCGCTCGAGGGCAGCCCGCACAGCTCAAGTCCCAGGCCGACGCTGGCCCGCCGGCGGGAAACATCGTCCTGCAAATACCCGTAGAGTCGCTCGAAGCGCGCGTCAACGTCGGGCGCCATCGCAATCAGCAACAGCTCGATGTCGATCTCATCCAGACGGAAGTTGCGTGCCAGACGACGTAAGCGCAGATCGGCCCCCTCCTGTGCGGCGGCATCCGCCGCGGCTTCGATTTGCTCCCGGGCCTTGGCGGCGGCTGGGTCAGGGGCCGCTGGGGCTGACCCGTCGGCGAGTAGCCGATCGACGTGGGTCTGCGAAATGTAGAGGCCTCGAAATCGGTCGTCGGTTTCGGGGTCCGTCGCACGGCGGCGGGCGACTGCGGCGCGGACGCGCGCCTCGACCAGTTCGAGCCGGCGCAGAACATGGATCAGCGACGGGTCAGCGGCGGTGGTCAGCGGGGGCGCCGCCATCGACTTAGGAACGGTTGATGCCGCGGATGCGCAGGATGCGGCCGGGTTGTTTCTCTTTCCCGGAGCGGATCAGTTCTTCCTGATCGGGCGTTATGCCTGGTTTGTTGGCGGGTTCGCCAGGCTTGAGCCGTCCCGACGCCTTCGGCCCACCAGGCCCCGGCGCGCCAACCGGCTTGGCGTCATCGGCGGCTGCGGCACCTCGGCGGCCTTTCGCCGCGCGCGCCCCTGATGCGGCCGCTTGCTCGCTCTCGCCGTCCGGTCCGGCGAAGGCGAACTTTGGCTCTTCCAGTACGGGCGGCCCAGCTGCGATCGCCACCTTGACGTCGAATGGGGCATTGACAACCAGGTCGAGCGAGGGTTTCAGCTCGCCTCCCAGCGCTGACCACACGTCAGAAATCGATCGATCCTGCGGCGGCGGCAGCGCGATGTTGAGCATGATCGGTTGTCTCGAGTCGACCAGGGTGCCGCTCAGAGCATCGGCCGGCATGGTTGGATGGCGGAGGAAGCAACCCAGCAACGCCGAGAGCAGCCGGTGCTCGTCCTCCGGTCGCTGAGTCCAGGCGGTCACGAGATACGAGAGCTTGAAGCGACGCGGCGGGGGCCGGCGCTCGGTGATCAGCCGGGGATCTCGTGCATCGCCACGAATGTCCTCCCACATGACCTCGCGCTGCTCCAGGTCCTCGCGGATGTCATAGAGGTAGAGATCGACGGTCGGCGTGTTGCGACGTGAGGACCAGTCCTTGGTCGGTGCGTCGAAGGCGACGTCCGCTTTTGATCCGTTCAGGGCATCCCGTTTCACGAGGGCGCGCAGGGACTCATCCACGTCCTGGATCATCGCCATCTAGGGTCGACGCCGGCGGCGATCCGATCAAGTCGCGCGGGGGCAGTCATTGGGGTGAAGTTCCTGCCTGAACGGGCAACCTCGGGCTCTGCCGCACGTCCCTTCGGGCATCGCGGCTTACCCGTTCACTGGCCCGCTCGCCCCTTGTGGCGACTCGGCCCCGATGCGACGCTCGGGGCGTTCCTGACGGCACTCAAACCAGGAGGAGATTGCCCATGCCCAATTACTTGTCGCCCGGCGTATACGTAGAGGAGGTCGAGGCAGGCTCACGCCCCATCGAGGGCGTCGGCACCGCGACCGCGGCTTTTGTCGGTCTCGCCGAGAAAGGGCCGGCGAACGCGCCCACGCTGGTCACCAACTGGAGCCAGTTTGCGCAAACGTTCGGCGGCTTCATCGAAGGCTCGTATCTGGCGCACTCCGTCTACGGCTACTTTCTCAACGGCGGCGGCTCAGCGTATGTGGTTCGCATCGGCGCTAACGGTCACGCGCCATCGGCGCAGGCCGAACTGCCGAGCGCGAAGGACAAGTCGCTCGCAGGCTATCGCGTGCTGGCGTTGGAGGGTGGTCAGCCCGGCAATGACATCCAGGTCGAGGTGGCCGAGGCGTCACAACCGGCGGAAGACACCTTCAAGCTGATCATCACGCGTGGCAAAGATCGCGAAGAGTACGACAACGTCACGACGCGTAAGGGCAAGAACAACGTAGTCACTGCCGTCAAGACCGCGTCGAAGCTAATCCAGCTCGAGGAGATCGGGACCGCCGGCGCACTGGAGAAGGTCCCCGCCCCGGGCAAGGTTACGCTTCAGGGCGGCGGCGCGACGATGCCTGCCCGGGTCACCCCGGACGAATATGTAGGCAACTCCGCCGACCGCACCGGATTCGCCGGTCTCGAGGCTGTCGACACCGTCACGATGCTCTGCGTGCCCGACCTGATGGCCGCCTACCAGCGCGGCATGATCGACTCGGAGCAGGTCAAGGCCGTCCAGCTGGCCATGATCGCGCACTGTGAACTGATGGGCGACCGCGTCGCGATTCTGGACGCCCCGCCCGGCCTCAACGCGCAGCAGATCCGCGAGTGGCGGGTCGACAAGGCCGGCTACGACTCGAAGTACGCCACGCTCTACTGGCCCTGGGTGAAGGTCTTCGACCCGCTCGCCGGCCAGGCCAACTTCGTCCCACCGGCCGGTCATATGGCCGGCATCTGGGCGCGCAGCGATGACACCCGCGGCGTGCACAAGGCGCCCGCGAATGAAGTCGTCCGCGGTGCCATCTCCCTCGAGCTCCAGGTCACGAAGAGCGAGCACGACCTGCTCAACCCGCAGGGGATCAACGTGATTCGCGCCTTCCCCGGCCGCGGCATCCGGGTCTGGGGCGCTCGCACGCTCTCCAGCGATCCGGCCTGGCGCTACATCAACGTGCGGCGGTTGTTCAACTACATCGAGGGCTCCATCCTGCTGGGCACCCAGTGGGTGGTCTTCGAGCCGAACGACATGGCGCTCTGGGAGCGTGTCAAGCGCACCATCAGCGCCTTCCTGGTTCGGGTCTGGCGTGACGGCGCCCTCTTTGGCGCAACGCCGGGCGAGGCGTTCTACGTCAAGTGCGACGGTGAGAACAACACGGCCGAGACGATCGACGCCGGGCAGCTCATCGTCGAGATCGGGATTGCGCCGGTCAAGCCGGCCGAGTTCGTCGTGTTCAAGATCGCCCAGTTCTCGGGCGGCACGTCACTCAGCGAATAAAGGAGGAATAAATGCCAGGCGGTATTCCGAATGTTTCGTCTAACGATGCTATCGCGGC
>Ga0307478_10000587_pt1 | contig 36384 bp, 32 predicted proteins | sample atmos_gasesECM4C_2_FD_203713 | JGI IMG/M metagenome (GOLD analysis project Ga0307478, IMG submission 203713) | Hardwood forest soil microbial communities from Morgan-Monroe State Forest, Indiana, United States - atmos_gasesECM4C_05 | ecosystem: Environmental > Terrestrial > Soil > Temperate...
GGTCCCTCGCCGTCTGCGCGGCTCGGGATGACAACCTAAAACTAACGAGGACGTGCACCGGCCGCCGTTGGGGCCGGTTTCACGGCGCGCAATTCCATCTCCATTTTCCTCAACAACCCCGAGGTCGGCGCATCAGGAACGATCCGCAGCACGCTCCGCACGAGATCGAGCGCGCGTTTTGCCTTATTCTGTTTCGCCAAGGCATCGGCCTCGTAAAGGACTGTTCGCAGAATGTCGTCTCGCTTCGTATAGGTGGCACGCGCGAGATCGAAACATCCGACGGCGTCGCTATAATTCTCCGCGGCGGCTTCAAGCAGACCCCGGTCTTCCAGCATCGGCGCGTTGCGGGTGCGCGCGGCGAACTGTTTGGCGGCAGCCCGAAATTCCGCTGCCGGCAGCGAGCTGTTCTTCACCGCGAAATCATGATAGGCGCGCCAGTCAGATGATGCCTTTTCCGCAGCGTCCTTGTCGTCCATTCTCAACCACGCCGCGTAAGGCCGGTAGAGCGGATCGCCCACCATCACTGACATCCAGGAGAGCGCGGGCGCCGACATGTAGGCGCTCTCGGCAAAGGTGAACCCATGCAGGAGCCGGTCGTTGAACACATCCAAATGCGCGGTCAGTTGGAGATACGGTTCGTAGACGTTGCCGATCGTGGCCGCCGCGCCTTTCGTCACAAGCGGCCCGGCCCAGTTCGCATTCTCATTATGAAGCGTGCTCGCGCTAAAGGAATGGATGTGCACGGCGATGGCGCCCGGCTCGAACTGGAAATCCGGTTGAGTAAAGGGACCCGCCACTGTCTCCGTGTACCATCCGTAATAAAGAGCGCAATCGGTCATCGGATAGTTGTTGGGAAAAATCTCCGGCGTGTCGTCGTAAATCAGCGGAACGCCGACTTTGTGCAGCTGGTCGCGAATCTCCGCCAGCCATCGATCGCCGACGGCCAATCCACCGGACGAATTGTGCGCGCCATCGATATAAGCGCGGCCCCAGAGCCCTTTTTTTTCGGTTTCGATGGCGTCGCTGATCATCCGCCGCACCGTCGCGACCTCTGGCGCGTCGAGCCGGCAAACGAGCAGGACCGCGGAGTTCTCGAATTCGGCGATGGCGCGGTAGCTCTGAAAATAGGGATTCGGCAGCAGCCCGGAAATCTGATCGGAAAACGCACCCAGGGCGGCGACCTCTGAATCGACCGCAGCATCATTGCGATTCCCGATCGGCGGCTCGCCCGGCTTGTCTCCCGGATAATCCGACGTCGCTCGAATTTTCAGCGGTATTCCCTTGATCATCGCGACGAAGCGAATCGAATTGGTTGTGACAGTGATCGGGCCGCCGCGCGGCTCGTTCAGCGTCCACCAATTGCGCTCCTTGAACACGACGCGCAGCGGATCGCGAATCATCGTGTCGTATTCGAGGCGGCTGATCTCTTCCGTTCTTGAAACGCTCAAGCCGACGAGATGATCGCGCGCGATGCCGCGCTTCTGCGCGTAGAATTTTGCCAGCTCGACGGATTCGGGGATATCCTTGTTGAAGACGACGATGGTGGCCGGCGCGAGCGGCTTCTCCGCGAACGCGAGGGTCGACGCGGAAACGAAAAACAACAACCAGTTCCCGAGCTGACGAAGATTCATTCTAGAAACGCAGTTTCAATCCGTCGTAGGCGAGGCCGACCCCTGCCGGCAGCTCGGCTTCGCTGGCTTGCGCCAGCTCGTGGCAAATGTGGGTGAACAACGTTCGCCCCGGCCGCACTTTCGCCGCCACTTCCAGCGCCTGCGCAACGCTGAGATGCGTCCGATGCGGCCTGTGCCGAAGCGCATCGATGATTAACACTTCGACGTTGGCGATCTCGCGCACGATCTCATCCGGCACGGCACTGCAATCGCTGAGGTAGGCGACGAGCTTCGTTCCTGCGCGCGAAAACAAGTAGCCGTTCACGATCGATCTGCCGTGTGGCACCGGCAACGGCGTGATGGTTGTTCCGCCGAGCTGGAATGGACCATCAACGAGGTGCGGCACCGGCACGAGATAACCCGGGAAACGGTTGAGGCCGTTAAAGGCAAACTCATAAACCCGCGCGAGATCGCGCATCGTTTCGGACGACGCGTAAACCGGGATCGATCCGAGATCGTGGGAAAAGCGCCGGAGATCGTCGAACCCCATAATGTGATCCGTGTGCGAATGAGTGAAGATGACTGCATCCAGCCGCCGGATATTTTCCCGCAACGCCTGAGTGCGAAAATCGGTCCCCGTATCGACGACCCAGGCGCACTCCGGCGTCTCGACGTAGATCGACGAGCGCAACCGCTTGTCACGCGGATCGGTCGAATGGCAAACCTCGCAATCGCATCCGATCGTCGGCACCCCATGGGAGGTGCCGGTGCCGAGAAACGTCAGGCGCAGCTGCGAGTTTTTGGTTGATCCGGCCGGAGCCGATTGAGAGTTTGAAACGTTCAAGCGCCGCAGCTTCCGCTTTATTCTTCATCCCTCAACCTTCAACCTTCAAAATGCCCGCCACGCTCAGCCTTCTCCGGATCAAAAACCTGGCGCTGGTCGAAGACCTCGAGTGGCAGCTCGCGCCGGGCTTTACCGCGATCACGGGCGAAACCGGCGCGGGAAAATCGATCATCATCGGCGCGCTCCAGTTGCTCCTCGGCGAACGCACGGACAAATCGTTGATCCGGACCGGGACGGAATCGTGCACGGTCGAGGCGATTTTTGAAGGGGCTGAACTCAAGCATCTCAGTTCGTTGCTGCACGAGTCGGGAGTCGAGAGCAGCGAGAGCGAGCTGATCGTAAAGCGCAGTTTCTCCACGGCCGGGACCAATCGCCAGTTCATCAACGGATCGCCGACGACGCTCGGGGTTCTCAAGAACCTCGGAGACGAGCTCGTCGATCTGCACGGGCCGCACGATCACCAATCGCTCTTGTCGCCGGACCGGCAGCTCGCGCTCCTCGACGGTTACGCCCACACGGGCGAAACGCTGCGGGAATTCGAAATCGCTTACCGGAAATTGCAATCGCTGCGCGCCGAACAAGCCGCGCTCAGCACGGCCGAATCCGCGCGCGAACAGGAGATTGACCTGTTGCGCCATCAGATAAATGAAATCACGAACGCAAACCTGACGCTCGGCGAGGAGGAAGAGATCGCGGCGCGTTATCGACTGGCCGCGAACAGCAAACGTCTGCTCGAGCTGGCAGGCTCGATCTCGCGCCGGCTTTCGGAAGCCGACGACGCGATTCTTTCGCAACTTACCGAGACCCAGCGATTGCTGCGCGACCTGGAGAAGATCGATCCGGACAAGGCGACGCTCGCCGACGCCCACGCGGCGTGCGTCGTTGAGCTTTCAGAAATCTCGCGTTCGCTCGGGCAATATGCCGACCAACTCGATCTCGACCCGGCCCAGCTCGCGGCGCTCGAAGAGCGAGTAAATCTTTTCGAAACGTTGAAGCGAAAATACGGCGGCTCGATCGCCGAGGCGATCGGGTTCGGCGAGCGAGCCGCCGAGCGAATGCGCAAGATCGAAGGGCGCGACGCAGAGCTGGAGCGTCTCAGTCAGGAGATTGAAAGTGGGCGCCGCGAAGTCGAACGGGTTGGACATGCGCTCCGCAAAGCGCGGAGCAAAGCCGCGCCGAAGCTCGCCGAAAATATTCGCGCCAATTTGCGCGATCTCGGTTTTCGCCAATCAGAATTCGAAGCGAAATTGACCGGGCTCGACGAAGCGCGTGCGACTGGTTTCGATGCGGTGGAGTTGCTCTTTTCGCCGAATCCGGGCGAACCGCTCAAGCCGTTGCGCCTGATCGCTTCCAGCGGCGAAATCTCACGCCTGATGCTCGCGATCAAATCGTCCCTCGCCGCCCAGGATGCGATTCCGCTCCTGGTCTTCGACGAGATCGACGCCAATGTCGGCGGCGAGATCGCGAATGCGGTTGGCGCGAAAATGCAAAATTTGGCGGCTGACCACCAGGTGCTTTGCATCACGCATCTGCCGCAGGTGGCCGCGGCGGCCACGACGCAATTCGTGGTGACGAAAGAAGTCGTCGCCGGACGCACCCACTCCCGGCTCATGGAAGTGTCGGGCAAAGCGCGCCAGGAAGAAATCGCGCGGATGCTCGGTGGAAAAAGCGAATCCGCCCTCAAGCACGCGGCGACCTTATTGAAACAACGGTAACGGCATTCTATAAACCGCTGTGCTCAATTACATCTGGCTCGCGCTCGTGGTGCTCGCGGTGGCGATCGGCGGCTGGAACAATCGGCTGAGCGAGGTGACGGCCGGCGCTTTTGATGGCGCGAAGACAGCGGTGACGATCGCGCTGGGGCTGATCGGGATCATGGCGCTCTGGCTCGGCGTGATGCGGCTGGCCGAACGCGCCGGTCTCGTGCAACGCATCGCGCGCGGGCTGCGGCCGGTGATGCGTCCTCTCTTTCCCGATGTGCCGCCGGAACATCCGGCGATGGGTTCGATGCTGATGAACATGGCGGCGAACATGCTCGGGCTCGGGAATGCCGCCACGCCACTCGGCTTGCGCGCGATGCGCGATCTCGAACGGCTCAATCCTCGACCGGGTATCGCTTCAAACGCGATGTGCACTTTCCTCGCGATCAACACCGCATCCGTGCAGTTGATTCCCGCCACCGCGATCGCGTTGCTGGCGGCGGCTGGGTCGGCGCGGCCCACCGCCATCGTCGGCACCGCGCTGCTCGCCACACTGTGCGCCGCGACGGTCGCGGTTACGTCGGCGAAGCTCCTCGAGAAGCTGCCGTTCTTTCGCCTGCCGGAAATCAATCCTGGACCCGGGATGGATGATCCCGGCCGTGATGTGGCGACGACGCCAGCCGGGATCAGCGATCCCGGCTACAGCGACAACGCCATCGCCATCGAGCCGCGCGGCTGGCGACGCATCCTTCCCTTTCTCCTCGTGGTTTTTTTTCTCGGCCTCTTCGTGCGCCTGGTTTTTCCCGGCTGGTTAAATCTTCCCGCCGACCCGAACGCGGCTGCGCAAAACGCTTTCGTGCGCAGCGTAAACACACTCTCGATTCTCGCGATCCCATTCTTGTTGAGCTTCTTCCCGGTCTACGCAGCGACGCGCCGGATCAAGGTTTACGAAGAATTCGTCGAGGGCGCGAAGGAAGGATTCGGCGTGATTCTGAGCATCATTCCATTCCTGGTGACGATGCTGGTCGCGATCAGCATGTTCAAAGGCGCCGGGGGCATCGATCTTCTCACGCGCCTGCTCACGCCAGTGCTGACGCCCCTTCAGTTTCCGCCCGATCTGCTGCCGCTGGCCTTGATGCGGCCGCTCAGCGGAAGCGCGACGCTGGCTATCCTCACCGACATCATTCATCGTCTTGGTCCGGACAATATCGTCAGCCTGATGGCGGCGACGATCTACGGCAGCACTGAGACCACGTTCTACGTCGCGGCGGTTTATTTTGGATCGGTGGCCGTAAAGCAGACCCGCCACGCGATTCCGGCGGGTTTGCTGGGCGACCTGGCTGGAGTTGTCGCCTCGGTCATCATTTGCCGGTTGGTTTTTGCTTAGAATCTTCCGTTCGCTGGGCTCGCGCAATTTTTCCCTCGCCACCGACCTGACAGATTTCCTATCGTCCGCCTGCACATGATTCAGCGCGATTATCTCATCATCGGAAGCGGTATTGGCGGCAGCAGCGTGTGCGAAAGCATCCGCAAATACGACAAGCGCGGCCAGGTGACGCTCGTCGGTGCTGAGACCTTCCATCCTTACAAGCGCTGGATGCTCTCCAAGAGTTTTCTCCGCGACAGGATCGCGCCCTTGAAAAAAATGCCGGTGCTGGATGCCCGTTGGTACGACGCGCACAAGATCGAGACGCGATTCGCGGCGATGGTGACGCAGATCAATATCGATCGCCGGCTGGCGGTGCTGGGCAATGGCGAGACCATCGAGTTCAACAAGGCGTGCCTCGCGATGGGCAGCCGGCCGGTGCGGCCGCCGGTGGCAGGTGTTGGACTGGGCAATGTGATTTATCTGCGGACCATTCGGGACGCGCTGGCCTTGCGCGAGATGGCGTCGCTGGAAAAAGCGATCGTGGTGGTGGGCGGCGGCTTGCTCGCGTGCGAAGCGGCGGCGAGCCTGCGCCAATTGAAATTCAAAGTGAGCATGATGCATCGCAACGCTTACCTGTTGAACCGCTACCTCGATCCCGAGACGGGCGCCTGGGTCACCGCCTATTTCGAAAAGCACGGCATCACGCTGCTCCTGGGCGAAAGCCTGAATGGATTCGAAGGCAAAACGGTCCTGCGCAACATCCAGACAAAAAGCGGCAATCGGATCGCGGCCGGCGTGGCGGTGGTGGCGTGCGGCGCCGAACCGAACCTCGAGCTGGTCCGCAACACGCCGCTTTCCGGCCCGCACGGCTCGCCGGTGAGCGAATATCTCGAGACGGAGGAGAAAGGAATTTATGCGATCGGCGATCTCGCCTTTTATCCCGACCGCATCATGGGGGGCGTGCGCCGCCAGACGCACTGGGAAAACGCGCGGGAGCAGGGGTTGGTGGCGGGCGCGAACATGACCGGGAAAAAAAGGATTCGCTATGAGCAGGTCCCCTATTTCTGGACCGAGATGTTCGACCTGAAAATGGATTTCGTGGGCGATTTCAGTCTGCCACCGACTCGGATGACTCTGAAGGGCACCTACGCGAAGAAGAAATTCGCGGTGCGTTATTATCAGGGCGACAAACTGCGCGCTCTGCTTCTTTGCCAGGCGACGCCGCGCGAAGTGGACGCGGCGAAGGCGGAGTTACGGACGGCGCTCGGAAAATAACGCCCGCTAGCGGGCATAATCAGGAATTTCGAGAGCGGGATTCTTAACCGAAACAAGTTTCCAATCCCACGGCCAGGTCGCGCCGCGCTGCCACTCGAATTCGAACGGAGCCTCGAGCGAGTTTACCCGGTTCACGACGAAGTCGGCGAATTCGCCGGTGGCTTGGACTCTGATCTTCGCGCTCCAGGAACCGTGACCATCTTTGCTTTGAATTGAAACGACGCTCGACTCGATCCGTGCGTTCGGCAGAACGCGGAAAACCTCGCCGAGCCGCTCGAGCAGGAGCGCCCGGTTGTTTCCCCAGCGGTCCTCGTAACCGCTGCCGATAAATTCGCCGACGGCTTTCCAATCCTTCTTCTCGATCTGGGCGAGGAGATGGACGCTATGCAGCTCGACCTGGCGCGGCGGCTGCCAAAGCCGCGCGAGGTAAACGCCCCAGATCACTGCGACAATAAGGCCGGCATAAAACCCGTTTCGGAAATTCACGCTCTGGACAATCAGCAAACAGCCCCAATTTGCGAGCGATTCCGATTGACGCGAGGGCCGGCTAGGGGCATGAACCGTGCTGACTTAAACAACTCTTTTTTCATGTTCACAATCGGTTCTTTCGCGATCGCTGTTTTTGCCGTCTTCGGTGGTATTTTCTGGGCGTGCCGGAACGATCGCGACGAAACCTGACAACGTCCCCCTTATGCTGAGTCAAGAAGATTTGAAGTGGATCGCCACGACTTCCACCGAGCTTAATTCGATGCTGCAACAGATCGCGCGCTACGCGGATTTGGCGCGGCAGCACAAGGGCGAATACAATTATATTGAGATGCTCGGCGAACGCGTCGAGCTGGCCTCGAAAACAGCGCAGGACCTGTTCGATCGGGTCACGTCGCGGATTCTGGAGGGCAGCTCGGCGAGGTCGAAGCAAGCGCCCGATCCGTCCCGTCCGCCGGAATTCAAAGTCGTCCGTTCTCCAGCCGAATCCGCGCCGAAAACGCGAACGTCCGTGGACAAACCGGCGGCGCGCAGCAAAGGCAGTGACAACAAGAAGGCACCGGAGAAGGCGGCGGAGAAAGCGCCGGCGATTCCACCGGCGATCAGCGTGCTGAATCCGAAAGGAAATCGTGAGCTCATTCTTCTGGTGGATGACGAAGCAGAGATCGCGGAACTGGCAGCCACGATGCTGACCGACGAAGGCTACAGGGTGGTTTTGGCGCGCGACGGCTTTGAGGCCTTGAAAATCTACCAACAAATCGGCAACCAGATCGGCCTTGTCATCCTCGATTTCTTTCTGCCGGTCATGGACGGCGACGCCGTTTTTGACGAATTGCGCGCGCTGAACCCGGAGGTCGCGGTTGTCTTGAGCAGCGGCTTCGCGGAGCAAAGCAAACTTGGGGGAATGCTGGCGCAGGGTCTGAAGGGCTTTATCCCGAAGCCTTACACAACCGAAAAATTGCTCGAGCAGGTCCGCTCCACGATCGATGCGGCCCGGCTCTCCGGAAGCTAGCGCTTCTGCACCGCGAAGCGGCTACAGAAGACTAGTTGTCTGGTTCAGCGCCCGCATTTCACGGGGCAAATCCCCCGTCGGTGGCACCGATTTAGCTTTAAGAAGGGCAGCGCCCATGGCCCGTATCGATTCATTCTTCAAGCTGATGGGAGAACAGAAGGCGTCCGACCTTCACCTCTCCACCAATAATCCGCCGATGCTGCGCATCAACGGCGAGCTGATCCGCGTGGATTACCCGCCGCTCCAGAACGACGAATTGAAAGCGATGGTCTACGAGATCGCGCCCGAGGGAAAAATCAAAACCTTCGAAGAAACGTCCGACATCGATTTCGGCTACGAGGTCCCGGGGATGGCGCGATATCGAGCGAATTTTTTCCAGCAGAAATACGGCATCTCCGCGGTGTTTCGTTTGATTCCCTCGAACGTGATGACGGTGGAGGACCTGGACTTGCCTCCCGTGCTGAAGAAATTTCCGATGCTGAAGAAAGGCCTTGTCCTCGTCACGGGCCCCACCGGATCAGGTAAATCGACCACGCTCGCCGCGATGATGGACTACGCGAACCTCCATCGCCACGACCACATCATCACGGTGGAAGACCCGATCGAGTTCGTCCACCGGAGCCAAAACTGTCTCGTCCAGCATCGCGAAGTGGGCGTCCATACCCGCTCGTTCGCGGCCGCGCTGCGCGGCGCGTTGCGTGAAGACCCCGACATCCTGCTCGTGGGTGAAATGCGCGACCACGAGACGATCGAACTGGCGCTGACCGCCGCCGCTACGGGGCACCTTGTTTTTGGAACGCTTCATACTTCCAGCGCATCCAAAGCGGTGGACCGCATCATCGACGTTTTCCCGACCAACCAGCAAAACCAGATTCGCGCAACACTTGCCGAGTCGCTCAAGGGCGTAATCGCGCAAAACCTGTTCAAGCGGATCGATAAGCCGGGACGCGTCGCCGCTTTGGAAATCCTGGTCGTCGACATGGCGATCGCGAACCTCGTCCGCGAAGGCAAGACCCACCAGATTCCGGGCATGATTCAGGTCGGCAAGAAGAAAGGCAACCAGCCGCTCGACGACGCGATCATGGAACATCTGCGCCACGCCCGCATTTCGCCGGAGGAAGCCTACGACAAGGCGATCGATAAAAAGAAATTCCGGCCTTTCCTCAAGGAACCGCCGATGGATGGCGCTGATGAATAGGAGCCTGGAGCGATGAGAATTCCCGATCTCGACAGAATCTTATCCGCGATGCTGCAGACTTACGACGGCATCTCGGACCTCAACTTTTCTGTGGGCCATCCCATGCAGGTTGAGGATTTCGGCGAACTGAAACCGGTCTTCGTCGATCCACCGATCGAAGCGCTGACGCCTTATCAGACGGAACAAATCGCACTGACTTTGATGCAGGGGAACCGGCGGCTGATCTACGATTATCTGACGGGCGGTTCCTGCGATTGCAGTTACTCGCTCGGCCAGGAAGCGCGCTTTCGCGTCAACATCTTCCGGCAGCAGGGACATTTCTCGATCGTGCTACGAAAGCTCGAAGGCTTCATTCCGAGCGTGGCGAGTCTGGGGCTGCCGTCCATTCTTGAAGAGATCGCGAGGGAAAAAACCGGGCTTGTCCTTGTCACGGGCGCCACCGGCAGCGGCAAGACGACTACACTGGCGGCGCTGCTCAATGAGATCAACACCCACCAGGCCGTGCACGTCGTGACCCTGGAAGATCCGATCGAATTCGTGCATCCGGCGATGAAGGCCACCTTCAATCAACGCGAGCTCGGCCACGATTTTAACAATTACCCAAACGGCTTGCGCGCCGCGCTCCGTCAGGCGCCGAAAGTGATTTTGGTCGGCGAAATGCGCGACCGTGCAACCGTGGAAGTAGCGCTGATGGCCGCGGAAACTGGCCATCTGGTTTTAAGCACGCTCCACACCGTCGATGCCGGCCAGGCCATCAACCGCATTCTCGGCCTCTTCTCGCTCGGCGAAGAAAAACAATTACGTATCCGGCTGGCCGACACCCTGCGTTACATCGTCAGCCAGCGACTGGCGCCGAAAGTCGGCGGCGGCCGGCAATTGCTCACGGAGATCTTGGGGAACAACCTGCGCACTCGCGAGACCATCGCAATCGGCGAAGGCGAACACCGCAACTTCTACGAAATCATTGAGGCCAGCTCGCCGTTCGGCTGGATGACGTTCGACCAGTCGATCCTGAACGCTTACGAGAACGATTTCATCACGGAAGAAACCGCGCGGTTGTTCGCCACGCGCAAGGGCCGGGTGAGCCGCGGTCTCGACCTCATCCAGAAAGGGCGCGGCGTGGACAACGATCTCGACTCGGGCCTGCGCCTCGATCTCCCCGCAAACGCATTCCGCTAAACCATGGAAGCACAAGACTCCTCCTTCTTCGATCTCGGCGACAACACGGCGCTCGTCTGTGTCGATCACCAGCAATACCAGAAAATGATCGTGCCGCAGTTGATCGACCTGACCTACAAGGTGCACCTCGGTTTGTTCGAGGAAGACGTTCTCCTGAAACTGAAAACCTACGGCTACAACGTGGTGATTGTTTACGAAAACTTCAAAGGCTCTACTCCGCAGAACAACCCAATCCTGCAGGCCATGGTCGGGCGGCCGGGAGCCCAGCGGAGGCAACATTTCCTCGTGCTGATCAGCCACCGGTTCCCAACGAACGACGCCATGAGCGCGTTCGTGCAGAGTGTGGATTTGATCGTGAACATCGCGGACCTGGCGAACTTCAAGCCAGTCCTGCGGCGCGGCGTCGCGCAGTATCGCGAGCTTTACAGCTCGTTCCACGAAACGCTGAAAGCCGTCCAGGCGATTTAAGCGGCGGCGCTCCGCGTGCGCTCGACAAAAAAACGCACGAAACTTCGGGCCTGCGCACGATGTTTTAGACGCGAAGTGCAGTTGCGGCTGCTCTTCCGCGCACGATATTGCCGGGCACCTCTATGAAGCTGAGCAACTGGATTCGATTCACCTGGGACTTGACCCGGCTTCCCTCATTCGAGAACGCGCTTCCGGAACATTACGAGATCGGACCGGCGACCGCCGAGGACGAAAAGGAATTGCGCAAGATCATCTCGAGTTCGTTCGTGCTCGACCCGATGTGGAGCCCGGAACTGCAGGAAGTGACGGAGAAAATTGAGTCGTGGTTGGAGCGCGCGCTTGCCTCGCCGGCCTGCACGTTTCTGGCGTTGCGTCATGGCACGCGTATCATCGGCGCGTCGGTGATTTCCACGGACGCGGATGCGGACATGCACCTGATCCCCGGCCCTTGCATCTCAATGGAATACCGCAACCGGGGCTTCGGCACGCGCTTGCTCGAACAGGCGCTCTCTCGTCTGCGTGAAGCAGGACTACGCGAAGCCGCCGGCGTAGCGAAAGAAAACCTGCCGGTGAGCAAATTCCTTTACCCGAAGTTCAACGCGACTTCGTCTCCGTACGATTTCACGCCGCTCGTGCCGGTCTGATCATCGCTTCGTGCCCGGAGGATATTCTTGCGGCGAGCGCAGGCGCAATTTTCTGAATCCAAGCGGGCTCGCGCTGCATCCCACTACATATGATCCAGGATCTCAAGTTCGCCCTCCGGCAGCTTTTCAAGGCGCCGGGATTCACTCTCGCCGCCGTCATCGTTCTCGCCCTCGGCATCGGCGCCAATACCGCCGTCTTCAGCCTCGTCCACACGATGTTTTTTGCGCCGCCGCCTTACGCAAAGCCGCAGGAAGTCGTCCAGATCTTTTCGCAGGACAAGAAGAACCCGAAAACATACCGCGGCTTTTCCTATCCCACCTACGCCGACATCCGGGCCCAGAACACTGTCTTCGCCGACGTAATGGCCTACAACCTCGCCATGATCGGCCTGGGCCAGAAAGGCGATACCCGCCGCACCTTCGGCGGCATCGTCAGCTCCAATTATTTCTCCGTCCTCGCCGTTCCGCTCGCTCGTGGCCGCACCTTTCTACCGGAGGAAGAAACCCTCGGCCGCAACGCACCGGTTGCGATCGTGAGTTACGCTTACTGGCAGAAACATAATCTCGACCCGGCTGTACTCGGCTCCGAATTGCTGGTCAACGGCCATCCTTTCACCATCGTCGGGATCGCACCGCGCGGCTTCACCGGGACACTTCAAATATTCTCCGTGGAAGTCTGGCTGCCGCTCAGCAATTACGATCGGGTCGCGAACGATTTCGAGCAGGCGAACAAGAGCGCGTTCGGCGATCGGGCGGGACAGCAGTTGATCGTCGTCGGCCGCCTCAAACCCGGGATGACCGCGGCCAGCGCCAGGCCCGCGCTTGAAGGGCTCGCCGCGAACCTGGAGAGGGCGTTCCCGGTCGAGCAAAAAGACCAGACGTTTACGACCACGCCGATCTCGCGGTTTTCCGTTAGTACCGCACCTTCCGGCGAAGGAGGTCTGGAAGCGATCGCGCCGATGCTGCTGGGGATGGCGATCGTGGTCCTGCTCGTGGCGTGCCTCAACCTCGCCAACATGCTTCTCGCCCGCGGCACCGCGCGGCGGAAAGAAATCGCGATTCGTCTCGCGCTCGGCGGCAGCCGGTTTCGGATCGTGCGCCAGCTCTTGACGGAAGGTTTCGTCCTCGCGCTGCTCGGCGGCGCGTGCGGTTTGGTTCTCGGCCTTTGGTCGTCCGATCTTCTCGTCGCTTCGCTCGGCAAGATGTTGCCGCTCGATATCGTCTGGCTGGCCGGCCCGAATCTTTCCATTCTCGCAGCGACGTTCGGCTTTTGCGTCGTCGGCACACTCGGGTTCGCGCTCGGACCTGCGCTCAAGCTTTCCCGCAGCGCGGTCGTCGCCGATCTCAAGGAACAGGCCGGCGAAGATGTCGTTAGGCGCCGGTGGAAATTTCTTCCGCGGAACCCGCTGGTCGTGGCGCAAATCGCATTCTCACTTGCCTTGCTCACCGCCGCCGCGCTCTTCATCCGCGGCGCTGGCAAAGCCGCGGCGGTCGAGACAGGTCTCGCGCCCGGCGCCAGTTTCCTTCTCGAAACGGATGCAAGCCTTGCCGGTTACGACCAGAAACGCGCCCAGGATCTTTACCGCAATCTTGAAGAGCGACTCGCCTCTCTTCCTGGCGTCGAACACGCCAGCGTCTCGGCGACGGTGCCATTCGGCATGATTTCGCTAAATCGAAATGTCCAGCGTGCCGGCGTGCAACCGGCGCCGGATGCCAAACCGGCGACCGCCGCCGAAGGCCTCGCCTTCAGCGCCGCCTGGAACAGCGTCGGCGCCGATTACTTCGCGACGGTCGGTCTGCCGGTTACGCGCGGCCGGGCCTTCAATCAGGCCGAAGCCACGCAGTCCGGCGGTCCCATGGTCGCCATCATCGACGAAGTCCTCGCCAAAAAACTCTGGCCGGAAGGAGACGCGCTCGGCCAGCGCATTCAATACGCGAGCGACAACGCGACCCGCGCCAAGAACGACTCCCGCAGCGTCGGCATGACCGGCGATCTCAGCAGCGAAACTGGAAAAGAAACGATCGAGATCATCGGCGTCGTTGCGACAACGAAACAACAGCTCTTCGAAAAAGATCCGCACGGCCAGATTTACCTTCCGTTTGCACGCGGATTCCAGAGCAACGTCTCGTTCTTCATCCGGTTCCGTTCGCTCGCCGCCGGCAGTGAAGCGAGCACCGCCGATCTGCTTCGCCGGACCGTGCGCGAAGTCGATCCCGCCCTGCCCGTTCTCTCGCTCAAGAGTTTCGCGCAACATCTCGACAGCAACTTCCAGCTCTGGGTCGTCCGCGCCGGTGCTGCCATGTTCTCCGTCTTCGGCGGACTCGCGCTCGGTCTCGCCGTCGTTGGTCTTTACGGCGTGAAAGCGTACTCCGTCGCGCGACGCACTCGCGAGATCGGCATCCGCATGGCCCTCGGCGCGCAACCCGGAATGGTTTTGCGCATGATCATGACCGAAGGGTCCATCATGCTTCTGACCGGAATTGTTCTCGGTCTCCTTCTCGCCGCCGGGACCGGAAAAATCCTCAGCGGCATGCTCTACGAAGTCGGCGCGCTCGATCCCGTCGCGTTCACCTTCGCTCCCCTCACCCTCGCGCTTGCCGCTTTGTTCGCCACCTGGCTCCCAGCCCGCCGCGCCACCCGCATCAGCCCGATGGCGGCCCTGCGGACAGAATAGTTTAATCGTCCTCTGGGTCGGTCGTTGTTTCCGCGCTGCCGGTTTCCTTCGTTGCCGCAGAGATTCTCTTCAAACCTGCATTCATCATTTCCTGCAACGCTCCCGCATCGCGATAGACCATCACCTGGCTGAACGCTTGCCAGAACTTTCTGTTCTTCGCAGTTTCGGAGGACAACATGAATCCCAATCGTGTCGCCAATTCGGGCAAATAAATATCGAACGCCGCTTTTACCTGTTCGCCGAATTGTTGGGCGCTGCTTCGAGATCGCGCATAAGCGAGCCACGCGAAAGCCAAGAGTGGCACGAGCAGCACTGCTAAAGAGCATTCTTTGATCGCGGCCACTACAGCGAGCTCTAGAGCAAAAAAGAGGGCCAACACGAACAAGTTCAGCCAGAGATCAACGCGCGCTCGGTCATTACCCAAAATCTCACGAAAGTCTTTGGACATCAGTCCTTGCAATCTGGCCCATCCGTTGATGGACTCGAAACCGTAGATGACGCGCGAATAATCTTCATAAGCTCGCACCGCATTGCCGAATGAGGTTGGCAAAATCAGGCTTGTTTTCGAGGGGTACTCACGAGCCAATCGGCGCGATAGCTCGGACAGCTCCTCTTCTTGCTCGTCGCTTAGCGCGCCCGATTGGTTATACAGCTGTTCAAATTTCGCTTTGAGTTTGCGGAATTTCTCACAGTGAGATCCCTTGAATCGCCGTCTCAAACCCCGAGGCCAATACCCTTCGGCTGTCCGGAATATTTCGCGGTTGACCGACTGGAGAAAGACGGCGAACACCCAGATGCAAAGCACGAAAATTCCGGCATCTTCAAGTGGTTTACGCCAATTTACGTGAAGCCACAAGGCATCGGGCCACACGACTTTCGCAAGGAAAAACGTCGCCATCGAGAAAAACAAAGCCGGCAAAAAGAAGCCGATGATGAAATCTCGCCCGAAAACCTTATTGAGCTCGCTATTCACTCTTTACGATGTGCGTCATGCCTGGCCTGGGCGCCGCACCTTCGTATCGGGATCTCCTTCAGGTTCAGCTTTGATCGTTTCCAAACCTTTCTTGCGACGTACCGGAACATCCGGGTCCCCCTCAAGGCCGCTGAACGTTACTATCTTTTCAAATCCGGTCTTTTCGTAATACTTGCTTGGTTTACGCTTGGCATTTTCAAGGTCGCGAAACATCAACGTCTTGAACTTTTTCGCCATCTTAAACTTTGCCCCCTCTTTGTATGGAATTTTAACCGCGCACGTAAACGTGGGATCGAATTCAGCAGTTGCCTGTCGCTTGATCACGATCACTTCACCGAGCCCGAAAAGGTTCAGCCTTTTTTTCGTTGTCCGACTCGGGAGTCCAATGACGCAATGGACGATTTGCTTGGCCTGCTTCGAACTGATGCCGGCCTTCGTCGCCACGGTGCCAGCAAGTTGGGTCTTGAAATGTTCCGTGTTCACCGGGGGTTCATTTGAGGAAGATGGAGTATTTCACGCAGATCTTGGGCGCAACGTCAAGAGCCATTGACGACGCGTTTACCAGAAATGGTGGCTGGGGAGGGAATTGAACCCCCGACACGAGGATTTTCAGTCCTCTGCTCTACCAACTGAGCTACCCAGCCGTTGCGACGCGCGATGACGCGAAGTCGTTAGAGGGCGTCACTATGCGAAAATAGCGCCAGGGAGCAAACGGAAAGCGGGGGCGAGGATGGAGAGTGGAGGATTGAGGATGGCGGCCTCAATCCAATTTTGTCATCCCGAGCTTGTCGAGGGATCTCTCGCTTTGCCTTTTCCTCGCTGCGCTCGCGAAAATTAGAGGCCGCTCGACAAGCTCGGGATGAAAACAAAAGTTAGCCGGTGAAACTGCGGGGCAAATTTACTGCGGTCGCCAAAAGGTGGAGGTAATCGGCGCGCTGGATTTCGATGGCGCCGAATTGTTGGAGGTGGGGCGTGAGCCATTGGGTGTCGAGAAGAACGAAGCGGCGGGTGCGCAGGTGCTCGACCAAACCAAGCAGCGCGATCTTCGACGCGTCCCGGATGTGATGGAACATGGACTCGCCGAAGAATGCGCCGCCGATCGAGACGCCGTAAAGGCCGCCGGCGAGTTTGCCGCTCTGCCAGGCTTCGATGGAATGGGCGTGGCCAAGCTGATGGAGGCGCGTGTAGCTGGCGATGATCTCGTCGTTGATCCACGTCTCCGGCCGGCGCGCGCATTCCCGCATCACTTCCGTGAAGGAAACGTCGAACCGAATCTCGAATGCCTTCTTCCGAACTGCTCGCTCCAGCGTATGGGGCACGTGAAAATCCTTGAGCGGCAGGATCGCGCGCGGATCGGGCGAGAACCATTCGATCGCGCCATCGGCCATCGCCATGGGGAAAACCCCGAGGCGGTATCCCTGGAGCAAAACTTCCGGGTCAATCATGGGAGAAGTGACCAGTGATCAGTGACCAGTGACAAGAAAAGAATGGACGACGCGTGAACTTTGAAACTGGTCACTGATCACTTGTCACTGGTCACTTTCTTAAGTATCCTTCGCGCTTGAAGGCCTTCTCTATCGCTTTCTTCATCGCCAGCGCGATTCTCCTCGCCGGCTGCGCCGATCCGCTCGAAAAGCCCCTGGGTCAGGAAGCCCAGGAAAAATTCCAGCGCGGCATTACCGGCAACGGCACGCTCGGCCCGGTGGATCGTTCTGACGATCCTACCATCAAGGAAACGCATCCGTGACGAAGAACTCCGCGAGCGCGCATTCGAAAATTCTCATTCTCGATTTCGGCTCGCAGTACACGCAGGTAATCGCGAGAAGAATTCGCGAGTGCCAGGTCTATTCGGAGATCGTCCGGCACAACATTCCCGCGGAAGAAGCGGCGGCTCTCGAGCCGAAAGGAATCATCTTATCGGGGGGACCGGCCAGCGTTTATGACGAGCGCGCGCCGCAACTCGACCCGCAGATTTTTTCGCTCGGGATCCCGGTGCTGGGCATTTGCTACGGGATGCAATTGATGGCGCATCATCTCGGCGGGCAGGTGGAATTCAGCGAGCGCCGCGAATACGGCGCGGGCATGTTGCAGATCGCGAATGGCTCGAAGCTTTTCGACGGCGTCGGCGAGCAGATCGATATCTGGAGCAGCCACGGCGACAAAGTCACGGCGATGCCCGCCGGTTTTCGGAGCGCCGCCCACACGGAAAATTCGCCCTTCGCCGCGATGGAAGATCCGGCCCGGAAACTGTACGCGCTCCAGTTTCATCCCGAAGTGGCGCACACGCCGCGCGGGAAAGAAATCATTCAGAATTTCGTCTTTCACATTTGCGGGTGCTCGATGGATTGGACGATGGGATCGTTCATCGAGGAAGCCTGCGAACGCGTGCGCAGGCAGGTCGGCGACCAGAAAGTGGTTCTAGGCCTGAGCGGCGGTGTCGATTCATCAGTCACCGCCGCGCTTTTGCACAAGGCGATCGGCGATCAGCTTACCTGCATCTTCGTCAATAACGGCCTCCTCCGCTCGCGCGAGGAAGAAATGGTGCAACGGGTCTTCGACGAGAATTTTCACATCCGGCTCAAGTACGTCGATGCCGCCGAGCGTTTCCTGAAATTGCTGAAAGGCATCACCGATCCCGAGGAGAAACGAAAAATCATCGGACGCGAATTCATAAAAGTCTTCCAGAATGCGACTGAAGAATTACTGGCCGAGGATGCCGCAAACGGCTCCGGAGACCACGGCGGTTATCACTTTCTCGCGCAGGGCACGCTTTATCCCGACGTGATCGAAAGCGTCGCGATCGGCGGGAATCCGGCGCATGTGATCAAGAGCCATCACAATGTCGGCGGCCTGCCGGAGAAAATGCATTTCGAGCTGGTCGAGCCGGTGCGCCAGCTTTTCAAAGACGAGGTGCGGCAGGCGGGCCTGCAACTCGGGCTGCCGAAAGAAATCGTTTACCGGCAGCCGTTCCCCGGGCCCGGCCTCGCGGTGCGGATCCTGGGTGAAGTCACACCGGAACGGCTCCGAATTTTGCGCGACGCCGACACAATCGTGGTAAGCGAAATGAAAGCGTCCGACTGGTATTACCGCGTCTGGCAATCGTTCGCGGTGCTGTTGCCGGTGCGTTCCGTCGGCGTGATGGGCGATCAGCGCACCTACGAAAACACGGTCGCGATCCGCGTGGTCGAAAGCCAGGACGGGATGACGGCGGATTGGGTGCGGCTGCCGTACGAATTGCTCGCGCGCATTTCCAGTCGCATCATCAACGAAGTCAAAGGCGTGAATCGCGTCTGCTACGACATTTCGACGAAGCCACCCAGCACGATCGAGTGGGAATAACCACCCTGTCATTCTGAGCGAAGCGCAGCGGAGTCGAAGAACCTCTTACTTTGTCTTGCTGCAGCCGCGTTGTTTCTCGCTGACGCTCGCGAAAGTTAGAGGTCCCTCGACTTCGCTCGGGATGACAGCATAGGATTGCCGCGAATGAACGCCGAGCAGCAGCGCCTCGCGGAGAATAACAAGGACGAGCGCTGGCATCTTTGGGGACCGTATCTCGCCGAGCGCGCGTGGGGCACGGTGCGGGAGGATTACAGCGCCAACGGCGACGCCTGGAATTATTTTTCGCACGATCAGGCGCGGTCCCGCGCTTTTCGCTGGGGCGAGGACGGGATCGGCGGCATTTCTGATTTCAAGCAGCGGCTTTGCCTCGCGTTCGCGTTCTGGAACGGCCGCGATCCATTCCTCAAGGAGCGGCTCTTCGGGGTGACCGGTCCGCAGGGCTCCCACGGCGAAGACGTGAAGGAAGTCTATTTCTACACCGATTGCACGCCGACCCACAGTTACATGCGGATGCTCTATCGCTATCCGCAGGCGCGCTTTCCGTATGAGGAATTGGTAACGGCAAATTATGGACGGCCGAAAGCAGCGCCGGAACCGGAGCTGTGGGATACCGGCATTCTGCGCGATCAACGCTACTTCGATATCGAAATCGAATACGCGAAAGTCGATCCCGACGATTTCTTCATTTGCGTGACCGCAACCAATCGTGGCCCGGAGCCGGCCGAGCTGCACGTGCTGCCAACGCTCTGGTTCCGCAACACCTGGGCGTGGGGCCGAGACGATCGCCGGTCTGTGTTGCGGGCGAGCTCGGACCTTGCCGAGCGTTGTCTCACCATTCAGGCGACCCATCCCGCGTTGGGCAATTACACGCTGCACTGCAAAGGCGCGCGCGATTTGCTCTTCACCGAGAACGAAACGAATTCGGAACGCCTCTTTTCTGCGCCGAGCCGGTACCAGTTCGTGAAAGACGGAATCAACGATTTCATCGTCCACGATCGAAAAGAAGCGGTGAATCCCGAGCGGGTGGGCACCAAGGCCGCCGCGCATTATCGCTTCACGATAGCGCCGGGGGAGAGCGAAGTGGCTCGGCTCTGGTTTGGTCGCGTCGGCGAAGCGGTGGAAGAACATCCGTCCGGCGAGCCCGGAAGAATTCCGCGGCCAGTTTGCCTGCCGGTGCTGGAAGAGGACGCGTTCGAGCAATTCGAGCCGGTCATGCGCGCGCGGAAAAACGAGGCGGACGAATTTTATGCCGCGCTCGAGCCCTCCTGTTTAAGCGCCGAACACAAGCTGATCCACCGGCAGGCGCTGGCGGGAATGCTCTGGAGCAAACAATTCTATTACTACATCGTCGAGGATTGGCTCAACGGCGATCCGGGCCAGCCCGTTCCGCCGAAAGAACGCAACGCCGGCCGCAATTCCGAGTGGCGCCATCTCTATAACGAGCGCGTCATGTCGATGCCGGATAAGTGGGAATATCCGTGGTACGCCGCGTGGGACCTTGCGTTCCACTGCCTGCCGCTCGCGCTGGTCGATCCCCTCTTCGCCAAGGGGCAGCTCGATATCATCCTGCGCGAATGGTACCAGCACCCCAGCGGCAAGGTTCCGGCCTACGAATGGAACTTCGACGACGTCAATCCGCCGGTGCTCGGCTGGGCCGCGTGGCGTGTTTACAAAATCGAAGAGAAACAGACCGGCAAGGGCGATCGCGACTTTCTCGAAACGGTTTTCCACAAACTACTCATCGCTTTTACCTGGTGGGTGAACCGGAAAGACTCGAAAGGGAAGAATATTTTCCAGGGGGGGTTTCTCGGCCTCGATAACATCGGCGTCTTCGATCGAAGCGCGCCCCTTCCCGGTGGCGGTTATCTCGAACAAAGCGACGGCACCAGTTGGATGGGAATGTTTTGCCTGAACCTGATGCGGATGGCGCTGGAGCTGGCGCGCGAGAATCCCGTTTACGAAAATATCGCCACGAAGTTCTTCGAGCATTTTCTCGGCATCGCCGGGGCGATGAACAATCTCGGCGGGCAAGGGATCGGGTTGTGGGACGAGCCGGACGAATTTTATTACGACGTCCTCCACATGCCGGACGGGCGCTACCTGCCGTTGCGCGTCCGTTCGCTCGTCGGTTTGATGCCACTCCTCGCCGTGGAAACAATCGAGCCGGAATTGCTCGATGCGATGCCCGGCTTCAAGGAACGGCTCGAATGGTACCTCGACACTCGGCCCGATCTCGCCAGTCTCATCTCGCGTTGGCACGATCCAGGCGCCGGCGATCGGCGTTTGATTTCGCTCACCCGCGGCCATCGCATGAAATGTCTGCTCCGGCGGATGCTGGATACCGCCGAATTCCTGAGCGATTACGGCGTTCGTTCCCTCAGCAAATCTCACGCGGAGAATCCCTACATCTTGCGTTCCGAGGACGGTCCGGAGCGCGTCGTGCAGTACGATCCGGGTGAATCGCAGACGAGTATCTTCGGCGGCAACTCGAACTGGCGGGGACCCGTCTGGTTCCCAATCAATTATCTCCTCATCGAGTCGCTCCAAAAATTCCATCACTACTACGGCGACGATTTCAAAGTGGAATGCCCGACCCACTCCGGCCGATACCTGACGTTGAATGAAATCGCCGACGAGCTCTCGAATCGACTGATTCGATTGTGGCTGCGGGATGGAAACGGCGCGCGCCCCTTCGAGCGCGCGAGTGGCGACGCGCTCAGTGCCGAACACGATCGCGATCACTATTGGTTCCACGAATATTTCCACGGCGACACCGGCGCCGGACTCGGAGCGAGCCATCAAACCGGTTGGACGGGCCTCGTGGCGAAATTAATTCAGCAGCAAGGCGAGGGCGGCACCATCGCGAAGCGCGATCCGTTCACGGATCTGTAAGCAGCCCCAAAAAGCGGCGGTTTGAAACCGCCGACCAACAAAATCGGCGATTGAAAATCGCCGCTCCTTGAAGCGGAATGGCGTCACCGCCTCTGCGACAGCATTATCGCCGCATGATGTGGATGGCGAGGATGCGGCTCTGATGGCGGGCGAGCAGGTAATCGATGAAATCGCCGATAATGGAGTTGGGTTTGTTGCCGAGCTTCGTCACCACCCGGCAGATGAGGACTCCGGTGCGGCTGTGCCATTCGAGATTGATCACGCCATGGGCTTCGCGGGCGCTGTGAATTTTCGCCCAGCCATGCGGACGGCCGGGACGCTGATGCTCGGTCGGGACGAGCTTGAATTTCTTCTCGAGCTGCGGATCGCTCATGATCCGGTTGCGCAACGATCCGCGCCCGGTCGTGATGACCTGGATTACCGTTTGCATTCGTTAGGCCAAAATCGGCCCCGATCCGGTCTTTCGCAAGCGATCACCTGTTGTAGCCGTCGCCCTGCGGGCGACGCGGGGGCGGCGGCGCGGGTCACCGTTCGTTCCCGCGCGTCGCACAGCGACGCGGCTACAGCAGACGGTACATCACGTAAGCGTCAACGAAACCCTTTTGGGCGTGACGGAAAGCGCCGGGCAACGTCCCGACAATTCTGAATCCGAGCTGCTGCCACAAGTGCACGGCCCATTCATTGCTGGAAATAACGAAGTTGAATTGCATCGCGCGATACCCGAGCCGGCGCGCCTCGCTGAGCGCGTGCTCGCCCATCGCGCGTCCCACGCCGGCTGCGCGCGCGGCCGGCGCGACCATGAATCCGGCGTTAGCAACGTGGTCCCCCAACCCCGGCCGATTTGGTCGCAGAATGTAGCTGCCAATTATTTTTCGATCCTGCTCTGCCGCATAAGTGCGAGTGCCCTTCGCGAACCAATATGCCATCGCCTCTTCGCGCGGCGTGTTGGGATCGTAAACGAATACGTCGCCAGGCGCGACGGTCGCCCGAAAGATTTTCCAGATCGCGTCGCGATCGCTCTCCCTCGCTGTGCGAATCTTCAATTCCGCGCTCAAATCCATCAGTCGCGCTTGAAAAACTGAACAGCCTTTTCGTGTTTTTCCGCAGCCGCGCGCGTTTTAAACGTGCCAAGATTTCTTCGCTTGCCGGTCTTCGGATTTTTCTTCCGCGAATACAATCGGTAACCGCCGGACTTCAGTTTTCTAATCATGGTCGCGCGCGGAAGTGTTGCCTGACCAAGAGAGAGACCAGCGCCGCGAACAAAAGAAAATCGAGCACAAGATGCCAGGCGAAGCTGAGATCTTTGCTGGCGCGGCCAAAACAGCCGCAGCTGATATCGAGCCCGCGCGCGTTGGCGACGATCGTGGCGATGATGAAGAGAAACATGAGGCCCGTCAGGATAAACACGCCGCCGCGATAAAGGATGTGCGTCATCAGGGCGAGTCCGCAAAAAATTTCAAGCCACGGCAGATACAAGGCTATCCAGACGCCGATTTGCCACGGCAGCATCTGGTAGTTGCCGATGTCGCGCGCGAAGACGACCGGGTCGAGGGCTTTGACGACTCCCGCGTAAACGAACAATCCACCAATGAGGATGGCCACGAGGCGCCAGAGGATGCCGCGAAATGATGAGGGATCAAGGATGAAGGATGAGTTTTCTTCGGCAGCCTGCCCACCGGAGCCTGGCGAAGGAGGGTTGGGCGCCGTCTTCATTTCTTTTGCGCGACCCACGCTTCCCAGCCACCGTTCAAAATCCGAATCTCGTTAGGCAGCTTCGCTTCCTCCCGTAAGCGCCGGGCGACGTCCTCGGCCAGATTGCAGCTCTGCGAACTGCAATAAACGACGATCTTCTTCTCCGGCGACCATTGTTTCGCCAGGAATTCGGAGAGCGCTTCGTTCCACCGATCTTCGTTGAGCGAGATCGCGCCGGGGACGTGGTCGCGCTCGAATTCATCGGTCGGGCGCGAATCCACCCAAAGAGCGTTTGCGCGCCAGCCGCGGGCGACATCGACGCTAACAAGATCCGATTCGGCGACGCGGGACTGCCACGGAATTCTATCGCGAAGATAAAAGGCCTGGATCGCGGCGGGCAGCAACGCGAGGGCGAGAAGCACGAAACTTTGCCGAACGATTGCTTTCATAGGCAACGCATGGTGGATCGCGCGCTCCGACGCGCGATGGCAAGAAATGGCGGCGAAGCCGCGACTTCAAACATCGAGCGACGGAGCGCTCGATCCACCGCCCTGCCCATCACGGCTTGGCCGTGCCGGGAGGCATTACCCGCGCGGAAGCGTAATAAACTTTCTCGGGCTTAACGTCGGGCTTGACCGTCAGAGTCGCGTTCAGCGGCTTGGTCGTATCCTTGGGTTGCACTTGGATCTTGAATTCTCCTTCCGTTGCACCTGGTTCCACTTTCGCGGTGAAATCGCCGCTCGAAGAGACGACGTCCACCTTCTTAATCGTCGTGCCTTTGGCCGCCTTCGCGAAGATCGTCTTCGGCTGGGCTGGTTCGTTCGCCTGCCAGAAAACAAACGTCGGCTGCAAATCGAGCAGCTGCGCGATCGTGGCTTTGAACGTCAACACCGTCTGCGGCTGCTTCGGATCGTCCGTCTCGACGGTGACCGTCTTGACCTGGAGACCGGTGCGATCGCCGATATTGAACGTCGCGGTGATTTCCCCCTTCTCGCCGGGAGCTACGTCGTTCTTGGCGAGCGCAGCCGTGGTGCAACCGCAGGAAGGCCGCACAGCCTTGATGTGAACCGGCGCGTCGCCCTTGTTTTCATATTTGAAAGTGGCCACCGCCGTAGGAGCGCCTAGTTCCGGATGCAGATCGAGCTCGGTTTTTTCAAAGACCAACGCGGCCTGCGTCGTAGCCGCGACTGAGAAACAGAGGACGCCGAGAAGCCAAATTCGTTTGCCGTTCATGGCTGAAAGCAAAATGGAGAACGCGGTTGCTGTCAATCCATTGGAGACGGCGGGCCCTCAGGCCGTGGGGAACGCCTTCAGCCGCGAGAACCACGGCACGGGGGCGTGCCGTCTCCAACAGCTCAATTGAGCTGGTAAACTTCGACGACGGCCACGCCGGTGGTTCCGTTCGCGCCGCGCACGATCGCCGTGTAGGTGCCGGGTGAAAACGAGATAACGATCGCGGACTCGGCATCGCGCGTCGGCGCCACGCCAGTGGCGATGATCGCGGTCTCCTGGGTGGATCGCCAGTTATCGTTGGATGCGAGCAGAACTCCGTTCGCGTCGCGCAGTTCAAGCGTCGGATCCGCCATCGCGCCCGGCACCGGAAGCGACGGACCAATGGCGCGGACAATCGTATCAGCGGCTGACTGCCCCACCACGATCAGGCCGCCGATCAGGATATTGTCGCCATCCTGCACGAAGGCGCGCGTCGAGATATTCGCGAGCTTCGAATCCGCCGTGCCGTCGAGATCGTAAACTTCCACGACGGCTATGCCGGTCGTTTGGTTCGCGCCGCTCAAGATCGCGGTGTAGGAACCGGGCGCCAGGCTTATCAGGATCGCGGATTCGCTTGGATTCGTCGGGGCGACGCCGCTGACGGCGATCTCGGCGCTGTTCGCGCTCTGGCCCCAGTTGTCGTTCGAGGCGATCACGGCGCCGGAGGAATCGTGGAGCTCCAGCGTCGGATCGAGCAGACTTCCCGGCAACGGCAAAGAAGGGCCGATTCCCCGCACAATCACTTTCTTGCTCTGCGTTCCCGTGACAATAAAGCCGCCGATCAAGACGTTCGCGTTCGTGCCGACGACGGCGCGCGTGGAAATATTCGCCAGCCTCGGTGCGCCCGGACCTGGCGTTGCCGTTGGCGTCGGAGTCGGTGTGGTGGAACCGGTGACGATGTAATCGGCCTTTACGTTTTGTGAATTGATGACGCTGACGTTTTGTTGAGTCGTCGGGACCGAGCCGCCGCTAAAGGTGACCGTGTAACTTCCGTTCCCGGGCACCGGCACGGCATATCCGCCCGAGCTGGCCGTGACTGCGTAGCTGTTGGAATTCGAAACCGTCACTGTGACGCCGCCGACGCCTTCGCCGGGATCATAAAAGCCGTTGTTGTTCAGATCGCGATAAACGACGCCGGTCACGAAAGGCGGCAGGCCGCCGACCGTGCCGAAATCCTGCGTGACCAACTGCGGACCGACACCGCCACTGCCGCCGTTGCTGCCGAGCACAACTCCGATTCCGACTTCCCGGAAAGTGGGGCTGTGAATGTTCTCGCGGTGGCCGGGCGGCGATTGCATGCCGCCGGTCACGACACTTCCACCCCAATCCACTTCGAACCCCGCGTGCCCGTAATAGACCGATTTCGAATAAGCGTAGACGTTCTCACCTAACGACCAGCCATTCGCGCCCGACGTGTAACTTTGCAGTCGCGTGGTCAGCGAACCGTCCGGACCGCTGTGTCCCTGATAATTGTTCTGGAGCATGTTCTGGCTGTGGGCCCGCGCCGCGGTCAGGAGGGTCGCATTCATCGAGAGCGGCGGGCTCGGCAGGATGAGGGCGAACTGCGATTGCATCAGCACCAGATTCACGTCAAAGGCGGTGTAGGCGCTCAGGATATTCGGGTCGGTCACGAGGGCGAGCCGGGCGCCTTCCGCCGGCGGATTCGCGCGAGCGCGATTAATCAGCTCCAGATAATATTGCTCTTCGTTCGTCGGGTCCCCGATCGAATAAAGCTGGGTGGTGTTCGGCTCAGTAGGCCCGGTCGAGAATGGCGCACTGCTGATGACAGGCGGCGCCGGCGGCGGCGCGACCTGGGCGCGAGCGATCGTCGCGCAGGCGAAAAGGGCCAGAGCAAACCAGATCCGATAGTGGCGGGGGTTGAGTCCGTCCATTGCTCCTGAAGTAGCAGTTCAGGTGCCGACAAGCCGGCTCCGCTTATTGCAACGCGTAAACTTCCACGACAGCAATCCCCGTTGTGTTGTTTACGCCGCGGACGATTGCAGTGTAAGCGGCGCCGTTCGCTGGCAGGGTCCGCACAATCGCCGATTCCCGATCGTTGCTCGGCGCTATCCCGGTGTCGATGATCGCCTGCTTGTTCGGGCTGTCCACCCAGTTGTCGTTCGTTTCCAACACCGCTCCGTTGCCATCGTACAACTCAAGGATTGGGTCGGCGAGTTTTCCGGGAATATTGAGCGACGGCCCGATCGCGAGCACGATCACTTTCTGCGGCGCCGGGCCAAGGACAATCGTACCCGCAACCAAAACCGTGTCGCCGGTCTGGACACGTCCGCGAGTCGAGATGTTCGCTAACTTCGAATCAACCGAGCGATCGATATCGTAGACTTGAACGACCGCGGTGCCCGTCGTGTCGCCGGCTCCGCGAACAATGGCGGTATAAACTTTTCCATTCGCCGGCAAGGTGGCGATGATCGCTGACTCGAGGTCGTTTGTCGGCGCAAGGCCGCTATCCATGATCGCCTGTCGGTCAGGCGAGTTTACCCAGTCGTCATTCGCCTGGACCAGGGCGCCGGAAGAATCGCGCAGCTCGAGCGTGGGGTTCGCCAGATTGTCCGGCAAATTAAGCGAAGGGCCAATGGCGCGGATGACGACTTTCTTGTCCTGCGTTCCGGTGACGATGAATCCGGCAATGAGCGCGTTGTCGCCGGTCTCCGCGCGCAGACGCGTTGCGACGTTGGCGAGCTCGGTAGGAGGAGTTGGTGTAGGAGTCGCTGTCGGCGTCGTAGTTGATGTTGCGGTGGGTGACGCCGTTGGCGACGCGGTTGCAGTGGCCGTGGGAGTGGCTGTCGCCGTGGCCGTGGGGCTCACGGTCGCAGTTGCAGTTGCAGTCGCCGTAGCAGTCGCTGTCGCCGTTGGTGTAGCCGTGGCGGTCGGCGTGGCAGTCGCGGTAGCGGTCGGAGTTGGCGAGGCCGTCGCGGTCGGGGTGGGTGAACCTGAGGCGTTCACCGCCGCGAGCGCATCCACCCGGCCGTAGCCGAAGGAATTGTTCGGGATGTCGCTAGAGGATGTCCCTCCACAGATCTGCGCGGGGCTTACGAACACGGCCGGATTCGCTGTGCTTTGGAGAAGCGATTTGGTCGCGGCGATGTCGCGCACCAACTGTGGCCGCGCCGACCAAAGCAGTGCCACCACGCCTACGACATGCGGCCCAGCCATCGACGTACCGCTCAGGCTGCCATAACTGCTGTCGGTGAACGCCTGGCTCGACCGCACGTTCACTCCGGGCGCGGAGATGTCAGGTTTGAGCAGATTGGGAGTGTAATAGGTGCTCGGCCCGCGGCTGCTAAAACTCGCCAGCGTGTTACTAATATCGATGGCCCCAGTCGAGAACGACGCACTGTAGATCGCCGGCACATTGCTCACCGAGGAGCAGCTTGGTCCTGAATTTCCCGCGGATACTTCCACGAAAATACCAGACGCTTCCGTGTTGTTAATAATCGTCTCGAGTTCGGTGCGCGTCGTGCAGCCTTCGCTCGCGGGACAGCCCCAGGAATTGTTGAGAACGTGCGGACGCAGCGTCGGGTCCGCGTTGTTTCCGCTCAGGTCCGTCGGCGCGATCATAAACTGGAAGCACTCGGTATAACGCGCCGGGGTTCCGTTGCCCTGGTCCATGTTTCGGCAGCCGATCCATTTCGCGCCGGGAGCGACTCCGACCTGGTTGCCCAGGCCATCATCGCCAACCGTAGTGCCGGCAGTATGCGTGCCGTGAGTGTTGCTGGTGTCGTCATCACACGGTGCCACCGTGTCGTTGCCACACGGATTGCTAACTGCGTCGTGGATGGCGTCGTGCCAGTTAAAATTGTGATCGGCGGTAGCGCCGTTCCAGCCGCGATACTTCGGCTTGAGCGCGTTATGTGTCCAACGCTGGCCGGTATCCTGATCGCCAATCACCATGCCCTGGCCGGTGAAACCCATCGCCCAGACCGCGGGCGCGTTCACATTCTGCACCCCCCACTCCACACTGTCCGGAGCGCTCAGACTGCTCGGCGCGATGCTAAAGTTCGCCACTTCCGGCGGTTCGATCCAGCGCGCTTCCTTATTCGAATCGATCCGCGCCACGTCCTCGCGCGCCGCGAGCGACTCCACCAGCGCGCGATCCGCCGTGGTCACGATCATGTTCGCGGCCCAAAACGATTGGTAGCTCACACCGCGGGCGTCGAGATCCGCGCGCAGCGCCGCCTGGGTGCGAGCCGCGTGCTGGGTCAACGTGTTGTAAACGAACCAGCCCCGCGCGTCCTGGTCCTTCATTTGGTAGGCCGCGCTCACGTCCGCCTGATCCGTGAGAAGAATGACGACCGACGCTTCGCCTCCGCTTGTGATATCCGCCAAAACTTCCGGTGCGATCTTCGCCCCAAAGTCCGCCCGGTCGGTTCCCGCCGCCGCCGACCACGCCATCATCGCGAGCAGCAAGCCGGCGAAGCACAAGGCAAAACTGATAACTACCCGCGGCGCAAAAAAGCCGCTGGTTGAAGGTCGATCCATAGCATCGGCGTCACGAGACGCCTCTTAGTTATTACGTTGAATCAGGGTCAGCGCAAAACATCATCATCCCAACCCGGCTAACGTTTCGCCACGAAATCGCGCACGAACGCCGCCACGGCTTCCTGCCACGGCCGTGGCGCCTGGCCGGTCAGCGCCTGGTATTTCGCGCTCGAAAGCACGCTGTAAACTGGCCGCTTCGCGATGAAGCTTTTCATTTCCGCCAGCGACGAAGCGCCAACCTTGCGCGCCTTCATCGGAACGCCCTCAGCGCGGCAACAATCGAGCGCCCACTGTGCGTACTCCTGCCAACTGCATTCGCCACTGTTCGCCAAATGCAAAATGCCGGAGACATCATGGTGACGGCCTGCCCCGGCGATCGCGGGACCGTCATCGCCCGGAAGAAACGCCCTCAGCATCTGCGCCAGATCGAGCGTGTAAGTGGGCGTCGCCCATTTGTCCGCGATCGCTTTCACCTCTTCGCGCTCGCGCGCCTGATCGAGCGCCCAATCGATGAAACTCGGCCGGTCCGGCCCGAACACCCACGATACCCGCACAACAAGGGTCCGTTCGTTCGCCTCCAGCGCACGTCGTTCCCCTTCCCGCTTCGATTCTGCGTAGACACTGATCGGCCTCGCCTCGTCCTCCTCCGTGTAGGGCTCGCGCTTCTCGCCGTCGAAAACGTAATCGGTGCTGAGGTGAATGAACCGCGCCTTCTTTCGCGCACAGATTTCCGCGAGAATTCCGGGCGCCGCGCCGTTGAGCGCGAACGCCTCCTCCTGGTGCGTCTCGCAGCGATCCACATTCGTCTGCGCCGCCGTGTTGATCAGCGCATCGAACTCCAGCGCGCCGAGCTTCGCGCGCATCTGTTCCGGCGCGCCGAGGTCGAGCTGCGCGCGATTGAACCCGACAACCTCGAACTCGCCCGCATACTCCCGCGCCAGCGCCGCGCCGAGCCGGCCGCCGGCACCGACGACCACCAGTCGTTTCATTGGCATGAGCTACGCCGGAAATCCCAAATCCCAAAATCCAAATCCCAAGGAAATCTCAGACCTCAACAATCAAAAAGAAGTTCACGGGCGCGGCTCCTCTTTGGGTTTTGGAGCTTGGTGCTTGGGATTTGGAACTTCCGGCGCTACCGCGCCGGTTTCTTCGCCTTCGCCAGCTTGCTGCATTCCTGCGCGCACTTGCGGCACGCCTCCGCGCAACGCGAAAACGCTTCAATCTTCGGGTGCTTCTCGGCCGCCTTGGCCAGCTCCTCACAGGCCCGCGCGCAAATGTCGCACAACGGATAGGCGTACTTCGAGCCGCGCTCCAGCATCTGGCTCGTCAACGTCGCGATCCGCGCGCAATCCCGCGCCGTCACGATCACCGAGGCCACCACATTTACGTCCGGCTGGGCCAGCCCCGCTGTCACCAGCCGTTCACAGCGCCGCCGCGCCACATTACAAGCATCGATGCAATCACTGAATTTTGGTGGCCACATAATTGATTCCCCCAGCTAAAGTTTCTTCGCGCGTTTCCACGCTCGCCCGACAGTAGAAAAAACTTAGCCCACCAAGGCAAGATTTTATTGACGGTAGCTTGACGCCGCTTGCTACCGCTGCCCCAGATAGCGACACTTCCAGGACATGGCCCGAAAAAAAGTTTCGCGGGCGTTAGCCCCGTTGCCCAGCCGTCGCGCAATCGAAAAGGCGCATCATAAGACGGAAGCGCTGACCGCCATCTTGCGCGACGTGGCGGTGAAGAACCAGCAGGAGCAACCACGCGCGTTCCATTCCGTGAGAGATGTGGCCACCCATTTTCGCGTCCCGGTTTCCACGGTCTCACGAGCTTATCGCGTCCTGGAACAGGAAGGTCTCATCAGTCGCGTCCGCGGATCGAAGACGCTTCTCCAAGGTCTGCACTTCGATCGGCAACTAAAGGTTCGCGCTTTTGTCGGGTTCCCGGCATCGGTCTCCGCCTTTGTTACCCTCCAGGATTACCGGACCTTCTTCATCCGGATCCGGCGTGAGCTGCGCCTGCGCGGGTTCGCGGCCGCGACGGCCTTTTTCGAACCGGCGGAGGCCAGCACCGATGCCCTGAGCAAACGCTTCAAGGCTTACGAAGTGGACACCGTGATTTGGTTTCAGCCCGGCAAAGAAGCCGCCGTCACGGCCTTGCACCTGGCGGACATGGGCATCCGTGTGCTCGGCGTGGCGAACGATACCTATTGCCATATCCCCTGCCGCTACCAGGTGCGCCGGGAATCGGCGATCAGGACTCTGCTGACCACCTGGAAAGCGCAGAACCCAGACCGAGTGACTCTGGTCGAATCGCAGGAACAACGCGCCGCGGTTCTCGACGAGACCTTGCATGGCATCCTCGACGAACTGGAAATTCCCTGGTCGGTTGCAACCTATCAGAACCAGCGCAGCGAACTCTTCGTGCGCGACCTGCAACGGAAGAAAACCGGCCGCATTATTTTCTCCTCCTCGGCCCTGGCGTCGAAGTTTTGCTTCCGCGCTCCAGGGGCGGTGGCGGAGTTGCTGCAAACGCAGCGGGTCGCCCTGCTCAATGGGCCGGTCAGCATGCCGTTCGCGCGAGTGCCCGACGTGCAGGTCGATCTGGTTACCGTGGACTGGCAACTGGTAGCGCAACAAATCGTGGACGACCTGATCAACCAGGAGGCGTTTCAGTTGCCCGGTCCCACCTTCTTCGACGCCGAAGCCAAGTTGCGTGTCCCGCTCAGCGCTTTCGCGCAAAGCATCTAGGCTGGTTAGTTCAACGCGTAAATTTCGACGACTGCGATACCGGTTGTATTATTCACACCGCGGACGATCGCCGTGTAATTCCCGGGCGCGAGGACGCGCACGATGGCCGATTCGAGGTTATTCGGCGGCGGGATCGTGCTATCGATGATGGCTTGCTTGTTCGGGCTATCCATCCAGTTATCGTTCGCTTCCAGCAGGGCTCCGTTTCCGTCGTGCAGTTCCAGCGTAGGATCCGCCATCGCTCCGGGCACGCCCGTGGAAGGACCGAGCGCGCGGATAATTACCTTTTGCGAAGCCTGCCCTACGACGATCGTGCCTGCGAACAGGACATTGTCTCCCGTCTGGACCAAGCCGCGCGTTGAAATGTTAGCCAGCTTTGAGTTAGCAGAGGTATCCAGGTCGTATGCTTCCACTACTCCTATCCCCGTCCCACCGCCCACTCCCCGCTCAATCGCCGTATAAGTGCCGGGCGCCACGCTTCTCACAATGGCTGATTCCAGCGGGTTGTTTGGCGGAATGGTGCTATCGATGATGGCTTGCTTGTTGGGGCTATCCATCCAGTTGTCATTCATTTCCAGGAGCGCACCAGAACTATCGTGCAGCTCAAGAACGGGATCGGCCAGCTTGCCGGGAAGGGACAACGACGGCCCAATCGCACGGATGATGACTTTCTTGTTCTGGTTACCCGTAACGATAAAGCCGGCGATCAAGACATTGTCGCCGGTTCCCACCGGCAATCGAGTGGAGATGTTAGCGAGGACGGTAGGGCCAGTCACCCGATCGTAGCCGAGGACGTCCATCGTCTGGAGGTCGACCGGGGTCAGGTCGTCCTGCTCGCCGGTAGGACCGGCGGCGTTGAAGGAGTCCGGCGCGGGCCCGGCCCAGTCCTGAAGATCGGACCCCTTGTTCGCGATCGCGTCGTTGAATGCAATGAGGAGCGTCTTCCCGTTATCAAAGGAGAAAGATCTGCCCGGACCACTGTTCAAACCCCGCGTCCCGGCGCCGGTGTAGTGGAACAAATCAAACGCGCAATAGGTTGGCATTCCTGTGCCCCCCGCGTCTCCCATGAATGAATTGCGGCCCATGATTTCCGAGTACTCGTGCATCGCCACGCCGATGAAGTCGAAGCTATTGGCCACGTTGCGATTGTTCGGATCATAGGTCCATTTGTTTCCCCCACCGAAGTTGAATGTCCCGTCATTCACCATGTCGTCAGGTCGAAGACCCACGGCCTTGGCCTGCGCCCTGGTCACGACATAAACGTGGGTCGTCGTGATGGGATCCGGTCCGGTCGCCAGCGACCCGCCGGCCCCGACTGTCGTCGCGTCGTCTGCGGTCTTCGAGTCCGCAGCGAACGCGTTTCGGAGGGTGGGATAGTCGGCAACCGAATCGAAACGGGTGTTGCTGCTCCCGAGATCACTAGTGCCAGCGCTCGATGTCACCATAATGTTGACGTTGATGGGGTCGTTGTATCTATCGGTGAACTGCTTTGCCGCATACGCGCAGGCCGCTTTCATGGCGGTGATGTCCGCCGCGCTCAAACCCGCAGCCGTGTACTTGGCATCCGTGTCGAAGGTCAGGTTGATGGTCAAGGCAGAGGCGGTTCTGCCGGCGACCATGATCAGGGCAAGGACGGCCACGAGCGCCACTCGGGCGCGCGCCCCATGCGTGCGGATTGGTTTAAATTTCTTCATGATTTCTTAAGGAGCCTTGATCCTGTGTGTGATACTCGGTCTTGCCGCGGAAAGGGACTTTATGTCAGCACGGCTGGCCAGAGTTTCCAGCTGCGCGAAGGGCACCCACGCGCGGAAAGTCGTGGCCGTTCCCCAGCCAACGACCAGCTGCCCTCCGAGGCTTGCGATCTGATCGGACAATTCCTTGGAAATTGAGCCTTGAATCTCCACCAGCACGCGCCCATCAAACTTGTAGACGTCCGGCTCCGCCGTTGTCGATTTGTCGAACGGAGGCTCTCCGCGGCTCTTCTTCACGACCAGGACGAGCTGGTCGTCGAGTTTGCTCAGGATGGACGCAGGCACTGCTGACTTCTGGTCGCCCGCGCTCATCTGAGCTGTCGAGAGAGCGAACACTGCAATCGCGGCGAGAAGTGCACGCACGAGAACGTGAAAATGCGGGAATGTTTTGAAGCGCGGTTTCATAGTTTCATCCTGGTATGCGCCTCTCCTTTGATGACGCCTTTTCAATGCTCTACTCGGAATTTGGAGATCATGCCAGCTTTTTTTGCTTTGAACCGAAAAAATCTTCCGAAATTTGGAGGCTTAAAATGGCAATGCACCTTTCTCCACGGCTCGTGGTGAAATTAGCAGGCGCCAGAGTCGAGATTGCGGCAGATGCACGCTATTGCAGCGCGTAAACTTCCACAACGGCGATGCCAGTCGTGTTATTCACGCCATGCGCGATGGCAGTTCAATGCCGGTGGAGAAGAAAAATCCGCGTACGTCCATCACGTGACCAGGGCGCGGACGGCTCCGAATTCTTCGTAGGAGCCTGTGGTCGCTAGCTCCTTAAGTAGCTGCACGGCTTTCCAACATTCTGTAAAGGTATTGTAAAGCGGCGAGGGCGAGAGACGGATGATGTTCGGCTTGCGAAAGTCGGGGATGACGCCACGCGCCCGCAGAGCCATGGACATCGGTTGCGCCCTCTCGTGCCGGAGCGAGACGTGCCCTCCGCGCCGGGCCGGTTCGCGCGGGGTCCCGATGGTGAAACCTAATTCTGCGAGCTCGGTGTCGACGGCATGCGTAAGAAAACCTGTCATGGCCACCGACTTCGCTCGTATCCGCTCGAGTCCTGCTTCCTCGATCGGCCTCAGTGCGCCATCAATGGGAGCCATGCTTAGGACGGCCGGTGTCCCGATCTGCAAAGCCGATGCGCCCAAGCCGGGGAAAAATTCGTCTGACATTTCGAACATGCTTTCCTTGTGCACGCTCCACCAACCGGCCAGTCCGGCGTCGACAAAACCTTTTGGGTCGAAGTGCCGGTGATTCAGGTAAAGCCCCGCCACCGCGCCGGGTCCGGCGTTAAGCCATTTGTAGTGGCCCCAGCCGGCGAAGTCCGCGCCCCAGGCATCGAGCGCGTGCGGCATCACGCCGACTGAGTGCGACATATCCAAGCCGATGATCACGCCATTCTTTCGCGCGGCGCGACAGAGCCGCTCCAAATCGAGAAGCTGACCGGTGGTGTAGACCACCGAGGGGAAAAGCGCCATCTGCAAGGTCGGATCGCCAAGCGCTCCTTCTATCGCCGCTTCCTCGAGAAATCCTGAGTCACCCGCTGGGACGATGACGATGTTCTTATCGGGATCGAGGCCACGCAGACGGAGATGACTCCGCAAAGCATAGCGATCGGTGGGAAAGCTATGAGCGTCGATGAGCACCTTTCTCCGGGTAGGCTCGGGCTTGTAGAGCGTGGAGAGAAGCTGATGGAGATTGATGGTCATGGAGTTGGCAATAGCTACTTCATCTCCTTCCGCCCCGACCAGTTTCGCAACTCGCGCGGCCAACGTTTCCGCCATGGTGAACCAGGGCGAATCGCCCTCCAGCCAGCCGCCAATCCCGCCTGTCTTCCATTTCTCCAGGACCTGATGAAGGGTGATACTGGCATCTCGCGAAAGGAGGCCGAGGGAATTCCCGTCCAGGTAGATCTGTCCTTCCGGGATGAAGAAGCGCTGGCGAAATTTCGCCAGAGGATCCGCCGCATCGAGCTGTCTCGCGTCCTCTGCTATTCCGGTTAGTTGCATCATTTTATGAAACAAAGCGGGCAGCCGTTGATTGCATCGACTGGTCAGGCGTGTTCGCTACATCGCTATGATTCCATGTCCTCTACCATCGACTAGCCCAGTCGAAAACAGCGAATATGTGCTAATGCCGCCCAGTCCGCTCGAGAAGCGGTTCCCACCAGGCGCGGTTGTTTGCGTGCCAGTCGATGGTGGAATCGAGGCCTTCCTTGAAATTGTGGAGCTTTGAACCGAAGAAATTTCCAGAAATTTCTGGGCTTAAAATAGCATATCCATCTTTCTCCACGGCTCGTGGTGAAATTGGCAGGCGCCAGAGTCGAGATTGCGGCAGATGCGCGCTATTGCAGCGCGTAAACTTCCACCACGGCGATGCCAGTCGTGTTGTTCGCTCCGCGCACGATAGCTGTGTAGGAGGCCGGAGCCAGCGTCCGCACGATGGCTGACTCCTTCGGGTCCTTCGGCGGGATGGTGCTATCGATGATGGCTTGCTTGTTCGGGCTATCTACCCAGTTGTCGTTGAATTCCAACAGCCCTCCGTTCGCATCATGGAGCTCCAGCGTCGGATCGGCCATGGCTCCGGGAACACCGGTGGAAGGACCCAGCGCCCGCACAATCACCTTCTGCGGGATCTGCCCGAGAATAATCGTGCCTGCTATGAGGATGTTGTCGCCGGTCTGGACGAACCCGCGCGTCGAAATGTTAGCCAGCTTCGAGTCCACAGCCCTGTCCAGATCGTAAGCTTCTACCACACCTAT
>Ga0307478_10000588_pt1 | contig 36356 bp, 26 predicted proteins | sample atmos_gasesECM4C_2_FD_203713 | JGI IMG/M metagenome (GOLD analysis project Ga0307478, IMG submission 203713) | Hardwood forest soil microbial communities from Morgan-Monroe State Forest, Indiana, United States - atmos_gasesECM4C_05 | ecosystem: Environmental > Terrestrial > Soil > Temperate...
GCTGAGCCGCGGATTGTAGCAGATTCCACGATAGTTTGCTGGTGCGTGCAGGCATGATTCGCCACGCTCCGGCAAGATGCCAGCGCTACGCCTGCCGTAGTCCTCTTAGACTAAGCATTGGGGGCGTGGAGGCGGGTGATGTGGGCGCCTACGCTGCTGAGCTTTTCCACTATGGCTTCGTAGCCGCGGTCTATGTGGTAAACGCGGTCGATTGTGGTTTCGCCGCTGGCGACGAGGGCGGCGAGGACCAGGCCGGCGCTGGCGCGGAGGTCGGAGGCTTGCACGGTGGTGCCTGAGAGTTGGGCGGGGCCGCGGACTACGGCACGGTGGCCGTCGACGGAAATATTGGCGCCCATGCGGACCATTTCGCTGGCGTGGAGGTAGCGATTTTCGAAGATGGTTTCGGTGATGACGGAAGTGCCTTCGGCTTGCGTGGCGAGGGCCATGAATTGGGCCTGCATGTCGGTGGCGAAGCCGGGATATTCTTCCGTGGTGACGTCGGCAGCGAGAAGTTTTTTTGCGGGACGAACGCGCAGGGTGGTTGCGTCGAGGGTGTCGGTCTCGACTCCAGCTTGTTGTAGCTTGGCGATCACGGCGGCGAGGTGGCCGGGCACGCAGTTGGCTATGGTCAAATCGCCGCCGGTGATGGCACCGGCGATCAGGAAAGAGCCGGCCTCGATGCGGTCGGGGATCACAGTGTGCTCGGTGCCGTGGAGTTCTTTGGCGCCGCGAATGCGCAGGGTGGAGGTGCCGTCGCCGGCGATGCAGGCGCCCATTTTGCGGAGCATGACGATCAGGTCGGTAACCTCCGGTTCGCGGGCGGCATTCTCCAGGATGGTTTCGCCGTCGGCGAGGACGGCGGCCATCAAAATATTTTCGGTGCCGGTCACGGTGATCTTGTCGAAGATGATATGCGCGCCTTTGAGGCGTCCGCGATTGGGCACTTTCGCTTCGATATAGCCGTGCGAGATGGTGATTTCGGCGCCCATCTTTTCGAGCGCGGCGAGATGCAGATCGATCGGGCGGGCGCCAATGGCGCAACCCCCGGGAAGCGAGACGTGGGCAATGCCGAGGCGGGCCATTAGCGGGCCGAGGGTGAGGATGGAGGCGCGCATCGTCTTTACCAGCTCGTATGGGGCTTCGGCGTGGTTCAAAGTTGGTGCGGAAATGGTGTAGTCGCTGGCGGGGATCTCAGTTATGGAGACGCTGGCGCCCATGAAAGCGAGTAACTTGCTCATGGTGATGAGGTCGCGGACCTTGGGGATGTTGTGCACGGTTACTTGGTCGGCGGTGAGGAGAGCAGCGGCCATTACGGGTAGCGCGGAGTTCTTCGCGCCGCTGACGCGTATGGTGCCGTGCAGGGGATGGCCGCCTTTGATTAGGAATTTGTCCATATAGTTCGGGGCGAAGAAAAAGACAACGCCGAGGCGCGGAGAACTCCGAGTTGCGCAGAGAAGCGCTTCTGATGTTTACTCGTCCAACGCGTCATGAAGGTCCCCTTTTGCTGCTGCTAATCTTTTCTTTGCACCTTGGGCGTCTACTCCATGCTTCAGCATTATCAATGCGATTCGCATGTTGTGTCCGGCCTGACGCAAAGCGTGTTCCGACGCAGACAGGCTCTTACCACTAGCTTCGGCAAGAATGCGTACGATGCGGTCCGAAACTTTCTGATTTGACGCTTTTACATCGATCATCAAGTTCTCATAAACATGTCCTAGGCGCGCCATCGCTGCGGTGGAGAGCATGTTCAGCACCATTTTGTGGGCGGTCCCAGCTTTCAGGCGCGTGGAGCCGGTTAGGACTTCAGGTCCAACTTGGGTAGCGATTAAAATATTGGCGAGGCGCGCTACCGGCGTACGAGGGTTCACCGTCATCGCCACGGTTGTCGCGCCGTGCGCTCGCGCGTATTGCAACGCTGCTAGCACGTACGGCGTGGTGCCGCTGGCGGTGATTCCGACCACAATGTCGCGCGGCGTCAATTTCTTCGCGCGCAGATCGGTTTGTGCGTTTGCGACTGAGTCTTCTGCGCCTTCAACAGCGCCGGTCACTGCTGGCCGACCTCCGGCGATCAGTGCTTGAACCAGCTCCGGCGACGTCCCGAAAGTCGGTGGACACTCGGCGGCGTCCAACACGGCCATGCGTCCGCTGGAGCCTGCGCCGACGTAGATCAGCCGCCCGCCATCGCGAATGGCCTTCACGATGGCGTCGACAGCCCTAGCTATGGCCGGAAGCTCTCGGGTGACCGCCGCAGCCACCTTGCGGTCCTCGCGATTCATCAGCTGCACGATTTCTATCGCGGTCATGCGATCGAGGTTCTTGGACGCTGTGTTGCGGTGTTCTGTGCGTCTGTGTTCTTTTCGCCGGGAGGTCATCGTTGGAATTATAACGGGCAGCTGGAGCAGGCCAAAGGTACAAGGTCAGAATGACCTGGCCGTTGCGAACAAATCGTTAACGCCTTCGCGGAAACTGGTGACTGCCGATTGCGGAAGGCAACTGAGAATCGGCTAAGATGGAAACAGACAAGTGTCAGCCATTTCGATGGCTCTGCGGGATTCCTTATTCATGGACGTTCTCAACAAGCTGTTTGAGGAGCATTTTGGCGCGCCGGTGAAACGAATTCAGGCGCTGCAGGGCGAGCTTGGCGGCTCCGGGCGCAAGATTATTCGGCTTTCCAATGAAACGGCCAGCGCGATCGGCGTCCTGTATGAGGTTCGGGAAGAGAATGTGGCCTTTCTTGAATTTTCGCGGCACTTTCGGCGATACGGCCTGCCGGTGCCTGAGATCTACGGGGAGGATCTGAGTCACGGAGCTTACCTGGAAGAGGACCTCGGGGACACGACCTTGTTCGAGTTCCTGTCGAAGAATCGTAGAGGCGAGAGTATCGATGCAGATGTTGTGGAGGCGTATCGCAGAGTTGTGGCAGTGTTGCCGCGATTTCAGGTGCAAGCCGGCCGTGATTTGAACTATGAGGTCTGCTATCCGATCGGCAGCTTTGACCGGCAGTCCGTCGCGTGGGATTTGAATTACTTCAAATATTATTTTTTACGGCTGGCGGGCATTCCTTTCAACGAGCAGGCGCTGGAAAACGATTTTGCCCGCTTGGCGGATTTTCTGCTGAGCGCTCCACGCGATTATTTTCTTTATCGTGATTTTCAGTCGCGCAACATTTTGCTGCGCGGCGGCCAGCCGTTTTTTGTGGATTATCAGGGCGGCCGCAAGGGTGCGCTGCAATATGACATCGCCTCGCTTCTGTTCGATGCCAAGGCCGATCTACCAGCGGAAGTGCGTCAAGATCTGCTCAATCATTATCTGGTTGCGCTTGCTCGCTATATAAAGTTCGAACGCGAAGCGTTCATGCGGCACTACTACGCTTACGTTTATGTCCGCATCCTGCAAGCCTTGGGAGCTTACGGATTTCGCGGTTTCTACGAGCGCAAAGCTCATTTTTTGCAAAGTGTGCCGTTTGCGCTGAAAAATCTGCGCTGGCTGCTGCATCACGTCGAGCTGCCGATTGCGTTGCCGACATTGATGGGGGCGTTTCAGAGCATGCTGGCTTCCGAGAAGCTGCTGGGCTTGGCGAACGAAGCCGACAACCTCGTCGTGCGGATTTTCAGTTTTTCTTTTCACCGCGGACTGCCCAAGGACGAAAGCGGCAACGGCGGCGGCTTTGTTTTCGATGGGCGCAGCTTGCCGAATCCCGGACGCGAGGAGCGATTTAAGGCGCTTACCGGGAAAGATGCTCCGGTGATCGATTATTTGAACCAACAGGAAACTGTGCATCAGTTTCTGGCCAGCGTGCTGTCGTTGGTGGACGCCAGCGTGGGGAATTACAAGGAGCGCGGCTTCAAGAATCTGATGGTGTCTTTTGGCTGCACCGGCGGGCAGCACCGGTCTGTGTTCCTGGCGGAGCAATTAGCGAAGCGTTTGCGCGCAAAGAACGGGGTTGAGGTGGCGGTGCGGCATCTGGAACTGGAGAAGAAAGGCAAATGAAGGCCGCATGATGAAAGCCATGATTCTCGCGGCGGGACTGGGAACGCGCTTGCGGCCGCTCACGAACGACCGCCCGAAGGCGCTGGTAGAAATCGCTGGGCGCACGCTGCTGGAAATCACGCTGGTGCGTTTGCGGGCATTTGGCGTTCGCGAGGTGATCGTAAACATTCATCACTTTGCGGATATGGTCGCCGATTATCTGAAGGCCCACAGTAATTTTGGCATGCGCATTGAGGTTTCGCGCGAGGATGTTTTGCTGGACACTGGTGGAGGGTTGAAGAAGGCCGCGTGGTTTTTCCTCGAGGATTCAGCCGGAAGAGATGAGCCATTTGTTCTGCACAATGTCGACATCATCAGCACCATTGATCTGGCGAAAATGGTGCAAGCTCACAAAACCAATGATGCACTCGCGACGCTGGCAGTGCAGAAACGCAACAGCAGTCGACAGCTCCTGTTCGACGAGGGTTTAGAACTCTGCGGCCGCATCGCCGGACGCAATACCGAACATGAAATTGTGCGCCCAGGGCCGCAGCTAGAGCGGCTGGCTTTTTCCGGCATCCATGTTGTGTCTCCGCGCCTGCTATCACGGATGACGGAGGAAGGCGCCTTTTCGATTATCAAATGCTATTTGCGTCTGGCCGCTGCTCGGGAAAAGATCGTAGGATTTCGTTCGGATGAGTATTATTGGCGGGACCTAGGCAAGCCAGCCGATCTGCAGCAAGCCGCTCAAGACTTGGAACAAAGAACTCTCGTGCAATAAGTGACCACTGGACAAGCCATCTATTTTCATTTTGCGGGAGCCACTGCCGCTGCGAATCCTAGCGCTTGCATTACGGCGTCGTGGAAGGCGGGGCGGAGTTGCGCGATTTTTTGGTTTTCGCGGGTGGGGTGGACACGATTAGTTAGCAGCACGACGAAGAGTTGGCGGTCGGGATCGATCCAGATGCTGGTACCGGTGAACCCGGTGTGGCCGAAGCTGTGTGCTGAAAAATAATGGCCGCTGGAGCCGCCTTCGGTGGGGACGGCCCATCCCAGGGTGCGGGTGCCGCTCGAAAGCTGCTGCGGCGTGGTGAATTGCGCGATCGTCGCGCGGCGCAGGATGCGATGATGCGCGTAGATTCCACCGTTCAGCAGCATTTGGCAGAAGGCGGCGAGATCGGGAGCAGTGCTGAAGATGCCGGCGTGCCCAGAGACGCCGCCAATCGAGAAGGCGTTTTCGTCGTGGACCTCGCCACGGACCAGGCGATGGCGCAAGTTGTTGTCAATCTCCGTCGGCGCAATATCGGGCCAGAGCTTTTTCGGCGGCCGATACATCGTGTCTTTCATCGCGAGGGGCGTGAAGATGTAGGTCTTTGCCAGGTCGTCGAGTGTGCGGCCCGTGAGGCGCTCGATGATCTCGGCCATGAGGATGATGCCGAGATCGGAGTAGATTTCTTTTGTGCCTGGTTCGTATTCGAGAGGCTCGGCGAAGATCTTGGTGAGCGTATCCTGCTTATTTTTTGAAGTACGCCAATATTCCTTGAAGGCCGGCAAGCCCGAGGTGTGCGTGAGCAAATGGCGGACGGTGACTTGGTGACGCCATTCTTGCTGCGGTCCGGTGGTCCATTCGGGCAAATAACGCTCGATGCGGGCGTCGAGATCGAGCGGAACAGGGAAGTCGCCTTCGACCAGCTTGGCCACCAGGGTGGTGGTGGCCACCACTTTTGTCAGCGAAGCAATGTCGTACATTGTGTGCGTATCGACGGCGGGTGCGTTGGCGGCGTAGCTTAAGTTGCCAAGAGCGTGCAGCGAAACCTTCCCGCGATAGCCGATCGCGACGGTCGCGCCGGGAAACGCTTTGTCGGCGATAGCCCGTTCGATTACCTGGAATGCGGGTCGAAGCTGGGCCTCGCCGCGGACATCCAGGTCCTCGACCGTCATGGGATTTGCCGGTATCTCCAGACCAAAACCCAGTTTCATGTCGACTCCAGGAATAGTCACCGGCAGATGCCCTCGGACAGGAATTTGGCCGAAAAGAGCGCGTGCGAGGGAAATTTGCGCCACGTCGCTGATGCCGAATGCAGCGAGCCAGGTTTGCGCTTGTGGGAAGCGCTCGATCAAATAGGGACTGCCGAGGCACAGTGTGACCACTGGTTTGCTAGTTTTAAAAAGCTGGTCGGCTAATGCGGTCTGTTCCTGCGGGACATCGACGTTGCCTTTGCGATCACTGACGCGCACAAAAAGCGCGAGTATGGCGACGTCGTAGGTGTCCGGCGGGGGAAGCTTCAGCATGTCCGCTCTGACGAATTTGGTGTCGGCACGCAGAGTGGTGAGCGAGTCGAAGCGGACGCGCAGTTCGCGCTCCAAATCTTCGCCGGGGTACGGCTCAGGATCAGCGTAAAAGGCTAACAGAAGGGCACGCGCGGCTTTCGTGCCATCGAGGGGCAGACGATTCGGAGTATCGCGGAGCAGAGTGGTGCCACGATCGGAAATGTCTTGCGCTTCGGCCTGCCAGGCGGCGCGGCCGAATTTCTGGTTGATAGCGTTGATGTCGACGAGGCGCGTCTTGTCCAGGCCGAGCTTTGCTTTTGCTTGCAGGATTCGCCGCACGGACGCATCAAGGCGCTGGCCAGAGATGCGGCCGGATTTCACGGCGCTCTGCAGACCTTCGAATGCAGCGTCAGGGACCGGCGGCATTAGCAACGCGTCCGCGCCCGCCTCGAATGCGCGGACCGCCGCTTCCCCCGGGGCATATCGAACGGTGATGCCGCCCATGTCCATGGCATCCGTGACGACCAATCCTTCGAATTGCAGCTCCTTGCGCAGAAGATCGGTGAGGATTCTGGACGACAGGGTGGCTGGCGTGTTGAGGTCTGGCTCGAGCGCGGGGACGGAAAGATGACCGGTCATAATGCTGCCTGCGCCAGCGGCAATCGCGGCGCGAAAGGGAACTAGCTCGAGATGCTCCAGGCGTTCGCGGTCGGCTTGAATGACGGGCAGATCGATGTGGGAATCGCTGGCGGTGTCGCCGTGGCCGGGGAAATGTTTTGCGGTGGCCAGCGCGCCGTTTTCTTCGACGCCGCGAACGAACTCCTTGACGAATTCGGCAACGCGCGCCGGATCTTCACCGAACGAGCGGGTATTGATGATGGGATTACCGGGATTGTTGTTGACGTCGGCGTCGGGAGCGTAGATCCACTGGATGCCGACGGCACGGGCTTCCAGCGCAGTCACTTTGCCCATGGTGTAGGCGTCGCGCGGATTTCCAGCGGCAGCAAGCGCCATCGCGGTGGGAAATGATGTGCCTTCGTCGAGGCGCATGGCGGCGCCACGCTCGAAATCGGCGCCGATCAATAATGGCAATTTTGCTTTGGTTTGTAGCTGATTGGTGAGCACGGCGGTGGGATAGGCCTGACTTTTGACGATGCCCAGCGGAGAGCCCTGCGTGATGTTGATGAAGCCGCCAACGTGGAGATCGTTTACGCAATGAAGCATTTGCGCGTAAGCCGCGGCATCGGTTGATGTGAAGCTGCCGTGGTAGGTCGCAAAGAGGACTTGGCCGATCTTTTCGTCGACGGTCATCTTGCGGAGCGTGGCTTCGACCCATTGCGAGGCGGCGGGAGACAGGCGACGACTCGGTTTAGCCGGCTCAGCGGATTTTTTCTTGGCGGTCGCCGGATTCGCGGCAGACGAGCGGCTTTGTGTTCGGGCGGTGTGGGCCATAAAAAAAATGAGTGCGACGGGAATTACCAACAGACCGCCAACGCGTCCTTTCCTCAAATGGGAGTCTCCCCCGGTTCACGCCGGATGCGAAGTTTGTATATAACACACGCACATCGGGCTAACAACGCGAGCGCGAAGGGGAAGTTCCACAATATGATTGGTGTTGGCGCAGGGGGGGCGGCTTTTGTCACAGCGAACCAATTTTACGACGTGCAGGACGGCCCTGGCCATTGGCCTCCTGATCCTGGCTGTTTGCGCGGGGCCAGAGCGTGCGATTGCGCGAACCAGACATTCCGGACGGCCCGGACGTGTGCAGACCGGGCTGGACGTCTTGGAAGTGCAAAAATTTGCGCCGCTGAGGAACAGGCACGTAGGACTAATCACTAATCACACCGGGCTAGACTCCGAGGGGCGCAGCGTTGCGGACCTGATTTCTCACGCGCCGGGCGTGCATCTGGTGGCGCTGTTCAGCCCGGAGCACGGCCTCGCCGGGCGCAACGACGAAAAAATCGCGTCGCAGAAAGATGCCGCTACCGGCTTGCCAATTTTCAGCCTGTATGGCGAAACCATGCGGCCGACGGACGAGATGTTACAGGGCATCGACGCGCTGGTTTTTGATGTGCAAGATGCGGGCGTGCGCTTTTACACCTATACGACGACCATGGCCTACTGCATGGAGGAAGCCGCAAAGCACAAGATTGCCTTCTACGTGTTGGACCGGCCAAATCCCATGGGTGGTACGGTTGTGGAAGGGCCGATGCTGGACGCGGATAAGACGGCATTCACGGCATATTTCCCTCTGCCAGTACGTTACGGCCTGACCATCGGAGAATTGGCGCAGTTCTTCAACGCCGAAAATCACATTCATTGCGATTTGCATGTAATTCCGATGAAAAATTGGCATCGGAACTATTTTTTCGAGAGCACCGGGACGCGCTGGATTCCTCCCTCGCCGAATCTGCGCACGCTCAAGGGCTCAGTTCTGTACCCTGGGATTGAAATTTTGCAGGCCGCTGGCGTTTCGGTGGGCCGCGGCACGGAAACGCCCTTCGAGCAATTCGGCGCGCCGTGGATGAATGGGGAAGAAGTGGCGGAGGCCCTTAACGAGCGGCATTTAGCCGGCTTGCGTTTTGTGAATCAGCCGTTCATCCCCGTGATAGGCCTGTATTCAGGGCAGCGTTGCGGCGGCGTGGCGGTGCGCATCACCGATAAGCAAGCGGTGCGCGCGATGCGCATGGGTATCGAGATCGCGACCGTTTTGCGGAAATTCTATCCTGAAAAATTTGATCCAGAGAAGCTCCTGATTCTTGTGGGTAATTCGGAAACAATTCGAGACTTGCAGGCGGGCATGCCCCCCGAGAAGATCGTGGAAAGCTGGAGCGGTGACCTCAATACGTTTGAACAGGCCCGCAAGCAGTATTTCCTCTACAAGTAGACAGCACCAAGCAAAGCCGTACGAGGTCCTGACGACGCCGGCGGGTAGCAGGCTTGCCCCTTCCAGTTTATTTCCGTTGCGCGCAAACGCGTGTGATACATTTTGGGGCATGGGATTGTTTCGCTGCTGCCTTCGGCCACCGAGATACTTTTTGCACTGGGCTTCGATCGCGAAGTCGTCGGTGTCAGCCACGAATGCGATTTCCCCCCGCAGGCGCGCAATAAACGCGTGGTGATTCAGTCCCGGATTCCTCATGATGCCGCGCCAGCGGAGATTGACCGCCTGGTACGGGAATACCTCTCGCGAGGCGAGAGCCTTTATGCCGTCGACGCGCAAGCGTTGGAGGAACTCGCTCCCGACCTGATCATCACGCAGGATTTGTGTCATGTGTGCGCTGCGTCGCCCGACGATTTGGCAGCGGCGCTGGCTGGTTTCGCGGAGCGCCCGGAGGTGCTATGCCTCAATCCCCAGGATCTCGCCGATGTGTGGCGCGATATTCTTTGGGTCGGTGAGCAAACGCTGCGCGGGCGGGCAGCCGAGACGCTCCTTGAGCGAATTGGGGAAAGACTAGGATCACTGGAGCAAATGGTCGCGGAAACAGCGGAGCGCCCGCGCGTCGCGTTCCTGGAATGGCTGCAACCGTTTTACGTTGGGGGGCACTGGGTTCCGGAGATGATCGAGTTAGCCGGCGGGCGCGACGTATTAGGCCGGATACACACGCCGTCTTTCCGCGTGACACTCGAAGAGATTGTCGCCGCAGCGCCAGAGATAATTCTGCTCTCGCCGTGTGGCTACGGCGCGCAGCGGGCTCGAAACGAATACTTATCGATGGCCCACCCGGAGGAATGGAACATCATACCCGCCGTGGAGAGCGGCCGCGTTTACGCGTTGGAGGCCAATAGCTATTTCTCGCGGCCTGGACCGCGGCTAGTCACCGGCATCGAGGCGTTGGCCAAGGTTTTTCATCCATCGATGAAAGTGGGCCGCGAAGCGGAAACCGCGGCGTTGTCGGTGGCAAACGTCACAGCGGGAGCGGCCAAGGCCGCGTCAGCGCGCTGATCGAGCGTCTCTGTAATACACAACCGGATTTGTGCGCAATCGAAAGTGGGTGAAATGAGTCCGAACGCTGAAGAATCAGTGACACTGCCCGTCGCGGAACAAAATTGTTCGTTGCCCCGAACCAATGCTGCGACAGCCCGGTTGTTGCCCGCCGGCCAGCTGGTGCCGTTCATTCTGGTCACTGTCTTGTTCTTCCTTTGGGGCATTCCCAACAATCTCAACGACGTTCTGATCCGCCATTTCATGAAATCGTTCGAGATAACGCGCTTCCAAGCGGGATTAGTGCAATCCGCTTTTTACATGGGATATTTTCTTTTGGCCATGCCCGCGGCATTTCTGATGCGCCGGGCGGGATATAAATCGGGTTTCGTCGTCGGACTCGTCCTTTTTGGCGCTGGCGCTTTTTTGTTCTGGCCGGCGGCGCTGGCCGGCAGCTACGGATTTTTTCTCTTCGCGCTTTTCGTGATCGCCAGCGGCTTGTCATTCCTGGAGACTGCCTCGAATCCCTTTATCGCCCAGTTGGGTGACCCGGACAGTTCGGAACGCCGTCTGAATTTCGCGCAGGCTTTCAACCCCCTAGGTGCGATTACAGGAGCCTTGGTCGGAACCATCTTCATTTTCTCCGGAATTGAACTCACGCCGCAGGAAGTTGCCATACAGGAGGCTAGTCATACCTATCAGGCGTATCTCCGCTCCGAAACGCTCCGGGTCATCAAGCCTTATCTGGTTATCGGCGTGATCGCGCTGATTTGGGCGGCGCTCATTCTGCGCACCAAATTTCCTTCGATTCATAGCGAGCGTGAAAATGAAGCAGGGGATCATGGGCGCGTCCGCGACCTGTTCCGCTATCCCCATTTCCTTTTCGCGGTGGTCGCGCAATTTGTTTATGTAGGCGCGCAAGTCGGAACGTGGAGCTACTTCATCACCTATGTGCAGGAGTACGCGCATCAATCGGAAAAGATTGCCGGCTACTTTTTAACGGGCACGCTTGTGGCCTTCGGCATAGGGCGCTTCGCGTCGGCTTGGTTGATGCGTTTTATTGTGCCTAGTAAGTTGATGGGCGCCTATTGTGTGGTCAATGTCCTCTTGGTCGCGATTGCCGTGCTGACACCGGGATGGCCAGGCCTGTGGTGTGTTTTTCTCACTAGTTTCTTCATGTCCCTTATGTTCCCGACTATCTTCGCTCTCGGATTGAAGGGTCTCGGACCGAACACCAAGCTTGGCGGCTCACTTCTGGTAATGGCGATTGTCGGCGGCGCCGTTCTGACGCCACTTATGGGATTCATATCCGAGAGAACCCATAGCCTGGCGATTGCATACTCGGTCCCGTTGTTCGCTTATGTGATCATCGCGCTGTACTCCTTTTGGGGCTCGCAGCAGCGCAACCCCAACTTTATAGCCGACTAAATCTGGTGTGTGAAGAGGAGGCCTATGTGCAAAGCGGGCAAGCGGCGTTCCTTGTGGTTGTGGCCGCTTTTGTTCGTCCTGACTTCTATACCTCTCATCGTCGGTGGACAAAGCACGCAACTCATGGCGCCGACCAGTTCTCAGGACGCACAAACCATCGATCAAACCTGGCAGCGGGCCAGTTCCAAATATGATTCCGAGCGCGACGCAATTCTGAAAGAAGTGCGACGGGGCGCCAACGACGGACCTTATCGGGCCGATTGGCAATCTCTGCAGAAATACGAAGTTCCCGACTGGTATAAGGACGCCAAGTTCGGCATCTTCATTCATTGGGGTGTGTATTCCGTTCCGGCCTATGGAAGCGAATGGTATCCGCGCAACATGTACCGCCAAGGCTCTGACGAATACAAGCACCACTTCAGCACCTACGGCCCGCACTCCAAATTTGGCTACAAGGATTTCATTCCCATGTTCCGCGCCGAGCGTTTCGATCCCGCGGCCTGGGCTCGCCTTTTCAAAGAGGCAGGAGCGAAGTACGTGGTTCCGGTTTTCGAGCATCACGATGGTTTCGCGATGTATGACAGCGGCCTTTCCGATTGGACGGCCGCGAAAATGGGTCCGCGACGAGATGTGCACGGAGAGTTAGCGAAGGCGGTTCGTGGCGAGGGACTCTATCTTGGCGCTTCTTCGCATCGCGTGGAGCACAATTTTTTTCTGGAGAGCGGACGCCAAATTGAATCCGACGTCAATGATCCGCAGTTCGCGGCTTTCTACGGACCGGCGCATACTTGGATGGAAAGCAAACAGTCTCTGCTGACCGACTGGACCTACGTCAGCGACGCGTACCTTGATGATTGGCTGGCTCGCGATGCGGAAATCGTCAGGAAATACAAGCCCGAACTGTTTTATTTTGATTGGTGGATTGGGCAGCCTTCCGTTCGGCAGCACCTGATGGACTTCGCCGCGTTCTATTACAACGATGCGGCTAGACGCGGCTCCGTGGGCGTCATCAACTACAAACTCGACGCTATGGAAAAGCACTCAGCGGTGCTTGACGTGGAACGCGGACAGTTGAATGACATCCGACCGTTGTACTGGCAAACCGATACGTCCATCAGCAACAAATCGTGGGGCTACATCGAGCACGACAGCTTTAAGTCGTCGCAAACTATCATTCATCAGCTTATAGACATCGTTAGCAAGAACGGCAACTTACTGGTTAATTTTGGCCCGCGTTCGGACGGTACGATCCCAGATGAAGTGCAAGCCGTGCTTCGCGAGGTGGGTGCCTGGCTGAAGACCAATGGCGAGGCGATCTACGGCACTCGTCCGTGGAAAATTTACGGCGAAGGTCCCACCAAAATTGTCGAAGGAGCTTTTCACGACACCGAAGCGCAACCGTTTACTGACCGTGATTTTCGCTTCACAACAAAAAAAGACGCGCTGTACGCCTGTGAGCTAGGTTGGCCCGCCAGCGGCGAAGCAGTGATTCACTCGTTTGCCGAAGGGCAGCTCAATGGGCGCAAGATCGCTTCGGTGTCGCTGCTAGGCTCGACATCCCCGATCGCATTCGACGTGCAGAACGATGGCATGCACCTCCACCTGTCAGCTACGCAACCAGGCAAGAACGCGTACTGCTTCAAGATCACGTTCTAGGCAGAACCTTTGTAGGTCAGGTTCTTCAAACTCAAAACAGACGGGTAATTCCAGGGAACCCATCAAAGCCTGAGTCAAAGCTGCAAATCTGCGCAACCTGTTGGGATTCCATGACAGCAAGGTGCAGAGCATCGCGGGCGGACATTTTTGGGTCGCCCATCACGATTTCCTTTGCGCGTTCTGCCGCGGCGTGATCAACGGCGAAGACTTGATCGACGATACGCAGCAGGGCGTCGAACGCAGGCTGGATCGCATCGCGACGATTGATCGCCACATATCGATGAAGAATCTCTTGAAGCACTGCGGCGCTTGTGACCAAGCGTTGGCGTTCGCTAATGAGCTTCTCCAGTAGTCGATGCGCGTCAGCCTTGAGCGGATGAGGTGCACCCACCAGGTACATCGGAATGTTCGAGTCCACGAAGGTCATGATTCGGAGTCGGAAGCGTAGCCGCTCTCAATTTCGGCCAGCATGGAGTCAATGTCCCCGGTGGGGAAACTATGCCGCGCCGCTGCGCGAACAGCCTCCAGCTTCTTGCCCATATCGCTGGATGGCTCACGGCGGCGCGCCAGCTCCAGCGCCTGCCGCACCCACTCGGCTATGGACATGTGCCGCGATCGAGCAGCACGCTGTATCTCCCGGTATTCGGGATCACGCAGGATTACTTGCAGTCGCTTAGCCATATCAGGAGTCTATCTGACTCATCACTATGAGTCGACCTGACGCTGAGGATGCCTCACCTTGCAGGCTTCAGGTCACTTTTTTGCCGGTGGGGCTGCAACGGGCGCGGACGGCGGCGGCGCCGGTGCGCTCGCCAGCGCCAACTTCACGCCTGGCGAAATCTTATCGGCGTTGGTCAGCAAAACGCTGACCTGCCAAAGCTGAGTATCATTCAGCGCCCCCTTGAAGGCAGGCATTCCGGTCAAGCGGATTCCATTCTTCGCTTTCCAATACGTTTCCCAGGCAGGATCGTCGGTCACGCCGGTTCCGTGAAAAAGCTCTGGCGGCGTCGGGAACATCCCCTTGGCGATACTGTTTTGCGCTTCCCCCGGGAGCCCATGGCAAACGGCACAGTTCTGCTTGTACACGTCCGCTCCTGCGAGGTAGGTCGTCTCATTGACCGGAACGGGCGGCGGATCCGTATGCGGATCCTTGGCGATTCGGGCGTTCAATGCGCCGTGAGCCAGCCTCTTCTCAAAGGGCATTGGTGGGTCTGCCACCGCAACAGGAGCGTGTCCGGTGGTGAAGTAGAACCAAGCGCCTGCCGCCACCAAGAGCACGCCGATCAATATCCCTATAATGAACGTTTTGAGCATGATCCACTATTCTCCCGCCCTATTGTTTCGCGACTGATCACGTCGAAAGCCCGTGCCTTAGCCGGCTATTGCACTAAACGCGCGATAGTGTACTCGGTTGGCAGCCATTTCTGCACGGCGATTTATGCGCCTACACTCGGGATGGGTCCGGCCGCGCTTCGTAACCTTTTGTCTCTGCAAGCCGTCCTATCATTGGAATGAGCAGGGTTGTCCGTCAGGCTTGGGCCGGTGCGTCTGGAGTCGCCCAGCGCCTCCCCGATTGTCTTGCCAGTGGCAGACTACTTGCGTATGGTTGCGATATAGGAGCGTATGAATGGGCCATTTGAGCGCTAGTCCAATGGGGCCGAACCCTCTGGGCGAACGACCTCTGGAGAGCGATCCTAAGTCAAAGGGCCATCGCTGGGTGTGGATCGTTGCTTTGGCCGTCCTAATCGCCATTGGCTTCTGGTACTTCCGCGGATCGCGCACCAGCACGGAAGCGCAGGGGCCAGGCGCGCCCGGTGGAGCTGGAAAAGGGTCAGGTCGCCAGGGCGCGGGAGCAGGCGGCTTCGTGGTCCCAGTCGTGGTTGCCACCGCCCAACGCGGCGACCTTCCCGTGTACTTCGAGGGGCTGGGGACCGTAACCGCGTTCAACACCGTCACGGTGCATACGCGTGTGGACGGACAAATCACGAGGATTAATTTCCGCGAAGGCCAATTCGTGCACGAGGGCGATGCCCTGCTGGAAATCGACCCACGCCCATATCAGGTGCAGTTGGAGCAGGCCGAAGGGCAATTGGCCAAGGATCAGGCACAGCTCCGCGACGTGCAGGTGAACTACGAGCGCTATCAACTTCTCTACAAAGAGGGCGTGATTCCCAAGCAGCAGTTGGATACGCAAGGGGCGCAGGTGGGGCAATTTGAAGGGTCGATCAAGGGCGATCAAGGGCTGATCGACAGCGCCAAGCTGCAACTTGTCTATTCGCGCGTAACCGCGCCGATCACCGGTCGCATCGGCCTGCGTTTGGTCGATATTGGGAACATTGTGCACGCCGCTGATACCAACGGCCTGCTGGTGATCACGCAATTGCAACCCATCGCGGTCATCTTCGCTCTCCCGCAAGATCAGCTTCCGCAGGTCGCCTCCAAGTTGCAAAAGGATGAGCAAATGGTTGTCGATGCCTATGACCGCGACGACACCACGAAAATCGAATCGGGCAAGCTGCTCACGATCGACAACCAGATCGACACCACGACCGGGACTTATAAGTTGAAAGCGGTTTTCAACAATGACAAGAATATCTTGTTTCCCAATCAGTTTGTGAACGTGCACCTTCTTGCCGACGTGAAGAAGGATTTGATTATCGTACCTGCATCCGCCATCCAGCGCGGTCCGCAGGGCACCTACGTCTATGCAGTGCAGAACGGCAACACCGCTAAAATTGAAACCGTTACGATTGCGCAAACCACAGCCAATTCTGTCGGACTGTCCGCAGGGCTAAATGCCGGGGAGATGGTGGTGGTCGATGGACAAGACAAGCTGCAAGATGGCAGCAAGGTCAATCCCACCACGAGCCCTGCTGGAGCGGGGAACCCCCAGAACGCCAATGAATCGCAGCAACCAGCGTCGCAACCGGGAAACACGCAAAGCGGCACCAACGCGCGGCGGCGCACGCAAGCTCCCCAAGCGGATCGCTCTACCGGGAAGGGTCAATGAGTCCATCCAGGCCGTTTATTTTACGGCCGGTCGCCACCACATTGCTGATGGTGGGGATTCTCCTGGTGGGCTTTGTGGCCTACCGACAACTACCGGTCTCGGCGCTGCCGCAGGTCGACTATCCAACTATTCAAGTACAAACGTTTTATCCGGGCGCCAGTCCGGATGTGATGGCGTCGTCCGTTACCGCCCCCCTGGAGCGCCAGTTTGGCCAAGTGCCCGGCCTCAATCAAATGACTTCGACGAGCTCCTACGGCAGCTCGATCATCACCCTGCAATTCGATCTTGATCTCAACATTGACGTCGCCGAGCAAGAGGTGCAAGCGTCCATCAACGGCGCGTCCAATCTTCTGCCGCAGGGACTACCCAATCCGCCGATCTACAGCAAGATCAATCCCGCCGATGCCCCGATTCTTACCCTGGCGATTACTTCCAAGTCGCTTCCGCTTTCAAAAGTAGAAGACCTTACCGACACCACGCTGGCACAGAAAATTTCCCAGCTGACCGGTGTCGGCCTCGTCAGCATTAGCGGCGGGCAGCGCCCGGCCGTGCGCATTCAAGCCAATCCCACGGCATTGGCGTCTTATGGGTTAAGCCTCGAGGATCTGCGCACAGCGTTGACGCAAGCCAACGTGGACCAAGCCAAGGGAACGTTCGACGGGGCCCATCAGGCTTACACCATCGGCGCCAACGATCAGCTCATTTCGAGCGACAGCTATCGGCCGTTAATCATCGCCTATCGCAACGGCGGTCCGGTTCGACTCACCGATGTTGCCACCGTTCTCGAGGGAGTGGAGAACGTGCAGCAAGCGGCGTGGGCAGATCAGAATCCGGCCGTCATCTTGAATATTCAGCGGCAGCCGGGGGCCAACATCATCGCGGTGGTGGACCGCGTCAAGAAATTGCTGCCGCAACTGCAGGCGGCGCTGCCCACGGCGGTGCAGGTGGACATACTCACCGACCGCACCACCACCATTCGCGCTTCCGTCTCCGACGTGCAGTTTTCCCTGATGCTGACCATCGTCCTCGTTGTGTTAGTTATCTTTCTGTTCTTGCGCAGCGTGCGCGCCACGATTATCCCCAGCTTCGCCGTGCCACTCTCGATTGTGGGAACCTTCGGCGTGATGTACCTGCTGGGCTATAGTCTCAACAACCTCTCTTTGATGGCCCTCACCATCTCCACCGGTTTCGTGGTCGACGATGCGATCGTCATGATCGAGAACATCTCCCGCTATATCGAAGAGGGCGATTCGCCTCTACAAGCCGCGCTCAAGGGCTCCGAGCAGATCGGTTTCACGATTCTATCTTTGACGGTCTCCCTCATCGCCGTCCTGATTCCTTTGCTCTTCATGGGCGACATTGTCGGGCGACTGTTCCGCGAATTCGCGGTGACCCTCGCCGTGACCATCATCGTTTCCGCTTTCGTCTCGCTAACCCTGACGCCCATGATGTCCGCTAAGCTGCTGCGCCATCAGAGGGAAGAAGACCAGAGCTGGTTCTACCGCAAATCCGAGCACGCTTTTAATTCCATCATCGCGTTCTACGGACGTACGCTGAAATTCGTCCTGCGCTTCCGCACAACCACGCTGCTGGTTACCGCCGCAACTTTGGTGGGCACGATTCTTCTGTACATCTACGTACCCAAGGGCTTTTTCCCGGTGCAGGACACCGGCGTAATCCTGGGCGTTTCCGAAGGCCCGCAAGACGTTTCCTTTGCGGCCATGGTCAGCCGGCAGCGCGCTCTGGCCGATGTGATACTGAAGGATTCCGCGGTGGCCAGCTTGTCTTCCTTCATTGGCGTCGACGGAATCAATACCACTCTCAATAGTGGCCGCATTCAAATCAATCTAAAACCGCTCGAGCAGCGCAAAATTTCCGCTTCCGACGTCATTCGCCGGCTTCAACCGGAACTTGCCAAAATCGACGGCATCTCGCTCTTCATGCAGCCGGTGCAGGACCTGACCGTCGAAGATCGCGTTAGCCGCACGCAATTCCAATACAGCCTGGAGGACGTGGACGCGAAAGAGCTGGGATACTGGGTGCCGCGCTTCATGGACAAGCTCAAGACCTTGCCGGAGCTGCGCGACGTTGCGAGTGACCAGCAGAATCAAGGGCTTGTCGCGGTGCTCACCATCGATCGCGACACCGCATCGCGCCTGGGAATTCTGCCCGCGGACATCGATAACACCCTCTACGACGCCTATGGCCAACGCCTCGTCTCTACAATTTTTACGCAATTGAATCAGTATCACGTGGTCTTGGAAGTTGATCCGCAATTCCAGCAGAGCCCGGACGATCTCAAGAATATCTACGTGCACTCCTCTATAGGACAAGCGCCTTCCTCTGGCTCCGGCGCGTCGATTAGCGCGACCACTGTGCCGCTCAGTTCGACGCCCACGACGCAAATTCCGCTGAGCGCCTTTACGCGTTACGAGCCCAACAGCACGCCGCTGACGGTTAATCATCAGGGCCAGTTCCCGGTGGTCACCCTGTCTTTCAACTTGGCTCCGAACGCGTCCTTGGGCGAAGCCGTCAATGCTATCAACGCCGCCAAGGATCAGATCGGTATGCCGCCCAGCATCGCGGCCACCTTTCAGGGCACTGCCGCAGCTTTCTTACGCTCGCTCTCCAATGAGCCGATTTTGATCTTGGCGGCCCTGGTAACCGTGTACATCGTCCTGGGCATTCTGTACGAGAGCTATATTCATCCCATTACCATTCTTTCGACGCTGCCCTCCGCGGGTGTGGGCGCAATTTTGGCCTTGCTGCTGTGCCGGACGGAATTCAGCATCATCGCGTTGATCGGCATCATCTTGTTGATCGGTATCGTGAAAAAGAACGCCATCATGATGATTGACTTTGCGCTGGAGGCGGAGCGCAAAGAAGGGAAGGCTCCGCTCGATGCCATCTACGAAGCGTGTTTGCTGCGCTTCCGGCCCATTATGATGACCACTATGGCCGCGCTGCTCGGTGGTCTGCCACTCGCGCTGGGAACTGGAGTGGGCTCAGAGCTTCGCCGGCCTCTGGGTATCACGATTGTGGGCGGCTTGATTCTCAGCCAAATCCTTACGCTCTACACGACCCCGGTGGTTTATCTGGCCTTCGATTGGATTGCGCGCCGCTTTCAGTTCCACATCGGCAATCCAGTGGAAGAACCTTCGGGCGCTGCTGGAGACTGATCCATGAATGTCTCCTCCAATTTCTCCGCGCCCTTTATTCGCCGCCCGGTCGCGACGTCACTCATCACGCTAGCCATCCTTCTCTCCGGCATCGTGGCCTTTCGCTTCCTTCCTGTCTCGCCATTGCCACAGGTGGATTTCCCGACTATCTCCGTCGGCGCGAACCTTCCCGGCGCGAGTCCCGAAACAATGGCTTCAGCGGTAGCCACTCCGCTCGAACGCCAATTCGGGCGCATCGCAGGCGTTACGCAGATGACCTCCTCCAGCGGACTGGGCTCCACTGGCATCACGCTGCAATTTGACTTGAATCGCGACATAAACGCTGCCGCACGCGACGTGCAAGCCTCCATCAACGCGGCGCGCAGCCAGCTTCCGCCTGATCTTCCTGGACAGCCAACTTATCGCAAGGCCAATCCGGCCGACGCGCCGATCCTGCTACTCTCGCTCACTTCCGAAAATATCCCCGCCGCGCAAATCTACGATGCCGCCGATTCCATCCTCGCGCAAAAGCTGGCGCAGGTGGAAGGCGTCGGGCAAGTCTTCACCTGGGGCAGTTCACGTCCCGCTGTTCGCGTGGAGGTGAACACCAATCAACTCAACTCCTATGGCATCAGCTTGGAAACCATTCGCCGGTCCCTGCAATCCGCCAATGCCAATTTAGCCAAGGGCTCGGTATCTGACCCCACAAAAACATCCAATATCGCCGACACCGACCAGCTCTTTAAAGCCTACGAATACCAGCCTCTGGTGGTCGCCGGACACAATGGCGCGCCTGTGCGGCTCCGGGACATCGCGGAGGTCAACGACTCCGTCGAAGATACACGCAACCTCGGTCTGACCAACAATCAGCCTTCGGTAATGCTCGCCATTTTTCGTCAACCCGGCGCGAACATGATCGAAACCGTGGATCGCATTACCGCCCTGCTGCCACGTCTGCGCGCTTCCATTTCTCCCTCGCTGCACTTGAACGTCGCGATCGACCGCACAGTCACGATTCGCTCTTCGGTGCACGATGTGGAAATTACCCTTCTTATTTCCATTTCGCTCGTGATTCTAGTGGTCTTTGCTTTTCTGCGCAGCTACTGGGCTACCATCATTCCCAGCGTCGCCGTCCCATTGTCGTTGATTGGCACCTTCGGCGTCATGTATCTATGCCACTACACTCTGGACAATCTCTCCCTCATGGCCCTGACCATCTGCACTGGTTTCGTGGTGGATGACGCCATTGTGGTCATTGAAAATATTACTCGTCATATCGAAGCGGGCATGGGTCCGAGAGAAGCCACAATGAAGGGTGCCAGCGAAATTGGCTTCACCGTTCTTTCCATGAGCACCTCGCTGGTTGCGGTCTTCATTCCCATCTTGATGATGGGTGGTATCGTCGGCCGGCTGTTTCGTGAGTTTGCCGTCGTCCTCAGCGTGGCGATCGGCGTTTCGCTCTTCGTTTCCCTGACCACCACTCCCATGATGTGCGCCTTGTTCCTGAAACACGATGCTGGTAATCACGGCCGCGCGTACCGTCTGTCAGAGAACCTCTTCAACCGCCTTCTGCGCACCTACGACATCGGCCTGCGCTGGGTCCTGCGCCATCAATTCCTCATTCTGCTGCTTACCATCGGCACCGTTTGTCTGAACGTCTATCTTTTCTGGGTGACTCCGAAAGGGTTCTTTCCGCAGCAGGATACCGGCCGGCTCAATGGCATGATCCAAGGCGATCAGGATCTTTCCTTCACGGCAATGTCGCAGAAGATGCGGGTCTTTACGGCCATTGTCTCCAAGGATCCCGCCGTTGATTCGGTTACCTCGTTCACCGGAGGCGGCAGCGGCGGAAGCACCGCGCGCATGTTCGCCCAGCTCAAGCCGCTGAGCGAGCGCAAGATCAGCGCCGACCAAGTCATCGGCCGCATTCGCAGAGCGAGTGCGCACGTGCCCGGAGCAGCTCTTTATTTGCAAGCTGTGCAGGATTTGACGGTGGGCGGCCGTTTCGGCGGAGCGCAATACCAATACACTCTGCAAGCCGATAATCTGGCGGATCTCACCCATTGGGCCCCCATCATCCAGCGGCGCATCGCCACGGTCCCGGAATTGCGTGACGTCAATTCTGATCAGCAGATGCGCGGCCTGGCCAGCAACATCGTCATCGATCGCGACACCGCCGGCCGCCTTGGCGTCGGGATGCAGGACATCGACAACACGTTGGGAGACGCTTTCGGCCAGCGCCAGGTCTCCAACATTTACAAAGGCTTGAATCAGTATCACGTGGTGATGGAAGTTGCGCCGGAAGCGCAGCAGAGTCCCGACGCGTTAAAAACGATTTACGTCCCGTCAAAGTCCGGCAAACTAGTTCCACTCAGTGCTTTCGCTCACTATGAATACTCCAACACGCCGCTCTCGGTGAACCATCAGGGCCTCTTTCCTTCGATCACTCTCTCTTTTAATCTTGCTCCCGGCGCTTCCCTGGGCCCCGCTGTGCAACACATCATCCAGGCGCAACACGAGCTGGGTGTGCCGGTCAGCGTTCACGCCACTTTTCAAGGCACCGCGCAAGCGTTCCAGGATTCCCTGGCCAACCAGCCAGTGCTGATTGTCACTGCGCTTTTCGCCGTTTATATCGTACTTGGCATTCTCTACGAGAGTTTCATTCATCCCATCACGATTCTCTCGACGCTCCCGTCCGCGGGCATCGGCGCGCTCCTCGCGGTTCAATTTGCCAAATCCGATCTCAATATCATCGCGCTGATCGGCATCATTCTGCTGATCGGCATCGTGAAGAAAAACGCCATCCTGATGATCGACTTCGCGGTTCAAGCCGAGCGGGTGGAGGGCAAATCGACTGTCGACGCCATCTATCAGGCGTGCCTGTTACGTTTCCGGCCTATCATGATGACCACCATGGCCGCGCTCTTGGGCGCCCTGCCCTTGGCGCTGGGCAACGGTGTCGGCTCGGAACTGCGTCGCCCGCTCGGCATCACCATTGTGGGCGGGCTTATCCTTAGCCAAATGCTCACCCTTTTCACCACGCCGGTCGTTTACATTTACATGGATCGTATTCAGACCTGGCTGCAAGGACGGCGCGCCAGAGGTTCCGCTCCCGCTCCTCTCCCCGCTCACTCCGACTAGTAAGTACGTTGTATCAACGTAAAGAAATAGTAAAGACGGGGGTGCCCCTTAGCACCCATTCTGTACCCCGGTACAGCTAGTATCCTGTAGTCCCCCTGAGGCAAACTCGCCGCCATCTTGAACTGCGCAGTTCAAGGAAATCAGCTCGATTGGAACTGTTTCCGTGGCTGTGGTTTATGCGCGACGCTGGTCTGGCACGTTCTTCCTGGTAGTCTTCTCGCCTTCTTCGGCCAGTTTTTCGGTGGTAGTCCTGCTGTTGCGCTGCGGTTAGCGCCGCCCTTGGGAAGCGGCGCGTTTTGGTCGGAACCGTAGCGGGTGTAGCCGCAGTATCGCTTAAAAAATATAAGGTCGGGGGTATGAAGAATGGTTCTACGTAAAGTCGTTTCTGTGTTCGCTTTGGTTGCGGCATCCTTGTTCGGGGTGGCCTCCGCAAACGCCAAGGCGTTCTACATTTCTGGCACCTCATCCAGCAATTCGGGAGGCACGAGCTGCAGTAGTGCGCTGTCCGTCGGCTGGTTCAATAATCCGTCCAGCTGGGGTTGGGCTAGTCATCAAATCAGTCCCGGCACCACCGTGTTTCTCTGCGGACGATTCCAGGGAAGGCCCGGTCAACAACTGTTGATCGCCCACGGTAGTGGCACGGCATCGGCGCCTATCACCATTAAGTTTATGCCCGGCGCGATCCTGTCCGCGCCGTATTGGTCCGGCTTGGGCGCCATTTACATTCAAGGACTCAGCCACATCATTGTCGATGGCGGCGGCAGCGGCACTATTGAAAACACCGCAAATGGTACCGGACGCGCTTACCGGCAGAACTCCGTGGCTGTTTACGCTCTGTGGTGCACCAACTGTACGGTGCAAAACATCATCATTCAGAATCTCTACGTTCGCACTTCGGCTTCGGACACCGCCCCCACCCATTCCATCAACTGCGTCTACTGGCATCAGGCCAATCAAATGACGGTGAACAACATAACTTGTCATGATGCTTCCTGGGCTATTGTCGGAGACGGGAACAACTTTACCCTCAGCAACTCGAACATCTATCACGTCGATCACGGCGTCGCTTCCGGTCCTGGTGGTAAGGCTTCCGGTTACAGTATTCACAACAATCATTTCCACGATTTCGCGAACTGGGATTCCCCCAGCAATACGTATCACCATGATGGCGTGCACCTTTGGGGTCAGCGGGGCGGCACGGTCGGTAGCGGTGCAATCTATAACAACACTTTTGACGGCGACTTCGGCGTCAATATTACCGCTCACGTCTTCCTGCAGGATTCCGTGCAACACGTCGCCGTGTACAACAACATCGCCGTGGCTCCTACGTATCGCACCATCAACTCCATTTGGATCTCCGCCACCAGTACCAGCATGCCCGGCGGTCCGGCGATAGGAAACTCGGCCAACAACAATTCCATCAATGCCGGTGGCCATCGTGCCGGCAGCGCCGTCTTCGCCGACAATCAATTGCAGTTCAGCGCTGTCAATAACATCCTGGGCGGGGGCGTGTCCGACATCAGCATCCAACGCGGCACCACTCTGACCTCAACCGGTGTAAACTATAATGTCTATCGCAATCTGCTCGCGGAATTTGGCGACCGCAACGCCTTCAGCTACAAAGGCCAGTGGTTCTATAGCCTGTCGCAATGGCAGAGGGCTTGCCATTGCGATTATGCTTCCAAGCTCATTCTCGGCAGCCAGACAACGGGTTTTTCGACTATCACTGGCGGTAATGGAGCCCTCGCCGGATCGGGTGTAACCAGCGTTTCGGACTTAACCAGCGTTGACGCCGCCGCGGCTTCCGATGCCGTTAACCTTAGCGTCATTTCCTCGCCAACAACCACCGACCCCGAATTCGAGCCTCTTTATACTGTCGGGGAAGGTAACGGTCTCAACCTGTCCGATCTGGCAGTGGACGACCTTGCTCCCCTAGCCTTCGGCATTAACGGAGCCGCTCGCCCCTCCAGCGGCCCCTGGAACGTGGGACCCTTTTAACCCCGGCGCTTCTCGCCCTACCGCATGGTGCCCGCGGCTGTGTCCGTTCGGACATAGCCGCGGATACTTTTTGGTCTCGAGGTCTTCCCTGCCTCCGTTCCTCTGACATCCGTTCCTACCGTACTTACCCTATTGCCGAATACCTAGTTTCACTGACAATCTCGTCGGTACCAGCACTGGCTCGCTTACGGCCGTATCCTGGTTCTGTTGCGCGATAGAGATGAGTACTCGTGAGATTTCCTACGTAACGGCCGGAAGCCCTGCCCTAAACGGCCGGCCCGACCCTTTGCCACATTGGCACAATGGTGAAGGCATCGGCCACACCGTCCAATTCTATTCCGACGACGCCTTCCTACTCGAATCTTTGAGCCAATTTGTCGGTGCGGCCTTGGCCACGGGCGATACCGCGATTATCATTGCCACTCGCGAGCACCGCGTGAGGTTGGCGCAGCGGCTCTCCGATCGTGCCCTGAATGTCAGTAAAGCCGCTCGCGAGGGCCGCTATATCGCCCTTGACGCTGCGGAATCGCTTTCCCGCTTCATGCACGACGGCTGGCCGGACCCCGCCGCCTTCGACGCGACAATCGGTGCCGAAATCGGCCGCGCCAGGACTGCAGCCGCTCGGGTCAACGCACGCGTAGTCGCCTTTGGAGAAATGGTGGCCCTCCTCTGGGCCGATGGCCAGGCCGACGCCGCCATCAAGCTCGAGCAATTGTGGAACGATTTGGCTCGCCAGCACTCCTTTTCCTTGCGTTGTGCGTATCCCATTACCGGTTTCCGCGATGAGGCGCATGCCGCACCCTTCCTGAAGATTTGCTCCCAGCATTCCGCCGTAATCCCAGGCGAAAGCTACATGGCTCTTGGCAGCGAGCAAGACCGCCTCCGCAACATTGCCGAATTGCAGCAAAAGGCCGAAGTTCTCGAAACTGAGAAAAGGCTCCTACGCGCACTTCGCCAAACAACAGAAGCTCTCGAAAAGGAAGTCGCCGAGCGCCGCGAAGCGGAGCGCAGATTGCGCGACTCCGAACTTTCCCTCCGCGAACTCTCCGGCCATCTCCTTCGCACTCAAGACGAGGAACGCCGCCATTTGGGCAGGGAACTTCACGACACGATCGGCCAGTACCTCGCCGTTCTGAAAATGGGACTGGATTCTCTCAATTCTCGCCATGCCGTTCAGGATCACCTGGCAGCAACGCAGATTGCGGATTGTCTCAATCTTGCCGAACAGTCCATCAAAGAACTACGCACCATGTCATATCTGTTGTATCCGCCGATGCTTGACGAAATGGGCTTGAAGACTGCTCTCCGCTGGTACATCGAAGGCTTTGCCAAACGCAGTGGGATCGAAGTGCAGCTTGAGGTTTGCCCCTCGCTTCGCCGTCTTCCCGGAGAAGTCGAACTAACCGCCTTCCGTGTATTGCAAGAGAGCCTCACCAATGTCCACCGCCATTCCGGCAGTGCCACGGCGCGCATTCACGTTAGCCTCGAGGGCGGCTGGCTTCATCTGGAAATCAGCGACGCCGGCAAAGGGATGCCGCCAGTTGTTTTGGAGGCACAGGGAGACGCCTTGGCCTCCATGGGAGTAGGATTGCGCGGTATGAACGAACGGGTCCGTCAATTGGGTGGGACGCTTTTGCTCAGGTCGGACGCCGGTACGACAATCCTAGCCTCGTTACCCTGCGAGCCAGAAAATTCCAGCTCTTAGACGCCTTGAGCATTGACCGTCGGGAGCATCCGTATGCCCATTGTCGTTCAGTTGGATAACCAACAGAGGAGACCTCGTGACCGCTAGGATTTTGATCGTGGACGATCACGACGTCGTCCTGCAGGGTCTCAGGACTTTCCTTGCTTGCCGGCCAGACTGGGAAATCTGTGGCGAAGCTGGGACTGGTGAGGAAGCGGTCCAAGCCGCCGCCACGCTAAAGCCCGACTTGGTCATTCTAGATATCACTATGCCCGGCATGAGTGGGCTTGAAGCTGCCTCTCGGATCCGGGACCTCGGCGCCCAAATCCGCATCTTGATTTTCACCATGCACGACTCGCCCCACATCGCGATTGATGTCAACGAGGCCGGCGCTCACGGCTTCGTTCAGAAATCACAAGCATCCCGGGACCTGATTCTCGCGGTAGAGCGACTGCTCGCCGGCGATACCTTTTTTGGCCCAGGGCCCGACTCGCTTACGCGAGGAGAGGAGCGAGCTGAACCTGCTCCGAAGGCCAAGGCTGCTCCCAAATCAGACATTTCCCTCTACGGAACCGTCTGCTTCGCTTGATCGCGCCTAGGAGCTGCCGATCAGGTACCCCGTCAGGAACACCAGAAATCCTCCTACTACCACCTGGAACGTAGCTTGCAAAAGTGGCGTGTCCATATAGCGGTGCCGGATGTATGCGATCACTGCTAGTTCGATACAAACGACAATGACCGCAACCAACGTGGCCACGTGAAAATTGCCCATTAGAAATGGCAGCGTATGTCCAAGCCCCCCCGCCGTTGTCATCAGTCCAGTGGCCGCACCGCGAATCCAAGGCGATCCCCGACCGGTCAGCGATCCATCGTCCGATAGCGATTCCGCAAATCCCATCGATATTCCTGCCCCGAAGGACGCGGCCAGCCCGACTCGAAAGGCGTCCCAACTGTTGTGGGTTGCGAAAGCGGCCGCAAAAAGCGGCGCCAACGTGGAGACCGACCCATCCATGAGCCCCGCCAGCCCCGGTTGCACGATTTGCAGCAGAAACAATTTGTTGTGCGAAGCCTCTTCTGCCGCCTTCGCGCTTTGCGTCAGATGCTTTTCTTCCAGGTTGCCGGCCGTCTGCGTGTGCTTGCGCTCCTCATCGGCAAGCTTATTTAGCAATTCGCGTGTCGACGCGTCGGTGGTTCGCGCAATCGCTTTCTGATAGAAGCGCTGCGCTTCCAACTCCATCACTTCCGCTTGCCGCCGCGCCACGTTCACTCCCAGCGGCCGCACCAGCCAGGTCGGATTCCGTCGCAAAAACCCTTTCACGTTTTCCCGCCGGATCAGCGGAATTCGTTCGCCAAAACGGGTCCGGAACATTTGCAGCAGCCGGTCCCGGTGGACCACTTCTTCCTCGCGCATCTCTTCGAACATTTCCGCAGTGGCGGGGTATGACTCCCTCAAGGCGTCCGCGAATTCACCGTAAATCCGTCCATCCTCTTCCTCCGACGAAATCGCCAGCGCCAGAATCTCCCGCTCCGTCAAATCCTTGAATTTCTTCAGCATCAGTCGCTTCCCTCGCACACTTCGACTCGCAGCATCGCATAAACCCCCGCGCAAAGTCACCCGCTCCGTCGCTCTTCCTTTACTTCATCGGAGTGCCGCGCCGGTTGCCCGCGCGACGCCGATCTGCGATCATCCCAAAACTCAGTTCAATCGCCACTGGGGGTGCCTTGCCAAAGAAACGATGCTTGCTTGCACTCTTGCTGTTTTTGGTGCTGGCCTTCTCATCGACTGGCACGTTTGGCGAGCAAACATCTTTCAGGGTTCTCGCTTTTTATTCCACGAAAGTGGAGCCAGACCACGTCCTGTTTGCGGAGGGTGCGCTAAAGTTTTTTTCCAACATTTCGGCAAAAAACAATTTCACGGTTGATTCGACGAACAACTGGGACGACATGAATGACTCCAATCTTCGGAAATATCAGCTGGTCGTCTGGCTAAACGATGCGCCCGCAAAAGCGGAGGAAAAGCAAGCCTTTCAAAAATATATGGAAAACGGAGGCGCATGGTTGGGATTTCATGTGGCCGCGTACAACGACAAAGACTCAAATTGGCCATGGTTTGTCGATTTCCTCGGTGGCAGCGTCTTTCACAGCAACAGTTGGCCACCGTTGCCCGCGAAACTCACTGTCGATGACCCTTCCCATCCGGTAACGATGCAGCTTCCGAAGAGTTTCCCGTCGCCTGACAATGAGTGGTATATCTGGAAACCGAGCCCTCGCCTGAATAAGGACGTTCGAGTCTTGGTTACTTTAGATCCTGCCAATTATCCCATTGGATTTAAGGATGTCCTTACGACTGGAGACCTGCCGGTAGTTTGGACCAACACGAAATACAGAATGCTCTACATGAACATGGGGCATGGCGACAAGATTTTCACAAGCCCGATTCAAAACAAGCTGATCGAAGACTCGATCCTGTGGCTCGGCGCGTTAAAGGGGGAAAGAAGTTCCGCTTACAAGGGCATTTCGACTCAAATACAGATGCCTGCTGCGACCGGCACGCTAATCAGTCCTAATGCAGTCGCAGTGAACCCGAAAACTAACAAAGTCTACGCAGTGAATTCCACGGACGGAACTGTGATGGTGATCGATGCATCGGCCAATTCCACCACAACCGTAAGAGTCGGATCGGAACCGATCGCGATCGCCGTAAATCCGCTGACTAACAAAATCTACGTGGGAAACTCAGCCAGCGGCACCGTATCGGTCATTGATGGGACCACCGACGTGGTGACCGCGACAGTGCAGGTAGGAGCTCTTCCCTATGTAGTTGCGGTAAATCCGACGACCAACCAAATCTATATCTCGAAGACCTTCAGCAACACCATGGTGGTGATAGATGGCGCAACTAACGCCACCAGTAATCTGAAGGCAGGAATTCAGGCGGACGCCATGGCGGTCAACACCCTAACCAACAAGCTTTATTTGACCAACTACGAAAGCCCAAATGTAACGGTGATGGACGGCGCGACCAATGACACTACATCTGTAGTCGCGGGAATGCACGCCTGGGCCATTGCGGCGAATCCCGTGACAAACAAAATCTATATTGCGAACGCAGGCTCATCCAATCTAACCGTGATGGATGGCGCGAGCAACGACACCAAGACTGTGAAGACGGGAGCCATTCCTTGCGCGGTTGCTGTGGATTCGGCGGCGAACCGAATATACGTTGTGAATTATGCGAGCGACAGCGTGACCGTCATCGATGGAGCCAAGCGCTCCGTGATTGCAACAGTAGGCGTTGGTGCGCGTCCCCAGGCAATAGCGATCAATCCAGTGACTCACACGATTTACGTGGCCAATACACACAGCAATAACGTGACCATGATCGATGGCATGAACAACTCGGTAATCGCAACAATCGCGACCGGAAGCGGTCCCTATGCGATTACGGTGAATACAGGGGTCAATAAGGCTTACGTGGCTACAATGGGAAAAGACCACCTAACGGTGATTGATAGGCGGGAATCAAGTGCCAGCATTCGCTCTGCAGATCGTCGGCAGCATTAGAGAGTTTACATTTTTACGCAAAGACCAGACCCCTCATGAAAGCCTACGCGTAAGGGTGTCGGCGCGTCGCACCCGCCTCGTTTCCCGCGGTGCGCCACACTCCGTAGTAGGAAGCCAACATGGATCTGCCCAACATGGATCTGGCGCCCATCCTAAAGTCTTCACTCGCTCTGCGAATCGTTGAGAATTTGCTCACCAGCGGCGCGTCCAGCCAACCGCGTCTCGTTTCGTAATCCAGGATCTGCAATGCCTCCTCGGTGGAAAGCGCTATCCTGTAAGGACGGTCGGTGGTCAATGCATCGTAGATATCCGCGATCTGCAGAATGCGCGCTTGCACGGGAATTTGCTGTCCCCTCAAGCCATCGGGATATCCGCTTCCGTCCATGCGCTCGTGATGGTGCCGGATTATCGGCAAGATACGCCGCAGAGATTTCAGCGGCGCACAGATGCGTTCTCCAACCACCGGATGCGCTCTAACGATTTCCATTTCTTCCGCACTCAAGCGTCCCGGCTTCATAAGTATGCTATCCGGCACGGCTACCTTGCCCACGTCGTGAAGTAAACAGGTGATCCGCAATTCCTGCAATGACTGTTCTGCCAGGCCCACACTCTTGCCCAACTCAACTGCGTACTCCGCCAAGCGGTTGGAGTGCCCTTCGCTCAAGGAGTCTTTCGCCTCGATGCTGTGCGCTAGCGATTGCACCACCGATTTCACTTGTTGGTCGATGTAGTGGTTAAGCCGCAAAAGCATCTGGAGGCGGCTCAGACCTTCCTCGAGGGAAGTACAAGTTCCCCATACCTCCGCGGCGCCTGCCTGGCGTCCACGCGAAATGTCCGCGGGCTCGCATACCGCTTTGATTAGAACAATGGGAATCAGTTCATTGCGAGGGCTCTCGTTCAGACGCCAGCAGAGTCCGAAGGCATCGATGTCCGGCGCCGTATCGTGGATCATTATCAGATCAGGTTGCAGCAACTGACATTGCCGGATCGCTGCGTCCTCGTCTCCCGCCATAAATACTTCATAGCCCTGATTCTCAAGGAATGACTTCCAATCGGTGCGATCCGAAGAAGCGAGGTCGACAACCAGGATCAATGGGCGCATGAGTCCCTCTTAAGATTTCAATACGCGACGAAGGTTGCTGCGATTTTCCCGCCGCGGAATGTGTAATCTTGATTGGAGATCCACCTTCGATCTCCAAGCCCTTACATTCGGAGACCCCTGTCTCCGTTTTCTTGGGACGAGAAAGGGTGAGCCGGCTGGACAAACTCCTTTATTGCTTCTGAGTCTCCAAATCAAGGCACATTCAAGTCTCTGATAATTCACCTGTTATCAAATTGAACGAGAAAAATGGGATTTACTGGCGAGTGCAAATTGCGATAGTACCTGTAAAATTTACGGAGAACCTGGCCTTTGCCGGTTCTCCCTCGCAATTTCTTCGCCCGCTGACTCAGCATTTTAGGGCCGCAAGCCGCTGGCGACTTGAGCCGCTCAAGAATCCGAGCTTGCAAAGCATAAAATCGCGCGCTGCAGATTTACGTCCCAGAATATCGTTTGTGCAGTATGCTGTCCGGCGAAACAAGCCGACATGGCGGGAGGCAGCGTGACTCACTCAGGGATATTCGGGAGCCGAATGTGACGACAAGGCGAGAAATCTTAAAGTATGCGGGGTTGGGAGCCGGTGCGGCCGCGGTTTCGGCGTTTGGACTAACGGCAAACGCCAAAGTCGGAGCGAATCCCGCCCAGGCCCCAACCAAGTCCGCCCAGACAGAAGTCACCGACAAAAGCGGCAAGCGGCTGGGCGCGGGCCCGGAAATTACGTGGACCAAGATTGCGAAGAACGCTCCGCAGGCGGACGTCACCGTAGACCCGACGATAGCGGCGCAGACCATCTCAGGATTTGGTGCCGCATTTACCGATGCTGCGTGTTTCACCCTCTCGCGCCTGAGCGAGACCGATCGAGCGAACGTCCTGCATACCATGTTCGGGCAGGATCAACATGCCCTGAGCATGGGGCGCATCCCAATTGGCGCCAGCGATTACAGCACCGCGGCATACAGCTACGACGATGGCGCCGCCGATCCGGATCTGAAACGCTTCAGCATCGACCACGACCGCGATTATATTTTGCCGACGCTACGCGCCGCGCTTACCGCCAATCCGGATCTGTTTTTGTTCGGCTCACCCTGGAGTCCCCCCGGATGGATGAAGTACAGCAACTCGATGCTTGGCGGAAATATTCGACCGGAAAATATTCCCTCCTACGCCCGTTACTTTCAGAAATTCGTGGAAGAGTACGGGGCAGCGGGCGTGAAAGTTCGTGCGGTAACGACCCAGAACGAGATCGACGCCGACCAAGGCGGCCGAATGCCCGCGTGCCCGTGGCCGGAAGAGGACGAAGAGCGCCTGGTGGCAGCGCTCGGCCCTCTGCTCGAAGCCAGCGGCACAAAAATCTGGACCCTCGACCACAATTACAATTTGTTTGGCCGCGCCCTCGATCAGCTCTCCAGGCCTCGCTTCAAAAAATACGTCAACACCGTCGCCTGGCATGGCTATGTGGGGACTCCAGAGATGATGCGTAACGTAAAAGAAAAATTTCCAGACGTGGAAATGCATTGGACCGAAGGTGGAGACGACTACAAGTTCTCTGACTATCTGACCAACTGGTGCAAATGGGGAGCAACCTTCGCCGGCATTCTGGCCAACGGACCGCAAAGCATCACCATGTGGAATCTCGCTCTCGACGAGCGCGGCCGGCCCAACATCGGTCCGTTCGATTGTGGAGGGCTGGTGCAGATTCATTCGCAGACGAAAGAAATTACCCAGACGGGATTGTATTGGGCATTGGTGCACCACGCTCGCGCGTTTCGTCGCGGCGCGGTGATTGTCGCCTCGCACAATCCGAGTGGCGATGCGCCGGCGGTGAACGGCGCTCTGATCGGCCAGCCTACATCATCATCCACGGTGACGGCTACCCCGACCAGTGCCGCCAGCTCGCGCGTGTATCACACCGCCGCAAAGAATCCCGACGGCTCGCTGGTGCTCGTGCTGACCAATCCCGGCGATGCGAAAGATGTAACGGTCGCCTGCGCCGGCCGCGCCGCGAAAATAACGCTAACCGCCGATTCAATCACTACGCTACGCTGGAGCTGAATTTATAAGAGCTGGTAGACGCGCTGACCGGACAATCGCTTGGCCATTGCTCAGATGTTCGGTATACCCGATATTCGCCTTTCGTATTACGATTGTTCGGTTATGGCCTTTGGCTACTCACTCCCTGCCGATGCAGCATTCCCGCCCGGTTAGACTCGTGCTTGAATTCGCCCAATTCGAGGTGCATCCGTGTCTCGCTACTCCAGACGTGAATTCCTGAAATCCGGCTTTGCCGCTGGCGCCCTTGCCGTCACCGGAAGCCTCCCGCTCAGGGCGGCGCAACAGACCGCGACAGATTGGGTAACGCTAGGAAAATCTGGAGTGAAAGTAACCCGGCTCGCGTTTGGCACCGGCAGCTTCAGCGGTCAGGTACAGCGCGACTTAGGACAAGAGCAGTTTACGCGGCTCGTACGCTACGCCTACGACCGCGGCATTCGTTTCTTCGAGACTGCCGAGTCCTACGGCGAGATGCACCGGATGCTCGGAGTGGCCCTGCGCGGCATCCCACGCGACAGCTATCGCCTGATGTCGAAGGTGACCACCCACCAAGGTGTGAATCCGCAAGAAAAATTCGACGAGCTGCGCAAGCTCGCCAATACCGAATACTTCGACGTCATGCTTTTGCACTGGCAACATACCGCGACATGGCCCACGGACTCCAGCAAGTGGCAGGATGGAATTCTCGAGGCGCAATCGAAGAAAGCCATCGTAAGTCACGGCGCGTCGGTTCACGGCCTGCCCGCGTTGCGCCAAGTTCCCGGAAACAAGTGGCTCGATATCGCCATGATCCGCATGAATCACAAGGGCACGAGAATGGACGCCGAGGATTACGACACCAACGGACTCGGCAACGTCCTCGAAGTCGTCACCCACGTCAAACAGGTACACAATGAAGGAATGGGCGTAATCAGCATGAAACTCGTGGGTGAGGGGACGTTCAACCGTGAGGACCGCAAAGCGGCAATGAGATTCGCCTTCAAGAACGCCGGCGTCGACTGCGTTACCGTCGGCTACAAGAACACGGCGGAGATCGACGAGGCCATCGAGAATCTAAATCTGGGACTCGCCTAGCGGGGCCGCGAGGGCAATTCGTCCTCCCGATGGCTGTTGGCTACAAAACTTGGGACCTGCCTGTATACTTCAAACTCGTGACTGTCCCACATGGAAGAGCCTTCTACTACGCCACCGCAAAAAATCACGCGTAATGACCGCGCGCTTCTTTGTTATGCCGTGTTGAACGAATCAGTCGGCTACACGGCGGGCCACGGTTTGTTCTTTGTTGATGGCAAAGAAATTGGCAGAGTGCCGTGCCTTGCGATTTGCCAAGACAAGGACTCGCGCCTTTTCACGCTCTACTATTGCGACAGCTACTGGAACCTACTCGGAGTGGCTACGAATTATCAGTCCATTGATGCTGCCAAGCATCGAGCCGAGCGTATCTACCCTGGCTCATCGGAACGGTGGGTAGAGACCAGTTCAAATGTCTTTTAACCCGGCATATCGCCCGCTAAACCAGAAATCCCTGCACGCGATACAGCTGCACAATATCCAGCCGGTCTTCTGCGCCAGTCTTGTGCTTCATGCGATACAAATGATTCTTCACCGTCTGCTCGGAAAGCGAAAAGTGATTCGCAATCTCCTTATTGGTCAAACCCTTCGCAATCAGCGGCACCAGCTGCTGCTCCCGCCTCGTCAAGCCCAGTCTTCGCCGCGCGCTTGCACAAGGCATTGATGTCGCTTCGCTTTCAAAATAGCGAAATAGCGCCGTGCACAACGTCCCGGGACAAACCGCTTCGCCTGCATGCACCGCCCGCACTCCCTCCAACACCTCATCCGCGGAAGCGTCATGTGACAGGTATCCACTGATCCCCGCTCGCACACAGTGCAGGAATTCTGCTCCATTTTTGGCTATGCCCAGCAGAAGTATGCGCATTCCCGGAGCTGCCTCGCGCACCTGCTGTATCATCTGCAAGTCGTCGTTCAGCGCCCCTTTCGACGTCAGCAGCAGTACATCCGCCTTCGTCTCCGCCACGCTGTCCCCGCGCAACGGGACCGGCGGCTCCAGCCCGGTCACCTCGATCCCCCCTTTTTTCGTAAGCATGCGCGCCAGCGCCTCACGCAGCAGTCGATTGTCTGCGGCCACAAACACGCGGAGCCTTGCCGACGGAATCTTGACATCCGGTTTTGAGTTTGCCCCCGATTCACTTAGCGCGATCGCGGCCGCTCCATTGGACCTCGTGCTGGCCGCCATCGCCCGGTCAGACACCAGTATTCTGCACGTGCTTGCGCTCATGACCTGCACCCCCAGAAATGTTTCGTTTACCCGACCTATCCCGAACCGTCAGAACACAATTCCGTACCGCTGGTGATATATGAAAGCTGCAATTCCGCAGCCGCATCCCATGAGGCTTTTCTTATCGAGCAAAGTTGTTATCTCGCTTTCTTTGCTATCAGTTAGCGCAGGGAATCCAGTCCGACGTTGCGCCGGGAATTCCGTTACGGTACCAACCTGCATACCGATTTCAGTTCGATACTCATGTCAGCCTGAATACTTCGTTAATCTTTCGTTGCCATGCCTTTCCTTTGTGGTACCCCCGTACTACCATGGCCAGGTAACGTTTCATCGGCATTGGTACGTTTCCTCTATAGGCTTTTTCTGGCCTTTGCCACACACTTGTTCGGCGCGGAGCCCCGCTCGGCCTGTGTGGCCGAGGATCCCGGCAACCTATGCCTTTTCAGAATTGGTCCGTTCAGGAGCACATGGATAAACTTCCCTCGAACCCGGCTTCCGCAAAACGCGGAAAGTCCGAGCGTCGCGCCAGTCGCCGCTGCAAGTTCACTCAACTCATGCGGATTCGCCCATCTGACCCGCAGCGCACCCATTTCGACGACATGCGCGGCACCATCAGCGTTTCGCGCACCGGCGTCTACTTCCAGACCAGCGAAACGGGCTACGAGGTGGGCATGCGACTTTTCCTCGTCATGCCGTATTCCCAGGATCCGGGCTCGACCAACCGCGAATATTTGGCCGAAGTTGTCCGCAAGGATCCTCTGCCCAACGGATTGACCGGCATCGGCGTCAAGCTGCTTCTGGAAACTGGCCCGCAGCATTCCTATTCGTTCGATCCGCCTCGCCGATAGACCTCCGCCAAACCTGCGGAAGTCTTGACACAGAAATTTCACTGTAAAGAGGAGAAGGCGTCCCGGCAGAGCCGAAACGCCTTCCCATCGTGTTTGGGGGTGGAGGAATCTCCTGAATTCTCTGCTCGCCCAGCTCGCTGGGACTACGCCTGCCCGAAAGCCTGCAGTGCGCGGTGTCGTATTTTTCCGAGCTGCCGGTTAAACGGATGCTGCCTCGATAGGAATGAGATCACCGGAGTTTTCCGCGGCACTAAGCGATT
>Ga0307478_10000589_pt1 | contig 36303 bp, 21 predicted proteins | sample atmos_gasesECM4C_2_FD_203713 | JGI IMG/M metagenome (GOLD analysis project Ga0307478, IMG submission 203713) | Hardwood forest soil microbial communities from Morgan-Monroe State Forest, Indiana, United States - atmos_gasesECM4C_05 | ecosystem: Environmental > Terrestrial > Soil > Temperate...
TGCTGTGGAAGCGAGCGACCGGGGCTGGCGGATTTTGGGGATTGCTGTCGGGAACGCTGTGCTCGATTAGCATGTGGGGGTGGGTGAAGGTCGATCCTACAGCTTTGCGCTATGTTGCGCTTTCACCGCACGCCAAGGGCTTGGCGCAGGATATGTATCAGGCACTGTGGTCTTTTATCGTGTGCGTGGTGGTGACGGTGGTGGTGAGCCTGGCGACCAAACCCATGCCGGACGCGGCATTGACAGGTTTGGTCTATGGCTTAACGGAAGTTCCATCGATTGGAGACGTGCCATTTTATCAGAAGCCGCTGTTCTGGGCAGCCGTGGTCACAGTGATTTTCTTCGTGCTGAATATTATCTTCTGGTAATAGTTTTTGTTCGTAATAGTTTTATCCTCGGTGCTGAGGTGCTGCACTTTTCCGGTTTGCGGGATTCTCAAGTAGGCGGAGGCGACGAAGGATGATCTCAATCTGGTTTTTCATCGGCATTTCGCTGGCGGTGAATGGCGCACTAATCCTGGCCGCGGGCGTCTATCAACTGGTGAGTCCTCCAGCCAACCCCGGCATTGTGTTGTTCAATCTGCACGCCAACGTCTGGTGGGGCGCGGCACTCTTGCTGATCGGGCTGATTTATTGTTTCAAGTTCGCGCCGAAGCGAGCCTGATTGCCTCTCTCGAAGAGATGTGCGATCGGCGGGACACTTAAGCGGCACCACGCGCGAACCGATGTATACGCTACTGCGGTAGCGGAGGAGGGGCGGCCGACATTTTCGAGGCAAGGGGGTCATCTTCTTTCTGGTGCAGTTCCCGAACCTTCGCAAGTTCTTTCTGCGACTCAGCGATCTTGCCGAGAGCTTGATACGTTTGTCCCAGCCGATAGTGCGCGTCGGGCTGGGAAGGATCCAATGCCTCCGCTCGCTGAAGCGGGGCGACGGCATCCGCGAATTTTTTCTGCCGCATAAGAATGGCGCCCAGATCGATATAAGCGAAGCGAAGATCGCTTTTCGCACTCGCGGCCATCTTCAGCAGTCGAAGAGCCTCATCCATGTTCATCTTTTTCATCTCGATATCACCCAGGTAGGCCAGAGCTTGCGGATGGTTTGGATCGATGGATAGCGCATCATTGAACTGGCGCTTGGCATCGTCGTATTGATGTGACTTCCAAAAGAGATAGCCTAGGCCAAAATGCAGATTTGCATCCTTAGGTCTGGCGGCCTCGGCAGTCTGGAACTCGGCGATCGCTTCGGAGGTTCTTCCCAGACCGTCCAACGCCTCGCCGCTGAGCATATGCGCGGCCGCCGAATCCGGTTGGTGTTGCAGAATCTGCCGAAACTCATCCAGCGCGCAAGCGTATTTCTTAGCCCAAAGACAACTCTGCGCTAACACGTTGTGCAGTTCGGCGTTGCCGGGATCCGCCTTTACCGCCACTTCCAGATACTTAATGGCCTCCGTAAAACGCTTTTCGCCGTAATAGCTAAGGCCCAGCAGCGTCGCCGCTTGCTGGTTATGTTGGTCGGCCGCTAGCGCAGCATGGAACGGAGCAATCGCCGCCTGAAAGTGTCCCTGCTTAAACTCGGCCAAGCCCAGGTTGAGTTGCACGCCAGGCAGCTTTGGATTCAAAGCGAGCGCCTTCTTATAAGCGGAAGCCGCTTCCAGGTATTTTTGTTGTTTCGAGAGGACGACTCCCAGGCTGGCAAACGCCGCGGCATCATTGGGATCTTTCTGGGTCAGACTCCGCCAAACTTCCGCGGCTTCGTCCCATTTTCCCTGTTGCTGGAGCGCGATGGCATCTTCGGGAGTGGATGATTGAGCAACCGCGCTGAACGGGAAGATACCGAACAGCGCGGCGACGCCCCAAGCAAAAATCTTATTCTTCATACCGGAGAGACGCAGTGTCAGGAAGTCTTCTCAGTGCTTGCACAACAGAATAGTCACTTCGGCATTAGGCGGCAACCTAGCCAGATCCAAGCGATACACACGGCGAACAGAGAGACCTCGGTCGCCATTGCCTTTAAAAAGGTCATGCCCCGCTCAGAGGATGAGCAGGGCATGAGGTTAAACCTTGATTAGTAGATCAGCTTCAGTCCGAGTTGAAATTCTCTCGGGTCGAATGCTGCCGTAACAGAACCGAAGTTGCTGGCCCCGAAATTGTTGCTGATGCCGCCATTGTTGTAGTCACCCTTGAACTGGGTGTGGTTCCAGGTGTTAAAAGTCTCCACACGGAACTCGATCCTGCTCCCGCGCTCCTGGCTTATTACAAAACTCTTGAAGAGTGAGAGATTCCAGTCATCCCGGCCAGGACCTCGCACCGAGTCGTGTTCCAGATCGCCGAAGCAATCCGGGCCGGTGGCACAAGCCGGAGCCGAAAAGTCTGCCTTATCAAACCACTGGCTGGCGGTCTTCGGATAAGAAACACTGCCGTTGACGTTTGGCCGATTTCCGCTCTGTGTAAGGAAACCTCCGTTGAAGAGGCTGGAGACGTTGGTGCCGGTGACCCCAATTGGAAGCGGCGCACCCGACTCGGCCGTAATGATTCCCGAAAGTTGCCATCCGCCGAGCGTCCCCTTCAACAAGCGGCTCTGATTGCCGTTAAAGATTGGGAGCGAATAAACGAAGTTGACGAAGGCGACATTCGAGCGGTCGAAAGGGGAGGGGCCGACATCGTAGCGCCAACCGGCGTAGGGATTGGTGACGTTATTGAGGTCGCCGCCGCTCCCGTTGCTGGTGGCCGCATCGATGGCTTTGGAATAGGTATAACCAAATTGCAGTTGCAGATCCTGCTTTATGCTCGAGCGGAGGTCAACCTGCATTGAGTTGTAATGCCCATTCGCTTCGTTTTGAGCTAACCGGATATCGCCGAAACCTTTATAAGGCATGTCTTGGTTAATTCCGGTTCCGTTGCTGGTTAAGAGGCCCGGCAGCAAGTTCTCTGCGGGCAAGTTGATCTGTTGATAGTCGTTCTGATGGCGGTCCTGACTTCCGACGTAAGACACGGACAGCACTGACCTGGCACCCAATGCCTGCTGAACACCGAGGCTGAATTGGTAGCTCACAGGAAGTTTGTAGTCGTTGGCATTGATTCCGGTGACAACCAACGGGAGAACCGGCAGCGCCGACGCAGTTACGACTGGGCCATTGTTAGTGACACTCTGCCCGGGATTTGAGAGAGATACACTGCTGAGCTGGGGTTGCAAATCTCCCGGCGGGTTAACGGCGCCGTTGTACATATCGTTGCCTTGGATGCGCTCGTACATGATGCCGAATCCGCCGCGGACAACGGTCTTGGCTTGGCCGGTAAGGTCGTAGGCGAACCCAATACGAGGCCCAAACGCAGCCCAGTGATTGTTTACCAACCCGTTTGGAATCCCATTCTTACCCCCGATGCCGATGCCGTTCTCGTAAAACTGGACGCCGGCCAGGATTGGATTCGGACTGCTGCCCAGTCCCGGACTCGCGCCAGTGCAACCGATATTGAAGGTGGCCGTAGCCGGACCGGAACAGATATGTCCGCTTCCGTCGGTCCAGAATGTGGCCGCATTCGCCGAGTTATACAGATTGGGGTAGAAGTTCGAGGACTGGTGGTTGGCTTCGTAGGTGTGAGGTACACCATCCCAACGTAATCCAAGATTCAGCGTAAGGCGATGGGTCGCGCGCCAGTTATCTTGAATATAAGCAGCATAAGAAACATTGTTCCACTGCCCGCTGATCTTGACCGCGTCCTCGGTGTATTGCTGAGCGTAGCCCAGCAGGAAATCGGCAAAGTCATTGCCGGTGAATCCGCCGTTAAAGTTGAAGTTTCCCTCGGTATTGGCGAAAGCATCCTGTGTCTTCTTGTAGATCGCCCAGCTCGCTCCCATCCTGATCTGGTGCGCGCCCTTGGTCCAGGAAATATCGTCGCGGAGTTGGTAGTCATCCGCTTTGTTATTCCACGGGGTCCAGTTGGAAGTGTAGTCGGTGCCAGTGCTTCCGTTCAGATCGATCGACGGAATGCGGTTGTCAACGTTGGGTCCGCCAAACAGCCGATTAAAGGTAAACCCGCTGGGCGCCGTAAACAAGCCTCCAGGAATGATATGGATGCGGTTGCCGTTGTAGTTGAATGCCGCCTCATTGAGCAGGGTTGGGCTTACTACGTAGGTGGTGTGGATCACGGCGCTGTAGGAGGGGTTTCCGAAAACGTCGCTGACCGTGGGAACGTTGTCACTGCTCCACTGCGTGGTTCCGTAAGTCTGCGAGGTCTGTTCCGAAATCCAGTGCCCAAACACCGAGAACTTGTCGGTGAATTGATGGTCGATGCGGGCAATTTCCTCTTTGACGCTGGTCGGCGAATTGTTGCCACCGATGAACTGCGCGCCACTCGTAGGAGCGGGAAAGATCCCCGCGCTCAAAAGCGCTTGAGCATTTGCGTTCAGCAAAGCCGCGGGAATCGCGTTGCCCGGGTACGCAACGAAAGTGGGATCGGTGACGCCCGTCGACGTGGGAATCGAACAAGAGCCCTTTCCATTCGGCGTACTAAACGTGGTGATACCAGCCGCGGCGAAATTAGCTTGCTGCGCGGCTGAAAGTTGACTCGCGCAAGGAACGTGCAAGCCGGAATGCGGCACGACAGCCCCATTCGGATCCTTCGAATCGGCCGGCAAGTTAGTGGTAAAGTTTCCACCGTAGGTGTCGGCAAAGGGTACTGTGGTATTGGTTAAACCTCCTTGCACCAACCTGCGCCACTCCATGTTGTAGAAGAAGAACGTCGGATGGTTCTTGAAGAGAGGAACCTGGCCGCCGGCGTTGAAGCCGAAGGTGTTGAATCGAAGTTCGGCAACTTTAGCGGGTGGCGGGTTGAAGTAGTTGCGCGCGTCCAAGGCGTCGTTACGGTCAAACTCCCACGCTGAGGCGTGGAACTGCTTGGTCCCGGACTTGATTGCAGTCGTAATGGTCGCCGCCGAGGAGAGGCCGTATTCGGCACTATAGTTCGAGGTCAAATTGCGGAATTCGGCGATCGCGTCGGTGGAAGGCATAACGCTGCCGCTGCTTCCGCCGCGGTCGAGGTTCTCGCCGCCATCGAGAATTTGCAGGTTATGGCCGGGCCGCTGGCCGTTGATACTGACATTGCTGTCGCCGCTGACCGCCGTTGGAGTAATAAAGTCGCCTTGCACGCTGGACGCCCCTGGCGTCAGCGCGAATAGCGTGTAGATGCTGCGCCCGTTCGTGGCCAGTTGGCTGACCTGCTGGCCGGTGATGACCGTGCTTACCTCGCCCGAATCCGATTGCACGGCGACAGCGGCGGCTTCTACCGTGACTTGCTCCTGGATCGCACCGACAGTCATGGTGAAGTCGATTCGAGTCCGGTCGCCCACGTTCAGAACGATGCCTTTTTTCTCTTCGACTTTGAATCCCGTGGCCTTGGCAGTGACGTTGTAATGGCCGATGCCCAGACCCGGCGCGACATATTGGCCGGTATCATTGGTGATACTGTTGCGGGCCTCGCCGGTTTCGACGCGGGTAATGGTGATCGCCACATTTGGGACCACCGACCCGGACGGGTCAGTGACCGTTCCAACGATGGTTGCTTCCTGGCCAAATGCCGGGAGAGATATGGCAAGACAGAACAGAAGACAAAACCCCAGACCGAGGCTGCGATTTTGCCCTGCGAGAGCCAAAGTCCTGATGGGTTGAGACAAGCGAGAATTCATACCATACCCCCCGAGAGAGCCAGAAGTTCACTCCGTTAACGTTAACGACCCCGTGCAGCTTGTATCGTCTTTCGATAAGCGTTGTCAAGAAAAATCTCGAATGACCCGAATCCAAACCTTCAATCACACGGAAAACTGTGCTAAAAGGGGAGGATTATCTCTCGAGTTTCCTGGTCGCTTTGGGCCGAATGGGGGTGGATAAGGCCGAATCGTCAAATCTCACTTGGGCTAGTCGAATCTCCCGGAACAGGTGCAGGTTCGAGGACATTACGACCCCTGGACTGAGGTAAACGGTGGGAGGGAACAGGGCCTTGCTGCTGAGATGGTCCGCCATAAGCCGTACGGCCAGCTGACCCTGACGGTGCGGTTGCTGATAAATGGAGGCGGTAATCGTTCCTTTTTCGAAGTAGGGAGACATTTCGGCGAAAAGGTCGGTGGTGATTAGCTTTGTTTTTCCGGCCAGGCCTCGCGCGCCCAAGGCGCGGCAAACCGGCAGGCAGTTGACGGTATTCACGTAGAGTCCTGCCAAAGTCGGAACGCGCCCCAGGAGATCGAAAGTCTTCTGAAAACTCTCGTCTTCGTCTTCATGCCCTTCGATAACACTGGCAATCTGGCCACCAGGGCAATGCGACGGAAATGCCTCGGAAAACCCCGCCGTTTTCTGGCGATGGTCTTCCGCGCTCAACATGCCAGCGACCACCGCCACCTTGGATCCGGGCGGAACGAACTTGCCCATCAATTCCCCCGCCAGTCGCCCGTTTAGCCACGGTTCCACGCAAACGATACTCGAACGGCGGCTTTCAGGAGCGTCGGTGGACACGCAAACCACCCGGATACCCTTTTCTTCCGCGTCGTCAATCAAAGGCTTAAGGCCCTTGGGATTTCCTGCGGTGAGAACGATTCCGTTGACGCCGCTTTCGACGAGTTCTATGAACGCTTCCGTGTCAGCCTCTCCCAAAGCATGAACCGGACGGTTTACGAACTGGATGCCGAGCGGTGCAACACTGCGAGCTTCGTCCAGCACGCCGCTCCAGAGTTGATCGTAAAAAAAATGAATTTCACGGGGGATGCAAACTCCAATACGTGCCGTAGCTTTGGAAACGGACAAGGCGCGCGCCGCCAGATTGGGCGTATAGGAGATCTGTTCGGCGATTCTTAGGATTCGCTGCCGGGTGGCTTCATTGATTCCGGGGCGGCCATGCAACGCACGGTCCACCGTTCCGATGGAAACTTCAGCCAGTTCCGCGATGAGGTGGATCCCGCGCCTGTGTTTTTTCATCCGCCTACGACTCGCTGCGACATCATTTTAGCGTGACACGCAAATCACTCTTGCGAGGAGTCTTTCAGGCTCACGTCGACCCCGCAATCGCCTGTCGCGATCATCCCCGCAGACAAATTCGAACTCAGCAAAATCGAATTTGCACATTCCGTGTACGGTGACGGTGCTATACTGCGTCCCGCCTTGGACCAGTTCCATGTCGGAAGAATGCGTCCGAAGGAAACTGCCGCAATTAGGAGATCGTCTCATGCCTGGACGCCGCATCCGGATGTCCGCACTGCTTGTTGTCGTCTTGTTTGTAGCAGCATTTCCCTCGGTTGCGCAAACGACAGAGTCGGCGACGAACGCGCCGTACTTGAATCCCTCGCTGCCCATCGAAGAACGCGTGAACGATTTGGTGTCACGCATGACGCTTGAGGAAAAGGCATCTCAACTTGTGAATCAGGCCCGTGCCATTCCGCGCCTGCGAGTTCCCGCATACGACTGGTGGAGTGAGGCCTTGCACGGCGTAGCAAGAGCGGGCACTGCAACGGTGTTTCCAGAACCGGTTGGGCTCGCGGCAACTTTTGACGCGCCTTTGATTCACGACATGGCGGTCGTGATCGGCACCGAGGGGCGAGCGAAGCACAATCAAGCGGTCCGGGCTGGCCACAGCGACGTGATGGAAGGCCTCGACTTCTGGTCGCCCAATATTAATATTTTCCGCGATCCACGGTGGGGACGGGGTCAGGAAACCTACGGCGAAGATCCGTTCCTCACCGGACGAATGGGTATCGCCTTCATTACCGGGATGCAGGGCGACGACCCGAAATATTTTCGAGTGATCGCTACGGCGAAACATTTTGCCGTGCACAGCGGGCCGGAGACGACTCGCCACATGGTTGACGTGGTTGTGTCGAAGCACGATATGGAGGATACGTATCTGCCAGCATTCCGCGCCGCTGTGACCGAGGGCAAGGTGGATTCCGTCATGTGCGCCTACAACCGCATCAACGCCCAGCCAGCATGCGCTAATGATTTTCTGATGAAGGATCAGTTGCGGGGAGCGTGGGGATTTAACGGGTATGTAGTCTCCGACTGCGATGCTATCTTCGATATTTTCAGTGGCCATCACTACACCAAGAGCATGCCGGAGGCCGTCGCGGCCGCGATAAAAACCGGAATGGACAGCGAGTGCGCCGACTTCTTCACCAAGGCGACGACCAACTCCGATTATGTCGCGTATCTAGACGCGGTGAAGCAACGCTTACTTAGCGAAAAAGAGATCGATGTCGCGGTGAAACGCCTTTTCACAGCTCGCTTCCGGCTGGGAATGTTCGATCCTCCTGAGATGGTGCCTTACGCGTTGACGCCAGACTCGGAGATCGACAGCGAGGCGCATCGAGCGCTCGCGTTGAAAGCAGCGCGCGAGTCGATCGTCTTGCTCAAGAATGATGGTGTGCTTCCGTTGAGTTCGGACGTTCGAAAAATTGCAGTGTTTGGTCCCCTTGCCGAATCCGTCGAAGTGCTGTATGGCAACTACAATGGCACCGCCAGCCACGCTACTACAGCGCTGGATGGAATTACCAAGCAGTTTGCCAGTACTCACGTAACCTTCACGCCCGGCATGAATTTTCTGCGGCCGCAAACCGTGGTTCCCTCCGCTGCGCTATCCACCGAAGATGGACAACCTGGTCTCAAGGCAGAGTATTTTGCGAGCGACAAATTTGAGGGAACTCCTCAAGTGGTTCGCGTCGACAATACGATTGATCTGCAACTTTTTCATCCCGACCAATCTGCGCTGGAATTACCCTCGGGCATGAAGGAGTTCTCAGCCCGCTGGACGGGCTTTCTGACCCCCGCCGAGTCCAGCACCTACGAGATCGGACTGATCGGATCGATGAATCAACTGTGGCTCGATGGTCGATTGCTGATAGACGATCTTGGACTGCACGATCCCAACCCCTCAACGAAAACGGTGCAACTCGAGAAGGGCCATCGTTATGCTCTGCGAGTCGAGTTCATCCGCGGAGGCTTCAGCACGAAGTTGGTGTGGTTGAAAGCAATCCCGGATCCGATTGGAGAAGCTGTGGTCGCGGCGAAACAGGCCGATGTAGCCGTCGCAGTGGTGGGCATCACTTCACACCTCGAAGGCGAGGAGATGAAAGTGGAAGTTCCCGGCTTTAAAGGCGGGGACCGCACCAGCCTCGATCTGCCCAAAGAAGAGGAAGACTTGATAAAGGCGCTAAAGGGCACCGGCAAACCACTCGTGGTTGTTTTAATGAATGGCAGCGCGCTCGCGGTGAATTGGGCAAACGAAAACGCGAATGCAATCCTCGACGCCTGGTACTCCGGCGAAGAAGGTGGGACGGCGATTGCGCAAACACTGGCGGGCGCGAACAATCCGGCCGGCCGCCTGCCTGTAACGTTCTACAAAAGCGTCGAGCAGCTTCCCCCCTTTGAAGACTACGCGATGAAGAACCGCACCTATCGCTATTTCACCGGCCAGCCTTTGTATCCGTTCGGCCACGGACTCAGCTATTCGAAGTTTGAGTTCAGCAATTTGCAGCTCTCACCAAAAAAGCTGAAAGCAGGCGATCCGCTTACAGTAGAGGCGGATGTGCACAACACCAGCCAGCGGGACGGCGACGAAGTGGTTGAGCTTTATCTGAGTTTTCCAAACTCGTCGGCTGCTCCGATTCGTGCTCTGCGCGGATTCACGCGAGTAAGTGTGGGGGCGGGCGCAACTCAGCACGTTCGCTTCACGCTCGACGAGCGCGACCTGAGCGAAGTGAATGAAAAAGGAAATCGGATTCTGGCGAAGGGCGTCCACCGCATCAGCGTAGGTGGGGGACAGCCGGGAACTGGCGCTCCGGGACTCGAAGCAGAATTCAGTATCAACAGCAGCCGAAGGCTGCCAGACTAAGCACCATGAGGTGAGAGGTTTTCAAGAAAGACACTGAGCAGAGGTGGACTAACCGTGTGCGCTGGCTTCTCTCGTACTTCTGCCTGGGACAACGCGAGTGTCATGGGTAACGCCATAATTAACTTCCTGACGCAAGTGCCTGCGCCTCACATGAAGGGCAAAGGCATCGAGCAATCCGCGTGTGAGTCCTTCGCGCCCGAACTCCTCTCCGCACACCGAGCACTGCGGATTTCCCCGTTTATGGATGTCTATGCGTAGAGTTGGTCCGGACTTAGCTATCGGTTTCATGTTGCCACCAATTATCACATCGTGTACGTTAACGTCAATCAAATTGCGCGGGGCGATCAGACAGAACGTGAAACCAGCCCTCCATGTTGTCTTTGTTGTCTTTGTTTTGTTTTTTTCCTATGCCTGTGTGGGATCGACGCCCGCGAAGGCAGAGGATGGCTCTGCCGCGTGGCTGCGGTACGCACCCCTGGACGCTGAAGCAGCCCGCGCTTACACGTTACTCCCCGCGGCTACCGTACTGCTCGGGGACACGCTCGTTCTGACGACGGCCCAATCCGAACTGGTGCGCGGGGTAAAGAGCATGCTAGGCCGGACGCTTCGCGTGAGTTTGGACATTCCGCTTGAAGATGCAATTGTGATCGGAACCCTCGCGCAGCTTCGAAAAATCGCACCGGATCTCAATCCACGACGAAGCCTAAGTGGTGATGGTTATTGGCTGACATCTGGGCGAGTCCACGGCCACCGTTGCATCGTGATCGTCGGCGCCAGCGATCGTGGCGCTCTCTATGGTGTCTTCGACTTCTTGAGCAGAATTGCCAGGCACTTGAGCGTTTCCGGGTTAAACAATGTTCAGCAACCCGCCGCTCCGGTGCGCTGGGCAAATCAGTGGGATAATCTCGATGGCACAATCGAACGGGGTTACGCTGGCCGTTCCATATTTTTCGAGAACGGTCGAGTGCGAACGGATCTAACGCGAGTCTTTGAATACGGACGCCTGCTGGCGTCGGTTGGCATCAACGGCTGCACCGTAAACAACGTGAACGCTGATTTGCGTATTCTGAATGCAGATTTCATTCCACAGATTGCTCGCATTGCAGAAGCGTTTCGTCCCTGGGGAGTTCAACTCGGTGTGTCGGTTGACCTCAGCGCGCCAAAAACGTTGGGCGGTCTCGACAGCTTTGATCCGCTCGATGCCCGCGTTGCAGAGTGGTGGCAGAAAAAGTTCGATGAACTTTATCATTCGATTCCAGATTTTGGAGGCATAGTCGTCAAAGCCGATTCCGAAGGACGCCTCGGTCCTTCGTTTTACGCTCGGACTCCCGCTGATGCGGCCAACGTCATCGCGCGTTCACTCAAGCCGCACCATGGGATCGTCTTCTATCGTGCATTTGTCTATAACCACCATCTGGATTGGGCCAACCTGAAGAACGACCGTGCGAAAGCAGCGTATGACATTTTTCATCCGCTGGATGGCAAGTTTGATGACAACGTCATTGTGCAAATTAAATACGGACCGATTGACTTTCAAGTCCGGGAGCCAGTCTCGCCTTTGTTCGGCGGACTGCAGAAAACAAATGCAGCAATCGAGTTGCAAATCTCTCAGGAGTACACCGGTCAACAGCGGCACACATGCTTCCTCGCTCCCATGTGGAAGCAAATCCTTGATTTTGATATGCGCGTTGATGGCCGGTCGACGCCCGTGAGAGAGATAGTTGCCGGCAACAGTTTCCATCGTCCAATCGGTGGGTACGTCGGCGTCGTTAACGTTGGGCTCGATCAGAACTGGTTGGGCAATCATCTGGCAATGGCCAACCTATATGGGTTCGGAAGGCTTGCGTGGAATCCGAACCTGACCTCGGAGTCGATTATCGAGGAATGGACGCGGATGACTTTCGGCAACGATCCCATCGTCGTCCGGACAATTTCTGGGATACAACTCGCATCGTGGAGAACTTATGAGAGTTACACCGGAGTTCTGGGATTACAAACGCTGACCAATATCTTGGGCAGTCATTACGGTCCGGGCCCGGAGTCTCAAGAGAGAAACGGCTGGGGCCAATGGATTCGCACTGACTCGCAAGGAGTCGGCATGGACCGTAGCATCGCCACGGGCACGGGATTTGTTGGTCAGTACTCTGGCGATGCGCAGAAGATATACGAACCGCTGGCCAGTACACCGGACGCCTTAGTCTTGTTCTTTCATCATGTGCCGTACACGTACAAATTGCATTCCGGAAAGACAGTGATTCAGACCATATACGATTCACATTACGATGGCGTCGATTCGACCAATCGATTCGTCACCGGGTGGAAATCGCTGCTCGGCCTTATCGATGATGCTCGCTATCAGGATGTGCTCGCGCAACTTACTTATCAGTCCGGGCACGCGGTTGTATGGCGAGATGCGATCAACGACTGGTTTCATCGCATCTCAGGCATTGCCGACGCCAAGGGGCGGGTTGGGAATCATCCCGACCGCATCGAAGCGGAATCGATGTCACTTGAAGGTTATACCTCAATGGAGGTGAATTCGTGGGAGGGTGCATCGGGCGGAAAAGCGATTCAATGCACGGACACAAAACAGCCTTGTACCGCCACGATCCATTTTGCAGGATCGTCCGGCTGGTACGCCCTCGATATTCAATACTTCGACCAGAATATGATAGATGGTATGTCGAAATACCGGGTGTTTATTGGGAACCAGTTGGTCGACGAATGGACTGCGGATTTACATCTTCCTGCGACCGAGCCGAACGGGGATTCGTCCACTCGGCGGCATATCGCCAGCATAGCGTTGCGTCCGGGAGACGAAATCCGGATCGAAGGCTTCCCGGATGCAGGTGAGTTAGCGCCGCTCGACTACGTGGAAATTTACAAGATGGAACCGATTTCACCTGGCCACGCACCCAAATAAATGCCCCGGGAGTATGCAAAAAGCGCCCGAGATTTCCCTCCAATCGAGATAAAGCGCGACCTCGTGGGGACGACGAACATCTAAAATCAAAAGCGCAAGCGCCCACGGGCAACAAAACCAGGACTCCGACCAGACAGACCGATCATGGCGAAACCAATATTGCTGAGTGTGGACGATGACTCGGATGTTTTGCGAGCGATTGAACGTGACCTGCGGTCGCAGTACGGCGCCGAATATCGCGTGATCGGAAGTGATTCTCCGGCGCGCGCGCTCGATCTGCTGAAGCAACTGAAAGTTCGGAATGACAATGTCGCGTTGCTGCTGGCGGACCAACGCATGCCCGGCATGGACGGTGTGGAGTTTCTGCAGGAAGGGATGCGCATCTTCCCCGGAGCGAAGCGGGCATTACTGACCGCATACGCCGATACCAGCGCCGCGATCAGCGCCATCAACCAAGCCAACATCAATTACTTTTTTCTGAAGCCGTGGGATCCCCCGGCGGAACATCTGTATCCGCAGTTGGATGACATGCTCGACGATTGGCAAGCCTCGTATCGCCCAACCTTCGAGGGCATCCGCGTGCTGGGCACGCGTTGGTCGCCGCGGTCCTATGAGTTGCGGGACTTTCTCGCGCGAAACCATGTTCCTTATCAATGGATAGACGTCGAAGGGTCCGCTAACGACCCTGAGACCAAGCGCCTGGTGGAGGCTTTGGGGCCGGAGGCAACTCAGCTCCCTGTCGTGCTATTTCCCGATGGGACAAAGCTTCTGGAGAGTATTCCGGCCGACGTTGCCCAAAAAGTAGGCTTGCGAACGCGCGCTCAAACCGACTTTTACGATCTGGCGATTGTGGGCGGAGGACCGGCAGGCCTCGCGGCCGCAGTATATGGAGCCTCGGAGGGTCTGCACACGGTAATGATTGAGCGGGAAGCTCCGGGTGGACAAGCCGGAATGAGTTCGCGAATTGAGAACTACTTGGGATTTCCCATGGGGCTTAGTGGCGGCGATCTGGCACGGCGCGCGGTGGTGCAAGCGCAACGATTTGGAGTTGAAATTCTGTCCCCACAGGAAGCTGTTGGAGTACGGACCGAGGCATCTTACCGGATTATCAAGCTCGCGGACGGAAATGAGCTATCCTGCCACGCGTTAATGATTGCAAGCGGCGTGCAATGGCGGCGGCTCGAGGCACCGGGAGTTGACCGGTTGCAAGGAGCGGGAATCTACTACGGCGGCGGGGCCACCGAGGCGCTGTCCTGCAAGGGGGAAACCGTATATGTTGTGGGCGGAGCGAATTCAGCGGGCCAGGCGGCCATGAACTTTGCCCGTTACGCAAAGCGAGTGGTGATCCTGGTGCGTGGAGAATCTCTTGCCAGCACCATGTCGCAATACCTGATTGACCAGATTAAGGAGACGCCGAACATCGAGATATGGGCGCACGGCAGCGTGGCCGAAGCGCACGGCGATACTCACCTCGAAGAAATTTCGGTGCTGTGTTCGGACACCAATAAGGTCGAGCAGGTTCCCGCAACTTCGATGTTCATCTTTATTGGAGCAATGCCACGAACGGATTGGCTGGCGGGCATGGTGGAGCGGGACGATCGCGGATTCATCCTGACTGGTCCAGATCTCTTGCATGACGGGCAACGTCCCAAGGGATGGACGCTCGACCGCGATCCTTATCTGCTTGAGACCAACGTTCCGGGTCTTTTCGCGGTCGGCGATGTGCGGCATGGTTCGGTGAAACGTGTGGCTTCCGGAGTCGGCGAAGGATCAGTGGCGGTGCAGTTCATTCATCAGTATTTGAGCAAGGTCTAAATGGTCGATAAATCGGAATTACTTCGCTTCCCCATATTCGCAGATCTGCCGGGCGACCAGATCGAGTGGTTCATCAGCCAAACGCAGGAGCTTCGCGTCAAGGCGGGGGATGTGTACATACGCCAGGGCGATCCGGCCGATGCGATGTTCGTGGTGATCGAGGGCCACCTCCAAGGCCGTGGAGAATTCTCCGGCGAGGCGATCACCTTTGTCATAGAGCCGGGCAACGTCACGGGGTTGCTGCCATTTTCCAGGATGAAGCAGTTCAAGGTGAGCCTCCGGGCCGAAACGGATAGTCGCGCTCTACGATTCCCAGCAACGTTGTTTCCGGTTCTCGTACAAAAAATGCCGGAGCTCACCCAGCGGCTTGTGGGTCTGATGGCCGACCGGATTCGTGAGACAACTCGGATCGAACAGCAGCGAGATCGACTGGCGGGGTTAGGAAAACTCTCGGCTGGATTGGCGCATGAGCTCAACAATCCGGCGTCCGCGGCCAAGCGTGCGGCAACTCAACTGCGCGACACTATTAAGAAGATCAGGAACGCCAGCCTTGAGTTGGGCAGGCGCGATCTTACTCCGGCGCAGAAAGCGGAAATCGAGAAGCTGGAAAATTTCTTCATCCAACGGGATGAGACTCCTCCCGACCCGCTAACTATGAGCGACTTGGAAGAGCAGCTTGACTCGTTGCTGCGCAGTCACGGGCAGAATGATTTGTGGCAACTGGCGGCCGATCTGGCGCACAGAAGCGTCAAGCCGGAAATGCTGGAATCATTGTTCGCCATGGTGGATGCGGGCACAGCACGCGCCGCCCTGGTGAGGATCGCCGCATCGGTGGAGATCGCGAATCTGTTGAACGAGATCGAGAGCAGCGCATCGCGAATCTCCGATCTCGTGCGCGCGATCAAGGAATACACCTACATGGACCAGGCGCCGGTGCAGAACGTCGACATCGTGAAAGGCCTGGAAACTACGCTCACCATTATGGGCCACAAGCTCAAGCGTGGGGTAGCAGTTCAGCGCAATTATCAAAAGGTCCCGTTGATGGTGAACTCATTCGGCAGCGAACTGAATCAGATCTGGACGAACCTGATCGACAACGCGATTGACGCCATGGGAGGAAAAGGCGAGCTTCGAATTCGAACCTATCGCGAGGATGGTTGCGTAGTAGTGGAGATTGCCGACAATGGTCCTGGGATTTCACCGGAGATAAAGGCGCATATTTTTGAGCCTTTCTTTACGACCAAGGGCGTAGGGGAAGGAACTGGCCTCGGTCTCGACACAGTACAAAGAATCGTGAAAAAACACAGGGGAAGTATTCAGGTCACTTCGAAACCCGGGGACACGCGTTTTCAGGTGTGGCTCCCGTTGGCAGAAGGTTCTGGCGTGGCGGTGAGCAACCCATCGAATAATTAGGATTGAGCGAGTGCGCTGCGCAGATTAATAACATCTTCTTCTACGACCTGCCGGCGCTGATATTCGCGCCCAGGCGCCGATCCCATTGAGACTCGCGGATTGCAATGGAGCATGGGGCTCGCAACCGGGCTTCCTAAGCCCACATGAATTTCTCTTACACCCGTTCGCTCGACGATGCTTGCGGCGTTGTCGCGGTTAATTCCGCCGCAGGCGATCACTGAAATCCGGCCGCGCGCGGCCTTCACGAGGCGTGAAATAGTCTCGACCCCTTGCCACCCGGTTTGTTCCCCGCCGGATGTCAGAAGCCGATTCGCGCCTGTTTGGGAAACGTCTTCCGCCGCGCGGAGAATATCTACGGACATATCGATGGCACGATGAAAAGTTACGTTGAGCGGGTGCGCCAGATTGACCAACTGGCGTGTTCGCTCGATGTCCACGTTGCCCTTCGTATCGAGAATCCCGGCAACGACCCCGTCGGCGCCTAACTTTTTGGCAACAAGAATATCCCGGCGCATAATTTCGAATTCGTCCGCGGTATAGCAAAAGTCGCCCCCTCGCGGCCGGATCATCACCTGCAGGCCAATGGAGATTTGCTGCCGCACTAACTCAATCATTCCCGTGCTGGGTGTGACTCCCCCTTCAAGCGGATTGCTGCACAACTCCACACGCGTTCCTCCGCCGCGTTCGGCAGCGATTGCCGAGGCAACGGAATCGACGCATACCTCGATTGAGATCGGCTCGCTCATAGTTCAGCCGCAGCCCACCGGCCAGTGAGTATCATCAGCCTGTAATCTAGAAGGAATAAACCAAACCCATCGCTGCCTGAGTTGAACCTGCAAAGCATTGTAGTTGGCCGAGAGAACATTCGCATTGAATCGACGATCCTCGACGATAATATTTCTCACGAGGATAAAATTCTCGTTGAAGTAGCGCGCCGGAATCATTCAGGATCGAAAGGGCGGCGGGAGATTCAATGTGCTCAAGAATATGAAGTTCACAATTCCTGGCGTTGTGTTTGCCTTTGCGATGTGTATCTGGGGTACTGTTTCACAAGGCATGCCTAAGAACCCTGCGGATCCACCCGGAAGTTCTTCGCAGATCACGTTTCTGGTTCACCGCCTGGGCACGGATCACGCCGAGGGCATTACCACGCTCGACATGAACGGTGACGGCCGGCCGGATCTAGTGAGTGGCGCTTATTGGTATGAGAACCCGGGCGCGGGGGGCGAGTGGAAGCGGCATCAATACCGCACCGTCGGCATTCTCGGGGAGTTCGTCTCCGATTGCGGAGAATGGACGTTCGACGTCAACCACGATGGCGCGTCCGATATCGTAACAGCGGGATGGATGCAAAACGGGCTGTGGTGGTATGAAAATCCAAAAACGCCTGGAGTGATGTGGAAACGCCACTTTATCACTGACAGCTATGACACGGAAGGCGGGGCGACCGGCGACATCAATGGCGACGGCAAACCGGATCTCGTCCTGGCTCACTATAATCATTCGGGAATTTTGTGGATCGATTTCTCGGGCTCTGAGCCGAAAGTTCATCGTGTTGGAGAGAAGGAGCGGGACGGGCATGGCATTGGCATCGCAGACGTGGATGGCGATGGGAAAGTCGACATACTCACTCCTTATGGTTGGTTCAGGAATATCGACGCCGACAACGATAAGTGGGAGTGGCATGGAGACTGGCAACTGGGTGACGCCGGCTTTCCCATCATTGGCTACGACGTAAATAACGATGGGAAGATGGACATTATTTATGGCGAGGGACACAACTACGGCCTTTATTGGCTGGAACAGCAGGGCGACGGCACAAACCGGCACTGGTTGAAGCACGTGATCGACGAATCCTACTCGCAGATCCATGCGCTCAAGCTTGCCGATATCGACGGCGATGGAATTCCTGAATTGCTGGCGGGCAAGCGCTATCGAGGGCACGACGGTCGCGATCCAGGTTCCTACGAACCGTTGGTGGTGTATTACTACAAGATCGACCGTAAAACTGGGCAGTTCACGCGGTATCCGATTTCAGTCAATGGAACGGCGGGTGCCGGAACTCAGTTCGTTGTGGAAGACTTGGATGGCGATAGCGATCTGGATATTGCAACGGCAGGAAAGACAGGCGTGCACTTTTTCGAGAATCTCAAGATCGATAAAGTTCGAAAAGATACGCGTGAGCAGGAACTCTTGCTCGATAAAAACTGGCCTTTCGAGGGTGAAGGCGAAATCGTGCAGCAGGAGGACGGGCCACCCAAACAATAAAATTTCGTAACGCTTGAGAGCGACGAGTTCCCGTACTTCGAATTAGTTCGCGCCTGGGCACCGATGGCGGGCGTCCTATGTTACCGTTATCGTTCCGACGATTTGCGGCAATGGAGGGCGTCTCACGTCTTCAAAGTTGCACGCACAAGTTGCTCTGCGAAACAGTAATCACGAAAGAAATCTCTTCGGAGGAGATCGCTTGCGCCAGACTCGAATTGCTCTATTCTTCTTTTTCTTGCCGCTGATTCTCAGTGGCTTTGCAAGCGCACAGGATCAACCGGGCGTTGATCCTTCGGTCGCTCCGCCGCCGCACGCGAAGCAAATCCATCTCAAACATATTTTGGTGATCGGCCAGACCAAAGGGTACGAGCATGATTCGGTCTCGGATGCGATGGCCGCTATCTACAACATGGGCCACGACAGCGGTCTCTGGGATGCCACGCTGCGCACCGATACCGAGCTCATCACCAAAAAGGATCTGGGAAGAAACGCCAAGAGTCTGGACTACTTTGATGCCCTGGTTTTTGTGAGCACGACAGGCGAGCTCGATCTGGACGATGGCCAAAAGAAAGATATGACCGCGTTCATAAAGAACGACGGCAAGGGTTTTGTGGGTGTTCACTCCGCTCTCGACACCAATTACAAATGGCCGGAGTATGGCGAGATGATCGGCGGCTGGTTTGACCAGCACCCGTGGTCAACGTTTAATGCGCCGATCATAAATGAAGATCCGAGCTTTCCCGCGGTCAGGCATTTTCCGAAAGCATTCGTTAAGTATGACGAAATCTACCAACCCAAGGAATGGTCGCGCGATAAAGTCAACGTCCTGCTCAGTCTCGATCCTACGAAGCTCAACTATGCCAACAATCCACGTATCCACAGAACGGATCATGATTTCGCAGTGGCGTGGGACAAAATGTATGGCAAAGGGCGCATCTTCTATTCGACCTTGGGCCACACTGAAGAGGCGTGGAGCGACCCCGACATCCGCACGATGTATTTTGAAGCGATCAAGTGGGTGCTAGGCATGACGGAGGGTAGCACAGCTTCGCATCCGCGGCTTAGCGAGACCCACTAGAACCGTAGGGCATTCTTGAAGTGCTTGCGCTTCTACTGCGACGAAACAGGATGCGATGAAACGCGGAGGAATATTTACCGAATGAATTTTCTTCGTTGGGCCTTGCATTGGAATGTTCTGTTGGCAACTGCTTTGCTAATGAGCGTCGGTGTTTGTGCTGCGCAAACACCGGCTCACGGCGAGCAGAGTCCCAGCACAGTCAAGAAAAGCGACATCGATGCGAGTTCCTCGTACCCGGAGGCTCTCGTTCAGAGTGGGAACTCATTATTTCGACAGGACTGCGCGTTTTGTCATGGCCGCAATGCTGGGGGCGGCGAGAGTGGCCCGGATCTTACACGCTCCAAGTTGGTGACCGCGGACGTCAATGGCGACAAGATCAGCCCCGTTATCCGCAATGGACGCCCCGATAAAGGCATGCCGCCCTTTGATCGGTCCGACGACCAAATCGGAAGCCTGGTCGCATTTATCCACACGCAACAGAAACTTGCACTCGAGAAGAAGGGTGGTCGCAAAGGGGTGGACCCCTCCGATCTCCAAACCGGCAACATGGACGCTGGGAAAAAGTACTTCGACGGCGCGGGAGGATGCGCGGCCTGCCACTCGCCAACTGGCGATCTTGCCGGCGTTGCATTACGGTTCGAAGGTCTTCAGCTTGAGGAGGAGATGCTCTATCCCAAGAAGGCGAAGTCGAAGGTCACGGTGACGCTCGCTTCGGGTGAAAACATTACCGGCACCCTGGAGTATCTCGATGAGTTTACCGTGGGACTATTCGATCCTGCGGGTGTCTATCGATCCTGGCGGACTCAGGATGTGAAGTACAAAATCGACGCGCCGGTGAATGCTCATGTCGAACTATTCAGCAGGTACACAGATGCCGATATCCATAATTTAATGGCCTATTTGCAAACATTGCGCTAGTCCTGGAGATGTCTTTTTCTGCAACTCGGTTGAGAGGTCTTTTATCGATATGAATCTTCGGAAGATTGCTTCTCTTCTTACGGTGAGCGCGCTGATTGCGATGGCGCCTTCCGGCATGATGGTGGCGCAAGGCGTGGATTCCCAAATGCTTGTACATCCTCCTGCCGACAGTTGGCCCGGCTATCACGGCGATTACTCCGGCAAGCGTCACAGCTCTCTCACTCAAATCACGCCGCAGAACGTGAAGAATCTTTCTCTCGCCTGGGCCTTTCAGACAGACCAGATCGCATCCATCAAATCTTCCCCGCTCCTGGTGGACGGCATTCTGTACTTTACTGTTCCGGAAAATATCTGGGCCGTCGATGCGCGATCCGGCCATCAGATATGGCATTACACTTACCCACGCAGCCCGGGAGATCACATTGGTCATCGCGGCGTGGCTATGTACAAAGGACATCTTTTCTTTCTATCTCCCGATGCGCACCTTGTATCTCTCGAAGCCAAAGATGGAACCGTTCGCTGGAACGTGACGGTTGCGGACGTCGCGAAGGGTTATTGGACAACGATGGCGCCGCTCGTAGTCGGCAATCATGTGCTCATTGGTGTTTCGGGGGACTTCGATAATTTGAGCGGCTATATCCGCTCGATTGATCCGGAGACGGGCGCGACGCAATGGCAATGGGATTCAACGCCTCCTGTCGGAACTCCGAATCAGACCACAGGTGGCATGACCTGGATGACGGGAACATACGATCCCGATCTCAATCTCGTCTACTGGGGCACCGGCAACCCAACTCCCGTTCTGAAGGGTTCGACGCGGCCGGGCGATGACCTCTACACATGCAGCATCGTCGCGCTGAATCCGGAGACAGGAAGGCTCGTGTGGGCCTTTCAAGTCTCGCCACACGACACGCACGATTGGGATGGCGTCGAGACACCAGTGCTGGTCGATGGCGAGTTCCATGGCGAGAAGAAGAAGATGTTAATGCAGAGCTCGCGCAACGGATACTTCTTCGTTCTCGACCGCACGAACGGCAAGAGTCTTTTGACCGCGCCGTACGGGCCTGTGAATTGGTCGCTCGGAGTTGATGCGCAGGGCCGTCCGATTCCTAATCCCGCCAAAGAACCGGCTCCGGATGGGCGCCTGATTGCACCGGACGAGGCTGGCATGACCAATTACCGTTCCCCCAGCTTCGACAGCAAAAACGGATTGTTCATCGTTGATGCCCACCCCAGCTTCAGCATTTATTTTGCGAAGCCGGCTGACGGACTCTACGGCTGGGCCGGCGCGGATTACGGCGTTTGGGGCAAGGGCGTAATCGAGGCCATCGATTATCAAACCGGAAAGATCCGCTGGACGCATGAACTTGGACCGGGAGTGGCGGGCGCGGGAGTGCTAACCACGGACTCAGGCCTCACCTTTACCGGCGATGCGATGGGAAACTTTCTTGCGCTCGATTCGAGCGATGGCAAAACGTTGTGGCACGCCGGCTCAGGCTCGCGCATCGTTAGCTCTCCCATCACCTACGAACTCGACGGCCGCCAATATGTACTCACCAGCAGCGGCGGCGTCATGTTCGCCTGGGCGCTCCCGCAAGGGTGATGGATTCATTCCTGGCTGCCGCCAGACTTCAAATAATAAGCACGCGTGAGAAGCTTTTGCCTCACGCGTGCCTGAATTTGCAGGTTCGGTTACGCCCTACTCAATGACAGGTCGTCCCGTTAACCGCAAATGATGTTGGTACGGAATTGGTCGAGTTGTTCCACGAGCCATTGAAGCCCATCCCGTTGTAACTTCCTCCTGCCGGAATGCTCCCGTTGTAGCTCAAATTGTTGACCATCACATTCGCGCCGCTCTGGGTTTCGCTGCCGTTCCAGAGTTGAGTGATTGTTTGTCCATTAGCGAAGGTCCAGGTCAGACTCCAGCTCGAAATGTTTGTTGATCCCGTATTCTCGATGTTAGTCGATGCAGAGAACCCTCCCTGCCATTGGTTGGTAATGGTGTAGACGACGTGGCAGGCAAAGCCGCTGTTTCCGCCGCTCGTGGTCGCGCTGGCTTGAGCCGAAGGAGACGAGGCACCCGCTCCGTCGACAGCTTCGATTTTGTAGTAGTAAGTCGTCGAAGCTGCAAGGCCAGTGTCGGAATAATTGGTTGCGCTCAGACCACTGGCGATCTGGTTGCTTGACGAAGGCGTAAACCCGCTCGTCGTGCTGCGGAATACGTTATAAGTGACCGTGCAGTTTGCGGGCGGAGTCACCGCACTCCAACTAACGTTAATGCTGCTAGAGGATACATCGGTCGCGGTCACGCTGCCCGGGGCGGAAGGAGCGGTTGCGCACGAACCTCCACTACCGGTGGTCGTGACGAATGTCGTGATGCTCTGTGCCGGTAACGCATACGTAAAAGCATCGCCGGAAACCGCAACGTTGCTCAATTGCGCGACGTGTTGCGAAGAAGTAGTTTGATAAGGAGTGACCGCTGTGACCGTCTCGCCCTCAACGCTGAAGGGCTGGTTGACCGAGGAGCCTCCCGAATTGATGGCGACGATCACCGAATTCGAACTGCCTTTGTACGCCGAAACAAAAATGTTGGAATTTGGATTTGCCGTTGCCGAGGCCAGCAGATATCCCGGGCGCACAAACTTGGAGAACTGCGCAAGCGCGTAGCCGTAGTAAGTCGGATTGCTGCTCGTGTCGATCAGTCCGTAGTTCGTGACGCCGGTGCCGGGGTTCCAATCGGCGATCCACCACCAAACATAAGCGTTGTATTGTGCTGTGGTCATGGAGCTATGGATTTCCTCAGCGGCGGCGAGTGCGTCACCAATCGCCGGCTGCGATCCAGATGGGCTCAAGTAGTGCTCGGTCATCCACACTTCCTTGCCCTTGCTTTCTGCATTCGCGTAATAAGACGGTGCGACTCCATAGATATGGCCGGCAATGATTCCGATATGTCCGACTGCATTGGGGTCATCGAGCGCCGGATCAGAGTAACTTGTGGTGAAACTCTCTGACTCCGGCATCATAAGCTTCGTGGTAAGCACGGATGAGTTATTGGCGACCCACGTATCCATCTGGGCTCCCGTCCAATCGCACGATTCATAAGTGACGTTCGCGTCTGGCTCATTCTGCATCGAGATGGCATACAAGTTGACGCCGTTGTTCTTGAAGAAAGTGACGAAGCTCTCCAGATAATTGGCGAAGTTGGCATAATCGGCCATGAGCAGCGAACCCTCGACCGTGCTATTACTGCTCTTCCACACCGCAGGAGGGGTCCAGGGAGTGGCGATAGCGATGGCGCCCAGGGCCGTCGCTTCCTGAGCGTTGGTCAACTCCGTGCCCCAGTTTGAGGCACCTCCGGTGGTGGAGCTGGGATCGATGCGTGAACGCAAGATAGTAAGGCCAAGCTGGTTGGCTCCGTTCCCGAACAGAGTATTCGCCTGCGTGCTGCTCAGGGCGGGCATCCATGCGGTGGCACCGCCAAACCCTCGTATGGTCTGGAAGGTTGTTCCAAAGTTTACGGTCGCGGTGGACTGCGCAATCGCCGTGACGGCGGACGTCAAGAACGCCAATAGTATTACGAAGGCAAGCTTGTATCTCATGATAGGTCTCCTACTTTGCAAGAATTAGATTTGAGAAATCAGGAATCACGCGTGAGGCGGTTAAGCCTCACGCGTGTCCGAGTTCTATAACCTGGTTCCCTTCCGGTCTACTTGCAGACCGTTCCATTCACCGCAAACGACGTGGGTGCCGCATTGGTCGTATTGTTCCAAGAGCCGTTGAATCCCATACCGTTGTAATTTCCTCCGGCGGGAATGGTGCCGTTGTAGCTCAGGTTAGTCACCGTCACGTTCGCTCCGCTCTGTGTTTCGCTGCCATTCCAGATCTGGGTTACGGTTTGCCCGTTGGCGAAGGCCCAGGTCAGAGTCCAGTTCGAAATGGAAGTCGTGCCGGTGTTGTTGATGGTGATGGCCGCACCGAAGCCGCCCGGCCACTGGTTCGTGATCGTGTAGCTGATGTGGCAGGCGAATCCGCTCGTCCCGGTGCCGACGGTTAGAGCAATGGTTGTAGTCGCGGACAGTGTCCCCGACGTTCCGGTAATTGTGACCGTGGAGGGTCCGGTCGCGGCCGTGCTGCTCGCGGTCAGAGTTAGCACGCTGCTGCCGGTGGTTGGGTTTGTGCCGAACGAAGCGGTAACTCCACTAGGCAAGCCGGACGCCGCGAGTGTCACGCTGCCAGTGAATCCACCCACGTCTGTTACGCTGATCGTGCTGGTTCCGCTGCTGCCTTGATTGATCGTCAGCGACGATGGAGACGACGCCAGCGTAAAGCCCGGCGTCGGCTTCGTGTTGACGGTTAGAGTAATTGTCGTGGTCGCGGACAATGTCCCCGACGTTCCTGTGATTGTGACGGTGGAGGATCCGGTGGTGGCGGTGCTGCTCGCGGTCAGAGTCAACACGCTGCTGCCCGTAGTTGGGTTTGTGCCGAACGAAGCGGTTACTCCGCTTGGCAGGCCCGATGCCGCGAGCGTCACACTACCCGTGAATCCGCCCACATCCGTTACGCTGATCGTACTGGTTCCACTGTTGCCTTGCGTGATGGTCAGCGACGATGGAGACGCCCCGAGCGTGAAGCCCGGATTTGTTTTGGCATTCACGGCAAGCGCGATCGTGGTGGCCGCACTCAGTGAGCCGGAGGTTCCAGTCACCGTCACGGTAAATGCGCCTGTTGTGGCTGTGCTGCTCGCGATCAGCGTCAGGACGCTGCTGCTTGTGGTTGGATTCGTGCCAAACGAAGCAGTTACGCCGCTTGGCAAGCCGGATGCGGCGAGCGTGACACTGCCGGTGAATCCGCCTACGTCCGTTACGCTGATCGTGCTGGTTCCGCTGCTGCCTTGCGTGATGGTCAGCGAGGACGGCGACACTGCCAGCGTGAAGCCGGAAGATCCAGGAATGGTGACGGCAATGGTTGTCGAGTGGCTGATCGAGCCATCGGTTCCGGTAATCGTGACATTGGTTGTCCCGGGTGCGGTGCCTGTTTGAGCGAAAAAGCTCACCGAAACCGTTCCGCTGCTGTTGACGGAGGATGGGCTGAAGTTCGCTTGCATTCCTGGCGGTAATCCGCTGGCGCTGACAGACACGCTGCCAGTAAGTCCGCCAACATATCCAATAGTGATCGTGCTCGAAACGCTCGTTCCCGGCGGTACAGTAACCGATGTAGGAGAAGCGGAAATTGTGAAGTTTGGTTCCGCAGTAACAGTGAGGGTCAGCGTTGTTGATGCAGTTGTCGAGCCGCTGGTTCCGGTCACCGTTACGGTTGCTGCACCGACAGTCGCAGTGTTCGAGGCTGTAAACGTGAGCGTACTACCGGATGAGCCGGTGACTGAAGTTGGGTTGAAGACAGCAGTAACTCCGGCCGGCAGTCCACTTACACTCAGCGCGATAACTCCGTTAAAACCGTTGATTGAGTTAACGGTCACACTGCTTGCGGTGCTGGTCCCCTGTTCAACCGTTGCGCCTGAAGCCGTGATGCTGAATCCAGGTGCAGTGCTCGAGGGCACGACAGGAAACGCATTCTGGACAAGCATGGTGAATTCGGTGATCCAGAAGGTTCCGGCCGAGGGCGAGTTAGGCAAGGCGTCGGTCGGCATATTGTTGGCCAGCGCATTGTCGTGCGCGGGATCGCAATTTGGATCGCCAGTGGTTGAAGTCACGCCGTTATAGACGCTGCCGGGATAATTGCCGTCAGATTCCCCGGGTGGCTTAATCCAGACATAGGCGGAAAGATTCGCGAACCCACCTGGGTTCACGGTTGGGGGCACCCCCAAGCCGGAATTTTGCTGGTTGCACCACTGCCCCATGTCATCGCGTTCGTCGATCTTCGTTGCGTTGACGAAAGTGTTGAGGTCGCTGCTGCTGCTGGGACCAGTCGGCCGGTTTGGACCACCCCAACCGTTGCGCGAAGTGTCGATCAGGAAGCCCAGCGTGGAGGGAAATCCCGCGGCGACAAAAGCTGCATCCATGCCTGCGGCATAGTCTTCTTCGTCGATGTAAGGATCAAATTGGTAGAAGGTTGACTGGTAGACTTGGCTGCCGCCCACGGCTTCGGTCGCGGTCATGTACGGCTCTTTGGTTGGGCCGTAATTCGCTGTGTTGGTGATAAAGCCATCGATGCTGGCCAGGCCCGCCGTAGTTCCCTTGACGACAGAGGTCAGGAAGGGGATGGCAGAGTTGAAGTTGTTAGGCCAGCCAAGCCAGCCGTGATGCCCTACATCTAGGTACTGGTAAACATTTGGCAAGGCATGGAATGTATTCAGCGCATATTGAATCGCCTGCACATACACTCCTGTAAGCGATGGGCTGCCCGTGGCGCCACCATTAGCCGCAACGCAATTGGCAATCGCTGGGTTCGGAGACTCGCCGGTGTTGGTGATCAAATTCGGAAGGGAGTCATCTTCAATAATCAACACGAACCGAATCTTCGAGTTACTCGCAAAAGGCTGTAGGATGTTGAAAATCGGTGTGATGAAGTTCTGTTCATAGGTTTGAATGCCGGTCAGCGGCTGGGTCGGGGGGTTGGGATTGATGCTGATTTCGCCGTTTGACGCCAGGGCAGCGCAGTCCCGGTCTGGCAGATCATAGACCACGAGCGTGAACACAATGGGCTGTGAAGAACCCGACGCCGCTTGCTGCGCAAGTGCGGCCGTGATGTGTTGCTGCAGCCCCATTCGTCCGTTGTTCGATGAACCACCGGCGATGGCCCCCATGTGGTCCAACCACACAGCAGTGGGGTAGGTTTCGACGACAGCCATCTGTTTGGCAAGAGTCGAACCAGCAGCTTGCGCTGCGATAGCGGTGTTGACCTCAGACGTGTAGTCGGGATTCAAATATTGACTGGCCCCTGCGTAGGGATTGGTGACATGTTGCGCAAAGGTGCGCGGCGCAACAATCGTGAGACAAATTACGGTGAGGGCAACTACTCGACTCAGTGACAAACGTGTATGCTCACCCATCTGGTTTCTCCTTCTGGAACAAAGACTCGTGGAAGTGCATGAGCAAGGGCGGATAAGCCGCCCTTGCCGACTGGAATTGGTTAGAAGTTTCCGGTTTGGGTGAAGGTCTGTCCGCCCGTGGTGTAAGTTACCGAGTAAGTGTCTCCAGCGACTGGATGCAAAGTCCCATTGCCGCTGGTCTGGGCTGCAAACAGATAGTTCGTCCCCGGCGATAGCGTTTGTCCGGAATTGAGGTTGAAGGTGAAGGTTATCGTCGAACTGGTGCTGCTATTGGCCTGTGTAATCTGTCCGCCAACCGTGTTGTATTGATCGCTGAAGCTCACTCCTGTGGTTCGCTGCACACCAATCGTCACCGACAATGCCGTCAACGATGCGGTGTTGGTCAACTTCAGGTCTTCTTCGTTGTAGTATGGAGTGTTCTGTGCCACCACCGGAGTGAGAGTCACGCCTCCCGTCCCGCTAGTCGTCGCTACAGTGAGAGCAATGGAGGCAGTGTGCGAGAGACTGCCGCTGGTGCCAGTCACCGTCACAGTTGCGGAGCCTACTGTTGCCGTGCTCGATGCAGAGAGCGTAAGCACGCTGCTGGTTCCCGTCGTAGTCGTGGTCGCCGGGTTGAAGCTTGCAGTTACGCCGCTAGGTAGGCCGCTCGCGGTAAACGACACAGCTCCAGCAAAGCCGTTAACACGTGCGATGGATATCGTGCTCGTGCCGCTCGCGCCTTGATTTACAGTCAAGCTTGTGGGACTCGCCGATAAAGAGAAGTTCGCAGTGCCGGTTGAACCGACGGTAAGTGCGATGGTGGCGGTGTGGGTAAGCGAACCACTGGTGCCGGTCAGCGTCACGGTTGCTGAGCCTACAGTCGCTGTACTGGATGCCGAGAGCGTAAGTACGCTGCTGGTTCCAGTCGTAGTCGTGGTCGTTGGATTGAAGCTGGCGGTCACACCACTGGGCAAGTCACTCGCCGCGAACGAGACCGCTCCGGTAAAGCTATTAATGCGTGTTATGGTGATCGTACTGGTTCCACTAGCACCTTGATTTACCGTGAGAGTAGACGGACTCGCCGACAAAGAAAAGTCCGCCGTTCCACCCCCGCCGCCGAGCGGGAACTGGATGTTTGCAAGCAGATTTTGCTTGGTGGTGTTCGCGATGCCGTTATAACTATTATTGAGAAGCGCGTAACTGTCTTCTCCATTCAGAGCCCAGTAAGTCCAACTTAGTTTTGGATTGTCTTGAAAAAATGTGACGAGGCTTTCGAACCATTGACCCTGGCTCCCCGCAGCTGTGTTTTCAATGTCGGAGTTAGTGTTGTCCGTTCCGAACTCTCCAATCCACACTGGCGCTGTATTTCCGCTGCTGATGTATCCCCAGAACTTATTCCAGATCGCTTCCAAACTTGCGAACGTAGTGCTGCTATTGAACCAGCTTTGGGCAAAAAGGTTCGGGCCGTAGTCGTGAGCGGAATAAACCAGGTGATTCGCCGTGCTCAAAGTGACCGGATTCGACGCTACACCTTCCAGATTTCCACCCTGCCATCCGCAATCGCCGCTATAGCAGTCGTTGCCTTCGACAAAGATAAGAAGGCTTGGATTGATGGCTTGGATTGCAGTTGCGGCGCGAGTTGCGGCAGCAGGCCAATTCTGCGCAGTATTTGCGGTGGGGCAGCCGCTCGTACTTGTGTCTCCGGTCCAGCACGCGCCGCTACTCCCCCCATTTGCCATGAGGTGAGGTTCGTTGCGCAGGTCCATACCGATGACGGTTGGGTTGCCACTGGCATCTGTGAAGCCTTGATAGCGGGTCGCTAAAGTCTTCCAGTCGTTGATCCATGCCGTCTCGGGATAAGAACTCGTGTACCAAAGACCGTTAGCCTCGTTGCTATTCCCGGCTTCGGAGCGATGATTGTCTAAAATCACCCGCAGCCCGTCAGCGCCGGCGGCAGTAACGATTTTGTCCAGCACCTGAAGCGCGTTGAGACCTACTAAGTCGGTATTGATAGCTTGGCCGTTGTTAGTACTGTAGTTAGTTGGGACAGCCGGAGTCTCAACCATCTGGTTGGAGAACGGTATGCGGACTACGTTGTAACCATTACTCTTAATCTCGTTTAGTATGGTGTGGTAATCCTGTGCCCAGAGTCCGTGAGCGATCTCGTCTGTGGTTTCGAATCCATACCAGTTAACGCCTGCCATGCGCACGGTTTGATTGTTGGAGTCAAGGATCTGATTGCCCGAGGTGTGCCAATAACCAGTTCCTTGAGCAACGGCGAACGGCAACGAGACAAAAAGAAGAAAAATGAAGGTGGACGCTAGGCAAATCGCTTTTTGAGTAGTGATATGAGGTTGCATGCGGAGTCTCCTTGATGTCCCATGTAAAGGCAACGTACCAAATCGATTTTGTATATCAAGATAGGATCGAGGACGAGAAGTTAAAGGGAGCTAAATTAACCTTGGTCAAAACACCAAGTGAGTCAAATCAGATTCGCGGGAGGGCACGATGGTGTGATTTAAGCTGAGCAGCGAGGATAGAGTTAATTTAACGTTAAGCGGAGACCTATGACATTGGAAACCGCGCGCTAAAGTCATTCCGCTTCCACCTCCAAAGCATTCAATACGGCATAGTTGACAACAGGAAGGAACTCAAGATTGAGCTTTCCAGTGGAATCAGGATGAAGGTGTCGAAAACGGGCTGCTACGACTGGGGAATCATGGGAAGCTTCGAGGAGATCGAAATTGCGTAACAATTCGAGATTGTCGCAACGGACATCAAAGATGCGGCTGCCCACACCCCCGTTGCCGGAATTCTGAGGCCCCCAATATCGCTCCGCCATATAGAGCGTAAGTTGATACGAGTAACCTTGGGCTACCGGAATCGAGTAACTGAAGTTACCGAACCGCTCGCGCGAAAAAAGCAGTGGATCATCCGTACGGTCCGACACGAACACATGATCGATATTTCTACCTCCGCGAAAATAGCGATCCGGAAGCCAATGTCTTCCCGCCAGATCGACGAACAAGTGCGGTAGCGTGGAAATGCGAATCGGGCCGGGCTTACCGTTGGCTTCAGGAAGGATTTCTATGGCATTCAAGAATCCGACAGTAGACCGGAAACTAACGTGAATCTTGCCGTCTGCACCGGGACGTACATTGGAATAGATCTTCAGGGTCGCGGTCCTTGTCCCGCCCGCGTCGGCGACCACATCGATCATGTTCGGAGCGCCAGAGCCGACAGTGAATGAAGTCTCTCGCATTCCGTCTTCTATATCTTGTGCCGTTTCCGCAAACAAGAGGCGCACTTCATAGGTTCCCTGAGAGACGGGAACGTCATAGCGAAAACTACCCATTCGACCGGTTGAGTAAAGAGCCGGATCCCCCGAACGGGCGATAGGGACGACATCATGCTGAAAGATATTTCCGCCTGAATAGAACCGGTCGCTGCTCCAGCGGAACCCAGCGGAATCCACATAGTCGTGGTCGGAACCACAATGGATGCGAATGGCTCGGTTCTCAAAATCTGGAGCGCCGCCGATTGAGAAATGCTGCAGGATCTCGACACTCGCAAGTCTCACGGGCGTTGGCGCGTTTGAGAATATCCACACACCGCTAAATAACTGCCGATAAAGCAAGACTGTACCGGCCACTCCACCCGCCACTCCGAGGAAGATGCAACAAATCGCCGTCAGGAACATAATGCGACGACGCACCCACATTTCAACTCGTCGCAAAACGATTTGCCTTGAGAAAATCGGTTTCCGTTTTTTGGGTTTTGAAGCGAGCACCAGAGGCGGCACGTCCTGCGCGTTGCGTGAGAATTCCTCTAAGGGAGGCAGTGCCGGATGCGTGACGTCTGGTGTCGAAAGCACCGCCTTCGGCGGGATGCGCACGCCTCCGACATCGGGTGGATGATTGGGAATGAATTCCGGCACATAATGTCCCAGTGGTAATACGATGCGAAGGCGACGATACTTGCCGTCGTTTGCGTAATAGAGTTCCAGGCGCTTGCGCAATAGATGCAGGTCAACCCGGACAATGGCGTCCGCCTGTGGGTCAAAACCGGGAGCGCGACCGAGAGCATCGACGGCAATACTATATTCCTTAAGGTTGGCTCCTTTTCCACCAAAGTATTTCTCGCAAATATAGGCAAGAATCTTCGACAGTTTCGGAGCGCGCCGAAACAAGGGAGAAGACAAGACAGCCTGAAGTTCAGCGCGTTCCTCGCTGAAGCCGTCCTTGCTGTCGCGAATCGTGGGGGCGCTGGCCATGGACACATCCTGCCGGGTGAAGAACTCTCGGGTGGAGAGACACAAACTCCGGTTCGAAAACCTCCGCGGCTAGGGATTGCTCGAGGACAGTAGAAGGCTGAGGCTTATACGGACCACAGACTAGCTTCAGGCCCGAAAGGGTGTCAAGCAAAGAGGAGCGTAGGGAAAAAGTTGTTACGAAAGCCGAACATGCCACCATGACGAGGGTTATCCGGCATAAGTGGATTGGCGCTTAAGCTCGCGCGTTGAGCCTGCAGACTAACCATCGAGGTATACATCGGCATTGATGAGAGTCACGCCGCAAGTCGCCAAAGATTTCCATCGAGTTATTCACGCATCACTTCTTCTTCGCAGGCAGATATTTCTTCTCCACGGAAGCGACGACTACGTAATTCGGATCCACCATCTCGTTAAGATGGATTCTCGCCACCTTCGACAGCAGCTCATAAGCATCGAGTTCGGATAGGCTGTAGTCTTTGTGAATCCAGTGCACCAACTCGGTAAAAGCAATGCGCAATGCGTCATCCAGCGGACGATAAGCGCCAACCGTCATGATGGCATTTTCGTTCTCGAACTGAGGCCAACTGATAGTGCGCCCTTTGATTACGCTTAACTGAACTCGCGCTTTCAATGGAACTTCGATTGCCGTACCCGCGATCTCTCCATCGCCCATCGCAGCGTGGCCGTCGCCTAGATACAGCAGTCCACCCTTTACGTTCACCGGAAAATAAACGGTGTTGCCCACGCTGGCTTCCGAAGAATCCATATTGCCGCCGAATTCTGCCGGCACCACCGAACTGCGTGCCTCGCCTTCCGCCGGCGCGACACCGATGCAACCAAAGAAAGGATGCATTGGAATCTTCACCGAAAAATCTGTGTCCAGGGCCTTGAACATCGCCGTGTTGCCAGCGTGGTCGATGTGATAAAACCAGACTCGTTCCGGTAGTGGCACGTGCAGCATGGGTGTGTAGTTTGTCTCGTTGATGGCGCCGAATCCCGGAGCGAACGCGCCCACTCCCGTGTCGCCGTCCACTTGCAGATCGAGAATCTTTACCGCCAAGGTATCGCCCGGCTCCGCGCCTTCCACAAAAAACGGTCCCGCCAGGGGATTGTCGCCCTTTGCCATGCTGACGGTGTCTCCGGGTTTCTTCAGCGCGTTGCCGAAGCAGTCGAGCGTATTGGTGTCCAGAATGTCGCCGGACTTGAGCCGTGCCACCGGTTCCGCCGTCGCGAAAAGATACTTCACGTTGTCGATGGTCGTGCTGTAGTGAACAACATTTTGCGACCGCGCCTGCACCGCAACCGCGAACACCACGCCCAGTAGCACCAAAACGCCGCAATTCAGCTTCATGCCATTTGCCTCGTCTATCCGCAACCTATCAGAACGAGTACTTCAACGAGAACTGAATCAGCCGCGGCGTGCCGACCGTCGACGTAATCGGCGCAGATCCGCCACCGATTGCCGAGACCGAGGTCGCCGCCGGAATGGCGAACGATGGATGATTGAATAAGTTGAAGAAGTCCGTGCGGAATCGCACCGATTGCCGCTCGCCTAGCTTGAACGTTTTGCCCAGAGTGAGGTCCACGTTCTTTTGCGGCGGCCCGATGATGCAATTGCGCGGCGTGTTCCCATAGAGCGTCGCATCGCTGCTTGAACCATCGGAAAGTGTGGCCAGCGGGTCGGGCTGGTATGCCGCTGGATTCACCCAGTTGCCGAGCCGCGCTTGCGGGCTGCCGCGGCTGGGAGCGGTGGCGCAATCGTATCCCGGATGAAAGTAGCAGTCGCTGCCGGGCTAGCCAGATCGTAAGCCGTTCCCCCCGCTGGATCGACAACCGAGAAAGGCGCTCCCGATTGCAGGATCATCACACCGCTGGCTTCCCAACCTCCCAGGGCTGTCCTGGTCAAAGTGTTGGCGCCGTCGAAAAATGGCAGTTGGTAGACAGCGCTGGTCACGAAGCGTTGTCTCCGGTCAAAGTCAGAGAGTCCGCGCGACGCGGCTCCGCTATTCTGATTGTTGAACCGCGTAAGGAATGCCACCGAAGCAGTGGAGACATCATCCATCGACTTCGACCACGTATAGGCGCTCTGAAAATAGAGGCCCTTGCCAAACCGATGCGCCACCGTAGCCTGCAGTGCGTTGTAGTGCGAGTCGGAGTTGGGAGCAAAATCCTCGAAATCGACTGGGGCAATTCCGAGAAAAGGCGCGCGGGCGTCGGCGTTTTCCACCGTCGAATCCACGATCGTGCACGACAACCCACTGCCTTGAAGATTGGCGCAACCCTGCCCCGAGATGGTCACTGGATTCTGGGGTGTGGCGAGGGTGGCCTGATCAGGATCGTAAGTCGAACGCAGGCGGCTGCCTTTGGTTCCTACATAGCCGAGTTCCATGAACCAGTCCGCACCCAACTCGCGCTGAATCGTGAAGTTCCATTGTTGGGTCGTGCCCACCACCCAATGCAGCGGAACCGTCAACTGAATCAGGCTATTCACATTGCCGCTGAAACTCGGGGTACATGCCTGCGGGTTGGGAAAAGAACAAGGAGTCGCGAATCCTTGCAGAATCGAAGCCGTGGGCACATACGTCTGGGTTGGATTCGCGCCGAGCGCGGGAATGCCATTGGGGAATGCAGGGCTATGCGCGAACAGGTTCGCAAGGCTGCCCGGTCCAGGCGCGAAACCGACAAGAAACGGAAAAGAAGGAGGTGTGATTGCGAGATTATCTACCGCTCCCAGATCCTCGCGCACGCTGTAGATACCATAGCCGCCGCGAATCGAAGTGGTGTGACGGCCGGCTACGTCATAAGCAAAACCGATGCGCGGCTCCCACACCGTGGCGTACTCGTTGCCCAGTGCGGCTTGATTGAGGGTGCCGCTAATACCGGAGAGGCCGAACTTGTTGATGCACTTGGGATAGACGTAAGGCTGCCCGGTCGTGTTTGCCAGCGTAGGATCCGTGTTGCCGGTATGGCAAAGCGTGTCATACGGCGCGCCGAGAAACTCGTTTCTAAAACCGAGATTGAGAGTAAGAGTTTTTGTCGCCCGAAAATCATCCTGCGCGAACCAGGCATAGCCGGGGATGCGATAGTCGTGGTTGCCCAAGCCGCCACCACCCTCGCCTACGAGCGGATCTCCCTGTAAGAAAGTCTGGAAGTCCGAACCCAAACCAAGCGCACCAGAAACAAACACCAACAATCCGTTGTCGGCAATGGGCAAGTTGCGGCGCATAGACACGCGGTCAATCTCTCCACCAAAGCGGAGTTGGTGCGGACCGTGAGTCCAGCTCACAGTGTCGACCACTGTGTAGTTGTTGGAGAGAGCGGATTGCAGTTGCGTGGTGTAGGGCCCAAATCCAAACGTGCCGAACTGAAGCCGGTACATGTTGGGATCGCCGGCTTGGCCATTTACTTCCGTGGCGGTTGGCAGATTGATACCGATTTGCGTCCCAGTGACAGGCGCTTCGTTGTTTAGTTTGTCGCTGATGATGTTGACGCCGAAACGGAATTCGTTGATCAGGCTATTGCTGAAAACATGGGTTTCCGTGATGCTACCAAAACGGCTGTGCAGCGGAATATCCAGCGGGAAGTTTAAGTTGTTTGTACCCGGTAGGCCTCCGGTCTGAATCCCGAAAGAATCTGCGCCGAAAGGCTCGAAGGTATCGGAGTTGGACCAGAAGAAGCGCTCGGAAAGCCGGTCCTTTCCATTGCGAAATTCGCGATCCCAGTTCGCTGTGAACTGGTTATCTGAGAATTTTCCTGGATCCGTGAGCACGAAGGGCACCGAGGTGAGGCAGGGCGTGGTTGAGGGTATATTCGGGGGCAGCGGATACAAGTATCCACCGGCTCCGGCGCCGAATTGATTGCTCTGAAAATTCAGCAAATTGAACGCCACCGGGTCGACGCTCGGCACTCCGCAATCGGCTTCCATCTGCGTAACCGATTGCCGGTCCGCCAGCGAAACATAAGGAATCGCCGTGTTGATGAACGTTCCCGCCGAATCGCCGCTGCGCTGCCGCGTGCCCTGGAGATTAAAGTAGAAGTAGCCCAGCTTCGCTCCGGGGCCGATCGGGCCGCCAACATCGCCGCCGAAAATGTTTTGTTTAACCACAACCTTGCCGAGAAAATAATCGTTGGCATCGAGCGAGGTGTTGCGGAAGTACTCCCACAGATCGCCGTGAAATTTTGCGCTGCCGCTTTTCAGCGGTAGCATTGATGTTGCCGCCTCCGTTGCGTCCCTGGGTTGCATCGTAAAGGCTGGTGCTGACTTTAAACTCCTCAATCGCATCCGGGCTGGGCAACGGCGTGTAGGTCAACTCACCGAATGCATAGTCGGCCACGGTAATGCCGTCGATCAAATAGTTGTTGTTATCTTCTCTTCCGCCGTTCACGTGAATAAAGACATTGCCGCGACCAAGCTGCGCGGCGCCATTCAAATCGGCTGAAGCGCCCGTGGAAAGCGTCAGCAACTGCTGAAAGTTTCGCGTAGCCAGTGGAAGATCGGTAATGGTCTGCGCGCCCAGCGATTGGCCCGTGGTCGCGTCCGTGGTATTCACCTGTTCCACCTGGGATTGCACTTCCACAACCTGCTTTACCGAACTCACTTTCACAACCGCAGTCATGCGTGTAGTTTCCGTAATGCGCACCACGATGCCGGGAAACTTGGTGGTGGGAAAGCCTGTTGCGCTCACCTCCACGGTATAGACGCCTACCGGCAGCAGAGTGGCGGTAAACAACCCGGATACGTCCGTCGCCACCTGGCGCACC